>Ga0157370_10005675_pt1 | contig 13953 bp, 7 predicted proteins | sample C35metaG_FD_113463 | JGI IMG/M metagenome (GOLD analysis project Ga0157370, IMG submission 113463) | Corn rhizosphere microbial communities from Kellogg Biological Station, Michigan, USA - C3-5 metaG | ecosystem: Host-associated > Plants > Roots > Rhizosphere > Soil | place: USA: Michigan...
CTCGTGGGCGGCGGCGAGCTCTTCGCGTGCGCGCTTGGGCTCCGTGATGTCGGTCATCGACGACATCCAGCCTGTTTGCCGCCCCGAGCTGTCGATGAGCGGCGAGACGTAGAGGCGCGCATGGAAAAGCGAGCCGTCCTTGCGCCGCACCCGCAGCTCGAAACCGGACGAGGGCGCCTTCCCCCGCAGGGTCATGTCGAGCTGGCGCTGCATCTCGGGGTAGGCGTCGCGCGGCCAGTACGGGAACGGGGCTGTTTTGCCGACGAGGTCGCTTTCGTCCCAGCCCGTCATGCGGCAAAAGGCGGGGTTCACGTGCGTAATGCGGCCATGCATGTCGAGCACCCGCATGCCGATCAGCACCGAGTTCTCCATCGCCCGCCGGAAGAATGCTTCGGCATAGAGCGCCTGCTGCGCTTCGAAGCGTTGACGCGTGTGCTTCCACAGGCTCCATAGGCTCCAAAGCACGAAACACGAAAGGCCGGCTACGAGCCAGACGAGCGTGTTGTTCGTGAAGTTCGTGATCTGGGGAAAGGCGTAGACGCGCACCGTCACGCCCTGGCCCGGCGGATCGAGCGGCAGATCGTAGAAGACGTCGCGCGGCAAGCGCGGGCGCGTCGAAGTGGTCGCGAGTTCGCGGTTGTTCGCGTCGGTGATCGAGATCTTGTACTTGGCCGAAAGCTCGGGCGGAATGTCGTGCTTGAGGATGCCTTCGATCGAAAACACGGCCGCGATCGAGCCGAGGAATTCGCGATCGCGGTAGATCGGCGTCTGCAGCGTCAAATAGCCGTTGCCGAGATCGTCGTAGATCAGCGAGGAGTAGATCTGGCGCCGCGTTGCGCGGGCATCGGCGAAGGCCGCTTTGACGGCCTCATCCATCTGCACATCGGTCAGCCGCGCAAAGCGCTGGCCCGCAAGCGGCAGCGGCGTGTTCGGCCAGCGCGGCGTTTTCTGAACCGTGTACCAGTTCAGATAGAGAATCTCCGGGTGCGCCTGCATGATGTCGGCTGTCGACACTTCGAACGAGTGTTGATCGCCATGGCCCGCCGCGATATCGCGCGCGAGCGCCTGCAACTGTTCTTGCGCGCCCGTCATGGACAGGCGGATCTGTTGCTGCGCCCATGCTACGTTGCGGTAAAGCGTGTCTTCCTGCTGCTGCTGTTCGCGCCGGTTCAAGCTCCACAAAATGAGGCTCATCACCACGAGGAAAACGAGGATCGACAGCAGCGGGGTGAGCAGATACGAATTGGACCACCACGGTCCGTGGTGCCAGCGTGACGGCGCCGAATCCGCCCGGGGACCGGACGGCCGCGCCGAACGTGCGAAAAGCCGATCGGTCAACATGGCTCGAATTGTAGCGCAGCGTGCCGGAGCCAATTGGCGTAAAACAACAGTATTGTGGCGTCGTTTCGTGCAACTCACGACACGTTCTCGCACGAATGCCCCCGTTTCTGGATGCGTCGCAGCAATATTTCGTATTATGAGAAATCATCTCGCAATTCGAAAAATTCGTTGCACAGGCCCCGTAAGCTTCTTTACAATCGCCGACAACTGCCGCGGTCCGACCCGGTCTGCGTCGTCCGTTCAAAAGAGCATTCCTCAATCCAGGAGACGAGAATGTCCGCTGTGCCCGACGAAGTCATGAAATATGTCGCCGCCGATAATGACGACGATCCCCAAGAAACAGGCGAATGGCTCGACGCGCTCGAAGGGGTCATTTCTGCCGTCGGTCCCGATCGCGCGCACCATCTGATCGAGAAGCAAATCGCGTTCGCTCGCGTGCACGGCGAGCATCTGCCGTTCTCGGCGAATACGCCGTATATCAATACCATTCCCGTCTCGCGCCAAGCGAAGATCCCCGGCGATCAGGACATTGAGCACCGCATCCGCTCGTACACGCGCTGGAACGCGATCGCCATGGTGCTGCGCGCCGGCAAGCATACGAACGTCGGCGGCCACATCGCGTCGTTCGCGTCGGCGGCCACGCTCTACGACGTCGGCTTCAATCATTTTTGGCATGCCCCGTCGCCTGAGCACGGCGGCGATCTCGTGTTCGTGCAGGGCCATTCGTCGCCGGGCATCTACTCGCGCGCGTTCCTGCTCGGCCGGCTCACCGAAAATCAGCTCGACAATTTCCGCCAGGAGGTGGGCGGCGAGGGGATCTCGTCGTATCCGCACCCGTGGCTGATGCCCGATTTCTGGCAGTTCCCGACCGTCTCGATGGGGCTCGGCCCGATCATGGCGATCTACCAAGCGCGCTTCATGAAGTACATGCAGGCGCGCGGCATCGCGAAAACGACGGGCCGCAAGGTCTGGGCGTTCCTCGGTGACGGCGAGACCGACGAGCCGGAATCGCTCGGTGCGATCGGCATGGCCGGCCGCGAGCGGCTCGATAACCTCGTATTCGTCATCAACTGCAATCTGCAGCGCCTGGACGGCCCCGTGCGCGGCAACGGCAAGATTATCCAGGAGCTCGAATCGGAGTTCCGCGGCGCCGGCTGGAATGTCATCAAGATCGTCTGGGGCAGCCGCTGGGATGCGCTGTTCGTGCGCGACAGGACCGGCGCGCTGATGCGCCGCATGATGGAAGTCGTCGACGGCGAGTACCAAACGTATAAGTCGGAATCGGGCGCGTTCGTCCGCGAGCATTTCTTCAATACGCCCGAACTGAAGGCGCTCGTCGCCGATTGGTCCGATGACGAAATTTGGAACCTGAATCGCGGCGGCCACGATCCGCATAAGATCTATGCGGCGTTCCACGAGGCTACGCACGCCAAGGGCCAGCCCACGGTCATCCTTGCCAAGACCATCAAGGGCTATGGCATGGGCGAAGCGGGCCAGGCCATGAACATCACCCACCAGCAAAAGAAGATGCAGGTGGATCAGCTCAAGGGGTTCCGCGATCAGTTCCGTCTGCCGATTTCCGACGAGGAACTCGTCAACGTGCCTTACCTGAAATTCGAGGAAGGTTCGAAGGAGCTCGAGTACATGCGCGCGCGGCGCGAGGAACTCGGAGGCTACCTGCCGGCGCGCCGGGAAAAGGCCGAATCGCTGCCGGTACCGGAGCTGGCGGTGTTCGAGCCGCTGCTCAAGGGTACGGGCGAGGGCCGCGAGATTTCGACCACGATGGCGTTCGTGCGGATCCTGAACATCCTGCTCAAGGACAAGGCGCTCGGTAAGCGCGTCGTGCCGATCGTGCCGGACGAATCGCGTACGTTCGGTATGGAGGGCCTTTTCCGTCAGATCGGCATTTGGAATCAGGATGGCCAGAAGTACGTGCCCGAGGATTCCGATCAGCTGATGTTCTACAAGGAATCGGAAACCGGCCAAATTCTGCAGGAAGGCATCAACGAAGCCGGCGGCATGTGCGACTGGATCGCGGCCGCGACGTCGTATTCGACGCACGGCGAGATCATGGTGCCGTTCTACATCTTCTATTCGATGTTCGGCCTGCAGCGTATCGGCGATCTGGTCTGGGCGGCGGGCGACATGCGCTCGCGCGGCTTCCTGCTGGGCGGCACGGCGGGGCGCACCACGCTGAACGGCGAGGGCCTGCAGCATGAAGACGGGCATTCATTGCTTTGGGCGCAATCGGTGCCGAACTGCCTGAGCTACGATCCGACGTTCGGTTTCGAGCTCGCCGTCATCATGCAGGACGGCTTGCGCCGCATGGTGCAAAACCAGGAAGACGTTTTCTATTACGTCACCGTGATGAATGAAAACTACGAGCACCCGGCGATGCCGCAGGGCGAGCACGTGGCCGAACACATCATCAAGGGGATGTACTCGTTCAAGAAGGGCGACAGCGCATCGAAGCGTCCGCGCGTTCAGTTGATGGGTGCCGGCACGATCATGAACGAAGTGATCGCGGCTGCCGATCTGCTCAAGAACGATTGGGGCGTCGATGCCGATATCTGGGGCGTGCCGAGCTTCACCCAGCTCGCTCGCGAAGGCCAGGACATCGCGCGCTGGAACCTGCTGCATCCGAACGAGCCGCGCAAGCTCTCGCATGTCGAGACGCTGCTCCAGGGCGCGAAGGGCCCGGTCATCGCGTCGACCGACTACGTGCGCGCGCTTGCCGATCAGATCCGCGCCTACGTGCCGAATCGCTTCGTCGTGCTGGGCACCGATGGCTTCGGCCGCTCCGATACGCGCGAGAAACTGCGCCACTTCTTCGAAGTCGATCGCTACTGGGTCACCGTCGCGGCGCTCAACGCCCTGGCCGACGAGGGCACGATCGAGCGCAAGCTCGTTGCCGATGCATTGGCCAAGTACAAGCTCGACCCGAACAAACCCAACCCGATGACCGTTTAAGGCAACGCCTTCGCGTGAGGCTATGCGCGCCCGCCGCTTGGAAACACGGCGGGCGCGCCTCTGTCAGCCCTGGAGACACGAACAATGAGTGAAGCGATCGAAATCAAAGTGCCGGATATCGGCGACTACAAAGACGTGCCCGTCATCGAGATCTTGGTGAAGGCGGGAGATGCCGTCGAAAAGGAACAGTCCCTTGTCACGCTCGAATCGGACAAGGCGACGATGGACGTGCCGAGCCCGCATGCCGGCACCGTCAAGGAAGTGACGGTCAAGCAGGGCGATTCGGTGTCGGAAGGCACGCTGATCGTACTGCTGGAGCCGGCCGGCGGCGTCCAAGCCGTGCCCAACGGCGCGCAGACCAACGGCGCGCAAGCCCCCGCTCAACCGAGCGCACCGGCGCAGCAAGCCGCACCGGCCGCGGCCCCGGCCGGTGGCGCTGTGCAGGAAGTGAAGGTGCCCGACATCGGCGACTACAAAGATGTGCCGGTCATCGAAGTCGCCGTGAAAGCCGGCGACCGCGTGGAAAAGGAGCAATCGCTCCTGACGCTCGAGTCGGATAAGGCGACGATGGATGTGCCGAGCCCCGTGGCCGGCATCGTCAAGGAAGTGAAGGTCAAGGTTGGCGATACGGTATCGGAAGGCACGTTGATCGTGCTGGTCGAGGCGGCCGGCGGCGCGCCTGCCGCAGCTGCGGCGCCGGCCACCCAGGCGCCGGCCAAAAAGGTCGAGGTGCCGGCCGATTCCCCGCGTACCGACACGCGGCAGAACATGCCGGCTCATCCGTCGGCGCTCGCTGAAGCACCCAGCATTCCGGCCGGCGAAGGCGGCGCCCGCCGGCCGAGCCATGCATCGCCCTCGGTGCGCAAGTTTGCGCGCGAGCTCGGGGTGGATGTCTCGCAGGTGCCGGGCACGGGTCCGAAGGGCCGCATCACCCAAGAGGACGTGACCGCGTTCGTGAAGGGGGTTATGAGCGGGCAGCGTACGCTTGCCGGCGCAGCCCCCGCGGCGGGTGCTGCAGGCGGCGGGCTCAACGTGTTGCCGTGGCCGAAGGTCGACTTTGCGAAGTTCGGGCCGGTCGAGCCCAAGCCGCTGTCGCGCATCAAGAAGATCTCGGGCGCGAATCTGCATCGCAACTGGGTCATGATTCCGCACGTCACGAACAATGACGAAGCCGATATCACCGAACTCGAAGCGCTGCGCGTTCAGTTGAACAAGGAAAACGAGAAGGCGGGCGTGAAGATCACGATGCTCGCATTCGTGATCAAGGCCGCCGTTGCGGCGTTGAAGAAATTCCCGACGTTCAACGCGAGCTTGGACGGCGACAACCTCGTCTTCAAGCAGTACTACCACGTCGGCTTCGCGGCCGATACGCCCAACGGGCTCGTCGTCCCCGTCATTCGCGATGCGGACAAGAAGGGGCTCATCGAAATCGCCAAGGATATGGCCGAGCTGTCGAAGCTCGCGCGCGAAGGCAAGCTCAAGCCCGACCAGATGCAGGGCGGGTGCTTTTCGATCTCGTCGCTCGGCGGTATCGGCGGCACGCATTTCACGCCGATCATCAATGCGCCCGAAGTGGCGATCCTCGGGTTGTCGCGCGGGGCAATGAAGCCTGTGTGGGACGGTAAGCAGTTTGTGCCGCGCCTCACGCTGCCGCTCTCGCTCTCTTACGATCACCGCGTGATCGATGGGGCCGAAGCTGCGCGCTTCAATGCGTATCTCGGCGCGCTGCTTGCCGATTTTCGGCGTGTGATTCTTTGATAGTGGCGGCTTGCTCGCGGCGCGGGTTTTTGTGTCGTTGATCCGCGCCTTGTCGTTGAACTTGCTTGGTTAGTGGTCTGCACGGATCGCCCCTCCGCGGGGCAACGGTCACTTTTCTTTGTCCCCCAAGGGGATTTCCTTCGGGGCATCTTCCAAAGAAAAGCAACCCACAGAAAGGCGCGTCCTTGGGCGGACAGCAAAGGTAGTACTGCCCATGCCCCCGTTCTCCAGTCAGGCCCTAGGTCGCTGTTCAATGCGCGAGCTTTGCTTCCTCAGTCATAGCCAACAAGAAGGGGACGTACATGAGTCTCATCGAAGTCAAAGTACCCGATATCGGCGATTTCAAAGACGTCGACGTCATCGAAGTCAACATCAAACCCGGCGACGTCATCGAGAAAGAACAATCTCTGCTGACGCTCGAATCGGATAAAGCATCGATGGAAGTGCCAAGCGATGTCGCCGGCACGGTCAAAGAAGTGAAAATCAAGGCCGGCGACAAGGTGTCGCAAGGCACCGTCGTCGCACTCGTCGAGGCAGGCGCGTCGGCGCCGGCTGAAGCACCCGCCAAGAGCACGCCGGCACCGCAAGCTGCAGCGCCCGCCGCTGCCAGCGCCGCGGCTCCCGCGCCGCAAGCAGGTCGCTACGCCGGTGCGGCCGATATCGAATGCGACATGCTCGTGCTCGGCGCCGGCCCCGGCGGCTATTCGGCGGCGTTCCGCTCGGCCGATCTCGGCATGAAGACGGTGCTCGTCGAGCGCTACTCGACGCTAGGCGGCGTCTGCCTAAACGTCGGCTGCATTCCGTCGAAGGCGCTGTTGCACACCGCACTCATCACTGACGAAGTGGCGGCGCTGGCCGAGCACGGCATCATGTTCGGCCCGCGTCAGATCGATCTCGACAAGCTGCGCGCGTTCAAGTCTGGCGTCGTCAAAAAGCTGACGACGGGCCTCACCGGCATGGCGAAAGCCCGTAAGGTCGAGGTCGCGACGGGTGTCGGCACGTTCATCGATCCGCATCATCTGGAAGTGCAAGGCGAAGGCGGCAAGAAGGTCGTGAAGTTCAAACAAGCCATCATCGCGGCCGGCTCGCAAGCCATGAAGCTGCCGTTCATGCCGGAGGACCCGCGTGTCGTCGATTCGACAGGCGCGCTCGAACTGCGACAGGTGCCGCAGCGCATGCTCGTCATCGGCGGCGGCATTATCGGGCTCGAAATGGCGACGGTCTATGCAACGCTCGGCGCCAAGATCGACGTCGTCGAAATGCTCGACGGGCTGATGATGGGCGCCGATCGCGATCTCGTGAAGGTCTGGCAGAAATACAGCGCGAAGCATTTCGCCAACGTCATGTTGCGCACGAGGACGACATCGGCCGAGGCGAAACCCGACGGCATCTACGTGAAGTTCGAGGGCGAGCAGGCAAGCGCCGAGCCGCAACGCTACGATCTCGTACTCGTGGCCGTCGGCCGCAGCCCGAACGGCAAAAGGATCGGTGCCGACAAGGCCGGCGTGACGGTAACCGATCGCGGCTTCATCGAGGTCGACAAGCAGATGCGCACCAACGTGCCGCACATCTTTGCGATCGGCGACGTGGTCGGCCAGCCGATGCTCGCCCACAAGGCCGTGCATGAAGGCCATGTCGCGGCCGAAGCCGCACACGGCGAGAAGGCCTATTTCGATGCGTTGCAGATTCCGTCGGTCGCCTACACCGACCCGGAAGTGGCATGGGCCGGCAAGACGGAAGATCAGTGCAAGGCCGAGGGCATCAAGTACGGCAAGGCCGTGTTCCCTTGGGCTGCATCCGGCCGCGCGATCGCGAATGGCCGCGACGAGGGCTTCACCAAGCTGATCTTCGACGAACAGACGCACCGCGTGATCGGCGGCGGCATTGTCGGCCTGAACGCCGGCGATCTGATCAGCGAAGTGTGTCTGGCGATCGAGATGGGGGCTGATGCAGCCGACATCGGCCGCACGATCCATCCGCACCCGACGCTAGGCGAATCGATCGGGATGGCAGCCGAGCTTTACGAGGGCGTCTGCACGGACCTGCCGCCGCAGCGCAAGAAGTGACGTACGGCCCGCCGCTTGGCGGCGGGCTCTCGCGTAACAGCGAATGCACGCGACGACAAAGCAATCGAGCAGCAGAAGAAAACGGCGGCAAAAAGAAAACGGCGCGCCCCCTCAGGAGCGCGCCGTTTCGTATTTCGGCGCGGAGCGAAGGCCGATCTTACACGGTCGACTTCTTCGTCGCGGCAGCGCGCGACGCTTGCGAGGCGGCTTGTTGAGCGGCCTTCTGAGCAGCCGTGGCAGCGGCGTTGAAGTTGCTTTCGGCGATCTCGACAGCTTGCTTCGTGGCCTTGTGAACCGTTTCGTACGTCGTGTTCGCCGCCGTGATGGCCGACTTCATGACGGCGACGGCCGTTTCCGAGCCTGCCGGGGCATTCTTGGCGACGTTCTCGACGAGCGCTTGAACCTTACGATTCTGTTCTTCGTACTGAGCTTCCGCAACGCGTGCGAATTCGGCTTGCGTGGCCGAGGCGATTTCGTACAGATGACGACCGTACGAGAGGACCTTCTCGGCGACGGGCTGCGCGAAGCTGGCTTGCAGCGAGAGGAACTCTTGCGCATCCTTGGCCGACAACGCGCGTTGTGCGTTTTCTTGGCTTTCGGCAATCGTCGACTTCACGACTTGAAGGTTCAGTTCGACGAGCTTCTCGATGCCTTCGAATGCCTTGTTCGTAAGGCCGAAGAGGGCTTCGAAGTTGGCTTTTTGTGCTGCGGCGAATTGCTCAGGGGTCAGCAGAGTCATGTTTTATCGCTCCTGATGATCGGCCTGTTCATATAGGCCGGAGGGGTGGAATGGCTAAACTTGCGAGGCGCTTCTTATGTCCGACGTCTTTTGTGCGTCGCAACAACGGTTCCCATTTTAGGACGACGTAACCAAATGTCAAGCACTTTTTGTGCGACGCACCATTGATCGAATGTATTGAGAAAACAATACCTTGTGTGGTTTTGGGGACGTGATGATCGTATCGTTTTCGGTCATTGTTACCGCAAAACCGGCCCAGGCCCGGCCGAGCGGAAAGGCCTAGTTTGGCCATGTGGGCTAGCGCGCGGTGTTTTGGCGCAAAAAGCTGTAAACCGAATGCTAGGCTAACGCGTTATGCGACACTGACGTTCCGCGCGCGAGGGCGCTGTCGCGGCCGATGCCCGCCGCTTCGGCTGTGCAACAACCGACGCACGATTTCGCTTAAGTCTGGACAAATACCGCCGTTATGCGGTTATGACGCTGGAAGGTGGGGCCCGCTGCGCAAGAATCGTGCGCGCCACGCGCCTCACCTTTTTACAAATTGGATCAAGGACGGCGGATAAGTGCTTAATATTGCTAATTTTTCGCAGCTTTACTACACTTGCCGACAACCGTCTGCCACTCCTGCTTTAGAACACCAATGAAAATCGCTCTGTTTTCGTCGCTGAACGTGTTGCGAGGCGTGGCGCTCGGGACTGTCATGTCCGTCGCTGCCGGCGCGCTCACCGTTGCGGCGCTTGCGACTCCGGCCGACGCGTTCGCCGCTTCCGCCCATCAGTCCGCCCATAAGAAGCAGCTGAAAAAGAAGGCCGCCGAGTCGACGGCCGCAGCCACCGACGAGCGCACGCGCAAGCCCGCGAAGCGCAAGCACGTGACCTATACGGTGCACGGCCACAGCCGCCACGGCGTGCATCGCGTCGCGTTCGAGCCGCGCTCGCCCACGGCCGGCCAGGCTTTCGGCCTGCAAGATACGCCGGAAGGCGTCGCGCTGCGCTCGAACGTCGCCTTCGTCGTCGATCAAAACTCGTCCGAAGTGCTGCTGGACAAGAATTCGACGTCGGTCGTGCCCATCGCCTCGATCACGAAGCTGATGACGGCCATGGTCGTGCTCGATTCGAAGCTGCCGCTCACCGATCAAATTGAAGTCACCGAAGACGATCGCGACTACGAAAAGCATACGAGTTCGCGCCTGCGCGTGGGTTCGGTGCTCTCGCGCGAGGACATGCTTCACATTGCACTGATGGCGTCGGAGAATCGCGCCGCTGCTGCGCTGTCGCGCTATTACCCGGGCGGCCGTCCGGCATTCATCGCGGCGATGAATGCCAAGGCGAAGGAGCTTGGCATGGCTGAGACGCACTTCGAGAACCCGACGGGATTGACGAGCCATAACGTCTCGACGGCGCGCGATCTCGTGAAGATGGTCAATGCGGCGTACCAATATCCGCTTATCCGCAAGTTCTCGACCGACCGCAGCTACGACGTCTATCCGGGCAAGGGCGTGCTCGCCTATAACAGCACGAATGCGCTCGTGCGCAATCCGACTTGGGACATTGGCCTGCAAAAGACCGGCTTCATCAACGAGGCGGGCGAATGCATGGTGATGCAGGCGACCATCCATGGGCGCCCGCTCGTCATGGTCCTGCTCGATTCGACCGGCAAGTACACGCGGTTCGCGGATGCGACGCGTCTACGCAAGTGGCTCGACGATTCCGACGGCCAGCGTATCACGAGCGCGGACGCCGGCGGGCGCGGTACCTAAAGCGGCTTGATTCGGCGGGTCGAAGGCTGAGCCGCTCAAGGCGCCCGCCGGGCCTCGCGGTTTGTTCGTTGCTCGACAGCGCCTGCGCACTGTCGCTACGGCGGAGATCACCGCTACGGGGGCGCTTACCCCGCGCCGAGAACAACGCAGATCAGTTCGCTCCGGATTTACGCGGCTCGCCTGCGGTCGCCGCTTGCGGGCGATATCCGAGCGATTCCGAGATGACGAGTGCCGTCTGATTCAACTGGCCCATCCACGCGTCTTGCAGCCGGTCCGCAGGCGCGGACAGCGATAATCCCGCAACCAGTTTTCCGGTGTCGTCGTAAATACCCGCGGCAATGCATCGCACCCCGAGTTCCAGCTCTTCGTTATCGCGCGCGCAGGCTTGCTGGCGCACTTGAGTGAGTTCGCGCTCGAGCCGGGAGACGTCGGTGATGCTGTTTTGCGTATGGCCTGACAGCCCTGTGCGCATGGCGTAGGCGCGCACGCGCGAAGCCTCGTCGGCCGCAAGAAACAGCTTGCCGACCGATGTGAGATGCAGGGGGGCGCGTCCGCCGATGGCGCGCACGACCTGCATGCCTGAGCGCTCCGAATAGGCGCGCTCGATATAGACGATTTCATCGCCTTGCCGTACCGACAGATTGACCGTTTGGCCCGTCATGCGATGCAGTTCGCGCATGGGCGCGAGCGCCGCGTCGCGCACGGACAACCGCGCTTTGACGAGATTGCCTAACTCCAGCAGCCGCATCCCCAGACGGTAGGTGCCCGGATCGGACCGATCGACGAGCCGACAGGTCACCATGTCGTTCAGGATCCGGTGCGCCGTGGACGGGTGCAACTCGGTGCCTAGCGCGAGTTCCTTCAGGCTCACGGGATCGGTGTGGGCTGCAAGGGCGTCGAGCAGGCGCATCATGCGTTCGATCACCTGGATCGACGTTTTGGAATCCGGCTTCGTCTCGCTCATCGGAAATCAATTGACTCGGCAATTAACAATTGGGCCCATTGTATCTCGTATTGTGAAAAAAGCGAACGCCGTTTGAACGGGCCCTCAAACCCCGATCGTCTGCTTTTTTTGGCTCATTGCGCCGCCAGCCGCCGCAAACGACGGATAATCGACCGGTTTCGTTCATCTGTGGCCACCATGCGAGTCGGACTCTTCGTCACGTGTCTCATTGATCTGATGCGCCCGGAAATCGGGTTTTCGGTCGTCAAGCTGCTCGAGCAGGCGGGCTTCGACGTTGCGGTCCCGCCGGCGCAAACCTGTTGTGGGCAGCCGGCCTACAACTCCGGCGAGCGGCGCATCGCCCGCGATCTCGCCGAAAAAACGCTGCGCGAATTCGAGCAGTTCGACTACGTCGTGGTTCCGTCCGGCTCATGCGGCGGGATGATCGCTGTCCACTATGGCGATCTGTTCCGCGACGACCCCGAACTGATGGGCCGCTACGAACGGCTCCGGGCGAAAGTCTACGAATTGACCGATTTTCTCGTCAACGTCGCCAAGGTCCAGTTGACCCCGGGCACGTTCGCGGGCCCGGTCACCTACCACGACTCCTGTTCGGGGCTGCGCGAGCTGGGGGTAAAGCAGCAGCCGCGCGCGTTGCTCGCCCAGCGCGGCGTTGCCGTGACCGAAATGAGGGACTGTGAACACTGTTGCGGCTTCGGCGGCACGTTCGCGGTCAAGTACGGCAATATTTCGACCGCCATCGTCGACGAAAAATGCGCGAACGTCCAGGCGAGCGGGACCCACTGCGTCGTACTCGGCGATCTGGGCTGCATGCTGAACATCGAAGGGCGGCTGCGCCGCACGGGCGACACCACGACGCGCGTGCTCCATATCGCCCAGGTGCTGGCGGGCGACGCTGAGCGCTGAGCCGCACGCCGCCTTCTTCATTGAACTGAACCAACCGAACCGAGCCGATCGAGCCACCTATGCAAGTTCAATCGATGCACTTCAAGGCGCGTGCGAAGGAGGGTCTTGCCGACGCGCGCCTGCAGCAGAATTTGAAAAAACTGTCGACGAAGTTCGTATCGGCGCGTGCGGCCGCCATGCAGGCGATCGATTTCCCGGCAACGCGCGCCGAGTTGAAGACGCGTCGCAATCGGGCCCTCGAGCATCTGGACGTCTGGCTCGAAACCTTCGAGCGCGAGGCGGCCCGGCGCGGGACCACGGTGCTCTACGCGGAAACGACGCGCGATGCCGCACAGCTCGTGGCCGACATCGCACGCAAGCACGACGTCAAGAAGGTCATCAAGACCAAATCGATGGTGTCCGAGGAGATGCAGCTCAACGCCGTGCTCGGCCAGATGGGCGTGCAGTCGATCGAGACCGACCTGGGCGAATACATCCTGCAAATCAACGACAACGAGCCGCCGAGCCACATCATCGCGCCCGTCGTGCACAAGGACAAAGAGCAAATCGCGGATTTGTTCGCGACCACGCATGGCCGAGCGCGGCTCACCGAAATTCCCGATATGACGCGCGAGGCGCGCGAGGTGCTGCGTCCGCACTTTCTGTCGGCCGACATGGGCGTGACCGGCGGCAACTTCGTCATCGCGGAAACCGGCTCGGTCGCGCTCGTCACGAACGAGGGGAACGAAGGCATGTGCACGGTGATGCCGCGTGTGCACGTGGCCGTCACGGGAATCGAAAAGGTGCTGCCGACGCTCGAGGATCTCGCGCTAGCCATGCGGCTGCTGCCGCGCAGCGCGACGGGGCAAGCCATGGCGAATTACTTCTCGCTGCTGACGGGGCCGCGCGGCGCAGGCGAGCTCGGCGGGCCGGAACACATGTACGTCATTCTCGTCGATGGCGGCCGGACAGGGCTGATCGGCGGTGCGTTCCAAGAGATGTTGCGCTGCATTCGTTGCGGGGCGTGCATGAATCACTGTCCCGTCTATCAGAAGGTGGGCGGCCATGCCTACGGCTGGGTCTATCCGGGGCCCATGGGCTCGGTGCTGACGCCCAGCTACGTCGGGCTCGACAAGGCGCTGGACTTGCCGCAAGCGGCGACGCTGTGCGGCGAGTGCAACTCCGTGTGCCCCGTTGGTATTCCGATTTCCGATCTGCTGCGAAAGCTGCGGGAAAAGCAGGTCGAACGCGGTCTTCGGCCCGCCGCCGAGCGGGCGGGGCTGGCAACCTGGGGATTCTTGGCAATGCACCCCGCGCTTTACGCGCTTGTCACCAAGTGCGCGGTGCGCATCCTCGAGCGCATGGGCGGGAGCAGGCGCTCGCTCGCGCATTTGCCGTTCGGCCGCGGTTGGACCGCGACGCGCGAGATGCCGGCGCCCGTCGGCAGGACGTTTCGTGAGCTCTACGCCGC
>Ga0157370_10005676_pt1 | contig 13951 bp, 21 predicted proteins | sample C35metaG_FD_113463 | JGI IMG/M metagenome (GOLD analysis project Ga0157370, IMG submission 113463) | Corn rhizosphere microbial communities from Kellogg Biological Station, Michigan, USA - C3-5 metaG | ecosystem: Host-associated > Plants > Roots > Rhizosphere > Soil | place: USA: Michigan...
AATTGTTCAAGGGCAGCTTTATAAACTTCTCTGTGATCGTGTAATTTCTCGTACATACATCAAATATATTAAACCATTTCAGCACTACCAACTACATCATAAGGCTTTTCCCATTCCCACAAGCCAAGTGCACCTTTAACGTTTAATATTGATTGTTCGTAAAGCACAGGATCGGCAAGTACCCAATTCCAAACATACGGCTGGCCTTTTCTTAAAATGTGTATACCGGTTTCAGGACACACATCGAATGCCATTTGATCAGCCCAAATAGAAGTATGATTGAGAACACAATCAACAATGGTAGCCTCGCCAATGATCGCCCCATTGACCGACATTCCCTGCCGAATAGCCACTTGTTCATCGATGCTCAAAGTTTTCCATCGTTCATGACCAATGATATCCTGAGCCTCACCAGACATAGGCTTTTGTGAGGTATGCAGGTAAATCCTACCCCGATAATGGGTGCGTTTACTCCGGTTCTCTACCGGTTTAACCCCGATCGCAATAGCTGTTGCCCAGGGCTGTTTAATTGATAAGGTTTTCATGTCTACCAGTTATCGATTATGTAAATAATTAAGTTAATGTAACCGCAAGCGGCAACGATTATGAATGCTATTCCAGTATTCCTATTGAATATGGTATCTATCCAATCTTTTGTTTTTATGATGGGTTTACCACCTGCATCGTTGTAGTTCATGGCACCAATTGGATTTTAGTTTGAAACCAGAATTTTTTAACACTTAGATTTTTGTTAATTTTGTCAGTTAGTTGTTTCAAGAGGTCATCGCACCCCTCCAAAGCAATGCCGCTCAGCTCGCTATCTTCGTCGTTAAACTCATCCTGACAATCAATGTGCTCAACAATAGAATCCTCGATTTGGCTGTCAGAAATTGCATATTGCGTAGGTTGCTTATCACAAAGAACATAGCCACGCTCATCCTCAAAATCTTCAGGTGTTAAATCTGTAATCTCAATTACATGGCCCCAATCTTGAACATTAAACGCGCAATACTCATAGCCCTGCTCAAGGGCCTGTTTAACGGTTAATTTTTCCATAATATTTTTAATTAAAAAAGCCTTTCAGCATTTCTCCGGTTGCACTCGGGTACTCTGCCAAAAGGCTTTTAAATGTCGTTTAGGGTGTTAATTAGCGTGCAACACATTAACAATAAACAAATATAATAACAATTCCCTAATTTCCCAATAAAGGGAAAACTAAAATTATTCCAACTCCTTTAACCACAACTGGAGCACCCCAATTGACTTTTCAATCTCTTGCCGCAACGGATCTTTTTTGCCGCCCCGATCCAAACGCTTAACCACGTCAAACGCATAAGGTGACCATCCTCGTTGCTTAGCAATCTTGTATAATGAACCGTTATCGTTGTTGTAGTAATCCGGTAAGGTGATCATCGGGGTATCGCTGGATTCTGCATGGATACTGATTGTACCAATTGGTTCGAAAGCTCTATTCAATGCAGGCAAAGACCATGGAAGTTTATCCCCTAGGTCATTCGTTAAATGCCCATCAACATGGCAAGTATAGATTTCACCTCCAGTGTAAACCTTGGTTCCGTTATCGCTTAGGCTTTCTTTGCACCTAAAAGAATCACCTTTTTTAATCTGTGTTATCATACCTACTGCTCTCCATTGCGGTCCTGAGTATCCCAATCCTTTGCGTTGAAAGATGATCCATTTGCCCGGGCATTTAACCTGGCTAATTCTTCCTGGTCCAACTGCCCCATATTACTTTTGTGTTTGCCGGCAAGGGCAACAGCATCTTGCAGGTTTTCTGTTAATTCGCGCACTTTGCGCTGTAATGCTACTGTTGTGTTCATTTTAATTATATCTATCTAATTCATAATTTGCGTTATGAAAAGAGGTTTTTACAAAGTAGTAGGTGTATTGATTTGCATTGTGAATTTTTCCTGTATGGTTTCAATACCTACGTTATTAACGGCTTATTCGCTTAACCACTTTGAAAGTGGCGCCATGCATTTGATTGCTAGTGCCACTTCATTTCTTATAGGATTATTTATCGCAGGAATTATTTTTAAGTACCTGCAAATATTATCCGATAAATGCTTTTCGACCAGCAGTAATAATTAGTTATTTTAACCTCCTATTCAACTTTGCATTGTGCGAGTAACGCAATCGATTTGACTTGTGCTTGCGCGATTTGCCAGTACCGTAACGCAAACCATACTCTTTTGGAGAAAGGCCAGCATCATTGAATAGAAATGGATTAAAATCCAAACCTCGATAAGCATTTACGTTAATCTCTTCTTTGCTTTTTCGATAGTCACGTGTGGCTTTCATCTCTCCACCCTGCGACTGTGATTGTCGTGTTTGTGCAACTAATGGTTGGGATGCCTGAGCGCTTCCCATCAATCCTGCTACTGCCAGAGCGAGTCCCGCCCCGATAATTCCAACTCTGTTTTTTCTCATAATTATGCTTCTATTGATTTTAACTCAATGCCCAAATCCTTCAATGGTGCTGCGTCACATGCAAACTGAATTTTCATTGTCATGACATCTGATTTCACTCGTATATACTTCTTGGCCACACCTAAAATGGTGATGTCGCCAACGTTCTTCATTATGGCCTTGTCGCCTTTCTTTAATTCTGAAATTTTCATATTACTCCTTGATTATATTTCCATCGATATCAAGCCTCACTTTTCCAGTAAGCGCCATTTGGATACCGTAATGAACAGCATCGGTGATCACACTTTGCAATTCATAATAATATCCTGAATGCTGCGTAACAACACCGGTTACATCATTCCATTTGTCGAGATTATTCAGCGCTAATCTTTCAGCGTGATCCACTTGTCCATTATCCATATAGTTATTTAGTTAAGTATGCAATTATTGCGAGCAGCACCCACCAAAGGATATGCTTTGCGTTTGTTTTATTATTATGTTTGGGATATGAAAAATGTTCCATACGTTGTTATATTGGTTGTAATAGCCTTAATTGTGGCTCCTGTTTTCGGTAGTTTTTATAATTTATTCGTAATACTAGCTACCGATAACACGGGTGAATTTGTAAAATTGACCGGTTATGGTTTTGCTATTTTTCTTGGTCTATCCACCATGTTATTTAATTGGTCAAAATCTTCATCCGTTAAACCTCAGTTGGCATTTAGACTTAATCAATCTGCAATAAATTCGGTATTTTGCGCAGTAGGATTTTTGATTTCTAATTTGATCAAATATGTTTCTAATCCTCCTGGAAGCGTTATCCAATATAAAGCATATATAAACTTCAATACTGTTATGCCGGTTTTCACATACATGGTATATGTTTGGCTGGCTGTTGTGGCGTATTTGTCTATTCATATCATAATCAATATGGTTTATGCTTTTTTCGATTATAAAAAAGATTCATAGTCATAGTTTATTAAAAAAGTAGCCAGGAGAACCAATCCTGACTACTAAACCAAACCTCAAACTAAAACTGCCCTATTGGGCTAACTATGAAAAGTTTCTTTTGCCCCATCCTATCGGATTACCCAGCGAATGGGGGCTTTAATGGTGCGGACTATTGGCACCCGATTAACAAAGTTCTTTATGCAATTTCACGTGCTTAAATCACATCGTTTCTAAATGTACTCGTCCAGTCCATGTCTTAAATGTTATCTCAATTCAACAAATGAATAACTATTGATTATCGCGATATCATTCTTCTTAAATTGCCTTACTAACCTATTTGTGCTCATATTGGTATGTTTAGATAAACTTGTCATACTATCAAAGATTTCCCCTGTTTCTAAGCACTTGACAGCTCTTTTAGCTGCTCCGACATTTTCATAGCCAGATGTTCTCTTTCTTCTATTGTTTGCCTGAACGCTGGTTGTAGTCCATCTACAGTTTGAAGGTTCGTAATTACCATCATTATCAATCCTATCCAAAGAGTGTCGCTTACTAGGCCGTTTTCCCATATCGACAAAAAAGTTATCATAGCTTTCCATCCACCTTTGGCAAACTTCAATACCACGCTCACCATATCGTACATAATCCTTTTTATTTGGATTATAACATCTGTCTTTCATATCTCTCCACGCTCGATATTCTGGAGAATCAGCCCTTCTATTGGTATCGCTACCTTTTCGTCTATTGCATCCGCATGACAAGCTTTCTTTAGCTAGAAAAAAGTTCCTAAGCTGCATATTGTGACTATTGCCGCAAGAACATTCGCATAAGACAAATAATCTTGATTTGTTGGATTGAATACCTTTATAAATATTTTTTACAGTAAGCAATCCCTTTGTCGTTCCAAACTGAACTCCATAATCCATCATCGCCATAAACATATTATTAAAAGGTAAAAAGAAACCGTGACTACCCTCTTCTCATCAGCCACGGTTCAACAAACGCTCTCACCTAAAAGAGCAGACCTTATCTCAGAGCCTGCTTATGCTTGGTTTACCGTTTGCATATCCAAATGTAAAAACAATTCCCGATATTCCCAAATACGGGAAACAAATATTTTTTAAAAAAAATACTTTCCGTATTTTTTGAGTATTGTACGCCTTTAATTTATTTTGCATATTCGTAGAAAATTAAACGACTCTCAAGATGTCAATAAACTTTCAAGCAAAATCAATTTCAGGATCTTTATTCTTGATAGTAACTTCATTGCTTTTATTATCTATTAGTATAATTGTAATAATACTAGTAAGCCAGCCTTCAATATTTGAGGCGCTGAACCTGAACAATCCGTCATTAGTTGCAATCGCTACAGTTATATCTGGTGTTACAACACCTATTACAGGAATTTTATCTTCATGGCTAATTTACATGGCATTATTAAAGCAAACAGAATCAAACGCTTCACAAAATCATTAAAATGATATAGATGTTGTGTTTTTAATGCTCAACCAACTCGATGAGGAAATTAGTAAATTCAGACTCACTAACACGATCAGCAGAGGCCAAGTTGTGACAGAAAAGGAGTACAATGGTTTCGAGGCGCTATTACGTTTTGCTAAGATATCTGGACATCATCAAAAGGATTACATCTCCCAAGCTATGTTAGATGATACGAGATTGGACGTACTAATTTATTTGCTTCAGTCATTTGAAATGATATTTCATAAAATTAACAATTCTAACATAAGCAGTACGGATAATCATTTTTTATCGCAAAAGTTAAAGTTGTTTTATAAAACGAAATTAGATCTACCCGCTAAGATTATAGTAACGAATATGAAAGATTATTTGCACAATTCACAATTCAAAACTATAGCTGATATCCAGACCAAATATTCATCTATTCCTGAAAGTTATTTATCTTAATAGCAGACGCCCCCCTCGCCGCCACCTCTTTTTCAATGGCCAACATTTCAGCCTCGATATCATCAACCAACCCCAATTTGGTAACCGCTGCCCTGGTACTCATTAACCCAGCCCCTACCAATGCAATAATGTTGTTGTATTCTTCTGTTTCGTTGGATGGTAGATAAACCTGGAAACGCGGTGAGATATCCAATCCCTGGGCTGACTTTAGTCCGGTGTTGATCTGGCATAATGCTGCCTTTAAGAAGTTACACCTGCGCTGCACCCCCATTCCCCATGATCCTGACTGTTTATTCATGGCTTTAAGTGTGGCGGGCAGGAAACGGATTTTAATGCCAATGATTGGCATGTTGGCACCAACACCTTCCCCATCGAATATGCTCATGTTAGGGGTATTGGTATCGTAGTAGATACCGTTCAGTAAATTCTCGCGCTCCATCTTTAAAGATTCAGGAGTACCAGCTGCTTCGAGCATCTTTAAATCGCCACCTTCGGTAACTTCGAAGGTTTTCCCGGTTTCTCCCCGCTTGCCCATGCCCAGCAGTCCGCTGGCCACAAGTATTGGTGAACCAGTTGCAATGTTCTGATCAGCGTGATCTGAATCCAATTGCTCCAGGCGTTTACGCTTTTGAACTATATCTTGGTACTCTACACGGTCCTGTGAATAATAAACAAACGATGCTTTACCGTATGATTGTGGCACGTTACCAACTTCCACCCAATCGGCCTGCCCTTTCTTGAACGTGATGTATGCTCCATTAATCCAGATATCGAACATTTCAACGTCCTTATCTTCTTCGTCCTTTACTTTGTACTCCCTGGTTAATGCAATTGCATCGCCAACGTTATCGGTAATTAGAAAAAGAGTATCCCCGGTTTCCTTAGATAGCAGCATCATACGCATACGCTTCTTCCAAGTACCTAATGGTGCCCAGTGGAACTCATCACAATCCTCGCTAAACCAAACCTCTGCACAGCGCTTATAAGTGGCCATTAAACGCACAACGGTCTTATCCAGGTATTCAAGCTTATTCGATTTAACCGTATGCTTAACCATGTCGTACATCAATTGCTCTGTGTCGTCGGCCGGTAAGGCGTGATAATCAACCGGAACACCTGCGGCCATCTGCGCGGCCCAATCAATAATATTCTTCTCTATCCTGGTAGGGATGCGCGTTACTTCTTCAAATGTCTTACGCATTACTGGGTTGCCTTGCGCATCAAGCGTTCCTGTATCAACCATCACCTCTCGCTTCTTCCTTTCGGTTTCCTGCATCACTTCATGATCCTCCGGCTCAATAGACTTGATATCCTCATCCGGGCGAGCCGATCGGATTTTTTCAACAAGTTTAGCCGGTGTCTGAAGTAATGTCGTGAGTGTAGATAGTTCCATATACTACAAATTTAGCTTTGCGGGGTATGGTGACTGTTTGTTTGGGTTTATTAAACTGAGTTAGTATATTGGAGGCTTTAATTAAACTCTCGAATGGATTCAACAGCAATTTTATCTATTATCCTAACAGCTTTACTTGCCTTAATTGGCGGAATAGTATTAGAAAGGTATAAAAAAAGAACAATAATTCTTGAGAGGTTCGTAACTATACAGCCAATTGCTTTTGAAGCAAATAACGATAATTGGGGATTAATTGAAGTTTATTTCAACGGGAGCCAATCACAAAATCTATACAGAGGAACTGTAGAGTTAGTCAATAATAGTTCTCAAAGTATTAGCAATATTGATGTTTCAATATCTGTGGACGAAGGTTACTATATATATCGGCAGCAAGGTTACTTAATCCAGGATGAAGTTAGTATAGGGCTATTTTTAACTGACAATTTCAATTCTAGAAGGCAATTTGTTAATGATCATCAACATGATGACCCCAAACCTAATCTATATAATGATGAATTAAAATACGTAGTAAGACATAGGCAGTTTTCTGTTCCTGTTTTAAATCAAAAAAGTAAAATATGGATTGAATTATTGATAGATGGAGGGCCAAATCTTCATGATATAAATTTGGCCGTTTTAAAGCCAAATGTTCGATTGGTAAACAAAAGAGATGCCGATGTGACAAAGAAGAAAGATAAATCAATATTGAACATACTTGCTTCATTTATTTACATAGTTTGCGTATTCCCAATCATAAGCTATTCACAAAGTAAAACTTCAGTGGGGTGGCTAATGGTATTAAATTCTTTAACTTGCTACTTAGGAGCATGGGTTTTATTATATTTATATAATTTAATAAACAAATATTTTGCAAGATGAATGAAGCAAATTATAAATAGCCTACCTAATCCCACTAAGCACGCCCAGGCTTGTTTTTTTCTTGCTGATGTAGGCCAAGTATTCGGCGGCAAAATTATGTGTCACCAGATACCTTTTACAGTCTGATGCGTGCCCAAACTCCTGATAAGTTATTTTGGTGACAGGATCTTTTTTGGTTGATTTTAAAATTGTGCCATCAGAATCTTCTTTGGTGTATTGATAGTCAAATATTGACTTTTTACACTTTTTGCTGATACCAATGGTAATGCTCGTATTGCTATTGCCAGCATAAATATCATTTATGAAATTCCCGGATTGAACCACCGAAGGGTTAACTGATTGAATTTTCAGTACCGGACGATAATCCTTTAATTCTTTCATAATATCGGTGAAATAGTTTTCGCCCTTCTCTTTTTTGGTATCTTCTTTTATTGAAGTCCTGTCGCCGCCAACAAATAAGCCCGCAACTTCACCAACTGGATATCTTTTGATGAATTCTTTAGCAGCATGAACCACCCTATTCAAAGGGTCTTTCATAAATATCTCATCAATCTGCTGCGCATGCTTCCCTTTGATCTGCCAAACGGTCCATGGAAGATAGGGGTGCACGTTTTCATCGCATGATAACCATATCGGCAATGACTTATCCCAAACAATCTCATTAACATGTTTTTCAGGCTTGAACTCCTTCCAAAACTCACCGCCAAAAGTAGCCTTTCCCCACTCACCAAGTACATTAACCCGGTAAGAATTATAGTTCTTCAACCTCATCGCCTCGTAAGTGGCAATAAGATTTTCATCCCTGAAGCCATAAGTGCCGCAAGGAGAACCGGTAATCCAATAATTATCTTCGTAGGTTGTTCTGATCAATACAACTTTACCGCAAGTTGATATTTTAACAAAGCTATTTTCAGATGGAAGCTTGTGCTGCTCCATATCCACAAACTCGTACGAATCCAATAATTCTGTTTTAACCCAACTGGTTTCATCCACTGGGTTCCAAGCTGCAAAAATCTTCTGACCAGGTATACCACGAAGTGACATGTTAAACTGATCGTACTCAGCTTGCTCAAAGTGGTTTAACTCATCGAGAAATAAATATTTGTATGATTCAATCCCCTTCGCCTTTTCCTCAACATCAAGCCCTTTTAAAACTATCTCTGATATTGTTCCAGCCTGGTTGTTGCAAAGATATCTACGATCCTGAATATCGAAAACCGGACTTAATCTTGTGGTGCTTATACCGAGATTAAAAGTCTTTTTAAGTGTTGTGGGAATGATGTTGGATTCCTTGCGGTACGCAATGGTGTTAGCAGCTTTTACGTAGCACTCCTTCGATAATAGTTGGCAAATTGACGCGGTTTTCGCCGCCGACTTCCCGCCATAAACAAGAATTGTTCTTATCGAATCGTCCTTTATTAATTCATTAAGAATAAAGTAAAGTGGATTAAACCATTTTTTATCAAGCTTCAGTGCCATTAGTCATACACCTCATCTTCTAAATCCTTACCAATTTTAACGGTGTGTTTGGTTTCTTGTTTTTCGGCTAGGCCAAGATCACGAGCGATGATGTTAGCATTAAAAGCTCCGACAGCAGCACCTTCGAACTTTTGAGCGTAGCATCTCGCCCGCGCCTGCGTTAAGACCGCCGTTAATTGTTTGTGTTTAGGTTCTGTTTTATCTTCTAATCTTTTTGACAGCTCTCTCAGATACTTCTCTCCAAGATTGTGAAAAGCACAAAATCCTATTTCAGAATATGGTCTGGCAGTTGGGATTTGGATAATGGTTCCGGCTAATTCTCCGCTTTTAACGGCTTCATTCTTCATCCAGGGATTATCATCGACCCATTGGAAATATTGCTGCCAAGCTAATTCAAATTGCTCAGGAGTAAACTTAAAAGGCCTACCAGCTTTGTTGCTATCTTCCATTACAATCCAAGTGAATACTGATGATCGTCAGCGTGAATAGAAAAAACCTTAAACTTTTCGACTACCGACATAACTTTTTGTTTGAACGGACGGATAACGCCGTTTGAGTTCGGGAGCATTGGGGCTTCCACGTATGTTTTTAAGGCATTAATTGTCTCCGGGTTATTAACCTGTAAGCACTTTTGCATTTCATCGCGTACGCCTACTGGAAGCTTTCCTGAAGCCTTATCGTCGTTTTTACGTCGAAGGTAACTGAGTGGCTGGTATAGCTGATATGTGGTTGCAATGAAAATAAGTTTTCTGGTATCATAATCCTCATCGGCGAATACCTCGTTAACCTTGCTAAAGATATCCGATACAAACTTTGGATCTTTTAAGGTCCTGCGAAACTGGGTTACGATTGCCCTTGCTTCTTCCGGGTTGCTTTGAGAGTAGACTCTACCTATGATCTCCTGTGAACTTAACATATTGCTTTGTGCTTGAATAACAAAAATAACTATATTTCCCAATAATCCCAAATAAGGGAATTAATAATTATAAAAAAAGTTAATACGGTCGTTGGTTGGAATTGGGTAGTATTTGGTTATTGCCTGGTAGCCTTGTATAAACCCTATGCTGTGCCCGTACAAATCTATGTATTCCATCGCCCCTTTCTTGAAAGCTTCCGGATCTTTAGCCTCGCTTAATCGGACTACCTTGCCGGGAGTTAAATTGTCGAAGTATTGTTTTGCTTGTGGGGTCATAGGTTGAACTCTGTTTTAATTACTGATAGTGTTTCATCGTAGGACCAGCAAACATAAACTTTGTGCCCTAATGAGCGCCATAAATCGTGAATTGCTTGCTGTTCTGGGCTGATTACTCCTTCCTTAATTCCTAATTCCTTGTTGCCTTTAATTTTAAGCTCTATTGCGAAGAAACCGTTATCTCCCAAGCAAATTAAATCAGTAATACCCTTTACTACTCCTTGCGCCCTTAATTGTACCGCTTCTATCTTATTTCTGCTCCCTCCGTTTGGTACGTGGAAAATCCTTCTGCGTGTTGCTGGGTAATTGTTCCAGAAATACTGGAAAATAGCCGCTTGCATGGCCGATTCCGACGTATGTACTTTTTGCTCTAACATGGTATTGGAAATATCCTACAAGATACTAAATATTCCCGTGTTTCCAAAATAAGGGAAGTTTCGGGACAAATAAATGACTGTTTAAAAATTTTCGGGACACAAAAGTATAGCTTTAAATGCCGTAGGATGGCATTTTTATTCAAATGTCCCCGTTGTCCCGAGTTTTTGTTAATTTTTTATCTCTTTTCTGTATAATGTTTAGAAGCATTTTACATTATTGAAAAAGTATACAATACTATTTCGTTTCATTTTTTTCTTTGTATTATAATAAATTGATTTTTTTTCGGGACAATGGGACAAAAAATAAAAAACAGAGCTTAAGCGCACTACAAGGCATCTATTTGTGTCCCGAATTTTGTCCCGAAAAAAAATATAGCACGGGACTTCGGGACTTGACTTCTCGGAAATATATGAGCAAATCGAAAAAAAATAATATGATGATGGCAACAATTTAGGGCATAAAAAAAGCCAGCTCGATGGCTGGCATAAATAAAAAAGTCTTTACATTACTCTGTTCGTTGAATTGCGTCCAGAATATTGCCGCCATTCTTTTTATATCCTAGTACCATAGCAATAGCCTCTAATCCAACAGGAGCGCTATCAGTGTTTACAAGTAATCCTTCGCTAATAATTTCGGTGTTTAACAATTATGCTGCTATTGTAAGTGATTCAAAGGCCGTCAATGTTTCAAAATCGTCTTTTACGTAAGCAGCCAACTGCTTCAGTCTTTCATAATTTTCCATATAATCAATTTTAAAAAGGTATTTCATCATCTATTTTGGTATTTATTTCGTTAATTTCATCATCATCTGGAATCGGTTCAGTTTCGTCAAGCTTGAAAAAGATTCTGTATTTATTTTTTATACTATTAACACGCTTACTAAAGTCACTTTTATATCCATAAGAATATTTTTCGCAATAAGACTTTATAGCCTCGTTCATTTTTGTGGATGATGGGCGGTACACCCCAACAATATTATTTTCGGAGTAATAAGAATCAAAATCAGATTTGAACTGACTGTTTACAATCTGACCATCTTTAATCCATTGCTCCCAGTTTTTCAATATGAATCCGGTGGCATTGCCATAAGTCTGCTCCCATTGTTTTTTCCATCCTGTTTCAGTCAGAGGTGTTGGTTTTAATTTACAATTACCCTTCATCCAAGTTTGGATGCATTCAGCCACATAATTATCATAACCAGAATAATCTTCCTCAGTCCATCCTTTAGGAAAGTGAACTCCGAAGTGTACATCCAATCCGCCACATTTTGTAAAAAATTCAGTAAATTCTATTGGTATAATTCGCCTTTTTAATCCTCCATCAGATATTATGTAGCTAAAATTAGTTTGAGTTACGATCTTAGGAGTCTTTTCAACATCAATATTTTGTTCATTGACCCAAAGCTTTTTTAGTTTGATGGTTCCTGATGCCGCTTCTTTTAAATTAGCGAAATCGAAATTTTTTGGTAGATCATTTATTCCGAATACGCGCTCGTTATTCCAACTTTGAAAGAACTTTTCATCAAATTTACCTTGTGAACCAGGAGAACTGGCATACGTGGTTGTTAGCTTAAGTAGATTACAAAATACGTTTTTACCACTACCACCGCCAAACTTAGGATCAACACAGGATTCTGTGAGAACGATAATGTACCCAGTGGTTTCATCCTTGAATTCATGAGATAGAAAGCCGAGTATTGGCTTTACAGCTATTGGATCAACAAGAGCAAGGTTTAAAAACTCGATAAATCTACCACCAATTGCTTTAGCATAATTTCTATTTTGAATTTTATCAGACCATACAAGTTTGTCAAATTCGTGGTATTCCTTAAATTTAACTTCATAAGGTGTGATAAATAAATATCCGTTATTGTAAAACTTATAGCACTCATTTCGGGAGTCCTTGCATATTCGCATTTCATCAAGTAAAGTCAGCCTGGTAGATACGTATTTGGTGTTTTCCTTTAAAAACTTTTCAAAAACATCGCAAAGTTTTTCGTATTCTTCTACTTCCTCTGCTTTAATATAATCCTTCAGGATATCCTGAAATTTACGATCTGTGATTGGTTCAATCGTATGGCCCACTACATGTACAACATTCCCCTCAAAGTTGTATAAACCCAGCATTTTTGCAACGTACAGTAGCGATTCATAGCTAACTGTCAGCTTCTCTGATTCAAAATCATACTTAATAAATTCTCCATAAGGATGATCTTTTTTTAACTGCTCAGCTTGTAAAGCTAGCTGTTGCTTGGCCTTCTCACTAAAATTATTGGGTATACCTTTACCGGAATGCGCAGCCTTCTTAACCAAATTTGCTTCTACAGAAGGTTTAACTACCCCAAATCCATTGTCCGTAAGCCATTTGAACGTTTTACTTTTATCACCTGCAAAAGCAAGTTCAGCCAGTATTGTTGATGGATGGTACCCTTTGTTTGCCTGCAGTTCAGTTGAGCTGGTAAAAACATAAAAAATATTTTTTGTTTTGTTCCAGGATAATGACACACCGCGCTGCTTATCAGGCCGAGTATACCATATGAATAAATGATTTTCGTGACTGTATTTCCATCCAAAACCGGTTATTAACTCTGTTGGATCAGTCGCCCTATTATAATGCTCAAATGGATTTTCATCATACCAGCCTTCTTCAGATTTAGTAGGCTTTGGTTTTGGCACCTCCTTAATTATGGTGGTATAGCTTTCACAAAGTCTTATGAGGCTGCATCTTTCTTCCCAGCTAAGCATGGGCATTGGATTATTTTGCACTATGCTATACCCCATTGAAGGTGGAGCAAGAATATAGCCACCTTCACCCCTGGTTTCTAGGAAATTTACTTCTTTGTTTGGGCGCTTAATACCCCGATCAATCTGCGCTTGCACTTCTTCCTCTGTTGAATATCTACCGGCTAACTTTAAGTTACCTGGTACCGGATGATTGGGATCAACTCGGTATGGTATATGATACCCCCCAGATGGGGTTTTGTGTATTCGTAGTTTTTCGAAAATAGCCGGGTAGAATTCGCGTATATCCTTAAATAAAGTTGCATCGATGCCGGGGTAAAATTTGACATCGATATCCAAAGCTTCAAGGTTGCCGGAAATTTTTCCGCACACGATGGCAACAGCGGTTGTATCGCGCTGGTCCATTTCTCTCCAAAGCTCATCCTTACCTACCTGCCTTAACTGAAATTCTTTCCATTTACCATATGGAGATTTAGCAACAAGAACGTCACCATACTTATTTTTTTCATCCTTATCACGAACTGGAATAAGCGATATGCCATCGGCTAATAAATTTTCAACCTGGTCCCAAACTTGTGATAAAGT
>Ga0157370_10005677_pt1 | contig 13949 bp, 12 predicted proteins | sample C35metaG_FD_113463 | JGI IMG/M metagenome (GOLD analysis project Ga0157370, IMG submission 113463) | Corn rhizosphere microbial communities from Kellogg Biological Station, Michigan, USA - C3-5 metaG | ecosystem: Host-associated > Plants > Roots > Rhizosphere > Soil | place: USA: Michigan...
CAAGTTCTGCGCTACGTCGATTGCCCACAGGCGGCACCGGACACGGTGCTGCTCGGCAGCCGGATCACGCATCGTGCGATGGCGCGATTCGAGAGGGCGCTGCTCGACCGGTTTCGCGGAGTCAGGGTCATCCGACTGCCGCGGCGTTGCGAGCCGAGATCGTTCGCTGCGATGCTCTCGACCCCGACCACGCCGGTATCCGGAGCCCGGGCGGTCCAGAGCCACGTCCCGGCGCGCAACCTGAGCGTCCTGCTGATTGAAGGCGACCATGCCCACCGCGTCGCCATCGAGGACGATCTTCGCTTGAAGGGCGACGATGTCGTGGGCTGCGAATCGGTCGGCGAGGCGGCCGTTGTGTTCGATCGCTTCATCGCGCAGGGATTGCCGGTCGATGCCGTCGTCTCGGCGACCGGCATGCTGGATGGTGACGGCTTGCGTTTCTGTGCGTCAGCTACCAGCCGCATGCCCGATTTGCGTTGGATCCTTCTGAAGCAGCCGGTCGCAATGGGCAATCCGCTGCCGCTCTAGTCTAGGGCCCGCTCCTGAACCGGGTCGAGGACCGGATACCTGGGGGTCGTCGAAGCATCTCCCAGGCCTATCCGGGCGGCAGGCCCTCGACGGCGTAGATGCGAAAGTCGGCGGCGTGATCGCCATCGTCCTTGGCCTTCTTGTAGGCAGGGGAGTTGAGCGCCGCCTCCGCCGCGGCGAGGCTGTCGAACCTCAGGATCGAGATGCGTTTTGGCGGAACGCCGTAGAGTGACTCGGCCTTGCCGTCGCGCGCGATGAAGGTTCCACCGGCCGCGACAAGTGCCTTCGCTGCGGATGGCTCGTAGCTCTTGTTGAACGATACGACATTCATCACGTCGGCCTCGCTGATGACATAGGCCGGGGGCCTCGCTTTGGCATGGATCACCTGCATGGCGCTGGCCCCCAGAGCCGAGCCTGCCAGCAGGGACAAAGCGATGCTGCGGTACGTTTTCAAAGACCTCTCCGCTTGTCGATCACGCCGCAGCGTCCCACTTTCTTCGGCTTCGTGCCATATGTTGAAGCGGCGGCACGGACGCGCGGTCACAGGCCGCGGCCCAACAAGGTCACTGGCCCTTGGCGGAAGACGGCGGAAGCTTTATTCGCCGCGAGCCTTTCTTGACCGTTGCAAGCGCGGTGCGGCGCCGGCGAGGGTCGGGTGTGGGTCCTCCAGGCGCCGCCAACGGCGATCGTGTCGGCTCAGACTGCGGAGAAGCGCTTCATGTCGTCATGCTCGACGCGCAGCGCTTTGCCGTAGGCGCGAGCGACGTCGGCCGTATCGCCCCGTGCCCGGACCCGACCATCGTCTATCCACAAGGCGTGATCGCATAGTCGTACGACCTCGCCGGTGGCATGGCTGACGAAGAGCAGCGTGCCGCGCTTGCGGAAATTATCGATCCAATCCATGCATTTGCGCTGGAAGGCGGCATCACCCACGGCGAGCGCCTCGTCGACGACCAGGATCTCCGGATCGATATGGGCGCAGATCGCGAAGGCAAGCCGCATGCGCATGCCGGCCGAATAAAGCTTGACCGGCTGATTGATGAAATCGCCGATGCTGGCGAAGTCGGCAATCGACTCCATACGCGCCAGAATCTCGTGCCGCTTCAGCCCCAGGACCGCGCCGCCGATCAGCACGTTCTGGCGTCCCGTGGACTCGGCATCGAAAGTTCCGCCCAGTGCCAGCACCGGAGCGATACGCCCGTTGACCCAGATCTCGCCGCCGGTAGGCCGCAGCATGCCGCACACGATCTGGAGCAGAGTGGATTTGCCGCAACCGTTGCGTCCCAGGATGCCGACCGACTCGCCGCGGCGTACCTCGAAGCTGATGTCTTTCAACGCCCAGAAGGAGCGGTAGTAGGTGCGCCAGGACCCGAACAGGACCTGCTTCATCCACTGCTGCTCGTTGGCGTAGAGACGATAGGCCTTGCTGAGATGCCTGGCGCGGATGACCACTTCCGATTCAGATGACATCGGCGATGCTGTCCCGCTGCTTGCCGAAGAACCAGAAGCCGAAATAAAAGGTCGCCAGCGAGCAGAACAAGACCCAGAGGCAAACCCACAAATCGGGAATCTGCCCGAAGACCACGAGATAGCGCAGGATCTCGATGAAACCGGTCAGGATGTTGACGTAGAAGATGAGCTTGAGGGTCGGCGAGAACGTGTCGGTGGAGAAAAAGACCGGCGTGGCGAACATCAGGAGAGGCGCCACGGTCATCATCAGGTAAGCGGTGTCGCGCGTAAAGGCGCCTGCTGCCGAGAGTATCCAGGTGAGGCCGATCAGAAAGGCGACAAACGGCACGAACCACAAGGGCAGCAGCAGCACGGTGAGATGCAGCGTGCCGGTGAGCACGAGCTGTGCGATCAGCATCAGCACGAGACCGATCGTGGCGTAGAACGTCGCACGCAAGGTCGAGATGATCGGCAGCATGTCGGCGGGAAAGATGGTCTGTTTGATGAAATGCGCATACTCGTGCAGCAGTGAGGGCGCGCGATAGGCCATCTCGGTAAAAAGGTTGAAGGCGATCAGCCCGCCGAAGATAAAGAGCGCGTAGTCGAACGGGGAGCCCGATTTGCCGCCACCCGGCAGCGTCACCGGCCCGCCGCTGAAGGCGACGGTATAAACGACGAGCGAGAGAAGGGGGGCCGTGATCGCCCAAACCCAGCCGGCCGCCGACCCTTGGAAGCGCTCGGCCAGCTCACGTCGCAGGATGGCGTCGATCAGGTCGCGGTGTTGCCATGCGGAGACGAAAGGATTGGCCAGAAAGCTTGCCAAGCGCGCAAGAATCGTTCTCTTTCCTGATGCGACGGCCTTGCCATCAACAATGTGCAACAACGGCAATGCTACCCCACCTCGCCGGAAGGGCCTCCCGAAAGGCCGACCTATCTATAGTACCATGCCGGCAGCGCAACTGTTTCGCTTCGCTTTTGCCTAGCCTCCTTTGCGACCGAGGGTGTGAGTGGCATAAAACTACGGATCGAGCGAAAGTCGCAGCTAAAAATATCGATGCTTGGTGGGTTCGCGACCGCCACATTACAGTTTCGTGAATGCTAGGGGAGGACAATGGCGCACTGGATGGACTGGGATCGTTATTTGCTGCTCTGGATCAACTCTCCAGCAGGGCAGAACGGGGTCGTCGACAAGTTCATGTACGACCTCGCCGATTCGGATTTGGTCAAGGGCGGGATCTTCCTCGCTTTCTATTGGGGACTCTGGTTCGATCGCGACGGATCGCAGCGGCGCGACGTGGTCGTGGCGCTCGCCGCGGCCATCATCACGGCCATCCTCTCGCGCGGTTTGCAGGTCGGGCTGCCGTTCCACTTGCGGCCGCTGCATACACCGGGGATCGGCGTGCACGTGCCTGTTGGCGTCGATCCCGCCATATTGAACACCTTCAGCTCCTTTCCCAGCGATCATGCGATGCTGTTCTTCGCGCTGAGCGTCCCGATCTGGTGGCGTTCGCGTTGGCTCGGCGCGGCGGCAATGTTGTGGACGGTGTTGCTGATCGCCTTGCCACGAGTCTATCTCGGCTATCATTTCCCGAGCGACGTCATCGCCGGCGCGGTGCTCGGTGTCATCGTGATGGTCCTGCTCTGTCGCCTTATCAGCCGCATGCGCCTCCCCGACCGGGTGGTCGCCTTGTCCAAGACGCACCCGGCTGCGTTCTATGCCGTCTCCTTCCTTGTCACGTTCGAGCTCGCCTTGCTGTTCGCCGATGTCCGGCATTTCGTTCTCGACGCCGTGCGAATAGCCAAGATGCTCGTGGCGTGATCGGACGACCACCGAAAGATCACAGCCAAAGATCGACCGGCAGGCGAATGCTCTCGCGATGCTTAAGATCGTCAGGGACTCGGTGCTGAAAGTCAGTCGTGCGCTGGGTTACGACATCGTTCCCTTGCGCGAGATGAAGGAACGCGATTTTGCGCTCCATCTCAGAGCTCTGCTCGACTTTCTGAAGATCGATTGCGTACTCGATGTCGGCGCCAATGTCGGCCAATACCACGACTTCCTGCGCGACAAGGTTCTGTACGGAGGACCCATCGTCTCGTTCGAGCCGGTGAGACGCCACGTCGATCTCCTGCACGACCGGGCACGCGCCGATGGTGCCTGGCATATCGAAGGCTATGCGCTGGGTGCCAAGGACGGAAACCTGCCGATCAATATCATGGCGTCCGACCAATTCAGTTCGTTTCTGCAACCCGACAACAGCCGCGTGCATGAATACGACAGGTTGAACGTACCGTGCCGTGTCGAGAACGTGCTGGTGCGAACGCTCGATATGGTGGTTCCGGCACTGCAGGAGAAGCTGGGCTTTGAGCGCCCCTATCTCAAGCTCGACACACAGGGTTTCGACATGGAGGTCCTGCAGGGTGCACGCGACTCCTTGCCCGGGATGCGAGCGTTGCAGACGGAAGCCTCGGTGATCGGCATCTACAAGGGCATGCCGGGCTATATGGACACCATCCGCTATCTTGATGAGCGCGGTTTCGACATCACCGGAATTTATCCCGTGAGTCGCGATCGGTCGCTACGCCTCGTCGAGTTCGACTGCGTGATGATCAACCGTGCGGCGGCCGTGTGAGGCCTTCCATCAGGGTGCAGAGGCGCGTCGCATCGTTATTGGCGACGAACATCTCTCGCGGCACGGCGCGCAGCCGGGCGCGGATGTGCTCGTAGTCGCCGACCGTCAGCGTCTCGAAGAAGTGCACGAGCTGGTCCTCGAGCGGCCGCTCGAAAGTGAAGCCGATGCGATGGCGCTCCAGCACCGAGCCGACCTCGAAGCTGCGGACAGCAAGGCAAGGCACGCCGAAATAGCCCGACTCGTAAAAGCGGCAGGGCATGAGCCAGCGCGAATTATGGTCCGTATGTTCGAGGTCGAGCGCCCAGGCGAAATCCACATCACGGTAGAGGTTCGCGAGATCCTGGTGGGGAAGATAGGGGCCGCCGAACTCCATATTGGGCAAGCGCGCCATGGCCGTGTGGAACTTGGCGGCATCCACCGTCGTGAGCGCGCCACGGAACTTGAAAACGACGCGGCCCTGCAGCCGCTCGGCAAGCCGCGCCATCAGGTCGAACGTACCCTGGCCACGGATCAGGCCGAAGTAGCCGACGACCCACGGGCGCCCTTTGTCGCGAGGTGGACCGTCCGCAGCCGACCGATCGATCGTGGCGATCGAGGGATGCAGCTTGTTCTCGAGCAGGAACCAGGGGCCGCGGTATTTCTGCGTCGTGGCATAATACTGGCGATGGAACGCAGGCGACGAGAGCACGAGAAGCTCTACCCCGTGAAGGCACAGGCGCTCGATGCAGCGCAGCAGCATCGAGCCTGGGCCGCGCCCGGCGAGAAACGACGGAATATCGAGCACTTCGTAGACGATGGGCGCGCGGCTCAGCGCGATGAGCCGTGCGAACAGCGCCAACATGAGCTGATCGAGATTTCGTGCATAGAAGATGCCGGCACCCTTGAGGCGGCGGCGATTGGCGAGGATGGCCGGCAACGCGCCCATCATCGCGCGCAGGCGATGCCAGTAACGCCCATCGACCGTGAGGCCAAGCGGCACGTATGGCCAAGTCGGCTCGTAGCCGGTATTGTAGCGCGTGCGTCGGAAGCCGAACACGGTGATGTCAAAGCCGTGATCGATGAACTGCTGGATGCGCTTCAGAGTGGTGGCATCACTCACTTCGGAGCAGAAATAGAACAGCTTCCTCCTGAAGCTGACCGCCGACGCGACGGAACGATTCGGCGCATCGTCATGCAGCAGCTCGTCGGCCGTCCCGAACATCGTTGGAGTATCGACTTTAGCCTGCAGTGGCGATGTGACCAATCTGTGGCGTTCGCAACTGCGAGAGAAGGCGTCACAGGTTGATCACTGGCGCAAACAGGGGGTGCGATGTCTCTTGCTGCCATGGACACGACGATCCCGTTCGACGCCGTGACGACCTCCCGCAAGCCTCGCTTCGAGCAAGTCGCCATCACTTCGGTCTTCGGCAATCCCCTTGAGCGGAAGACATGGTCGGGGGCGCCCGCCAATGTCGCTGCCGGTCTTACCCGGCTCGGCGTCGAGGTGAAGGCCATCCATCCGCAAATCAGCAAGCTTACCAAGATGGGCATTGCCGCGGGCAATCTGCTGGCTGGCCACGGCCGACCGCGGAGCAGCGAACAGGTGCTGCGCAGTCCGGCCACTCGCCGCCGGCTTGCTGCAGGCGTCTCTGATGCGGCCGGAGCACTGGGTGTGCGCCACGTGCTGCACATGGGAAGCCTCGACCTGCTGCCGCGGCTCGATGTCGATACTGGCATCCGCCACTACCTTTATTGCGACCACACATGGGCGCTGGCGGCGGAGCATCATGTGCATGCGCCATATTTCACGCGCCGCGCACAAGAAGCCTACGAGCAGGCTGAGCGCGAGTCGCTTGATGGTATAGCCCATGTGTTCACCTTTGGCCGCTACGTGCGGGACAATCTGATTTCCCACTACGGGCTTGCGCCCGATCGCGTGACGGCAGTCGGCTCGGGCATGGGATCGATCGAACCTTGGCACGGCAGCAAGGACTATTCCCGACCGAACCTCCTGTTCGTTGCCAAACACCTGTTCCAGGCCAAGGGTGGACTCCTGCTGGTGGAGGCTTTCCGCCGCGCCCGGCAGCGCCGGCCCGATCTCGCGCTTACGATCGTGGGCGACCAGCGCAGCCGTGCCCATGTGGAGGATTGCCCGGGCATCGAGTTGCGGGACCATTTGCCATGGGAAGAGTTGCAGCAGCTCTACCGTGACTCCACATTGCTCGTGCAGCCGATGTTGAACGATCCATGGGGGCAGGTTTATCTTGAGGCAATGGTTTCGCGCACGCCGGTGATGGGCCTCACCCGCAACGGCTTGCCGGAACTGGTGGATGGCGGACAGCACGGATTTCTCGTCGACCATGCCGATCCCGATGCGCTGGCGGACGCTATCTTGGCCGCGCTCTCCGACCCCGGTCGGCTGGAGCGTATGGCCTCAATTGCGCAGCGCCACGCTGTCAAGACATACTCTTGGGATCGCGTTGCGGAAAAAATTCTATTCTCCTGACACAGGAAGGCTGCAATTACATGTTCAAGCAATCAGACAAGGTCGCCCTTATCAGCGGCATAACCGGGCAGGATGGGGCGTACTTGGCGGATTTCCTGCTGGGTCAGGGTTATGTCGTACATGGCATCAAGCGTCGGTCGTCGTCGCTGAACACCGCGCGAATCGATTATCTGTATCGTGACCGGCATGATGCGGGCGTGCGGCTGTTCCTGCATTACGGCGACATGACCGACTCGACCAACATCCTGCGCCTGGTCGGCGAGATCCGGCCGACCGAGATCTACAATCTGGCGGCGCAGAGCCATGTGCAGGTGAGCTTCGAGACGCCGGAATACACGGCCAACACCGACGCGCTGGGCACGCTGCGCATGCTGGAAGCGATCCGTATCCTGCGCATGGAGGACCGGGTGCGGTTCTACCAGGCCTCGACTTCGGAGCTGTACGGCAAGGTGCGCGAGACGCCGCAGCGTGAGCTGACGCCGTTCTATCCGCGCAGCCCCTATGCCGTGGCGAAGCTGTATGCCTACTGGATCACGGTGAACTACCGCGAAGCCTACAATATGCACGCCTCGAACGGGATCCTGTTCAACCACGAATCGCCGATCCGCGGCGAGACGTTCGTGACGCGCAAGATCACGCGGGCCGTGGCGTCTATCGAGCGGGGTATGCAGGAGCGGTTGTATCTCGGCAATCTGGACGCCAAGCGCGATTGGGGTCATGCGCGCGACTACGTCGAGGGGATGTGGCGGATACTTCAGCAGGACGAGCCGGACGACTATGTGCTGGCGACGGGCGAGACGCACACGGTGCGGGAGTTCGTGGAGCTGGCGTTCCAGCAGATCGACCGACGCCTGGAATGGCGCGGCAGCGGAGTAGAGGAAACGGGCGTCTGCACGCGGACGGGCCAGGTGCTGGTGGCGCTCGATCCGGCCTACATGCGGCCGACCGAGGTCGACCTGCTCCTGGGCGATCCGGCGAAAGCCGCGGCGAAGCTCGGCTGGAAGCACCGCACGACCTTCCCCGAGCTGGTGGCCGAGATGGTCGAGGCCGACCGCCTGATTCTGCGCACCACCGGAGGCCGTCATGAGCCCGTCCTACACGCTGCGCAATAAGCGGGTTTGGGTCGCCGGCCATCGCGGGTTGGTGGGTAGCGCGCTCGTGCGCCGCTTGGCAGGCGAGGGCTGCGAGATCGTCACGGCACCGCGGGAGACGGTAGATCTGCGACGGCCGGATCAGGTCGAGAAGTGGGCGCGCGAGATGCACCCGCAGGCGGTGTTTCTGGCGGCTGCGCGGGTAGGAGGCATCCATGCCAACAGCACCCGGCCGGCCGAGTTCATCTACGACAACCTCGCGATCCAGACCGCAGTGGTCGAGGCATGTCGCAAGGCGCAGGTGGAGAAGCTTTTGCTGATGGGTTCGTCGTGCATCTATCCGAGGATGGCGGCGCAGCCGATCGCGGAAGAGGCACTGCTGACCGGGCCCCTGGAGCCGACCAACGAATGGTACGCGATCGCCAAGATCGCCGGCATCAAGCTTGGCCAGGCCTACCGCCGCCAATATGGCTGCGACATCATCTCGGTGATGCCGACCAACCTGTACGGCATCGGCGACAACTTCGATCGCCTACAGAGCCATGTGGTGCCGGCGCTGATTTTGAAGGCGCACGAGGCCAAGCTTGCGCGCGCCCCACACCTCGAGGTGTGGGGCACTGGCAAGGCGCAGCGGGAGCTTCTGTATGTCGATGACGCCGCCGACGGCATGGTCTTCCTGATGAAGACCTATTCGGACGAAGGCATGGTCAATATCGGGACCGGCCAGGACGTGCCCGTCGCGGAGCTCGCGCGCCTGGTGTGCGAGGCGGTAGGTTACCAGGGCGCGCTGCGCTTCGATACATCGCGTCCCGACGGTACGCCGCGCAAGGTGGTCGATGTCAGCCGCCTTGAGGCGTTGGGCTGGACTGCAAAGACGTCGCTGAAGGACGGGCTCGCGCTCACCTACCGCTGGTTCCTCGAGCATGTCGCTTCGCAAAAGCTCCGCGTCGCCTGACACGGAGCTCGAGGTCGGCCATCTCGTCGAGGACGCGGGCCGCCGCTCACGACGCGGCGGCGCCATCCTCCTGTCGGCCCAGGCGGTGCGCATACTAGGTCAGATGGCCACCCTGGTGGTGCTCGCGCGGCTGCTGCCGCCATCGGCATTCGGCTTGCTGGCCATGGTGGGAGCAATCGGGGTCGTCCTGGACCTCGTCAAGGAGTTCGGGCTTTCCTCCGCCACCATCCAGAAGCACGACATCACGCAGGCGCAGGTGTCCGCCCTGTTCTGGATCAATGCCGCGGCAGGCGCCGTGCTGGGCGGCGGCCTCTTTCTCGCCGCTCCGTTGCTCGCCGATTTCTACGACCAACCAGAACTTGCCGATGTTGCGCGTTGGATGTCGCTTGCCTTTGTCGCCAGCGGGCTTGCGGTGCAGCATTGGGCTCTCCTGCGTCGCCAGATGCGGTTCGGCACGATCGCCGGCCTCGAAACGACGAGCGACCTCGCGAGCTTCGCAATCGGCATCGGGCTTGCCCTTGGCGGGGCAGGCTACTGGGCCCTCGTGGCGCAACGCCTGTTTGGACCGTTGTTCCAGCTGATGGGAAGCTGGATCCTGTGCCGTTGGCGGCCGGACCTGCCGCGCCCGACGGCAGGAGTCCGTGGCTTGCTGGACTATGGCGCGTCAGTCACCGGCAGCCAGCTTGCGGTTGCCTTCGCCCGCAGCATCGACCAGATCCTGATCGGCTGGCTGTGGGGCCCCGCCCTGCTCGGCCTCTACGAGCGCACGACCCGGCTCCTGATGGTGCCGGTCAACGCTGTCGGCGCGCCGGTCTATGCCGCGGCAATGCCGGCGCTCAGTCGCCTGGTCGATCAGCCGGCGCGTTATCGTTCGCTGTTCTGCCAAGTGATGCAGAAGATCGCGCTGCTCACGATGCCGGCCTTTGCCCTCGCGGCGGTCACCGCCGATTGGGTGGTGGGCATTCTGTTCGGTCCTTCCTGGGTACAGGCGGTTCCGCTGGTGGTCCTGTTCAGCGTCGCCGCCACGTCCTTGCCCGTGGCGCAATCGGCGGGCCTTCTCTATCTCACGCAGGCGCGGACCGCCGAGATGCTGCGGGCGAACCTGACCGACGCGACACTCTGCGTCGCCTCGATAATCGTCGGATTGCACTGGGGTGTAACGGGCGTTGCCGCATCGCTCGCGATCGTCGGCGTGTTCGTCCGCATGCCGCTCGCCTTCTGGCTTGCGACCCGTAGCGGTCCTGTAAGGGCAGGCGCCATTTGGCGGGCGATCGCGCCGCCTTCCACCGCCGCCATCGCCGTCGCCGTGTCAGTGGGATGCCTGCGCGAATTCCTGCAAGTCCCGACGGTCGGTGCACTCGCAACCACGGCAGCCGCCGCCCTGTCGGTCACGCTGATGGCGCTGCTGGCCTGGCCGGAAACCCGGCGCGAGATCCACGCGCTTCTCTTCTTGGGAAGGCTGCCGCGGGCGTCGACGTCAAGCTAACTAATCGGATTCCGCTATCAAACGCCGATCGGCCATGCGTGGCGCGATGCAAGATTGCGTCGCGCTTTGACCGATCGTGGATCGCTCAGGCGGTCCGGGCCAGCGGGCGCATGAGGTGACGACGGAGCCATGTATTCGCCGGCTTTTCAAGCATCCGGTAGCAAATGACAGCGACGACAATGCTCACTGCAATCGTGACAATCGACGCCGCGATCGTCGTGATTGAAAAGATCGTTAGTGGGACGACCGCCTCCTCTACGGCGCGTACGACATATGGATGCAGCAAGTAGAGCGAGTAGCTCGCATCTCCGATCAGGATAACGGTGGGTGCGACCGTGATGCGTGTTTCCAGAGACAGCGCGGACAGGACGAGGATAAGCGAGCACAGTCCGCAGACCGCGACGTCATACTGCTTCAATCCGAGTGTCGTTTGCAGAGCCATGGCGCCGAACGATGCAATGGCGAAGCCAGAAGCGAGCATGGGCGGGATTGCTTCCAGCCAGGCATGCCTTGTCGAATAGACCCAGAATGCAGCCATACCGGCCACGAATTCCAGGAGGCGAACATTGCACCAGAAGCTCAAGGGCAGGGCGAGGTCGGCGACGCGGCCCAGCAGACAGAGTCCTATCAGGATCGCGCTGCAGGCCAGCGGCGCCTGCTTTGGCCACATCGCGAGACTTGCCGCAAACACCACGTAGAAGAACATTTCATAGTTGAGCGTCCAGCCCAGAAAGAGGATTGGCTGCACCATCCCGGTCGAGCGCTCGTACGGAATAAACAGCAACGACTTTATCACCGCCGTTGCATTCACCTCGGTCGATTGCAGCAGGGCGGGAAAGGTGACGCCCATTGCAATCACAGCGAGGGTCGCAACCCAGTAAAGCGGCACGATTCGGATAAGTCGCTTTGCCAGGAATTGATCCGATTGTCGTTGTGCGACGTAGCAGACGATGAATCCGCTGATCACGAAGAAAATGTCGACGCCGAAATAGCCGATACCTATCAAGCGAATATGGAAGAAAAGTACGCTAAGCGCTGCAATTGCCCTCAAACCCTGAATGGTCGCCAGCTTGTCCGGCGCCGCCTGTCGCACCCCCATAGGGCGTTCTCCCCGCGTCTATGCCGAAACTCTAGAGCGTACTGTCCGGACGGTCCGTGATTTTGCGGTGACCGTATGCCGTGGCGCTTTCCGGCTTCAATCACATGATAAGGTCACGGGTTGGCCATTCCCCTTTCTGAGGACTTCTGTGAGAAGGAGAACGAGCCGCTTCGTGATTCGCACGTCACGTGCCGCAGCAGCTAAGGAGAATCTAGTGGACCGAGAAAGACGTCTTGTGGTGGGCGGCGCTTCGGCTATCGCGCTGCTCGCGGGCTCGGCCGCGGTGATCGCGCAGCAAAAGGAGCCGGCTGGCGTGGATGCAGCCCGTCCGAGATCGGGCATGGTGAAGCCGACCTCGCGATCGGAACTGCTGGCCATCCTGCAGCAGGCGGCGGACTCGCAGACTGTCGCGCTGCTCGATCCGTCAACGGACGTCACCGTGGACAAGACGGTCGAGATCGTCCAGCGCGTGTCGACCAGTCGGCTGTGGGGGGTCATCGGAAACGGCGCCAAGATCCGTTCCGCCATCCGGAATCAGACGCCGGTTGTCAAATACACGGTCCTCCCTCCCAACCAGCAGAACACCACGTCCAGTCGCGGCCTTACAATTCAAACTCTCGATATCGTCGGTTCGTTGCAGGACGGTCCCGGACTGATGCTCCATGCGCCCTCCAGCAAGGCGGCGATCTACCGCGCAATCCTGCGCGACAACGCTACATCGAGCTCCGGCGGCTTGGGTGCCCTGCACATCAAGGGCGCGGTGTTCGAGTTGCTGATCGCCGGACATGCGTCCGAAAACAACAGGCGGCATGGCGTAGCCATCGAGCATGACGGCCAGGCGATCGTCTCCAACTGTATGATGCACGCATTGAACAGCAGCCGGAACACGATGGCCGGCCTTTATACGACGTCGAACTCGGTCGACGTGGTGCAGGGCTCGTTTGTGAACAATGGAGACTCGGGCATCAATGCGCCGGTCGGTATCCGCTCGGTCGCTTTCGTCAATGGCGAGAACACCGGACAGTTCGTCATTCGTGTCGGCGGCTTCGCCAATCTGCACAATTGCGAGGCGTCGACCGATAGCCGGACGATCCAGCACGATGGCGTGACGGGAAAGCCGGCCGGCGTGCCAACCGAGGCGCTCGTGGATTATTGGGCCTTCAACCAGTATTCGAACGATCTCAAGTTCACCGGCGAATGCAAGGTCACCGCCTACAACGGCGGGACTGGCTATCTTGCACGAGTCAGGCAGGCTGCCGGCTCGTCGAGCGTGTGGCTCGAGCCCTGGATGGACAAGACGTCGATCAGGCGTACGCAGCGAAGCGATCGGCTGCCGCTCATCAAGCAAGTGACGGCGACATAGCCAATAGGAACCAAGCGGAGCGGCGGCCGGGGCTGGCCTCAGGAGCGTTTCTGCGCCCTGTCGGCTGCTCTGGCGAAGGTCGCTTCGAATCGATCGGCGACGTTTGAAATGTTGAAGACGCTCTCTGCGTAGGCACGGCCTGCCGCGCCAAGCCCGGTGCATGCCTGCGACTGGCTTCGAAGGCGGTCGGCCGCGGCGACGAAGGCCTGCCTGTCGCCCGCGGGAACGCATAGTCCTGCTCCTGCATTTTCGACCAGTCGCACGGAAAGATTGCTGGGTGGCGCCGACAGGAGAATGGGACGGCCGCCGCAAAAGTAGCTGAGCACTTTCGACGGCACGGAAAAGGGGCCTGCATCGTTCTCGAGCAGCGCGACCAGAACATCGGCGGAGCCGAGGACGTCGGGAAAGACCTCCATCGGCTGCAACGGCAGGAACAGCAGGTTCGGCTTCGGTGTCGCTGCGTTGCGCGCCTTCAGGGCGTCGTAACTGACGCCGGAAGCGGCGACGGCGATGACCACCGCCGGATCGTTCTCGAAGCGCTCGGCAAGTGCCCACAGAAGGTCCGGATTGTGCTTCAGTGCGAGCGTGCCGGAGTACAGGAAGACGAACTTGTCCGACAGCCCGTGTTGCATCGCCCAGGCATTGTCCTTGCGCCGCAATGGCAAGGTATCGAGCGCGCCCCAGTTCGGGATGACGTCGATCGCATCGTCGGTGACGCCGAAGCTCTTCAGCGCCGGCCTGAAATCGTCGCTGCAGAGGACGACGCCGTCGCTCTGGCGCAGCATGCTGGCTTCGAGGTGTCGATAGTAGGCGCCGATCGCGTGGCCGACGACCGGGAGCTTGCGGCCGAGGATCTTCGCTGC
>Ga0157370_10005678_pt1 | contig 13949 bp, 10 predicted proteins | sample C35metaG_FD_113463 | JGI IMG/M metagenome (GOLD analysis project Ga0157370, IMG submission 113463) | Corn rhizosphere microbial communities from Kellogg Biological Station, Michigan, USA - C3-5 metaG | ecosystem: Host-associated > Plants > Roots > Rhizosphere > Soil | place: USA: Michigan...
GTGGTCTGGCCGACGATCGGCACGTCCCATCCCATCTGCCCGCGGGTATTGATGATGCGCGATAGGAAGCCGGCATTCACGCTCCAGGGCATGATCGCTTCGGCTCCCGCCGACTGCATGCGCAACAGCTCAGGCTTGAGGTCCGGATTGGCGGCGTCGACGTTGCCCTGATAGACGACGTCGGCGCCTTTGGCCTTGAGCATCGGGACATAGGTGTTGACCGATGCGGTACCATAGCCGGTGGTATCGCTGACCACCGCAACCTTCTTGCGCTTGAGCACGTCCACCACATAGTGGTTCGCGGCGCCGCCGATCTGCTGGTTGGTGGGTGCGTTGCGGAAGCACATCGGATATTTCTTTGGGTCGGTCAGGGTATCGACCCAGCAGGGATGGATTTGCGGCGTGTTCGCGCGCGCGAGCAGCGGCACGACCGCGAGCGACTCGCCGGAATTGACCGGGCCAAAGACGGCGCTCACCTTCTGCCCGTGCGTGAGTTCGGCCGCTCCGTTCACGGCCTTGGTCGGATCGCTTTGGGTGTCGCGGGTGATCAGTTCGAGCTGCCGCCCGTCAACGCCGCCGGCCGCGTTGATCTCCTGCACCGCCAACTGGATTCCACGGTTGATGCCGACCCCGGTGGACGACGACGGACCGGTGAGGGCCGGAAGATAGCCGATCAGGATCGGGTCTTTTGCTGCGATCGCGGGCTTGGCCAAGCCGCTTGCAAGGGCTGCGGCGCCTACGGATGCCAGCGCTTGACGACGAGTTATTGCCATTTTTATTTCCTCCCTAAATGTATCTTGATTTTCTTGATTCACTCCCAAGGCTTGTTGACGTCTGCCGGACGTCTGCAAGGGTACCATAGCCCAGGCTCGGTGGTCCGCAAAGGCGTGCCGAACCATCATTTTAATCGGGTTGCTCCGGCGTCGTCGCCGGACTAGCGAGGCAATCCACGCGTGCCAAGCTCGGCGATTTGCGCTGGTCGACACCTCCGTTCGGCGATGCTAATGAAACTTTGGTCTTCGCTTCAGCGACAACAAAAAGGCCGCGCCACGACGCAGCGGCATTTAAAGAAACAAGGGAGAGACGCATGGCCAAGGCACCGCCTTCCGCCAAACGCGACCGCATCAAGGCGTTTACGCCAGCCCTGGTCGATTACACCAACGACGTTATTTACGGCGACCTGTGGGAGCGCAAGGCGCTCTCGAAACGCGACCGCAGTCTCATCACGGTGGCGGCGCTGGTCGCGACCTACCGGCCGGAGCAACTCGTGTCGCATCTGTCGCGCGCGATCGCCAATGGTGTCACACAGGAAGAGATCACCGAAGTCATCACCCACATGGCGTTCTATGCAGGCTGGCCTGCCGCGATGTCGGCCGCGCAGGTCGCCTACACGGCGCTAGTCGAAGGCAACAAGGGGGAATGACGATGGCCAATGACGTTGTCGTCGGCTTCATCGGGCTCGGTACCATGGGTGGCAAGATGGCCACCAACATTCTCAAGGCCGGATACAAGGTCGTAGTGCACGACCTGCACCGACAAACGGCGGGCCATCATTTGCAGGCGGGCGCCGAATGGGCGGATACGCCGCGCGCGCTGGCCGAGAGGTCTGACGTGATCTTCACCTCGCTGCCCGAGCCGACGGATGTCGAGCGCGTCTCGCTGGGGCCCGATGGCTTGATCGAAGGTGTGAAAAAGGGCGCGGCCTACTTCGATCTGTCGACAAACTCTCAAAGCGTCGTGAAAAAAATTCACGGGGCTTTTGCCGCCAAGGGCGCGCACATGCTCGATGCGCCGGTGAGCGGGGGGCCGTCCGGCGCGGCTTCGCGCAAGATGGCGATCTGGGTTGGCGGCGATAAGGCCGCATATGACAGGCACAAGGCCGTCCTCGACGCGATGGGCGATCGCCCGGCCTATATCGGGCCGATCGGCACCGCGACGGTCGCCAAGCTCGTGCACAACATGTCGGGCTATGCGATTACCTGTGCGCTCGCCGAGACCTTCACCATGGGCGTGAAAGCCGGCATGGACCCGGTGGCACTATGGGAAGCCGTGCGCCAGGGCGTCGGCGGCCGCCGCTTGACGTTCGATGGCCTGCTCGATCAGTTTCTGCCCGGCAAATACGATCCGCCGAATTTTGCGCTCAAGCTCGCCACCAAGGACGTCAAGCTCGCGACCGAACTGGGACGTGAACTCGGCGTGCCGATGCGCATGTGCAATCTCGCCTACGCCGAGATGAGGGAAGCGTGCAACCGCGGCTGGGAAGGACGCGACTCGCGTTCGGTGATGCTGCTCGAGCAGGAGCGCGCAGGCGTTAAAATAGCGGCCGATCCGGAGCGCGTGAAGCAGGCGGCGGAACGCGCGAAGTCCGGCTGATGCTTGCACGCGAGAGCAAGCCGTCAATTTTTTTTGCAACAGCCGGGATGGGGACAAACTTCGGCCCCACCGACGGTTTCTCGACCGAGCGCGACAAGATCTGCTACGCCGAGCGTGCGCGCGGTGGTGCCGCGATGATCATCACCGAGGAATGGTGGTCTCCGGCAATGCGCGCAATCATCGGCGCCTCGCTCTGCAGCTTCGACAATCGCTTCATCGCGGGCTTCGCCGATCTGAGAAAAGCGCTTCACCACAGGCGGCAACAGGCATCATCAAGCCCCTCTTATCCGTGAAATTTTCGCGAGATAAAGACGTGGAATGTCTGTTGTCAGCACTCGAAACCGGTGATCCGACGACCGGTCGCTCGACCTTTATCTTGAAGGCGTCCCGCGGATGCGTGGTTCCTTGGCATTTCCATACGGCCGAGGAGCAGCTAATCATCATTAGCGGCACCGTCCTGGCCGAGATGACCGGCCATCAGCCCACATGGCTCGGGCCAGGCGGGTTTGCCATGATGGGGGGTCACACGCCGCATCAGTTCACCTGCCAAGGCAGGTCCACGTGTTTGATGATCGTCGCCTTTGATCGAGCTTACGACATTTACTGGGGAAAAAGCGGTTAATATTCGGAGCCGCCCACAAGCTGCGAGTGACGGAAACTCCCAACCGGAATTCTGGCAGTAACCACGTTCGGTTACGAAGTGTCAGGAATTACGGCGTTTGCTCTCGTCAGGTTAGTATTGCTGCGAGAGATGGCGATGCCTATCGGTCGATACATAGCCTGGGTTGGTGCGTCACTTCTTGTCCTGCTGTTTGCAGCAGATTGGTGCCTGCCCAAACCTTTGCCGGAAACAGCCGGTAACGGAATCAACAGGCCGGTAATTCGTATAGCTTCAGTTCAGCAGCCTCCCGAACGTGTTATCATCGATACCAGCCAGCCGACGATAGTCCCGCCACCGACGCTGGTCGGGGACGCAGCTCAAAGCGAGCCGTCGCCACCACCACTGCAGTCGTACGCCTCAGCGGTCTCGCCCGCGACGGTAGCCCACGTTGATCAAAAGAAGCGGAAGATCACTAAACGGCAGCAGGCCAGGGTTGCGGCTTATCAACCGCCATTGGCGAGTACCCCTGCGGTCGCGAGTGGCAACTCGGCAACAACCGTTCCGCTAACCCGGTTATCCTTCGCAGATATAATTTCCGGGCGGCTAGTGAGAAATCTATTCAACCTGAAATGAGGCCTCTCCTTGTCGAGGTGTTTTGGTGGCGAGGTCAATCCCATGCTTGTCGCGGTAACAGCCCCGCAAAGTCCTCTGGGCGTCGACAGGGCCTGAGGTCGCATTGCTGTTTGCTGCGATGCACCGGTCGCGATGGTCCAAGGCGGGTATCCCGCTCCGCCCTTCTCTGATTGGTTCACAGCGCGGCGCGATGCAGGCCCGAGGCGACCGCAAGCGGTGACGATACGTCACGACCATGCCTGGCGTTTTCGCCTTGTCAAATTTGTTCCCTCCGGTCAAATTGGGCTGGTCCGGCTTTGCATTCGGGAATGTCGGCTGAGATCAAACATAAAAATCGGGGAGGAATAAATGGGTAAACGTGCCATTTTCGCCGCCGCTTTGGCTGGAGTTGCCAGCTTTTTGATCGGACCAGCGTTCGCGCAGGAGACCAAGCAAGACGCCAAGAAGACACCCAGCCAGGCGAGGGTTTCTCCGGTAACTCAGGATCAGCTTAATGCGGCAGCCAAGAACTCCAAAAATTTTCTGCTGACCAACGTTAATTATGAGCAGACGCGCTTTCATCCGGCCCGGCAAATCGGGCGCGACAATGTGAAGAACCTCCACGTCGCGTGGATTTTCCAGACCGACGTCAAGGAATCGCTTGAGACTTCGCCCATTGTCCTGGACGGCGTCATGTATGTCACGACGTCGTTCAGTCATGTTTACGCCCTCGACCCCAAGACCGGCGCAGAAATTTGGCACTACAACCACAAGATGGGTCCGGTGACGACTTACTGCTGTGGTCCCAATAATCGCGGTGTCCAGGTTCTCGGCGACCTGGTTTACCTCGCCACGCTTGATTCCAAACTTGTGGCACTGAATGCAAAAACCGGCGATGTCGTCTGGCAAAGCGACATCGCGGATCCGGAGCTCGGATATAGCGAGACGATGGCTCCAACGGTGATTAAGGATAAGGTTCTGATCGGGACGAACGGCGGCGAATATGGCGTCCGGGGCTTTGTGAAGGCCTACGATGCCAAGACCGGCAAGTTGCTTTGGACGTTCAATACCATACCGGAGAATTCGGTCGGCGTCTGGGCGACGAAAGACGCCACCGGCCGAGACATGCACCGCGATATCCAGGCCGAAAAGGATCAACTCGCCAAAACCGGCGACCCCTACCAGAGGCTGGGCGGCGGTGTGTGGCAAAATCCCGCGATCGATCTAGCGACGAACCGAATCTATTTTGTCGTTGGCAATCCATCGCCAGATCTCGATGGATCGAATCGCCCCGGCGACAACCTCTATACAAACTCGTTGGTTTCTCTTGATCTCGACACGGGCAAATACCTATGTCACTTTCAGTATATTGCCCATGACGTGTGGGACCTGGATGCCGCAAGCCCGCCAGTTCTGTTGGACGTAAAGGACAAAGGCGGCAAGGTCATCCCGGGCGTAATCCACGCCGGCAAAACCGGTCACATCTACGTTCACGACCGCAAGGATTGCAGCCTGATCCGTTTCTCCGAGGCCATGGTGGCGCAGGAGAATATGTGGGTGCTACCGACGAAAGAAGGTGCACGAATGCTGCCCGGCGCAAACGGCGGCGTCGAATGGTCACCGATCGCCACTGACCCATCGCAGGGACTCGCTTACGCGATCAACCTGCATCAGCCCATGACCTACCATGTCGAGAATACACCCTATCCGAATGGCAAGTTGTGGCTCGGCGGCGCCTTCAAGGTCATTCCGGGCGAAGCGCAGGCAGGCAATATTACCGCCGTCGACTACAATACCGGCAAGATAAAATGGCAGGTCAAGACGCCAGAACCGATGATCGGCGGCATTCTGGCCACCGCAGGCGGCCTTGTTTTCACGGGCGAGGGCAACGGCAAGTTCGCCGCTTACAATTCGTCCAACGGCAAGGAATTGTGGAGCTTCCGCGCCGGAGCCGGCGTCAATGCGCCGCCCTCCACCTACATGGTCGACGGAAAGCAATATGTCGTGGTAGGCGCGGGAGGTAACACTCAAATCGACTTCCGCCGCGGCAACAATATCATCGCTTTCTCGCTCAATTGAACGCATAAGCGATCATCGAACAGTGAGGCGGGACCCGTTGCGGTCCCGCTTTTATTAGTAGTCTCATTGGAATGGATTGATGTGCGGCAAACTGAATTGGTGCATTTCTGGCGCTGTTGCGCTCGCCATCGCTTTCGGCGTCTGCGCCGTACCCGCGAACGCGCAAAATATTGAAGAAAAGGCTCAGGCCTGCGCCGGCTGCCATGGCGAGGACGGCAAGCCGATCGACAAGACCATTCCTGCCATCTGGGGACAACAACTGGGCTATGTCTACATACAACTGCGCGATTTCAAGCGCGGCGACCGCAAGAATGATATCATGCAGCCGATCGCGTCATCGATGGAACGTGAGGACATGCTGGCGATCGCGGAATATTTCTCGAAAAAGCCATGGCCTGATCTTGGTCAACCCCGTGCGCCAAAGGAAATTGCAGGTCGGGCCCTGCGCGCCAATAGCTCGGTCGGCTGTACCGGCTGCCATCTGGATCAATTTCAGGGCGACGGAACTGTGCCGCGTTTAGCGGGCATGAGTAGGGAATATCTGACGAAAACAATGGATGATTTTCGTTCGCGCGCGCGGGGCAATAATCCTGGCATGTCCGACTTGATGCTGGCAACCGATCCCCAAGACCTTGCGGCGCTGGCGGAATATCTGTCCGGTCTCTGAGCCGTCTTAGGGTAGCGTCAGCCGTTCGCGCAACGAAGATAGCACCGTAAGGTCTGCGGCACTTTTCCCGGCCTTATCCTTGAGAGATGGATCGGCGCCTCGTGCAAGCAATAAACTGGCGATCTCCGCACGGCCGCCTTCGGCCGCAATCATAAGAGCCGTGCGGCCGCGGGCGTCCCGATCATCGATATGCGCGCCTGCGTCCAGCAGATATGAAACAACCTTGATCGCCTCGGTTTCTGAGGCCTTTTCATCCGGACCCGACGCCCACATCAGCAGGGTGAGTTCATTGGGGTAGCGAGAATTGATATCGAGATTTCGCGCCAGCAACTGCTTCACGATGTCAAACCGTGCGCCCGCCGCCGCATAGACGATCGGCGGCTTGCCAGTCCGATCGGGCACTCGATCGTCAGCGCCGTGGGCGAGCAGATCTTCGACAATGACGTTGTTGCCCCTGTAGGCGGCGGCGGCAACTGGAGTAACGTCACTTCGCCCGGCGAGATTCACATCGGCGCCACGTTCGATAAGCCGCTGCGCGACAGGGGTATGGTTGCCCTCAACGGCAAAAAATAGCGCGGTGGCGCCGGCAAGGTTCCGGGCATTGAGCGGCGCGCCGCGCGCCAGCAGGAGATCAACCATCGCGAGATGGCCGAATCTTGCGGCATGGCTGAGTGGCCGGGCGCCAAACCGGTCGCGCGCGTCGACCGATGCGCCATGGTCGAGCAGTTCGGTCGCCAAAGCGATGCAATTGCCGTCAACAGCCGAAAACAGTGTCAGCGACACTTCGATGGCAGTGATTTGCGATTTGGTAATTTCAAGCCGGCGAGCTAACTCCTGGCACCGTTCGGAGTTTGCCGCGCGAGCCGACGTTGCGCTCAGTACGGCGATCACGATCGAACATAGAAAAACGATGTGGCGGTACAAGGCGGTCTCTCCCTGGGGCAAGCTTCTTCGTTGCGCTATGCCTCAGGGTGGCACAACGGCCAGTCCATGCCAAGAAAGCGGACGGCTTTGAAAAGATGGAACAGATTCCGGATCTTGCCATGAATGAACAAACTCGGCCTATGTAGAGGTTCCATGCCAGTTGCCGACAGGCGCAAAGCTGGAAGGATCGCAGGCTGCGCGAGCTTCACGGGAAACCGCCATAATGCTAGCCTTCGCGCCGTTTCGAGAGTTCGTCCGGGGAGTGTCGGATTAGTTTTCTTCGAAGCCGGAGTAATCGCTAGCGGCGACTCGTGATGATCTTGCGGGCCGTCCCAGACAGGAATCGCCATGACTGCATCCGACAACTCGACCAGGCTCCATCTTGACCCGCCAGGGCCAGGACCGTGGGAGCAGGACCCCGTGCATTTCCCGCGCCCGATGACGCGCTACTTCCAGGAGACCCATCCCGCATCTTTCAAAAGGGGCACCAACGACTTCGCGCGCTTCTATGGGATGCTCATCGACGGTCTCCAGATAAGTTACGTGCAGGGCTTCGGCTACAATCAGGTGCTGCCGGCTCCTGAGGCGGAAATCCCCCAGCGCATTCAGCGCGCTGAACAAGTCTTCGCGCAGAAGCTGTGGCGGGAGCAGCTTCGCGACTGGGACGAAAACTGCAAACCATCCGCCATTGCCATGCACCGGGAGCTGCAGACCATCGACCCGGACGACCTCTCCGACACCGAACTGGTCGCCTATCTGAGGCGCTGCCGCGACCACCATTCGGCCATGATAGCCCAGCACATGCGCTTTACCGCCGGTGCTGTGCTGCCGACCGGGGACTTCCTCGCGCACGTTGGGGACTGGACGGGCCTGCCCCCGTCCGAGCTGTTGGGACTGATGCGCGGTTCGGCCGTGGTGTCAGCGGGTGGGTCCGACGAGATGGAGCGACTGAAGAAGGCGTTCGCCGAGGACCCCTCTGCCCGGAAACTGCTCGAAACTGACGGCGACCCCGCGCAGGTGCTCGCGAGCCTGCGTTCGCAGGGTGGCGAATCGGGCGCGGCCATCTCCGGCTACCTCGATCTGGTCGGCAATCGCCTGATAGACGGCTTCGACATCGCCGAGCCCTCGGCGCTCGAATTGCCGGACGCGCTCCTCAGGGCCATCCGCATATCCGTCTCCGGAGAAGCTCAGGTCGCCTCGGACATCGATGCCCGCATTGCCGAAGTTCGCGCCTTGATTCCCGCGGCGCACCGGGACGAGTTTGACGAATTGCTCGGCGAGGCCCGCCTCACCTACCGCCTTCGCGACGAGCGTGGGGTCTACAGCGACATCTGGGCGGCGGGTCTGATGCGGCGCGCGGCCCTTGCGGCTGGCCGGCGCATCGCGGGTCGTGGCCGCCTCGCCACCCCCTATCAGATGCTGGACGCCAGCCTGGATGAGATGTGCGCGCTCGTTGCCGGCACCGGTGGCCCGTCAGCGGATGAGCTTGCCAGCCGCGCCAAATACCGCGCGACCTACACTACCAAAGACGTCCCACCCTCACTCGGCCCGCCGGCGCCGCCCCCGCCTGACCTTGCGGGCTTGCCCCCATCGGTCGGCCGCGTCATGCGCGCGATCTTCATTGCCCTGGGTCACCTGTTCGGCAGCTCCCAGGCCCAGAATGAGGAAAAGGTCCTCTATGGCATTGCAGCGAGTAAGGGCGTCTATGAAGGGCCCGCCCGCCGCGTCTCCGGGCCCTCCGAGTTCGGCCAGATCGCCAAGGGTGACGTGCTGGTCACGGAGTCGACGACAGAGGCCTTCAACATCCTCCTGCCGCTGCTTGGCGGGATCGTCACCGACAACGGAGGCCTGCTTTCGCACGCCGCAATCGTCTCGCGCGAATACGGCATCCCGGGAGTCGTTGGCACCCGCGAGGCGACCGGGCGCATCGCCAATGGAGTTCTTGTCCGCGTCGATGGAGATGCCGGCGAGGTCACGGTGCTCGGGTGAAGAAGGTCGTCCCCTTCACCAAGGCGCGCGAGACATCGCTTTATGGGTCGAAGGCGGTAGGGCTCGGCGATGCCGCGCGCCAGGGCCTTCCGGTCCCGCCCGGCGTGGCGCTCTCGGGCGATCTGGTCGAGGCCGTCGCCTCGGAGGATGACAAGGCGATTGAAAAGGTCGCGAAAGCCATCGCTTCCTTGTCGGCTCCGTTTGCCGTCCGATCGTCCGCCGTCGACGAAGACGGCGCGGCGGCCAGCTTCGCCGGGCAGCACCTCACCGTGCTCAACGTCCATTCGGCGGTCGATGTCCCCGGCGCCGTCCGCGAAGTGTGGTGGTCTGCGAACTCCGACTCGGCGATCACCTACCGCCAGCGTGTCGGCCTGTTCACCCGGCCGAGCGTTGGCGTCATCATCCAGACGCTGCTAAACCCCGCCGTCGCCGGTGTCATGTTCACCGAGCACCCGGTCACCGGCGCCGATGAGCGCTTGATCGAAGCAAGCTGGGGCCTCGGTGAGGCCGTGGTCGCCGGCCTCGTCGTCCCCGACCAATTCCGCGTCGATCGCTCCGGTGAGGTGCTGGGGCGCAAGGCCGGACGCAAGCGCATCGCCATTCGCTCGCTCCCAAACGGGGGCACCTTCGAACAGCAAGTGCCACCGGCGCAGGTCAATCAGCTCTCGCTCGACGACGTCCAGCTCGCCGCCCTGGGCGAGCTCGCTCTGCGGTGCGAGAAGGTCTACGGCCCGCGCCGAGATATCGAATGGGCGTTCCAGGATGGGATACTCTACCTCCTGCAGTGCCGCGCGATCACGACCGGCAAGGCGCACAGCGGGGCACCACCCGGCGTCCCGCGCGACCCCGTTGCCGCCCTCCAGCGCGTCGAGCTCTTCGCCGGCATGGACCGCAGGCAGGCCGAACAGATCCGTCGCCTGCTCAAGGAACGCCGCTTCGCGAAGGGCGAAACCGTCATCATGGAGGGCTCCGGCGGCGCCGCCTTTTTCATCATCGAATCCGGGCAGGCCATGGTCTCGAGCAAAGGCGTCGAACTCGCCACCCTCGGCCCGGGCGACTACTTCGGCGAGGTCGCCCTGATCGACGGCGGTCCCCGCTCGGCCACCGTGACCGCGACAACCGACCTGATCTGCTATGGGCTCACGTTCTGGGAATTCCGCCCGCTTGTCGAAAGGAACGGAACCATCGGATGGAAGCTCCTGCAGGCGCTGGCGAAGCAGTTGCGTGCCGCCGTCAGCGCCGGACAGAAAATCCCCTAGGCGGCTTATCGGACGACGATGTGTTGACCAACAGTATGCGCAAGAAGAAATCGGTGTGGGCGCCGAGTTGGGTTCGCGCGCAGTCGTCCCTTCTCCGAACGGGATGGGCACCTTCACCCTCCTTGAATGACATGTCTTGAGTTGTCAAAGTCTACGCCGATGACGAGAAATCCGAAGCGCTCCGCAAACACGACCGAGTCAGCCGCATGTTCCGAAAGGTTTGACGTTGCCGCATTGCGCGAGGTTGCCGGCGAAAAAGTCTTCGCGCGCGGTGTCGCCTATCATGAAGACGGGCAAGTCGAGATCATTACGTTTGAGAAGATTCGCGTTCTGGCGAGAGTCATCGGCTCGGAGGTGTACCGTTGCGAACTGCTCGGGGCGGGAAAGAAATTCTCCGGAGGGTGCTCCTGCCCAGCGTTTTCCGATTGGGGTTTTTGCAAGCACCTGGTGGCAACCGCGCTCGCCGCAAACAGCCTCGGGCCAGGGGCGCTGGAACAAGCTTCGAGTCGCTTCGCCAAAATTCGCGAGCATCTCCGCGCCAAGGGCATCGAGGGGCTCGTCGAAATGGTTGTCGGCCTTGCCGAGCGCGATCCCTCATTGCTGAAGGAGTTGGAGCTTTCTGCTGTTGCGGCCGCTGCCGACGACAAGACGCTGCTTGCGCAATTCAAGAAGGCTATCACCGAGGCCACCCGCACCCATGGCTATGTCGAATACCGCAAGACGCGTGACTGGGTGCAGGGGATCGAGGGCGTGCTCGACCGGATCAGCAGTCTGGTGGACAATGGTCGAGCGGCAGTGGTCCTGCAACTGCTCGATCATTTCTTCGCGCGGATGGACGAAGCGCTTGCCAATGTAGACGACTCTGACGGTGGAGGCGGAGAAGTGTACGCCAAAGCCTGCGAAATCCATCGCGCGGCTTGCCGCCAGGCAAAGCCCGATCCCGTCGCGCTTGCGCGGGCCTTGTTCGCGCGCGAGGTAGATTCGGACTGGGAGTTTTTTCATGGGGCGAGCGAGGCCTACGAGGATATCCTGGGGGACGTCGGACTTGCCGAATATCGCAGGCTTGCGAGCGAAGCTTGGCAGAAAATAAAGCCGCGGCGGGCGACCGGGCGGCAAGGGCAGGACGATCAGTTCGGTGCACGCTATGCGCTCGCAGCCATCCTTGAACGCTTTGCCGAACGGGAGGGAAACATTGATGGCGCCATCGCCATCCGGGCCAGGGACTTATCGACCGCGTATGACTATCTCGGCATTGCACAGCTATGCCTCGACCACGGGCGGGAGCCAGAGGCGCTGAAATGGGCCGAGGAGGGGCTGTGGCAATTCGAGGACACCCCCGACGAGCGCCTGATCTTCTTTGCGAGCGATCTTTACAGGCGGATCGGGCGCGGGGAAGATGCCGACAAACTGCTGTGGCAGGCGTTCGAGCGGCGTCCGAGCATCCAGCCTTACGAACGGCTCAAATCCGCGGCGGGCGCCGATCGGATGTTGGCGGATGCCGTTCGCGACAGGGCACTCGCCTGGTTGCGGGCCCAGGTCGAAAAACCAACGGGGCAATCGGCTATGCGATGGTCGTCGCCGGCCGAACTTTTCGTTCAAATGGCGATGGCGGAAGGACTGCTGACGGAGGCGTGGATGGTTGTCAACGATCGTGGCTGCAACGAATACCTGCTCGAGCAGCTTGCCGAAGCGAGTGAACAGAGCCATCCCGCCGAAGCGTTGAAAGTCTATGCCGATGGTGTTGAACGAAGGGTCCGTGTTGGCGGCCCAGTCAATTATGAACACGCCTGCCAAATTGTGGGACGCATGCGAGTCCTGCGGGAAGGCCTTGGCGAGACCGCGCAACACGCCGCCTATCTCGATGATCTGAGAAATCGTCACAAGGCGAAGCGCAATTTCATGAAACTGTTGACACCGGGTGAGGGATCTCGATGAAGCTGGGCTGGCAGCCACGGAAGTGGCTAGACAAAAAGAGCAAACTGGGCTTTCGCGGTTATCCGGTCGGCACCATCGCCTTCTATGGACCGGACGATCAGCGTGCCAGCAAGGTGGCTGTCGCCGTCATCGTGGCGCCGGATACCGAACCGGCGGCGTTGCAGAGGTGGTTCGCCGAGAGCGGCGATGTCCGGAACGATGCGGCAATATTCGAGGAAATAGCCTTGTTCCTTCGAGGCCATGAGGTGCACACGGTTGCTATGACCAAGGAAATGATGGGGTGCCCGCACGAAGAGGGAATCGACTATCCGGAAGGCGAGGCCTGTCCTGAGTGTCCGTTCTGGGCCGGTCGCGCCCGTCCAATTGACGCCTAGCTAGCCTGCCTGGCGCGAGAGGGTTGGTGGCGTGTTTCGCCCGCCCGCTGGGCAAGCAGACCAACGCTTTTTTTTGCGAATTTCGCGGAGAAGGTTCAACCCAGTTCCTCTTCCCCCGTCCGCCTGCTTGCGCCCCGGCGTAGTGAGCCCGCTCACCCCTCCGCCGCCCGCCGCTCACGCTTCGGCGCGGCTGGCCTGCACCAGCGCGATCAACTCGTCGCCATAGTGTTCGAGCTTCTTGTCGCCGATGCCGGGAATGCCGCGGAGTTGCTCCGATGTGGTCGGGCGCGAGGTCGCGATGCCGTCGATCGTGGTGTCGTGCAGCACAACATACGCCGGCACGCCGCGCTTGCGCGCCACTTCCGAACGCCACGCCCTGAGCGCGGCGACCAGCGCAGGATTGCCGGCTTCATTCTGGCCAATGGATCGGGGCGCAATATCGCCGCGCCGCGATCGGGTTCGGCTGGCGCGGATGCGGGAGCCGGCGGCCTCCTCGCGCAGCATCACCTCGGTCTCGCCTTTCAATACGCCGCGCGCGGTGCCCGTCAGCTTCAACGCGCCAAACGCCTCGCTGTCGGGCGCAAGGTGGCCCATCGCCACCAGCTGGCGCAGGGCGGCGCGCCACTGCCTTTCATTGAGTTCGCGGCCGATGCCGAACACCGATATCCTGTCATGACCGAATTGCTTGACGCGTTCGGTCATGCGGCCGACCAGAACATCGATCAGGTGCATCGCCCCAAAACGCTGGCCGGTGCGATAGGCGCAGGACAACAGTTTTTGCGCGATCACCTTGCCATCGCGCAGCTGCGGCGGCGACAGGCAGTTGTCGCAATTGCCGCATTTCGCGGCGGCAAGCGTCTCACCGAAATATCCGAGCAGGCGGCTGCGCCGGCAGTTGGCGGTTTCGGCCAGAGCGACAAGCGCCTCCAGCTTGCCGATCGACACCCGCTTGAACGCTTCCGCGCCAGAGGATTCCTCGATCATGCGGCGCTGCTGCACGATATCGGACAGGCCATACGCCATCCAGGCGCTGGACGGCTTGCCGTCGCGCCCGGCCCGCCCGGTCTCCTGATAATAGGCCTCGATGCTTTTCGGCAAATCGAGATGCGCCACGAAACGCACGTCAGATTTGTCGA
>Ga0157370_10005679_pt1 | contig 13945 bp, 12 predicted proteins | sample C35metaG_FD_113463 | JGI IMG/M metagenome (GOLD analysis project Ga0157370, IMG submission 113463) | Corn rhizosphere microbial communities from Kellogg Biological Station, Michigan, USA - C3-5 metaG | ecosystem: Host-associated > Plants > Roots > Rhizosphere > Soil | place: USA: Michigan...
ATAAAGCTATAATTGCTGAAAGTAAAAACCATTTCCAATGAACAAGATATTTTTCTACCTGTTCTCTTATATTAAAATCAGACTCTTGATTTTCCTGTAGAATTTCTTGCTTATTGCTCATATTAATTATCGTACAGTTAAGGCTATTATAGTTACCAATAAAGAAATAGATGAAAGAACAATTGCGGTATTCGGACCTACTACGGAAGCATTGATCTTTGTTTTGTTTGGTTCAACATATACTACATCATTTTGTTTAAGGTAGTAAAATGGAGAGTTAAAAAAATCTGCTTTTGTAATATCTACCCTAGTTGCTTGTTTTTTACCATTTTCTTCTCTAATAATCAATATATTATCCCTTTTACCATAAACGGTCAAATCGCCAGACATACTTAGTGCTTCCGTCAATGTGATTCTTTCGCTGGTAATAGTATGGGTTCCAGGCTGCGTAACCTCACCTTGAACTGTGATTTTGTAATTCAGTATCCTAAGATTGATTGAGGGCTTGGTTATATATTTCTCCAGTTCTTTAGTCATTTTTGCTACAGCTTCCGTCCTAGTGAGTCCGCCAAGCTGGATTGCCCCCAATATAGGAAACTGAATAAATCCTTTAGAATCAATCAGGTAACTATTCATTCTAACTTGCTGATTTTCAATTTCAGATGTCGACTGCATAACGATAGACGGCAAATTAAATGGTGCTGCAACTTCAGGATTTTCGGCCATGACGATAATCATAAGCAAATCATCTGGCTGTAATTTTGTTTCGTAAGCGGGTGAATTTTCAAATTTTGAAAGCTGATCAATGTTTTGATAGTAAGCTACATCTTTCCTTGAAGCACAAGAAAAGACCGCTAGCGATAAAAAAATTAAAATTATTGGCCTAAAATAAATCAGCTGTTTCATATGGGTTTTTAATGCAAAGATACTATTTAACAATTAACACACTAGTCGAGCGACTATATTTGGTCTACGTGATTGTTGTCTAATGTTTCGAAAACAGAATTCATACTTTTAAATTCGGGAACGATAAATTTCATTTTTGCAACAATTTCTTCATTGGAAGTAATTTCTGAGCTATCTATCAAATCATGGATAGCCTCGCTGACTGCATCAAAATCATCAAAAATTTCTTCGGCAATCATTATTTTTTCGTGATGTGTCGGAAGTGTTTTTGCCGTATCATTTAGCAATTCTTCATATAATTTCTCACCAGGACGCAATCCTACTACCTTAATCTTTATTTGCTTGTCGGGCATAAAACCTGCCAGCTTAATCATCTTTCTTGCCAAATCAATAATCTTAACAGGATCGCCCATATCAAAAATATAAATCTCGCCTCCATTACCCATAGCACCTGCTTCAAGAACTAATTGACAGGCTTCTGGAATAGTCATGAAATACCGTATAATGTCTGGATGCGTAATTGTGATAGGCCCTCCTTCTTCGATTTGCTTCTTAAAAAGCGGTACGACTGAGCCATTGGATCCTAAAACATTTCCAAATCGTGTGGTAATAAATTTAGTTCCGTTATTCTCAGAATCATTCCTATATTTATAATTCAAAGATTGGACATACTTCTCTGCAATTCTTTTACTCGCTCCCATTACACTGCTTGGATTCACAGCCTTATCTGTAGAAACCATGACAAAACGTTCTACTTTATACTTATGGGACAAATCGGCAAGAATCTTAGTACCTAATATATTTGTAAATACTGCTTGTGAAGGATTCTCTTCCATCAAGGGCACATGTTTGTATGCTGCGGCATGATAGACTACTTGCGGTTGGTATAGTTTAAAAACCTGCTTTAGAACTTGTTTATTCCTTACATCAGCCAAAACGTTATGAATCATTATCTCAGGATTGCAATTTGCAATTTCCAGCGACAAGCTATGCAAAGGCGTTTCCGCTTGATCGAGAATAACGATAGTTTTTGGGTTAAATCCTATAATCTGCCTTACGATTTCACTTCCAATAGAACCAGCAGCTCCAGTAACCATAATGGTTTTGCCTCTTAATTGAGAAGATATAGAATGTGTATCTAGAACAATCGGTTTTCTTTCTAGCAGATCCTGAATCTCGAAACTTTTAATGTTTTTCGAGATTTCCTCTTGATTTTCCCAATCCGTAATTAATGGTATTGTATATACTTTATAGTTGTATTCTAGGCATTCGTCTACGATGGCTAGTCTTTCTTCTTTGGTAAGTGTTTTGTCTGCAATAATTAAAGCTTCGGCTCCAACAGAACGCATTACGACAGGAACTCTTCTTTTGAGTTGCAGAATAGGAAGGTCAAGAATTCTTTTTGAGCTATTCTGTCCAAATTTATCAATAAAACCAATTAATTTAAATCGGCTTGGATTTTCTGACCTTAAAGCATTGGCTACCGCTATTGCATTGTTGTCAAACACATAAATGAGGGCTCTCATCTGCCCGTCTTTTCTTGAAATATTAAGATATTTTTCGAAAGTCTGCTTTACTACAATACGATAGAAAAACAAAAAACAGAAAGAAATTACTCCATTAATGAATATACCCGTATTCAGGAATATTTTATATTCATGATCAAGCATGAATACAAAATTGACAAATACCAAGGTTATAAGAGCACAAAATTGGGCGAAAAATATTTTTACAGCATCAATAAAAGAGGAGTGTCGTATAATTCCAGAATAGGTTCGGAAAACCCAAAAGAAAAAAATATTTACGACAAAATAAAGAACTGTCCCATAAAAGAGATAGCCATCAGGAATATAGGTAAGTTTAATTCCTTTTAGCAATAGGTAAGTTATGAGTCCTGCAGCAAATACAATACCCAAATCCAACAATAAGACTACCCATCTGGGAAGATATCCCAAATTCTTAAAACTAAAATTTAATTTTAGCGCTGACATTGCCGTAAACAAATCAGATCTAAAGGATTTTTTATCCAATTCTTTCAATTTTTATTTTTTTAATTTGGGGAAAATTCTAATAGTCCGGCTATTGCTTGGCAAAGTTATGTAAAAAAGAACTATGTTAAGCAAATACTAAAATTTTAAGTATTTATTAACTATTTTTGTTAATAAATCATCTCCAAATTATAACAGACACTATAATATCACAATTATTTTTTAAAATTATGATAATTTTTTAATTATGCTTTTTATTGAAAAAAGTTATTTAAAACCGTCTTAATTCTATTTTTGTCGTCATCAGACAAGTTAGATCCCGAAGGCAAACAAAGTCCGTTGTGAAATAATTTTTCAGAAACATCTTTTCCGTAATAAGGATATTTTTCAAAAACAGGCTGCAAATGCATCGGTTTCCATAACGGACGACTTTCTATATTTGCTTGCTCTAAGGCCAATCTTAAATCTTCACGAGTCTTTCCTCCTGTTTTTGAAGGATCTAGCACAATAGCAGATAGCCAATGGTTTGAAAAATAATTGCTATCCGGTTCACTAAATACTGTTACTCCTTCAACATCTTTGAAATAATCTTTATAGAATTCGTGCATTTTTCTCCTTAGACCAACATGTTCTTCAAGAACTTCCATCTGGCCACGTCCAATTCCCGCACAGATATTACTCATCCTATAATTATAACCCACTTCACTATGCTGGTAATGTGGCGCATTATCTCTGGCTTGCGTAGAAAGAAAAACTACTTTGTCTTTAGCCTCTTGATTTTTGGTTACGATAGCACCGCCTCCAGAAGTTGTTATAATTTTATTCCCATTAAATGACAATACTCCGATTTCTCCGAAAGTACCACACCGTTGATTTTTATAGTGGCTTCCCAATGCTTCTGCGCTATCTTCTAGAATAGGAATTTCATGTTTTTTTGCGACTGCATGAATCTCATCTACTTTGTATGGCATTCCATAAAGATGTACTGCAATTATTGCTTTTGGTTTTTTGCCATTTGCTATCCTATCAATTATTGCTTCTTCTAAAGCAATTGGACAAAGATTCCAGGTTTCTTTTTCGCTGTCAATGAAAATTGGCGTCGCTCCTTGATACATAATTGGGTTGGCAGACGCAGAAAATGTCATGCTTTGGCAGATTACTTCATCTCCAGCTTTTATTCCTAGAATTATTAGGCCCAAGTGCAACGCTGCTGTACCAGAACTTAAAGCTCCAACAAAGCTCTCTTGTCCGATATATTTTTCTAAATCTTTTTCGAATCCGTTTACGTTTGGCCCTAGCGGTGCAACCCAATTGGATTCAAAAGCTTCATTGACATAATTTTGCTCGGTTCCTCCCATATGTGGGGAAGAAAGCCATATTTTTTGATTGCTCATTTTATCTTATCTATTTTTCTGTATATTTTATAATTCTGCCTGGGTTTCCAACAACAACAGCATAATCTTCAACGTCTTTCAGTACTACTGATCCGGCCCCGATAACCGCCCATTTCCCAATCGTAACACCTTGTATTACAGAGGCTCCAATGCCAACATGTGTCCCCTCGCCTACTTTGACATCTCCTGCCAATGAAGCATTTGGTGAAATATGGGCATAGTCGCCTATGTTGCAATCATGATCTATTACTGCGCCTGTATTAATAATGCAATGTTTCCCAACAACTGAGTCAGGGTTTACAATAGCTCCCGCCATCACTACTGTTCCTTCTCCGATGGAAGAATATTCAGAAAGTATGGCTTTTGGATGTATTACCGTATGAAATTTTGCACTGATTTTTTCAGATATCATTTTGCGAACCTTATTATCGCCAATAGAAATGGTCAAAAGAGTGTCGCTGCTCACTTTAAAATCTTCCGCTTTAATGATAGGAATTTCATAAAGATGCTTTTTCTTCGGGCTATCATCTAAGATAGCTTCTATAGTATCGCCCTGCAAAAAAACGGAATCCATAATTACTTTGCAGTGCCCACTTGCTCCATATAATACAATGTTATTCTCCATTAAAAGGTTCTATTGTGGCAGCATCTGCTGCGTTTATACCTTCACTTATTATTACTTTTTTTACTGTCATAAAAAGTATTTTCATATCTAATTTAAAAGAGATATTATCAACATACCAAACATCCAGTTCAAATTTTTTATCCCAACTGATGGCGTTTCTGCCATTCACTTGTGCCCAACCCGTGATTCCTGGTTTTACTTCGTGTCTTCTGTTCTGAAAATCTGAATACAAATGCAGATAGTGGACCAATAATGGCCTAGGACCTATAAGGCTCATATCTCCTTTTATAACGTTTATCAACTGCGGAATCTCATCAAGTGAAGTCTTACGGACAAAAGCACCAATTTTGGTCAATCGATCAGCATCAGGAAGCAGTTTGCCTTGCTTGTCTTTCCTATCGTTCATAGTCTTAAACTTGACTATTTTGAAAATCTCACCATTTTTCCCAGGCCGTTTCTGTACAAAAAAAGGTTTTCCCTGATTGGCAAAAAACAAAAAGATCGTTATTACCAAAAATATGGGCAACAAGCATATAAATCCCATCAGGGACAAACTAAAATCAATTATTCTTTTTATATATCTTTTATATATCATGTACTAAATCAGTTTTTTAGCAACGAATTATAATATTCACGCCATAGTCCTGTCAGGATGTTTTTTGAAAAATGTTCTTCAACATACTTCCTGCCGTTTATCCCAAGATTTTGTCTTAATGCACTATCTTTTATCAAAACTTCCATCTGGTTATAAATGGAATCTACATCATGAGCCTTATGTCTTAAACCTGTAACATTTTCTACAATAGTGTCTTTAAGTCCATAGGTATCACTGCATAATATTGGTTTTCCACAAGCCGAAGCTTCAATTATACTTAAGCCGAATGCTTCTCTATGGCTAGGCAGACAAAAAACATCACCTACTTGCATCAGGTTTTCAGGCTTATCTGTAGAACCATACAACGTATAAGTTCCCTGGTCTAACTCCGCAGTGATTTTTGCACTTATATTCTCTTCATCTGGACCAATTACCAACAGCTTTGCTTCCGGATACTTCGCATTGATTTTTTTAAAAGCCTGGACTAAATCCATTATACCTTTGTCTGTATTTAATCTTCCAAGAAACATAAAAACGAAGTCTTCCTGAGAATAGTTCAATTCTGATCGGATTTTTTCTCTGATTTCATTTTTCAACGAAAATCTTGAAATATCAATACCGCTTATTGTTCCTTTTCCTAACACGATTGATCTGTTAGGTTTGATAATTTTATTTTCTATCAAAAAATTTCTTTGTGGCTCTCCATCAACAATTATATCTGTACTTAAAGCCACCACAAACTTATCCAAAGTCATAAGAAATTTTTTAAAAACTCCTTTTTTAGTATGCCAAACCTGTCCGGTAAAAAAATAAACTCTCTTCTTTACGCCTACTATCTTACTGGCAAGAATACCTATAAGACCCGCTTTGGGTGTAAATGTAGTCGTTACATCAAAGTTGCTTTTATTGAGATAACGAATCAACAGAAACAGTGCCTTGATATCTTTTAACAGGCTAATTTTTCTAAAAATTGGTATGTGTTTTACTTCCTGTAAGTAGCTATTCGAATAATTTTTAATTTCTGGGTCATCCAAATTAGCGACAAGGTAAACATCATAATCTTTGGAAAGCACTTCAAAATGGTTTTCCAGAAAAGCTTTTGCCGTATAAGGAGTAGATACTATAAAACAAATTTTCTTTTTCATAGCGCTATTCCTTTTTTAGGGCTTCCAGGTTATCCTCAAAATTCTTTAGCACGTCCTTTTTATTATGCTTTTCTTTCCCAAAATCCCATGCTTTTAAGCCTCTATCATTTAAGCTTTCCGTATGGTCAATCAGATCTTTTAACTTATCTAAAACTTCCCGATTATTGTTTGCCGTAACGCCAATGCAATTATCATAAAGGTATTTGATTGAGGCCGCTTCTTTCCAACCCATTGCAAAGATAGGTTTTCCAGCTTCTAAATAATCTACTATTTTGGTAGAGAATGATAGCGAAGTGGCTAACATCTGCTGTTTTTCAAAAGACTCTACATGTACGAGTATGTCGCCATCATTTAAAATTCCTGGAATTTGAGAATACGGAACTTTGCCCATTATTTCAACCGAACCGGAGCTTTCTAATCTGTGCCTTACCTCTGGAGTAATTTCATTTGCAGTATACAAATATAACTTTGCCTTAATTCCATCTGAATTAATCGTCTTTAAAGCATCGGCTATAGAAAACAAGCTATGAATTCTTCCATAAATTATATTGCCCGTATAAATTAGCTTTAAAGGGATATTTGGAGAATGTGTTTGTGGGAAATTTGTAAAATCTCCTGTTTTATATAAGATATCGAAATCGAGGTTATAGATTTTTTTATAAACTCTGGATTGCTCATCAATGATACAATAGTTTTTAGCTGCCAACTGTATACTTTTGTCCATATGTTTTCGAAGGACATATCTGTTTACCCAATACAACGGCGACAAAGAATATTGCCTGTAAGTAACCAAATCATCGCAATGAAAATATACGACTTTTACACCTGATTCTTTTTGGACAAATTTTAAAATGTCATGCATGTAAAAGGAATCATACGAAGGCGAATAGATAACATCAGGATTAAAGTCTTTAATAAAATCTTTTAATTCTTTGCTTTTCCAGTTTACCATTTTCCAAAGCAGTTCCCTGCCCCATAAAAATATGTGGAATCTATTTTTTCTAAAAAAGTCATAGATTTTCTTCTCATTCTGCTCATCTTTGACTTCAGATGTGGCTAGAACAGTTTCTTGTCTGTGAACCTTGATGCCCGCCACGGGGGTTTTCCGCAGGAGTTTCTTAAGAAGAAGACTTTCTGATATTTTGAAATAATTTGAACAAATCTTGTTGTTTGGAATTTCGTCTCTGCAGTATATATTGGCAATATTCTCCGCATCCCAATTTTGAAAGAGATTGGATAAAGTATTCCCGCTATTGTTCGTGTCATTCCAGGAATCACGACTTATTACTAAAACTTTTGGCTGTTTTTTCATTCCTTGATTTAGATTTACCAGTAACAAGCGCCTTCAATAGCTTCTGCTTTCTTAGGCTTTTCTGTTTCTAAAGGGCGAATCCAATTTTCGTTGAAAATTTTCTCAAAAATCGGCTTATAATTTCCCTGTTCCCAACGACTGCCTTTTATACCAAACAATAATTGTGTTGCTCCTGCCAAATGTATCGCCTGCTTGTTCATCTTTTTCACTCTTGCTGCCATAGGAAAACCATAGGCGCCGCATCCGATAATGGCTATATCAAAATCAATGTTTTCAATTTCTCTTGTCATATAATCCAATGCGTCAAACCATGTCTCAAATCCTTCCGGCTGATTGCCTGCTATTGACTGAACTGCTTTGAATGTCTTTAATTCAAATTCCGGTAAGATTTCAGACCCAGGGAATAACAGTTCTCTTTTTTTATATTGCAGTTCAATTGAATCCTGAAACGGGTGTACAACCAATACTTTCTTCCCTTTTAAAGCCGCACTCCAGGGTTTTTCATAAAACCAAGGTTCCAAATTTCCTAGTGTCGTAATTTGGGATTGAGGAGCAAAAGTTCCGATGATATAATCTTCTAAAAACCAATTCCAGGCACCTAATATATCTACCTGGGCTGCTGCAGTTTCCATAACATCAACATATTGTGGAACAAGCTCCATCTTTCCAGGAAAAAAACCGGCATTAGAACATAGATAATTGAATTTCAGCTTTGATATGGGCAAGGCTGTTTTTTTGTGGATATAATAGCTAGCCAATATATCATTTTCACAACCGCCATATCTCCCTGCCATAAAGGGTTTTTCCGAAATTATAGCATCATAAATCAGTTTATTTACTTGTGAAGCATTTAAAATTTCTTTCCCCGCTACAGTGGAAGTATAGTTATTTATATTTTTTTTCAAAAATTTGTTTGAAAAAAATATGGCTACCGTCTTTATTAAGCTTTTATAGAATTTCATACTCATACATTCAACTATTCTTGATACTTTCCTTCTGTTTTAAAATACTTATATAACCAAAATGTTTGTGCAATACAGAATGGCAACAACGAAATTATATTTGCAATTATTACTCCAATCCATGAATGGGTTAAGTATGTAAATAACATTGTCAGAGGAATATTTACTATTGCCCCTATTGTCATAAATGTAATTGAAATCTTTAACTTACCCATGCCATTTGCAAAACTTGATAAAATTGCGTTCCACATAAATAGTATTCCTGATATGACAAATACTATTGAAAAAGTATAATTTATTTTAATCGTTTTTTCTTTCAACCATAAATCGACAACCGGCTGCATCAAAAAAACTAAAACCAATAGTCCAAAAGTACCTACCAATGCTATTTTATACAGTCTAACATATAGGACTTTCATCCATTTGACTTCTCCTTTTACGTAAGCCTCCGTGACTTCTGACCAGATTGGCACGAGGGCCAATGAAAATATAGTCCCAACAAAGCTGAACAGGCTGTAATATATCTTATAATCGACAACAAAGTCGGGCTTCGTAAACCAGGTTATTAAGAACTCAGAAGTATTACTGATTAAAAGATACGTTATTTGAATAACAAAGAAAACCCCTCCCAATTTCAAAATGCTTCTTGCATAATTCCTATCATAATTTTTCAAATCTGGCTGGCAATATTTCAAATCTCTTCTGAACAAAAAAATTGTCGCAACCAAAAGTGGCAAATTCGCCAAAATGACATTTGCATAGGCTAAATTACTCAAATTATCTATTTCAGATTGTTTCGGAGCTATTGCCAAAAACAAAAGGAGAAGAATAGTTGAGATTAGTGACAATAAAGCCGGCAAGGCTGATTTTTTCAGAGCAAACATTACAGAAGTAATCAGCTTTAAAAAAAACTGAATCATTATCCCAATAAAGACAATCCGAATTACTTTCAGCAAATGGTCCGGCGGGATTTTTATCTCAGGAATATTAAATACCGAATTCCAGTTTATGAAATAAAACATGACATATCCTACAGCAGATAATATGAAGACAAAACAGCCAACCATTATATATGCCGAGGAAATGTATTTTTTTGCTCGTTTTAAATCATCTACAGCCAGGCATTCAACTAATTTATTTCTTAGACCATTTCCGATACCCAAGTCAAAAATCAACACCCAAGACAGGACAGAAAGTGCCGTAAACCATAGTCCCAAAATTTTCTGATCCGGAAAGAAGCCCATATAAGCAGGCAACAGCATTAACGAGGTTATAACTGAAAAACCTTTGATGATAAAATTAAATAAAGTGCTATATGCCAATCTTTTATTTTTCTCATCGGCATATATAAATCTTTCCTTTATTTTTTTTATTTTATCTAGCATTTGCTTACACTATAAATTATGTTCTTTTTATCAGCAATTTGCCAATTCCTTTTATAAAACTATCTTCCAGCTTTTCAATTACGTTTGGATGATTTGTATTTATCTGAGATGATGTATTTTCAATGCATTCTGCAATATTTTTAGCAGAATCATCTTTTGAAAAATTGATGGACTGACTTATCGATGATTCTTTTATACTGTCTATATTGGTAGAAACTACCAATAAATTATTGGACAAATAGGTTAGGATTTTTGAAGGAAATGCCGAGTTCATATGGTTTCCTTCATACTGTGCATTTACTCCAATATGACAATCCTGTAAAAAAGCATTAAACTCATCACCATATTTAACACCGTGGAAATAAATAGTTGCAGTTGATTGCAAGTTATTGTTCTTTTCGATGGCATTTTCTAGCTTGGAAAGCTCTTCACTGCTTCCGTATCCTAATATGTGTATTTCAAAATCCGTATTTAAATATTTTGCACTTTCAATCAAATTAAAAACTCCTCCTAAAAAGGAATCTATGGCTCCGCTATAAACAACCTTAATCTTATTGCTATTATTTACATGTGTTGCTTTTTTTGCCAACTGCCAATAACTGCCATATAATACGACACTCGGTTTTTCAGGAAGCAGCTTTCCTAATTTTTCGGAAACTAAAATGTAGCTATCCGCCTTTTCGATTATAACTTTCTCTAAATAATTAAAAAATTTAGGCATTTTCCATACAGAACCGTAAATTTCTTCTACTTCCAATATTAAATTAAATCTCTTCAGTTTTTTACTGATAATTATGGGCAGCGCAAGCCACGGGGAATGATAAACTAAGATGTCTTCATTCTTTGAGGTCTTAAATAGTAAAAAAAATGTGAGCCATATATTTGCATATAATATGTTCAGATAACCTAAAATCTTTCCCTTTGTTTTTACTGTTTTAGGGTAGTAAATTTTATCATAATAAATATTTCCAGCGCCATTATACGTTTGATAGTTCGAATTATACCACGATGGCGACACCAAAGAGACATTTAAATTTAAATTTTTAGACAAAACCTTTGCAACGTATTCCATCTTATTTGTACCTGCCAAACCGTAATTCATTTTCAAACGGTTATCATAACAATGATGGAATCCTATATATTTTATTTTATTCATAATTTTTGCCTAATTTCATTTCTTCCCAATAAAATTTATATTCTAAATTTTTTCTATAAGCCGACTGTAGAAAAAGGGCAGTAAGCAAAACTGTTGCGCCGACCATCAATCCTCTACGGAATTTTATGGAGGTAGTATCAAATGTTCTTAAAATTTTTGGAATGAATAAAAGCATAAAAATCGAAAAGTACATGGTAATTCTAAGCAAAGCCGGATGCACCCAGGATAACGGCAGAAGTACTAAAGCAATGGAAAAGGCATTATAATAATTTTTAAATTGCATGTCCTTTTTAAGAATGTATTTCCTTCTTGCTAAAGCCACTAGAGAAATAAAAATAAATATTCCTGTAAACACATAGGTCCCGGCTCCATCAAATGCTTCATACTCTTCATATCCTCCCAAAGAAATTAAATAGGCAGAAAGTGTCGCTTTTTGCCAAAGGAATAGCGGAAACAACAGCAAAACAAGAGAAAACAGGTATTTTGTATATTTTATTTGGCAAAGGAAATAGAAAGGAATAAAAACTAAAATAGACCTATGTATCATGGATCCCATTAAAATAAAAAATAAAAAAGGAAGCAGCCTTTTTTCTTTCACGTATTTATAACAATGCATCGTAATAGCCAGGGCTATGGACTGCCTAAGAGCCGTAATTGAAAACACACTGAAAAACAATACGAAATAAATCAAAAGGGCAATTGTTGCATCACTCAGCTTTGCTGTATTGTCATTTATAAATTTAGCTAATGAGAGATGAAAAATTGAAGATACAATCAAAAGATAAACAGTATAGTCAGTTGATATAATTTGCAATATCTTTTGAAATAGTGTATAGCCCGGATCTTTCCCTAATCCTGAACTATAATAATCCGAAATTTCATTTAGTGTCTGACTCCATGATGTATTTTTTACCTCATTAAAAGTCAAAAAATAGGCGTAGGTGTCTTCTCCTACGGCCACATTTCTTAAACCTGAAATTAAAAGCATAACTGAGCATATAATAAAAATATAAGTTGTTTTTGCTTTTATTTTATTGGCTTTAGAATAAGTCCCAGAATAAAAAGCAAGTCCTAGTACAACAATTAAAATGATAATGAAAATATAAATTATCATGATCTTAGAGCATTTTTATAAACATTTAAAATATCATTTACATTGTTGGAAATATCGAAGTTTTTTAAAACATGCTGCCTGCAATTCATGGAATAGAAATTCTTACCCTTTTTTTCAACTAATTTTATGTAATCCACAATTGCTGCTACATTTCGCTTTTCAACTTTATACCCACATCCTTCCCCTACTATCTCAGGACATGCTGTTACATCATAAACGATAACAGGTGTTCCGCAACTCATAGCTTCCGCTATTACTAATCCAAAAGTATCCTCAGTGGAAAGATGTACATAAACATCAGCAAAATTATAAAGTTTAGCCAATTCATCTTTACCATTTATATAACTAAAATAACTACAATTCGAAGGCAGGAGTTCTGGAGCTTCCATCTTTCCCACTACAACAATTTGATATTGTTCTCCAACAGCTTGTGCAAGCTTTAACAAATCTTGAAATCGGACATCTTTCTTATTCCAAAAGGCACTAACGCAAAGTATCGTAAATTTATTAGCATCTAAATTATACGAAGCTGCCACATCAGTTTGTTCTATTGGCTTAAAAATGTCGTGGTTAATCCAATTGTATATCGGCTGTATAGTGTATTTGTTTAAAAACGATTTTTCTACTTCACTTGCAAGCCAGTGGGAAACTGGAAGTATCGTCACATTTTTCAATGCCGTAAACCATTTCTTTTTATCTCTAAACATCATGCGAGATCTATCGAAATAGATGCTTGGTGGATATTTATGGATTTGCGGGCATTTATGGCACTCTGACTGCCATTTATCACATGCAACATCTGTAAAATAGCTACATTTCCCTGTAAACGACCAACAATCATGCAACGTCCAAACCACGGGCTTTTGGATCTTTATAAGATATTGAAATAGGATTTCTAAATTCAAGTAATTACCATGCAGATTATGCAAATGGATAATATCTGGGTTGTATTTTTCAATAAACTGAATCAGTTTTTTCGTGCCACTCCGAGTATAATAGCCTTGGTTACCAAATATTCTTGATCCCAAATTATGAAGGTGATTTTCAATTACCGTGCCTATTTTAAAAACATTTTTATAGCCCCTATTCACTTGTCCATAAGCAATAAAGCCTTCGGAACCTTGCCGATTGAGCTCTGTAGCAATATCAACACAAATAGAGCCAGTGCTTCCAAAACCAGACACTGAATTTATCATCAATACCTTCATATATTATATTTCTCTCCAAACCGTTCGTTTCACATAATCCGTATAGCTTAAAATGATTCGTACCATTTTGTCAGAAACATTTGGCATCGAATAATCTGCAACCGGCCTGAAATTACGTTCTCTACCTGTTTTTTGGTACTGCAGCTGTGTCAATC
>Ga0157370_10005681_pt1 | contig 13944 bp, 12 predicted proteins | sample C35metaG_FD_113463 | JGI IMG/M metagenome (GOLD analysis project Ga0157370, IMG submission 113463) | Corn rhizosphere microbial communities from Kellogg Biological Station, Michigan, USA - C3-5 metaG | ecosystem: Host-associated > Plants > Roots > Rhizosphere > Soil | place: USA: Michigan...
AAGGCTACGGCCCAGCTCCATCCCCAGCCGGGCCCGCTCGCGGAATGGACCCCTCCTGCGTTCCGGAATATCGCCGTTGCCCTGGACTTCAGCGCCCACGACGAAAAGCTGCTGGCCTATGCCCTGGCCCAGGGCGGAAAGGATTGCGACTACCTGCTGATACACGTGGTGGAGAGCGCCTCCGCCCATATGTTAGGCAAGGAAAGCGATGACTTTGAGACACGAAGGGACCAGGAAAGGCTGGACCTGTACAGGGATGCCCTGACAAGGAAAGGTTATCGCAGCCAGACCGTGCTGGGATTCCGGCACCGCAGCCGGGAGATCGCCCGCATCACCAAAGAGCAAAGGGCGGACATGCTGGTCATAGGCGCGCATGGCCACCGCGGTCTGCAGGATTTTATCTACGGCGAGACGGTAGATGCAGTACGACATGCCCTGAAAATACCGGTACTGATCGTCAATCTTTGAGACGGGCCATCCTCTGTCCTTTAGCTTTTTTTGGCAGGGCGCATCAGATGCTTCAGCCTGCTAAAGGTTTCTGGTTTGATATTGAGATAGCTGGCGATATATTTCTGCGGAACCCGCTGCAACATATGTGAGTGGGTCTTTATATAATCCAGGAAACGTTCCCGGGTATTCTTTCGCAGCTGATCGAAAAAACGATGGTCTTTTCTGACAAAAAGGTCTGTTATGATAAGCCGGCCAATGCGCTCGAATTTGGGATGCTGTTTATACAGCTGCTCCAGGCTTTCATAGCTGATGGACAGAAAGACGGTTGGCTCGATGGTCTCTACAACACTGGTAGAAGGCGTACGATAAAAAAAGGAAAGCTCGGAGTGAATGATATGCCCTTCCACTGCCAGCTGAGTGGTCTGTTCCCCTTCCTTGAGAGGCAGGTATTTGCGCACCAGCCCACGGGCAATGATATTGAAATAACGTTCTACCTCACCCTCTTTTGTCACCTTTGCCTTTTTATCGTATTCCCTGATCTCGATATAAGGCAATAAATGCTGGAATTCCGACCTGGAAATAGGAAGATACCTGGAAAGATAGTGGTGTAATCCTTCCAGGGCGGTCTTGTAAGAGGACTTTTGTTTGCCCATGCGCTGATATTTTTACCTGGCTGCGGTTCGCGGTCGTTGTATCAAATGTTTGAGTCGACTGAAAGTCTCCGGCTTCATATTCAGGTAAGAAGCCAGGTATTTCTGCGGGACCCTTTGCATCAGATCCGGATTGTTTTCTACAAACCGAAGGAATCTCTCCCGCGTATCCAACCTGAGACATTCATGCTCCCATTCCTCCCGCTGGAGGAACAGATGGGTAATGACGATACGACCCACCCTTTCTATGCGAGGATTGTTCTCATAAAGCCTTTCCAGCTGGTCGCGGGTAACAGAAAGAAAGGTGGAAGGCTCCAGCGTCTCCACCAGGTAAGGCGAAGGGTTTCCGGATAAAAAAGAGGCCGATGAATTGATAAATTCTCCCTCCTTTGCTATCTGTGTGATAATCTCCGTCCGCCCCTTGTAAAAGTATTTGCGAACCAATCCCTTTACGACGAAATTGAGATAGTTTTCCACTTCTCCTGCCCTGGTCAACAGCTCCCTTTTATCAAAGTTCCGGATCACCAGCTCGTTCGCCATCAGTGCAAACTCCTCATTGGTCAGTGATACGAAACCGGATATGTATTTTTTTAAAGTATCTAACATTCAAAGGCAGTTAGGATACAAACATAAAAAAAAACCTGCCAAATTGCCTCAATTCTTGTAGGTTTGCTCTCCTCTATTTAAAAAGCAGTAAATATGGCCAAGAAAATCAAAGTTGCAAACCCTGTAGTGGAGCTGGATGGGGATGAAATGACCCGAATTATCTGGAAATTCATCAAAGACAAATTGATCTTACCCTACCTGGATGTAGATATCAAATATTATGACCTGGGTGTAGAATACCGTGACCAGACCAATGATCAGGTCACCATCGATGCAGCCAATGCCATCAAGCAATACGGCGTGGGCATCAAGTGCGCCACGATCACACCGGACGAAGCGCGCGTAAAGGAGTTCAACCTGAAGCAGATGTGGAAAAGCCCTAATGGCACCATCCGTAATATCCTGGATGGCACGGTCTTCCGTGAGCCCATCGTTATGAAGAACGTTCCCCGGCTGGTGACCAACTGGACAGCTCCTATCATCGTAGGCCGTCATGCATTTGGCGACCAGTACCGTGCGACCGACACCGTTATTAAAGGCAAGGGCAAGCTCACCATGACCTTTACGCCCGAAGATGGCGGCGCTCCCCAGACGTTTGAAGTATTCAATTTCAAAGGCGATGGCGTTGCATTGAGCATGTACAATACGGATGAGTCGATCAAGGGTTTTGCCCGCAGCTGCTTTAACATGGCGCTGAGCAAGAAATGGCCCCTGTATCTTTCCACCAAAAATACCATCCTTAAAAAATACGACGGTCGCTTTAAAGACATCTTCCAGGACATCTATGAGAAGGAGTTTGCACAGTCCTTCAAGGAGGCCGGCATTGTCTATGAACATCGCCTCATCGATGACATGGTAGCCAGCGCTCTGAAATGGAACGGGAATTTTGTCTGGGCCTGCAAGAACTATGATGGGGACGTACAGAGCGACAGCGTAGCGCAGGGTTTTGGCTCACTGGGTTTGATGACCTCGGTGCTGATCACTCCCGATGGCAAGATCATGGAGGCTGAAGCAGCCCATGGTACCGTCACCCGCCATTATAGGGATCACCAGGCCGGCAAGCCCACTTCTACCAATCCCATCGCTTCCATCTTTGCCTGGACCAGGGGTCTGGCCTTCCGTGGCAAGCTGGATGGCAACCAGGAGCTGATCGACTTTGCGGGTGCCCTGGAAGCTGTATGTGTAGAGACAGTTGAAAGCGGCAAGATGACAAAGGACCTCGCCATCTGCGTACATGGGAACAAGGTGGAACATGGAAAACACTTCCTTTATACGGAAGAGTTCCTGGACGCCATCGACCAGAATCTGCAGAAGAAGCTCAAGTAATTCACAGAAAATTATAATTCCTAAAGGCCTCGTTATTCACCATGACGAGGCTTTTTGTTTTACCCTGGCGGAGAAGCTGCTGCATACTCGCAGCGGTATGCGCCCTAGCCAGGCCGGCCGCAGTATAGATACCGCATAAAGGCTGGAAGAACGCTTCTTGCCGGTAGGCATAAAGCTCATACCCTCCCTCGCGCCAGGCATCGATCAATGGGTTTAGCGTAACCGTATCCATGTCCAGCATATCGCAGGCCAGCAGCAGCAGGTCCTTATCGGGAAATTGTTCATGTACGCTGAGAAGACCTTTGAGGGGACCGTCGGCAGCCACACTGTCCACTACCAGCCGGGCTTCGGGCAATGCGGCCGCGTATGCATTCAAGTGTGACGCATTTACGGAGAAGACTACGGGTAGGCCGTAGGGCATCAACTTGTCTGCCATATGTCTTGCCCAGGGGGTGCCTTTTTTTAGGATGAGCCCTTTATCCTGGCCCATTCGTCGGCTTTCCCCACCGCACAATATGACGCCCATAAGCTTATCCATTGTTTTTATCTGAATGTCCCAGGTTCTTGTCAGGGCAGACCTTATCCCTTACCAGTTGCTTCAATTCTTTTATTTCAGGGAACCTGCCCGCTACTTTCCTGTTAAAAAGCACTTCCCCATCAACATAGACGATATAAGATCCGGAACGTTCCGAGGGTTGAAGGTTCACCGCATGCAGTTCTTCGGTAAAGGTGGTCAACAGTTCCTGGGCCATATAAGCCGCGCGTAGCATCCATCCGCATTTGGGGCAGTATTCGATGGTAATGGAAGGCTTCATGTCAACAGTTGCAGTTATTTCCCCATTCATGTCCGCCATCGGAGAAATATTCGCATTTCCAGATGGGAACCTCATGCTTGATCCGGTGTATGATATGCTGATTGGCTTCATAAGCCTCCCGGCGATGGGCTGCCGCCGTGATCACCACCACTGCCGACTCGCCGGTGGACAGACGTCCGATCCGGTGCTGGGCAATGGCCACCTTCAATCCCCATTTCTCCCTGGCCTCCGCCAGTATATCATGGATCATTTTTTCGGCCAGCGGAATATAGGATTCATATTCCAGGTAAGCTACCTCCCTACCCTTGTTGCTGTCGCGCACTTCGCCGCTGAAGAGAACGACGCCGCCTGCCGATGGATGATGCGCCCGGCTCAACAAATTCACAACGTCCAGCGGTTCGGCGCTGATGACCTGTATGGTCCCCAATAGAAATCCGTTAACCTCCGCTGGAAGGGGGGATGATGATGACCGTATCATTTTCCTTTAATTTATGATCGTGATCGATGAATCCTTCTTCTATGGCAAAGCGGCAGCTGTCCAGTATGCTTTTAGCCTCTTCATTGATCTCCAGCAGGCGAAGCTTTAGCTCGTCCGTATTGTGGGCGACAGCATTCAGCTCGAACTCCGGCGAGAAAAAATCTTTCAGTCTGGCATAAACGTGGATTTTCATGTTCGTTGTTTTTTGCGTTAAACGGACCACAGGCCCGGTGCGCGAAGCGCCATCATTAGCTGTTTTCGGCCATAACCGAGCATTACGAAGGTTACGACCGAGGAGGACCGCGTCAAAGCAGGTCCGACGAAGGCCTGTACCTTCAACTTAACCCGGAGGCCGAAAACTACCCCCCAATATGCAGCATGCTCAGATCGCTGCCCGTAAATCGCAGTGTCTGTTTTTGCAAAAGCGCCTGCTGTAGTTTTTTCGTCCATATTTCTGCATCGTCTTCCTTATACAAAAGAATGGGATGGTTGCTGCTGAGGCAGCCATATATATGGCCGCTGCTGTCCAGTCTCAGCCGGTCGCAATCGCCGCAAAAAGGCGCCGTCTCGTTGGCAATGATCCCGAACTGGTGCCCTTCAGCCGTTTGCCAGTAGCTTGCCGTAGCCGATCCGGCCCTGCCAAGCGGCTCGAATGAATAACGGCCGGCTATCACAGCCAGCATTTCTTCCTGCGGAAAAAGATATTTATCCGCCTGGTCATGCAGATGCCCCATGGCCATTATTTCCAGCAAACGGATACGACAACGGCGGGAAAAGGCAAATTCCAGCAGGGGAAGTATTTGTCCTTCATTGATCTCCCGCATGACGACGCTGTTGATCTTCACCTCCAGTCCCGCCTCCAATGCCTTGTCGATGCCCTGGACGACCCGCTGCACCGCATGACGTCTGCTCATTTTATAGAAGGTGTCCTCGTCGATGGCATCCAGCGACACGTTGATGGAACGCATGCCGGCCTGCTTCATGGGCATAGCCAGCCGTTCCAGCAGAAATCCATTCGTCGTCAGCTTGATGGAGGATATGCCCGCCTCACGTATGCCGCTGATCAGATCAGTCAGGCCATGGTACAAAAGAGGCTCCCCTCCCGTCAGACGGATAGTAGACAATCCCAGCTGCTCATGCAGACGGCGGATAATAGCCAGCAGCTCAGGCACCGGCAGGGAGGAATGCGTTATATTGGCGGCCTTTATTTCACTGTCCCCAGCCACACAATATACACAGCCCAGATTGCAATGGCTGAGCAGGCTCACCCGTAACGTCCTGAAAGTCCTTCCATATTGATCCTGTATAACGGACATATGCCAAAGTTACGATTTCAAGCGACAATCTCTAATGTCTGAGGCCTTCGTCGGAAGAACTTCGTCAGAGCTCCATGTATTCGCTCTGAACTTCGTCGGACCTGCTTCGACACGGTCCTTCTCGTTCGTAACGTTCGTACCTCCGTTACATTCGTACCCCTCGTACCTCGGGTACTTCGTAAGCTCCTCCTCGGTCGGGACCTCCGGTCCCGGAAGAGCCGCTTCAAGCGGCCCCGGTCAGGTTAGTTTTTTCGACGGGTTGGAAATCCTCTTTGCCGCTGCCGCAGACAGGACAGGCATAGCCGGGGGATGTCTGCCCGAAAGGACGTCCCGCAGGCTCGCCCGCCTCGGGATCGCCATATTGTTCATCGTAGAGCGTAAGACAATGTTTACATTGGAATACTGTCACGCTCCTGTCATGCCCCGGTGAGGTCTCGATGCCGCCAAACGGTCGCTGGAGCGGCGGAGCAGGCTCTCTCCTGCTCGCCTGTTCATAAAAGGATTTGCACAGTGAGACGAGGTAGACGGAAAGGTTCTCCTTTTCCAGCCCTTCCCGGTAGAGGATATATTCTTTCGAATTGGCGTTAAAATCGGGCGTATGCAACAGATCGTACCTGTCCAGCAGCTTCCGCTGGTCGGCCCTGCCGCTCGTCTGTTTACGAATGATGACAGAGCCGGAGAGGCCTGATTTCGGCGCTGTCTTAATGGCAAAGCATAGCCCCTCTGTACGGACATCCTCCAGGTCAAGCTGGCGTACAAGATACCGCTTCAGCCGCAGCCCCTCCTCATTCATATCTTCCACCTGCCAGTTCAGCTCGTTGCCTGCATGGCGGAGGTTGATACGGTATTTCCCCATCACATATTCCCACATTGACCGGTGCCCCTCTTCGATGCCTTTAATGATCAGGGATTTCCAGGGCGTCGTGTGCAGCTGGCCAATACGGGTCTCCAGGCAGATGCGACAGATGTCCTTTAGAAAAGGCACCGGGAACAGCTCCTCCCTGCGATAGATGCCCAGCCATATCTTGTTCTTCCATTGATTGAACCCTTCGTAATAGGGAAGGTCAAAAACGGGCCATTGCAGCTCCTCTTTTGCCGGCTGTGTGGCAAAAGGTCCGTGGGGAAGAACGGCAGGGTACAATTCATCCCCCGAGGTCACCTTTCCCTGTAGTATCAGCTCCTCGATGACCTTGCTGATACGCGGTATATCCTCCGAACAAATCAGATCCTTCCAGGGATGGATCTGCGTCGTCTGGGGCAGACGTATATAGAGATACCAGTAATTGCCGATGTCGGAGCTGATAAAATTGATATTTCCTGTAAAGAAAGGCACGAAGGACTGGCTTTTCTCTACCAGGTTGATCTTTAGCCGGGGTTTGAAGTCGAATGCGGATAGGATATCCTTGTAAAGCCCTTCACTGACCCAGCTTTGTGTGGTAAAGATCCCGTCCGTGACATGGGAGCTGACGATATTGGGATGCCTGTCCTCGTTGGCCTCGAAGGAAACGCCGGCTTCCTGCAGCTCCTTCAAAAAGGCGGCGCCGTATTTATCCGTCACCTTGCAGAACAGCTGCTGACGTGTGCCCAGCTGCATATCCGAAACCCTCGCCCGTTCAGCCGCCTCTACAATGGCATACAGCTCTCCCGCGGCGACGATGCCACCGGGAAGATTGATCTTGACGGTATAATTCTTACGGAACACTTACGGCTGCCTCCTGTAATTTTTTTTCCAGTATCTTTTTCACCTCAGGCCGGCAGGAGCCACAACCTGTGCCAGCTCCTGTGGCAGCGCATAGCTGCGCCAGCTCAGTACATCCATTTGCTATCTTATTCTCGAGGTTGCCGCTGCCCACATTGTTACAGCTGCAAACCAGCCGCCCCAGCACAGGCTCTGCTTTCTTCCCGCTGCGCAGCAGCTGGAGACGCCGTTCATTCAGCTCGATCCTGCCGGAGATGAGCTCCTTGAATTCCAGGAACTCGTCCTTGTCACCGACGAGGATGGCCCCCACCAGTCTGTCCTGGTGAACGATACATTTCTTGTAGTAACGGCGGGCCATGTCAATGAAGACGATCTCTTCATATTCCTGCTCGTTGGGTCTGTCGGGGATACCCAGGCAGCAAAGATCGAATCCATGGATCTTGATAATGCTCATCGAAGTGGTACCCTTGTAATAGTTGCTGATGTCCCCGTTGAGGTAGCTGGCAAAAACCCCCGCCTGCTGCTCTGCCGCCGCAGTAAAGCCATACAGCATTCCATTGAACTCTGCGATCTCCCCTACTGCATAGATATTCGGGTCGCTGGTCTGCATGTATTCATTGACGACGAGGCCCCGCTGACAATGCAGTCCTGCTGCAACGGCCAGTTCTGTATTGGGGACAGTGCCGATGGCGAATATCAGGGCATCGCAATCGATCATCCGGCCGCTCTTGAGTCGGATGCCTGTCAGCCTGGGATGCCCATAGAACAGTTGTACTTCATCGGAATAGTATACCTCACAACCCTGGTCGATGATCTCTTCATGCAGCAGCTGGCTGGCCAATACGTCCAATTGCCTGTCCAGGAACCGCGAGCTGCGGTGGATAACGGAGACCCGTATCCCCATTTCCCGCAGAGAGGCGGCCATTTCAAGTCCCAGCAACCCGCCTCCCACAATAACCACATGCCCGCCGGCAGGCAGCAGCTGCTTGAATCTGTCGGCATCGGTGCGGCTGCGCATGGTAAAGATACCTTCCAGGGACGGGATATTTTTTGGAACAGCCGCCCTGCTGCCCGTGGCCAACAGCAGTTTATCATAATAGGTCGTTACGCCTCTGGAATCCACTACATACTTCTCTTCCCTGTTGATGGTCTGGATACTGACCCCTCTGTGCAGCCGGATATTGTACAAGGGCTCTTCCTCATCCGTCATTTTGATCAGCTGCTGCCAGTCCTGTGTACCGCTGATATAATCCGGTAGCTGTATCCGGTTGTAAAAAGGGAAATTTTCCTTGCTGAAAATAACGATCTCATCCTCCTTGTTCAGCTCGCGATAGGACTGAACGAATCCAAAAGCGCCTGCGCCGGCCCCGACGATGACGATCCTTTCCTTCGGCTTCCTGTATTTTTCGACCCGTACGGCGGAATATTTGAAATCGGGCTCCTTTGATACGGGATCCAGCAGACGGCTGGTAAGATTATTAGCCCTGTTGAGATCATTTCCCAATATCTTTCCCCAGTGCATGGGCATAAACACCACTCCCCTGCGGATAGTGAAGGAATGCCGGGCCTTTACCCTTGCTTCACCCCGCCGGGAGCTTACCAGCACTACGTCGTTGTCGGCAATGCCCAGGTGACGGGCATCGTCCGGGTGTATTTCCAGAAAAGCCTGTGCGATATGCTGCTTCAGCTTATTGACCTTTCCCGTCTTGGTCATGGTATGCCATTGGTCACGAATACGCCCCGTAGTTAGTACCAGGGGAAAATCCGCATCCGTCATCTCGCTGGAAGGGGTATCGGACACGGCATGAAACCGGGCGCGGCCCGAGGGTGTAGAGAATCGCAGGTCGGTGAAGGGAGTACGCCACTGTACCGAACGCTGCTCGCGCAGGACCTCATGGCTGAGATCGCTGACGTCGATAGAAGTGCCTTTCGTCAGCCGGACATGCTCCTTGTAGATAGATGCGGCGTCCGGGAAGTCGAAGCCGGGAAATCCCATCTTCCGGGCCACACGGCAGATGATGTCTGCATCCGGCAGCGCTTCGCCGGGAGGGTCCACTATCTTATTGAGATAGGATATCCGCCGTTCGGAATTGGTCATCGTGCCTTCTTTTTCCGTCCAGCCCGCCGCGGGCAGCACCAGGTCGGCATAGGCCAGCGTCTCGGGCTTGTTGCTGATCTCCTGCACCACGACGAACTTTGCTTTTTTTAGGGCCGCCTCTGCCTGTCGTACATCCGGCAGGCTTATCAAAGGGTTAGTGCCGATGATCCAGATGGCTTTCAGTCGTCCCTGCTCCAATGCTTCGAATATTTCTGTCGCCGTCAGCCCGGGCTGCGGTGAGATGGGTACTCCATTCCAGAACTGCTGCAATTTTTCGCGGTGGGCCGGATTGGCAAGCTCCATATGTGCGGGCAGCAGGTTGGCCAGCCCACCTACCTCGCGTCCTCCCATGGCGTTGGGCTGACCGGTGAGAGAAAAGGGCCCCGATCCCGGTCGCCCGATATGTCCTGTCGCCAGGTGCAGATTGATCAGGGAAAGTATCTTATCCACTCCCTTCACGCTTTGGTTCAGCCCCATGGTCCACATGCTGATAAACCCTTTGGCATCCGCGATATAACCTGCGGTCCGGCGGAGATCCGCTTCCGATATGCCGCATAGCCGGGCGGCTTCTTCGATGCTGTGCTGGAAGGCGGCCTCTCTATAAGCGGCAAAACCTTCGGTATGATCTTTTATAAAGCCAGGATCGATATTGCCTTCCTCGATGAGGATCCTGCCGATGGCATGATGCAAAGTGATATCCGTACCGGGGCGGATGGGCAGATAGCAGTCCGCGAGGGCCGCCGTATCCGTCTGTCGCGGATCGGACACGATGATCTTAACATGGGGGTTGGCCGCCTTGTGCGCCTCTATCCTTCTCCAGAGGATGGGATGACACCAGGCCGGGTTGGCCCCTGTGATAAAAAAACAGTCCGCCTCTTCGATGTCCGAATAGTTCAGGGGGACGCTGTCCTCACCCAGGGCCTTCTTATACGCGGCTACCGCGCTGCTCATACAGAGACGGGAATTGCTATCCACATTGTTGCTGCCTATAAAGCCCTTCATCAGCTTGTTGATCACGTAATACTCCTCTGTCAGGCATTGACCGGAAATATAAAAGGCCACGGAGTCCGGTCCATACTTTTGAACAAGGGCCCTGAACACGGCCGCAGCCCTGTCGATGGCCGTCTCCCAGCTCACCCGTTGCAAGGGCATCTGTTTGTTGTAACGCATTTGCGGGTACAGCAGCCGGTCGCTCCTGTCATTGACAGTATAGTGCAGATTGAGCCCTTTGCTGCACAACATCCCCTTGTTGACCGGGTAGGCCGCATCGCCCTGCACCGTGATATTCCCTTTCTTATCCTTATGGACAGTCACGCCGCAGCCTACGCCGCAGTAACAACAGGTGGTGGAAAAAGAATGTGCTCTCCTCATGAAAATGCTGTTTCCGCCAGGGCTACTTCTTCCGCAGTTTCCTTACGGAAGCGGGTGACCAGGACGATCAGGGATACGATCATGATTGTAAAGCCAATGTAGGTAAAGGCTTGTACATAGCTGATGGATTCCGATTTGAACAGGAACCCGAAGATCATACCTCCTAAGTTTCCACCTGCGCCTACCACGCCGCTGACAAGGCCTATATTTTTTTCATTGATAAAAGGCGTTATACCATAGGTAGCGCCATTCGCCATCTTCAGGAAAAGAGCGAAGGACAGCATACAGACAATGGCCATTGCAAATGAGCCGGCGGCGGCAAAGGCGATAAGCCCTGCTCCTTCCAGCAGGAGCACCATGGCCAGCAGTATCCCTTTCCCCCGAAGTCCCCAGCGCCCTCCTATTTTGTCGGACACGATACCGCCCAGGGCGCGGGCAAAGAGGTTCATGGCTCCAAAGATGCCGGCCCAGAGACCTGCGCTGCTTTGGGATAATTTGAAAGTATCCACGAAATGAAGGGAAGCCACGTTGTCGAAGGTGATCTCCATTCCGAAACAGCAGCCGTAGGCCAGCACCAATGCCCATACCCGCCAGTCAGCCAGGGCCGACCAGTCCGTCCGGCTCTTTGAGCCGCTGCGTCCGATGTCCGAAAAATTGCCTTGCGGCGTATCTTTTGTATAACGATAATACAACAAGGCCATGACCAGCATCATCAGCCCCGGTACGATCATGGCATAACGCCAGGCCTCATGTTTGGTGTAACCGAAGCCTACGATGGCGGCAAATATCAATGGCATTAGCATATTCGTCACGCCGCCGCCCAGGTTGCCCCAACCGCCGGTAATAGCATTGGCCGTGCCCTTGACATTGGAAGCAAACATCATGGACGTATGGAATTGCGTGATGACAAACGAAGCGCCGATAACGCCGATGGCCAGCCGAAACAGGAGGAAGGTGGTATAATCCTTTGCCAGTCCCACCAGGAAGACAGGGATCGATCCTATCAGCAACAGCCGTACAGCAGTCCGCCGCGGTCCCCATTTATCGCACAGCCGGCCGATGATCAGCCTGGCCAGTATCGTAGAGGACACCGATGCGATGATGGCATTACCGACCTGCGCCTTGGTCAATCCCAGATCTGCGCGAATGGTAGGCATGAGGGGCGCCAGCCCGAACCATCCGAAAAAACAGACGAAGAACATCAGCCAGGTAATATGAAAGGTGCGCATTTGTATGCTCCCCAGGGAGAACAGGCGGATGGAAGTGAGCGGTGAATTGTTGGAGGTCATAAGAATGATTTTATAGATGTAGGTATCTTATTTGCTAAAGAAGTCAGGGCGGATATTTATCTGCAGATATGCCCAACCGTTATTGAGACGGGCGGCGCCGGGAGTGACGCCCTTGGCATATTCCATGCTGCCTGTCGCCCCCATCCAGCAGGCTCCCAGCTCCAGGACGGTGATCTTGTTCAGACCGTAGTTCAGCGTGGCGTCCACTTCACTGCCCAGGTATTTGGAGAGTAGGTTGCCTTTGCTGTCCTTCTGATCATCCGCAAAAGCGAAATAATGATAGGCCAGCTCTGCGGAGAATCGTCCTCCGGAGGAAATATATTTTCCTTTCAGGAAAGGGTTGTTGAGCCCCGCGGCCGGTGATCCGGAACCCGCGTAGAAATAGTCCATGGATCCCCAGAATTTATGCGGCGTGCCGTATAATGGGTCGAACCCTCCTTTTAGGTAATCCCAGCCGGCGGTCCAACTGAATCGCTGCGGGGTATAGTTGATCGACAAAGTCGTCGTATAGGAGCCCAGGTTGACGCCGTCCCTGTTTTTACCCATTTGATAATAGTAGCCTAATTGCAGGGCCCATTCTTTTCTTTGTCCCAGCTGGCTGGTCAGGAGGGCGCCCGTGGTCATGCGGGTGTTGACGCCGCTGTGGTTGAACCGTCGGCCGTATATATATCCTGTGTCGGCGCCCGCGATGTTCTTTACGGAGTCGAGACTGTATTTGGCAAATTCGTCGGAGAATGCCAGTCCGGCGATACGGGTGCTGCCGAACTTTTTAGCCAGGTAGAGGAACTGCATGGATTTGTAATCCTGGTTCATGCCGTTGGTGCCGGCTGCGGTGGCCAGCACCGGTGAGCCCGTTCGGGCGCTAAGTCCTGCGGCATTGGCGAGGGGTATCATCGCAGCGGGAGTGGGAGCCAGATTGCCCTTGCTGTCCTTCACATAAGGCGGCAGGTTGCCCGGCGTATAATAGGTGCCGTTATATCCTACGGCGTCCGTATTTTGATTGAAGGCGGCGCCCAGATCAGCCTGCCAGCCTTTGTGCAGCAGCTTGAACACGACGGCGTCATGGCGTCTTGCCTGTTGCAGCCAGTCCAGGTTGCCCAGCAGCCGTTGATCGTCGTATACCAGTTCCTGCCGGCCGATGCGGATACTGAAGTATTCGACAGCGCTCCTGGGCAGGGTGCTGTCCTTTGTGTTGGCCAGGATGATGTCGGCCCAGGCCTCATGCAGGCTAAGGCGATTGCCGTCGGCATTGTTGATGGTGGACGCGTCCGCTCCCCAGACCCTTACATCCTGTAGAGAGGTCTGGAAGATGACTCTCGAACTACGGTAATTGAAAGTAAGGCGTGCGCGCTGGGAGGTGAGGAAGGCGGGGGTATTGCCTTTTGTCTCCAGGGTGCCGTAGCCGTCTCTGACTTCTGTACGGGTGCGTAGCTGTCCCGTCAGAGAAAATTGGGCCTGTCCGCAGAATGGCCGTCCCAAGGCCAGCAAACTGACAGATGCCGCGATGAAATCTCTCTTTTTCATCATAAATTTGTTTTGGTTTAAAATGTGCATTCATTTTATCCTTCAGGCCTCGGACAGACTGTTACTCTTCCGGGGCCATTTTTTTCGCCTCCGGGATATCTCAAAAAATACCCTCCAGCGAAAAAAATCTAAAGATTGTCCTTCGGATAGCCGGCCATTGGCCGGCTCCGTTTGAAGGAGTCCCCAAAAGGGGGCTCGTCCAAAGGACAGATTTCATTTAGCAGGCAAATCGTAGACAGGGAAGGCTATCGTAGACGGGTGATTACGCAATAGTTTAGTGAGGAAAGAGGAGAGCTCCTAAATACATTAAAATAATTTACAT
>Ga0157370_10005682_pt1 | contig 13941 bp, 12 predicted proteins | sample C35metaG_FD_113463 | JGI IMG/M metagenome (GOLD analysis project Ga0157370, IMG submission 113463) | Corn rhizosphere microbial communities from Kellogg Biological Station, Michigan, USA - C3-5 metaG | ecosystem: Host-associated > Plants > Roots > Rhizosphere > Soil | place: USA: Michigan...
AGCGCGGCCGCGTCGAGCTTGCCCGACACCACGTGGTAGGTCAGCACACCCGTCAGCGCATCCTTGCTCTCGGGCTTGAGCAGCGTGTCGACCGTGCCCGCCGGCAGCTTCGCGAAGGCCGCGTTGGTCGGTGCAAACACGGTGAACGGACCCGGGCCCTTGAGTGTGTCGACGAGGCCCGCCGCCTTCACGGCCGCCACCAGCGTGGTGTGGTCCTTGGAGTTGACGGCGTTGTCGATGATGTCCTTGGTGGGCAGCATCGGCGCGCCGCCGACCATGACGCTGGCGGCCATTGCCGAATACGCGCCGGCCGAAAGGGCGACGGCAAGGGTGACGGCTGCGAGGCGATGAAGTTTGCTCTGCATGAAGGTGCTCCTGTTGTGTGACGGGCACGCCGCGAAATGCGCGACGGCTGCCTTCAATACGGCGCGTTGCACCCAGCAGATTCGTTCATCGACGAAAAAAGAAAACGGCGCCTGGTCGCGCCGTGGAAGCGATCCTCAGAACCGGAACGAGCCCAGGGTCCGCAAGTGCGCTCGCAATTCCGAGCGAGGTGTCTTCTTGGCATAGGCGAGCGCAAGGATCAGGCCGACGCCCGTCGCGGCCGCCCCGCCCAGCACCACCGGGCTCAGGAGAAAGCGCCCGATCCGCGACCGCGGCTGCTCACCACCGTTCCCCTTGCCCGAAGCCGCCTGCTCCAGCGGAGTGACCGCCCGCAGGGCACTCGGGTTTTCTTCCCCTTCGAGGATGCCCTGGGAAATTTCCAGCGGTGTCAGTTCTTCTGCAATGGGGCCCGAAAGCCGGGTGTCGTTGTTGGCGTGCATGGGAAAGCCTTTCCTCGCTGGTTGATCTTGCACCAGAGCCTCCCCTGCGCGCCTGCCGAGGCTGCTCAGCCAGCGGCGGAGATTCGCGTAGGCCGAAGACGCACGCGTGCGCCCGCAGCTGCACGCTCTTTCAGTGCTGGGGCTGCTGGAAGTACAGGTCCGCAAAGCTTCCGCGGATGTGCTCGCCCGTCGGTGCGTAGTCGCGCACCTTCTTCGCCGCCACCGTGATCGCCGGATTGGCCCCCAGCTCGATCGATGGAATGTCGCGATGCACGATGCGCTGGAAGTCGATGAAGAGCTGGCGGCGCTTGCCCTCGTCCACCTCCACCGCGGCGGCTTCCAGCAGCCGGTCGACTTCGGGGTTCACGTAATGCGCCGCATTGGAGAACGGTAGCCCGACCTTGAAGTTCTTCGACCAGAACACCCGCTGCACGCCCACGGTGGGATCGAACAGGTTCGCGAGGCTTTCCAGCGTGATGTCGAAGGCCCGCTCGGTATAGGCCTTGTTCACGTAGGTCGCGAAGTCGCAGCTCTCGACCACCGCATCGATGCCGATGCGCCCGAGCGACTGGCGCACGAAGTCCGCCGCGCGACGCTCCTGGAACGGGTTGTAGAGCACCCTGAGCTTCAGCCGCGTTCCGCCCGCACCGCGCTTGAAGCCGACCGCATCGAGCGCCGCCTCGGCCTCCTTCGGGTTGAACGGATACGGCTGGATGCTCGCGTCGTGATAGCGCGAGATGCCCTTGCCGATGGGCGACGCCGACGGCGTGCCGTACCCGTACCACACCGTCTTTGCGAACGCGTTGACGTCGATGGCCTGCGCAATCGCCTTGCGCACCTCCAGCTTCTGCAGCGCGGGCGTGTCGAGGTTGAAGTAGATCTGCTGGTGGCTGCCCAGGTAGGGCGAGATGCGCGCGTCGACCTGGATGCCGGGCAGCTTCCTGAAGCGCTCCACGTCCGACAGCGGAATGCCGCCCGTGCCGTTCGCCAGGTCGGCCGCCCCCGACTCCAGCGCCGCCGCGCGCGCCGCCGCATCGAGCACGAAGCGCACCACCACGCGGTCCAGGTAAGGCTTGGGCTTGTCCCAGTAGTTCGGGTTTCGCTCCAGGATGATGTGGCTGCCCTGCACCCACTCCTTGAACACGAAGGGTCCCGTGCCCACCGGCGCGCTGTTGTACTTGCTGGCCGCGATGTCGGTGCCTTCGTACAGGTGCCTGGGCACGATGGGCGATTCGGTGGAAGCCAATGCCGTCAGCAGGAACGGCGCCGGCTTGCTCAGCACGATGACCGCGGTGTACGGGTCCGCCGTCTTCACATCCACCACGTTGGCGAAGGTGCTGCGCCCGCGCGGATGCACCTGCTTGAGCGTGAGGATCGAGAAGGCCACGTCGGCCGAGGTGAAGTCACGGCCGTCGTGCCACTTCACGCCCTTGCGCAGCTCGAAGGTGTATTGCAGGCCGTCCTTGCTCTGCGACCACGCGGTGGCGAGCAGCGGCTTGGGCTTGAGCTCGTAGTCGTAGGTCAGGAGCCCCTCGACGATCTTCGGGCCGATCTCGGTGTTGCCGCCTGCCGTGGTGGTGAGCGGAACGATGGAAGAAGGAGACGGGTTGATCAGCCAGTTCAGCGTGCCGCCGCGCTGCGGCTGGGCCGCGGCGGTCAGCGTGAAAGAAGCGAAAGCGAAAGCGGCGGCCACGGCCCATGCCGCGCGGTGCGGCATCGACCGCGTGAGAGTCCAGCGTGTCATGTCTTGGTCGCTCAGAAGGCCGGGATCACCGCGCCCTTGTACTTGTCCTGGATGAACTTGCGCACCTCAGGCGTGTGCAGCGCCGCCACCAGCTTGGCGACGGCCGGCGATGCCGCGTTGTCCTTGCGCGAGGCGATGAAGTTCGCGTAGGGCGACTTGCGGCCGTCCTCGATGAAGAGCGCGTCCTTGCTCGGATCGAGCTTGGCTTCGAGCGCGTAATTGGTGTTGATGAGCGCCAGGTCCACGTCGGGCAGCGCGCGCGGCAGTTGTGCCGATTCGAGCTCGCGGATCACCAGCTTCTTCGGGTTGGCGACGATGTCGCGCGCGGTCGACTTGATGTTGCTCGGGTCCTTGAGCTTGATGAGCCCTTCGCGCGCCAGCAGCGACAGCGCCCGGCCCGAGTTCGACGGATCGCTCGGAATCGCGACGACGGCGCCTTCGCGCAGCTCGGAAGCCTTCTTGATCTTCTGCGAGTACGCGCCGAAGGGCTCGATGTGCACGTCGCTGCCCGGCACTTCCACGATGTCGGTCTTGCGGTCCTTGTTGAAGGACTCGAGGTACGGGCGGTTCTGGAAGAAGTTCGCATCCAGCTGCTTGTCGCTCACCGCAAGGTTCGGCTGCACGTAGTCGTTGAACACCTTGACCTGCAGGTCGACGCCCTGCACCTTCAACTGCGGGCGGATGAATTCGAGGATCTCGGCGTGCGGCACCGGCGAGGCGGCTACGCGCAGAACTTCTTGCGCGTGTGCGGTGGCGCCGAGGCCGGCGATCGAAAGCGTCATCACGGAAAGTGCGCGGCGGATGGAAAGCAACATGGTTCTGGGTTCCCTCGAAGATGGGTCGATGAGTTGTGTTCGCTTGCCTTCTGCACGAACGAAGAAGGCACGGGCGCCGCAGGTTAGACGCGAAGCCCCGCGACCCAAACAACGGTTGAGCGCTTCGATATCTGATTTCCGCATGCGGCGTTCGTCCAGCCGCGGGTCGTGGGTTCAGCCGGGAATGCGCGCGATGACCTTGATCTCGAAGTCGAAACCCGCGAGCCAGGTGACGCCGACCGCCGTCCAGTTCGGATAAGGCGCTTTCGGGAAGACCTCGGTCTTGACGGCCATGATCGTGTCGAACTGGTTTTGCGGATCGGTATGGAAGGTCGTCACGTCGACGATGTCGTCGAGGCCGCACCCACCCGCCTTCAGGGTGGCCTCGAGGTTGGCGAATGCCAGGCGTACCTGGGTCTCGAAGTCCGGCTCGGGCGAGCCATCGATGCGGCTGCCGACCTGGCCGGACACGAACAGCAGGTCGCCGGACCTGATCGCTGCGGAATAGCCGTGCATGGCGTAGAGGTCATGCCGACCTGCGGGGAAAACTGCGTCGCGTGCGCTCATGGAAATACTCCTTGTGGATGAATCCCGGCACTGTAGTTTTTTGATTTGTTTGGATAAACCCGCGAACTGCTGCAACACTGTTTGCCTATTCGATCCAATACCGAGGAGTGGCGACGTGGACAGGTTTGACGGCATGCGGGCATTCGTGCGGGTGGTCGAGGCTGGCAGCTTCACCAAGGCGGCTGGGCACCTGGACATGAGCCGCACCACGGTCACCCAGCTGGTGCAGCAGCTGGAGGCGCACCTGCACCTCAAGCTGCTCAACCGCACGACGCGAAGAGTGAACGTCACGACCGATGGCGCGGCCTACTACGAGCGCGTGGTGCGCCTCCTGGCCGAGCTGGACGACATCGAAAGCAACCTCCCGGGCGCCTCCACGGCACCGCGTGGCATGTTGCGCGTGGATGTGCCCAGCCCCCTGGCCAACATCATCCTGGTGCCGGCGCTGCCCGCATTCCACGCCCGCTTTCCCGATATCCAGCTGGAAATGGGTGCGAGCGACCGCAAGGTCGACCTGATCGGCGAGAACGTCGATTGCGTGGTGCGCGGCGGCGAGATCAAGGACGCTTCGCTGGTGGCGCGCCACGTCGGCGACCTGCAATTGGGCGTTTACGCCGCGCCGTCCTATCTGGCGCAGGCGGGCACGCCCTCGCATCCGGATGAACTGCTCGATCCGCGCCACCGCATCGTCCGCTACCGCTGGGCCAACGGGCTGCCGTACGTGATGAACAAGGGCGACGAGAGCGTGAAGATCGCAGGGCGCTACCTGCTGGCGATCGACGACGGAAACGCCTACCTGACCGCCGGGCTGGCGGGGCTCGGCGTGCTGTGGCTGCCGGCATACATGGCCAGGGAGCACGCCGCGAACGGCGCGCTGGTGCGGCTGTTCACCGACTGGCGGATCGACCCGATGCCGCTTTACGTGGCGTATGCGCCCAACCGCTACGTGCGCAAGCCGCTTCGGGTGTTCATCGACTGGATCGTCGAGCTGATGGCACTGCACGCGCCACGCGTGCGCTAGCGGCCCCGGCTTGCCGCATCGGCGCCATCAGCCGGCCGCCTGCTCCTGTGGCTCGCCCAGCGACAGCATCAACCGGTTGGCCCAGTTGAAGAAGGCTGCGCCGTGGATCACGTCGGCAATCGCCAGGTCGTCCAGCCCCTGCGCGCGCAGCAGCTCGATGTGCGCCGGCCCGAACGCCGAAGGCGTGGCCGACAGCGCGACCGAGGCCGCGACGATTGCGTTCCAGCGCTCGCCCAGGTCGGCCCCGATGCCTTCGTCCAGCAGGCGCTGCACATCCTCCGTGCGCTGCGAGAAATGCGAGGCGAAGCGCGCATGCACCGAGGCGCAGTAGATGCACCCGTTGTAGCGCGAGGCCGCAGCCGCCGAGAGCTCGCGCTCGGCGCGCGGCAGGCCGGCTTCGGGGTTGTAGAAGATGTCCTTGTCGGTGCGGGTGCGTGCGCCCAGGATGTCCGGGTCGCGCGCCAGCAGGCGGAAGTACGGCGACTTGGCGCGCGATGCGTCCACCAGCCCGGCGAAATGCCGCTCGGTCAGCTCGGCCTCGGGCAGCGGCTCGATCCAGGGCAGCCATTCGAGCTGCGCCTGCGTGAAGGCGGTCGGATGCGTGTTGTGGGGATAGGTCAGCGTGGATTCGATGGTCATGGCGTGTGCCTCGGATCGGTCAATCGACCAGGGTGACGGGACGTTGCGCCAGCGCCTTGAGGCCGATGACGACGCGAATCTGAAAGGCGAGGAACGCCACGAGCTGCGACAGCGTCACCACCTCGGTGCTCGACCATCCGGCATCGAGCAGCGCCTGCAGCGCGGCCGCGCTCGCATCGCGCGGGTGAAAGACCAGCAGGTGCGCGTGCACGAGGCCGGCCGACAGCCGCTCGCCGAGCACCGGGTACTGCGCGGCGCTCACCGCATACGAAGGGCCGGGTGCGTCCTCTTTGCTGAGCGGGCCGCTGGGATAGCTTCCGTAAGGCCCTTCTGCCGCACCTCGCCGCGCTTCGTTGGCGATGGCCTCGACCACTCCGGCGCGCGCGCCCTGCCCGGCCAGCGCATCGGCATAGAAACGCGCCACCTCGGGCTGCCCATGCAGGCCGGCCACGAAGGCCGCGACGGCGAAGCGGTCCGCGATCTCGAAATTGCCGAACACAGGCGGCGTCGGAGCGAACAGCGAGAGATAGCTCTGCTGCGCATTCGTGCGCGCCTGTTCGCGCTGCGCACGGACCTGGTCGAGATGGCTGCCCGGCGCGATGCCGGCCAGCCGGTCGATGACGTCGGGGACGGAAGAAGAAACAGTGGCGTTCATGGGTGAATTTCAACCTAGAGAAGTGCGAGCGATTGAAGGTCCGACACGCCTTCGCCGCGCGCCCAGCCCAAGGCCGGAGCGACGACGGTGGCGGTCAGTTCGATGGAGCGCAGGATCGCCGCGTGCGGCGGATCGACCGAGTGCACCTGGCACACCAGGTCGGTCACGCGCGCGAGCGTGCTGTCGGCGCGCAGCGAAGTGATCACGTCGTCGGGCGAGCCGACATGCACGTCATACGCGGCGATCAGTTGCTCGAGCGAGGCATCGGGGCCGGCGCGGTCCGCGAGACCGGCCTGTCCCGATGCGGCAAAGCGGGCTGCCGAGCGGCGCAGCCCGATGTCCGCGAGGCGCAGCGCCTCCTTGCGTGTTTCCGCCACGAACACGCTGCGCGAACCCACGATGCGTGGCGCGCTCCCCGGCGGCAGCGCGGCCAGGTACGCATCGACGATCGGGTTCTGCAGGTCGGCGAGCGAGGCGTCGGTCGCGCGCTCGGGGCGCGGCTGCGTGCGCGAGAGCATCAGCCCGTCGCCGGCCTCCCCCGCGCGCGTGCCGCCGCTCACCGAGAACGTGGCCTGCCAGATGCGGTCGAGCAGCCGGGAGCCCGCGGGGTACAGCGTGTCGCCACCCGCGAGCGGCTGGCCGGCCCAGGCTGCGCGCACCGCGGCGAGCTGCCGCGCAAAGATGGCCGAGCGGTCGTTGCCATCCAGCCCGAAGGCCGCGAACGATTCAGGCGTGCCGCCCGTGCCCACGCCCACTTCGAGGCGACCGTTCGAAAGCAGGTCGAGCACCACAGCATCCTCGGCCACGCGCACCGCGTTTTCCAGCGGCAGCGTGACGATGCCCGTGCCCAGGCGTATGCGCTTCGTGCGCGAGGCCACATAGGCGAGGAACACGAACGGCGACGGCAGTCCGCCCTCGTGTTCATGGAAGTGATGCTGTGCCACCCAGGCTGAATCGAAGCCGAAGGCCTCGGCATGCGCGATCTGCGCGGCGACGAGGCGGTAACGCTCGGCGGCCGGGGCGTCGTCGAGCAAGCGGCTGAAGAAGCCGAGGCGAAGGCGCCGTGGAGGAGAGGAAAGGCCGGGCATCCGGATCAGGCGAAGTTGTCGAAGAGCCTGCGAGTCTTGCCTGCGGCCCGGCCGGAGGGAAATCCGGTTTTCGCGTTTGCTTATGCGCTTTGCGAGCGCCTGCCGCGGAGCGCGAAGCGTTCTCCGCGACACGCCGGAAGCCTCTCGAAGCCGAATTTCCAAGATCGAAAAAATGCTAAGTCCCGCCCCGGTTTTCCAAGACCATCGTCTGCCCTTTTGCGCCACTTGCGGACACGGTGACCCACTCCATGCTTTCCTCCCTGCTTGACAAATTCAAGTTCAGCCAACGGCTGCTTCACCTGGCGCTGGCCGCGCTGCCCTTCACGGCCATCGCGCAAACCAAGGCGCCCACGCCGCTGGATGGCGGCACGCTGACCTATGCGGTGTCGCAGGAGCCCACGTCGCTCGTGTCGTTCCTCGACACCAAGACCGACAACCGCAACATCAGCGCCAAGGTCACCGAAGGCCTGCTGCGCTACGACGCCAGGTTCAACCCGCAGCCATTGCTGGCCACCTCGTGGCAGGTGAGCGCCGACGGCCTGAAGTACACCTTCAAGCTGCGCCCCGGCGTGAAGTTCCACGACGGGCGCGACTTTACCGCCGAGGACGTGCGCTACTCGGTGCTGACGCAGAAGAAGCAAGGCCCGCGCGGGCGCATCACGCTGGCGAACGTGGAGCGCGTCGATGCGCCCGATCCGCTCACCGCGGTGATCGTGCTGGCCAGGCCGGCGCCCTTCCTCCTCAAGTCGCTGTCGTCGGCGGAGCTGCCGATCGTGCCCGCGCACCGCTATGCCGACGGCGATCCGCTGGGCAGCGCGAACATCTCGGCGCCCGTGGGCACCGGCCCGTACATCTTCGAGCAGTGGGTGCGCGGCAGCCACCTGGTGCTGCGCAAGAACCCCGGCTACTGGCGCCATGGCAAGCCGCACATCGACCGCGTGATCGTGAAGTTCGTGCGCGATCCGGCCGCGATTTCCACCGCCATCGAGACCGGCGAGGTAGATGTCGCGCAAGGCGTGAGCCTGGCCGACCTCGAACGGCTGTCGGCGAACCCGAAGCTCAAGGTGGACGACGGCTACGACGGCTTCCTCAACAACGCCTCGTTCCTCGAATTCAATGTCGAGAACCCGGTGCTCGCGAACCCCAAGGTGCGCCATGCCATCGCACAGGCCGTCGACCGCAACTTCATCCGCAACACCATCTACTACAAGCGCGTGGAGGTGGTGAATTCGCCGATCCCGCGCGTGCTCTCCGACTACTACGACGACAGCACCTTCCGCGACACCTTCGATGTGGCCGCCGCCAACAAGCTGCTGGACGAAGCGGGCCAGCCCAAGCAGGCCAACGGCCAGCGCTTTGCGCTGCGGCTGAGCTACATCCCCGGCGCGGAGTTCAAGCGCACCGCCGACTACCTGCGCTCGGCGCTCGCGCGGGTGAGCATCAAGGTCGAGATCGTCGACGGCGACCTGCCCACGTTCCTCAAGCGCGTCTACACCACGCGCGACTTCGACATCAACATCAACGGCCTGGGCCGCCTCTTCGATCCCACGGTGGGCGTGCAGCGCATCTACTGGGGCGACGGCGTGCGCAACCCGCTCATCTGGGTGAACGCCGCGCACTACGACAACCCGCAGGTCGACGAGCTGTTCCGCCAGGCCGCCGTCGAGGTCGATGCGGGCAAGCGCGCCGCACAGTTCAAGCAGATCCAGCAAATCGTGGGGCGCGAGCTGCCCGTGCTGCCCATCGTCGCCGTGCCGTCGATCGTGGTGCACAGCGCGCGCCTGCACAACTTTCACAACAGCATCGACCTGATGTCCGGCGACCTCGCCGACGCCTGGATCGAACCGAAGAAGTGACCGCCCGAGACCGCCTGAAAGCACCCATGACCACCCAGGACCTGCAACACACCCTGCTGGATTCGCTCACCTTCGCGAGCGCACGCGCCCAGGCCGAGGCGCTGGCCGCCGGCCGCGTGACGGCCGTCGACCTGCTCGAACATGTGCTGGAGCGCATCAACCGCTTCGACAACGACATCAACGCCGTGGTCGCTCGCAACGACGAAGGCGCCCGCGCCGCGGCCCGCGAGGCCGATGCGGCCCTCGCGCGCGGCGAGCGCCGGCCGCTGCTGGGCGTGCCGATCACGGTGAAGGAGTCGTTCGACGTGGCGGGCTTCGTCACGAGCAGCGGCAACCCCGACTTCGCGAACAACGTGGCGCCGCAGGATTCGCTGGCCGTGGCCGCGCTGCGCGGCGCCGGCGCGGTGATCGTCGGCAAGAGCAACGTGCCGCTCGCGCTGGCCGACCTGCAGAGCTACAACGTGATCTACGGCGTGAGCAACAACCCGTGGGACGTCACGCGCACGCCGGGCGGCTCCTCGGGCGGCTCGGCCGCGGCGTTGGCGGCGGGCTATGTGGCGCTGGAGCTGGGCACCGACATCGGCGGCTCGATCCGCATTCCCGCGCACTTCAACGGCGTGTACGGGCACAAGCCCACGGCCGGCCTTGTCGCGATGCGCGGCACCAGCGTGCCCTCGGGCCGGCTGGCCGACCGCGACCTGAGCGTGGCGGGGCCGCTCGCGCGCACCGCGTCCGATCTCGAATTGGCGCTCGACCTGCTGCTGAACCTCGAACCGCTCGCCGCCAAGGCCTGGAAGGCAACGCTGCCGCCGGCACGGCACGCGAACCTCAAGGACTTCCGCGTGCTGGTGATCGACCAGTGGCCCGGCAGCGCGCGCAGCCTGCACGAGGCGCTAGTGGTCGAGCGCGTGGTGGAGCGCCTGCGTACGCAGGGCGTGAAGGTGACGCGGCCTTCGGAGCTGCCGGCCGGGCTGCTGCCCGACCTTGCGCAGTCGCACCGCGTCTACCGCAGCCTGCTGGGCTCGTCGCTCGCCACGCCGCCCGCGCTCAGCAAGGCGGCGCAGAAGCGGCTCGAGACGCTGGCGCCCGACGACCACAGCGCCGATGCCGCGTGGCTGCGCGCGCCCACGCTGCGCCACAGCGACTGGCTCAAGGACAACGAGACCCGCGTGTCGCTGCGCCACCAGTGGGAACGGCTCTTCGAGGCCTTCGACGTGGTGGTGACGCCGGTGGCGCCGCTGCCGGCCTTTCGCCACAACCACAGCGAGCCGAAGGATGCGCGCACCTATCCCGTGGGCTTCGAGGACGGCACGCGGGAAGTCCGATTTCTCGACCTGTTCCATTGGGCGGGCCTGCCGGTGCTGCCGGGCTTGCCGGCGACCAGCTTCCCGGTCGGGCTCGATGACGAGGGATTGCCGGTGAGCGCGCAGGCCGTGGGCCCGTACCTCGAAGACCGCACGACCATTGCTTTCGCGGCGCTGCTGGAAGAGGTCTACGGTGGTTTCATCGCGCCGCCGGGGTATGAGACGAACCTGGCGGCCGGGGCATAGCACCCGGGCGGCTGTTGATCGATGAAGTCCCGCACCCGATAACCATCCGTTCGCACTGAGCTTGTCGAAGTGCCGCGCAAGGCTTCGACAGGCTCAGCCCGAACGGTTGTGGGATTGACGGTGATTAAGCTCAGGCCGCCTTGCGCTGCTCCACCCCCGGCACCGCCGCAATCAGGCTGCGGGTGTACGGGTGCTGCGGCCGCTCCCAGATGTCGCGGTGGCTGCCGGTCTCCACGATCTGCCCCTTGTTCATCACCATCACACGGTCGGCGATGTAGCGCACCACCGAGAGGTCGTGCGAGATGAAGAGGTACGAGAGCCCGAAGTCTTCCTTCAGATCCACCAGCAGGTTCAGGATCTGCGCCTGCACCGACACGTCGAGCGCCGACACGGGTTCGTCGAGCACGACCAGCGAAGGCCGCACCACCAGCGCCCGCGCGATGCCGATGCGCTGGCGCTGCCCGCCCGAGAACTCGTTGGGAAAGCGCCGCGCCGCATCGCCCGGCAGGCCCACGCGCTCCAGGATCGCGGCGATGCGGTTGTGTCGCTCCTCGCGCGCGGCCACGCCGTGCACCTTGAGCACCGACTCGAGGATGTCGAACACGCTGCGCCGCGGGTTGAGCGAGGCATACGGGTCCTGGAACACCATCTGCACGCGCCGCCGCCAGGGCTTGAGCGCCCTCTCGGAGAGCGGTGCGATGTCGGTGCCGTCGAACACGATGCGGCCGGCCGCCGGGTTCACGAGCCGCAGCAGCGTGCGCGAAAGCGTCGACTTGCCGCAGCCCGATTCGCCCACGAGACCGACGGTCTCGCCGGCGCGGATATCGAACGACACGCCATCCACCGCGTGCAGCACGCCGCCGCCGCGCTTCGGGTAATCGGTGCGCAGGTCCTGCACCGACAGCAGCGGCTCGCCGGCCGCGGCGCGAACGGGCAAGGCGCGCACCGTCGATGAAGGCTGGGGCACGTGCAGCGCGAAGTCGCGCACGCCGGTGGCCGGGTCGAGCCGCGTCTGAATTTCGGGCAGGCGCGCATCGGCATAGTGCAGCGCGCTGCCGCCGTGCAGCGAGGCGCCCAGCAGGCCACGGGTGTAGGCATGCGACGGCGCGGCGAAGAGCTTCGAGGTGGAGGCCTCTTCCACCTTCTCGCCGCCGTACATCACGGCCACGCGGTCGGCCCATTGGGCGACCAGCCCGAGGTCGTGCGTGATGAGCAGCAGCGCCATGTCGAGCTCGCGGCGCAGGCCGTCGAGCAGTTCGAGGATCTGCGCCTGGATGGTCACGTCCAGCGCGGTGGTCGGTTCGTCGGCCACCAGCAGGCGCGGCTTGCAGGCGACGGCCATCGCGATCATCACGCGCTGGCGCTGGCCGCCCGAGAGGTTGTGCGGGTGGTCGTCGATGCGCCGGTGCGGCTCGGGAATGCGCACGAGGTCGAGCAGTTCAACAGTGCGCTTGCGTGCGGCGACGGCCGACAGCTCCTCGTGCCGGCGCAGCGTTTCCCCGATCTGCGAGCCGATGGTGTGCACCGGGTTCAGCGAGGTCATCGGCTCCTGGAAGATCATCGCGATCTCGCGGCCGCGCACTTCGCGCAGCGCAGCCGGCGAGAGCGCGAGGATGTCGCGCCCGTCGAAGTGGATGCTGCCGCGCAGCGCGGTGCCGGGCGCCAGGAGGCGCAGCAGCGCGAGCGCGGTGGTCGATTTGCCGCAGCCCGATTCGCCGACCAGTGCCAGCGTTTCGCCACGCTGCAGTGTCAGATCGAGGTTGCGAACCGCCTGGATGGGGCCGTTCGATCCGTGGAAGAAGACATCGAGGCCGCGCACATCGAGCAGCGGCGGCGTGCTGGTGACTTGTTCAAGCGTCATTTCAACGCCCCCTCAGGCGCGGGTTGAAGGCGTCGTTCAGGCCATCGCCCACGAGGTTGAGCGCCAGCACCGTGAGCACGATGGCCGCGCCCGGCAGCGCGGTGAGGAACCACGCGGTGCGCAGCAGCTCGCGCCCCTGCCCGATCATGCTGCCCCACGACACCGCATTCGGGTCGCCCATGCCGAGAAAGGACAGCGCCGATTCGATGAGGATGGCGCTCGCCACCAGCACCGAGGTCGTCACGATCACCGGCGGCAGCGCGTTGGGAAGGATCTCCTGGAAGATGATCCGCGCATGGCCGAAGCCCTGGCTGCGCGCGGCCAGCACGAACTCGGTTTCACGCAGCGCGCGGAACTCGGCGCGCACCAGCCGGGCAATCACCGGCCACGACGCCAGGCCAATGGCGAACACGATCACCGGCACGGAAGGCTGGCCGATCGCGACCACCACGATCACGAAAAGGAACGAGGGCATGGTCTGGAACAGCTCGGTGATGCGCACCAGCACGTCGTCGATGCGGCCGCCGAAGTAGCCCGCCGTCGCGCCCACGAGCACGCCGATCAGCAGGCTCAGCGTGGCGGCCACCACACCGACCGCGAGCGAGACGCGCGCGCCGTGCGCAATGCCGGCGATCACGTCGCGGCCCAGCGAATCGCTGCCCAGCGGATAGGCCGCATCCTGCCCCGGCCACAGCAGCGGCGGCGCCACCATGTCCAGCGGGTCGCCCGGGTAGAGCAGCGGTGCGAACAGCGCCAGCACGAGCATGAAGGCCAGCAGCACCACGCCCGCCATCGCGGCCGGGTTGCGGAGAAACGCGCGCAGTGCGGCGTGGCGGCTGGAAAGCGGCTTGGCGTCTACGGCGGCCTTGACGCCTTCAGGCGCCTTGGCGACCGGTGCCTGCGCGCGGCGCGCAACGACCGGGGCCGGTGCGGGCGGCGCGATCGCGGTATCGAGGGGGAACGGTGTGGACATCGGAGATGGCAATCAGGAGATCGAAAGGGAAAGATCAACGCACCTGGATGCGCGGATCGAGCCAGGCATGCAGCAGGTCGACCAGCATGTTGGCCACGATGACCAGCAGCGACGACATCAGCAGCACGCCCAGCAGCACGGTGTAGTCGCGGCCCGCCACCGAGTCGAACGCGAGGCGCCCGAGGCCGGGCCAGCTGAACACCGTTTCGACCACCACCGCACCGCCCAGCAGCGTGCCGAAATGCATGCCCGCGACGGTGGTGACCGGAATCAGCGCGTTGCGCAGCACATGGCGCAGGTTGACCGTCCATGGGTGCAGGCCCTTGGCTTCGGCGGTGCGCACGAAAT
>Ga0157370_10005684_pt1 | contig 13940 bp, 10 predicted proteins | sample C35metaG_FD_113463 | JGI IMG/M metagenome (GOLD analysis project Ga0157370, IMG submission 113463) | Corn rhizosphere microbial communities from Kellogg Biological Station, Michigan, USA - C3-5 metaG | ecosystem: Host-associated > Plants > Roots > Rhizosphere > Soil | place: USA: Michigan...
GAACCTAACCTACTGACACTCAAAGAAAAAGGGCTGCTCTTTTTGGAGCAACCCTTTGATTTTTCTTTAGACTTCCCGTCTGGCGGGGTATCCGGGAGTCCATTAGAACACTTAGAAGTGATTTTAGCTATTATTAGAGAGGTTTACATAAAAAATGAAAGATTATAAATTTCGGAAAATCACCCTCCCCAAAATCGTCCTCCGTATACAAATTCCGAACCTTTTCCTCCATAACTTGAAGTTACTAGCGAGATTGGTGTTTTCGGAAACTAATAACGAATTATAAGCTTTAAGTTTATTCTTTTTTAATATTTCAGTAAGAAGAAGGTCACATTAATAATCATACACATGTTCAATGGTAACGCTATCTTGTGAAAGCATTTTTAAAGTGGCACCTAAATTACCTACGGTTGTTACTATCGCTATTCTATTTAAACCAGGTTTAGTAACAATAGGCTGAACGAACAACATTTTGTAATTTCCGGTCAAACTTACAGGAGGCTTCCTGGCTAAAACGGTAAGCATAATAGCTCCTTTATTACCGGCAATTTCTTTAAAACAAACCCCTTCCTTAGCCAGCTTATTAACTGAAGTACTAAATTCGGCATAACGAGGCAAGTTTGCCAGTACCATACCGTTTGGCAATTCCTTTAGGTTTTGAACAAAGCTGGAGGTATCTAGTCCGGTCGGCAGCTTATCCATCACAACTGCCGTTTGTAATGAAGCTGTCTCATAAGCCGATTTAGTTGCGAGGCCAATCAGCCAACCATAGCTACTTTTAACCAATAGTTCAGTAGTCAAATAATAGCGACGTTCCAATTTACGAAGCAAATGTGGACCGGAGAAAGAGCTATTGCTCCAAAGCGTTTTAAGCTGATGGTTAAAATCATACTGGTACCAAGGCAGGGCTTCAATAAATTTCACGTAGCTGTGCTCATAATCGGCGTTAAATTTATCCTCGACAGTCATTTCTTCATTAGCATCTGTATCAGTTATCCGGCCAATAATAGTTTCGTAAAATGATTTGATACTATATTCAACAGTAGTACTCCCAGCTATCACCATGATCATTAAATGGTAGCCGGTGTTAAAAGGAAAATTGTCTTTGATCTGATCATACATAACATCATATCCGCCCCACATTTGATCAACATGCTTCATATAAGGAAAAGTGGTAGACGTACGCATTTTAAAATAATCAGCTTGTTCAGCCGGACTAAATACCAAGAACCACTCTGGATAGGTTAGAAAAGTTTGATCAGGTGGGCGTAAAGCTATCTGCGGTGTTAGCGGATGCGGATTAGCAGTCAACCAGGCCTTATCAACCAATAAACCTTTTCCGACAGGCACAGTGGATGGATTCCTGTTTTTCACAACAAATACTACTATTGCCAGCAGCAACGAAACGAACGTCAATATCCTTAACCTTCTCATCCTTATATTTTGGTGAATAACATCAAAGTATTATCAGACGGGTCTTTATCCTGTAGTATCCTCTTACCGGAATCTTTAAACCCGGCTTTCTCAATTATTGCAGCCCATTCATCTGCCGATTTAAAATTTTTAAAGTCTTTGCCTTCAAATTCCCAGGTTTCATTCAATCCCACATTAAACACCGTATGTACCAAGGAAACAAAAGTAGCCATCTCAGGAGTTTTAACATTGTGGTCGCGGATAACAAACGAACCACCTGACCGCAGGATACGGTTAATTGATTTTACAAATCCATCCAGCCTAGCTATAGGACAATGATGCAAACCTATATAGCAAGAAACTACATCCAGACTGGCATCGGAAATAACTGAACTGTCTACAGGTTCATACCCTTTAATGTCAACAAAGGTTCCCAACTTACCTAATTGACCCCGTTCCATAATATCGGCTGGTGAATTGGTCGGTGCCAAGTCATTAATAAGATACATCGGTCCAACAACTTTTACTTCCTTTTTAAGCCGACTTATATAGCGGCCTGTAGAACCGATTTCGGCATATCCGTTTATCTGTTTTACATTGCCTAATAACTGGAGTGTTTGCCCTACTATCTCTTTTTTTTGCTTTTTTAGTGCAGGTAAGGCATAAGTTAACTCCGACAAAAATGGCTTAATACTTTTCAGTTTGCTTTGTATCGACTTATAGATCTCTTCATCGGTTTTACCGGCAGCAGTTTCCTCTTTTATCAGTTGATGAAATTTATCTTCAGGGTATAAATGAAATATCACCTGCAAAAAGCGATAAAAAGAATCGCTCCATTTGGTATCATTAAATACTGCTTTAAATTCGGATGTATCAGCCATTGTTTTGTGGTTTTAATGGTTTGTAATAAGTATCCCAAAAAATGTTCCTGAATTTACATTCAGGATCGAGTTTAGCTTTCAAATCAAATATTCTCTGCGCGTTCGGATAAGCTTTATGAAACTGCTCGGCTGTTGGATGTTGCTGGTATGGCAGATAGTACGCACCATTTACAGCTGTTACGGCATCAGCCAGTTCTCGTGTCCAAACGGCAACTGCATGTTTTGATGCAGCATCAGTACGCTGTTTGTAGTAAACTACAAAGGCGAATACTTCTTCCCGTGCCCAGGCCAAATAAGTGCCAGGATCGGCTTTAGCATGGCGGATCGAAACATTCAATACATTCACATTAAAGCGTATAAATATTTCGGCCATGGACTTTTCAAATTCTTCAAATCGATTAATCGGCACAAAGTATTCCAGCAAAACATAAGTGCTATCAGTTCGCGAGCGCGGTTCTAGTTCAGCTACATCATAACCTGCCTCATAATTACGCCAATGGATCTTTTTACCTCTAAACAATAACGGGTCGATTAAAAACTCCCGCCGCCATTTGCCTAGTGGGGTTTCCGTAAACGACCATAAGAAATACCTCTCTAGTGGATAAGATTCTTTCAGCGGCATCAGTCGGGTTTTAACGGTCGGCTTTTCGCTGGTTTCTATCCAGCTTACTGCTCTTAAGCGCTTGTATTTAGGTGGGTAAATATCCCCATTATGAAAGACTACCTGCGAGTTATCACGGATGGTTTTAAAGAAGTAATCTTTATACTCTTCAACTTTCATTTTTTCATCGACACGTTTAATAGCTAGATTATCAGCTAATTCTAACTCAGCATTTACGATAATACCAATCCCATTATAACCACCTATCGCGCCAAAAAACACCTCCTGGTTTTCTGTCTGAGTGGCTTGCACTAACGAGCCATCAGCCAATACCACATCTATCGAGCGTACAGATAATACAATCGGCCCCATGCCCATATATCGTCCGTGGGCATTTACACTTAAAGCACCTCCAACGGTAAAGTTGGCATACGTCTGCATGATCTTAATGCTCAAGTTATATTCATCAATATACTGCTGAATATCGCACCAACGAATACCTGTTTGTACTTTGATGAGTTTATCCGCCTCCGAAAATTCCAATACTTTATTCATTTCACGCATATCTATATGCACGCTATGCGGACTGGCCGTTTGTCCCCCCATACTAAAGCGACCACCACCTACTGAAATAGGCCCAGCTGTATTTTTTACAATTCCGCATATCTCTTCAACCGAAGTTGGCCGAACTACTTTAGCTACCAGCACAGGGTTAAGACGGGTTACATCGTCAATAATACGCTCATCAGTTTTAAGGTGCGGGATTTCTTTGCCTTCGTCATTTTTAAGATAATCAGGCGCTGAACCGGGTACAGAACCATATTGGTTTGTAGAGTAATCACCTTTTTTAAATCCCAATCGCCATATCAGCCACAATGGCCCAAGCACAGGTATCAAAATAGTAAGCAACCAGTAGCCTGAATAGCCCTGATCGTGGATTCTCTTGATTGAGGTTGCAGCAATGATCCAGAATAATAATGGATATAATATAACCGTAGCTTGCTCGCTTACACTGAATACTAACAGATTATACAGCACATAAAAGGTGCACCAGTAAAACAAGGAAGCCATCCAAAAAGTCCCTTTTGATAAACGGCCGTTAAAAGTAAATAGCAGATAGGTTACAGGTAATTTTTGTTTCAAGCGCATGGACGGTGTTTGCAATCTACTAAGATATAATATTTCATACGAAATTCGTTTGCGACAAACCCCTTATCTGCTCCAATATCTTTTCCGTGAAACGCTAATTAATAAATTGATAGATAATCCAGAAACAATAGGATTTAGACTACAAAGCGGCCATTTTCGATGAAATACCCACCAAAGCCCCTGAATCTCCATTATCTACAAGATTTCTTGTTTTAATTTTCCTTAAGCAGATCTCCTTCTTTCCTTATCTTTCCCGTATTAACATTATGCTCCAGGGTCACCAGTAATTCCTTCTTCATTTCTTCGGTAACCCGATTAAAACCGAATAATCTGGCAATCAAGGGGACTGCTACTTCAGGTTGAATGGCAATTGACTCCCGTACCACTTTAACAATCGCATGGCTCATTTCTTCAGGGGCAATGTAAACAAGCTTTCTGGAAGTCCCAGTTAGGTTTGCCCTGTTCCGAACGATAGCTGTTTCCATAGCCGGATGCCAAAGAAAATCATCCTTTCTGATGACTAATCCGGAACTTACTGCATAATTAGCTGCAGCTTCCAATGTATAGCGAATTCTGGAACCGATCTTCGAAATTCCTGCAGCTTCAACAATTCTTCTCGCCATTTCATCAAAATGTACCGGACTTTCTTTTTCTACCACCTCTGCGATCCAATTACCGAGTTTACCGAAGGGCAAAAGATGTAACTCATCTGTATGTTGACCAAAAGAAATCCTGGCCTGTTCATAGACCGGAATACTTAGGTCAACTTCCTCCCGTTCCTCCCTTATCAAGGTACTCAGTTCCAAATGAATCTCTTCTTCAATTTGGTCATCAAGCGAAGTTTGCGCTTTTACTTTTTCCAAAAAGTTCAGCAGGCGTTGAAACTCACGTTCAGGATTGCGATACCATTCTGTACTCCATATGTGGTACATCTTCCAGCCGATCCCCTGTAGCACCTGTTTACGCAATCTATCACGGTCGCGAGCCGACTTAGATTGGCCATACGATTCCCCATCACAGTCAATTCCCAGCAAATACCTTCCAGGATGTTCAGGGTCAACTACAGCCAGGTCAATATAAAAACCTTCAGATCCGATCTTATTCCTAACAGTATAACCGGCAGCAGTTAATCGGTCGGCTATCATCTGTTCAAACGGACGTTCGGTAAGAAGAGGTACATCCTGATCTGCAGAAAACTTACCATGCTGTGCAAAATACAGAAAGCTTTTCAAAGCCCTGATACCAAATTTGGTAGTTGCAGTGGTACTAATATCATCAGAGGTAATGTTAGCAAAAACTTCACAACGATACTTTGCTCTTGTGATCAGTACATTCAATCGTCTCTCCCCACCTTCATTATTAAGTGGGCCAAAGCTCATTGGTATCTTTCCATCCTCAATTCTGCCATAACCAATACTAATGAAGATCACATCCCGTTCATCACCTTGCACATTCTCAAGGTTCTTTACAAAGAAAGGCTCATCAGCATGACTTCTGAAAAAACTCTCCACTTCAGGATTCTTTCTACGTTTAATTTCCAGTATATTTTGTATCGCCTGCATTTGTGAAGTACTGAAAGCCACTACTCCAAGACTTTGTTTTGGATTTCGCAAAGCATGCTGGATAACTGCCTCCGCAACGGTTTCTGCCTCCTTTGGATTGGTTCTGGTTTTACCCCTGTCATATACTGCATTGGGCAGATGATGAAAGGCTAATCCCATCTGATATTTTGAACCTGGACTGGGGAAAATTACCAGTTTGTTTTCGTAAAATTCCTGATTGGACAGACTGATTAATGATTCGTGACGGCTTCTGTAGTGCCAGCGCAACATGCGTTGCGGTGCCCCCTGACTATCGGCCATTCCAAGAATACTTTGCATGTCAGCAGTTACATTGTCCTCATCTTCGCTATCGGTATTCAGCTTATCAAAGAAACTCGTGGGTGGCAATTGCTTACTATCCCCAACTACCACTAATTGTTTTCCACGCAGCACTGCTCCCAATGCCTCAACCGGACGGACCTGACTGGCTTCGTCAAAAATCACCAGATCAAACTCAATATCTCCTGGGGGTAGAAAGCTTGCAATTGACATCGGACTCATCATAAAAACCGGCTTAATGGTCTGGATTGCGGCTCCTGCTTCCTGCATTAGCTTACGGATCGGCATATGTCTTGCCTTACGGTTAAACTCAGTGCGCAATACACTCATTTGACCACCTCCCTCCTGTCTGGGGAGTGACTCATAATGCTTCAGTGCAACTCGTGCTCTGTTATAAGCCAAATTCAGTACGTCAAGTTTTTTAAATTTCTCTATTGTCTCTTCATGACTCGTACGTTCAAACCCACGTAATGGTGGCCTCTCGGTCATTACCTGGGTAATTAAGTGTTCATACCACGTTTTTTGTAATGAAACCTTTAAATAAGAGGCGCCATCCTCCCACTCTGCAGCAAGTGTAGTCAGATAACCAAAACCTTCCTGCTCGGTCGTCTCTACAAGGTTATTCCACTGCACAGCCTGATGGATTTCCACAAAGCGATCAGACCAGCGTTGCAACAAATCTATTTGGGATATAAAATTCAGTCCCAGCAATCGTTTATCTTCAGCAATCATATTACTGTCAAAACTCAGTTTCCCCAGTAAAGCATCAAAACTTTCTTTTTGCTTAGATGAAGTTTCACTTAATTTGCCCAACAGATCAGATGTACTAACGGGATTTTCATTTTTGCTTAGTACCTCCAGCAAAGTGGCCGGGTATACCATACTAGCAATGTCTCTGTGTACTTTAGAAAGGAACAGAAGTATTTGTTGCAATTCCTGCCAGCGGGTTTTCAACTTCTGCCACCTACCTCCGAACACTTTCAATGCCAGTGCATCATGCTCAACCAAAGTTGCACTCAGCCTACCTGCTTCCAGAATATCATCTGTATACTTGATTTTACTTGCCAGCTCATCAGGCAATGGCACTTGTGCAAAGGAAGCCAATTCTTTTACACTTCTCTTGTAATCACCAATCAGGAACTTATACCACTTTTGCCCGTGCGTCAGTAGATTTTGTCGTATCTGCAAAACATTTTGACTCCAGGCTTCCGGCAATAAAATGTGTTCATAAGATTGTTTCAATGCGGCAAGACGATTTCCGATCTCCAGTAGTTCACGCAAATCTTCATAATTTGCAGTCCAGGCAATATCTTTTACAGCCATCTCCCTTAAATCTGGACTTTCGGCAACAACTTTTGCCGTAGTGATCAATCCTTCAATTTCCTTAGCACTTACAGGCTCGGGCATCAACAACGAGGTCGCAACTTCTTTTGCCGTGTTTTCCAGGTCTTTTGTGGATTTCAGCGCAGCGCTTATCAAGGTCTGATAAATTTCCTCCTCATGGGCCAGTAAGAGCTTAAGTTTTACCCCATAAAATAATAAGTTAGCAGGAACTCCGATTTCTTTCAACCGGGCTTCAATCTCTTCCGCCTTTTTCTCGGCTCTGCTCATACGGAGCATATCCCAGTTCCCGATATCGGCAATCGGTACATTAGCCAATTTTATATGCTTATATTGATCAGATATTTGTTGCAGATAACCAATCACTTTTTGTCCTGATAATCCACTCTTGCCAATCTCCCTATTGATCGAATTACAATAACCATTTAGTTTCCCACGATAACCATCCAATTCGATCAGCTCATTTTCCAGATGTGTCAAAGTCGGCTTACCCAATTCCAGAATGCGTTTTAATTCTGCATGTAACTCTCTTTTATTGGCCTTATGACTGTGAAGTTCCAAACAAGCTTCTCCCAGATTAATGGAATCCAGCCGGCGCTTCACCACCTCCAGAGCCGCCATCTTTTCAGCAACAAACAGCACTCTTTTACCATGGCCAACTGCATTGGCAATAAGGTTGGTAATGGTCTGGGATTTCCCTGTTCCAGGAGGCCCCTGAATTACAAGATTTCTTCCTTCATGAACTGCCAGCATCGCCAATACCTGCGAACTATCTGCATCAACTACATGAAATAGCTCATGAGCCTTTGTTTCCTTATCCAAATTGTGTTCAGCATTTGCCGTTGGCTGAAGATCTGTAAACCCTGCTCCAAACAATGAGGTAAGAATAGAATGGTCATCAGGCTTGTGATCTTCCGGCCATTTGCTACTGTCGAGATCATGATAGATCATAAATTTACCAAAGGAAAAGAAGCCAAGTTCAATTGCATCCTGGTCTATGTTCCATAACGTATGGTGTTTTACTCTTGTTGCAATATCCTCCATGTAAGCCTTAATGTCAAAATCTTCCATCTCCCCTAATTCCGGAATGGTGATATTGAAATCTGCCATCATCTTGGCTTGCAAAGAGAGATTAGCCCCAATGTCTCCACCGGTATATCTCAACCTAAAACGTTCGCTTGCGCTTGATCTTTCAAGAGATACCGGAAGTAATACCAGTGGCGCCTGACGTGGCTCAGTTGTATTGCCCTGCTCATACCAATTAAGCATACCTAAGGACAGATACAGAATATTAACCCCTTGTTCCTCTATACTGGTACGGGCAAAGTAGTAGGTATTGAGAATCTTAGTTTGAAGTTTCTGCTCAGTCTCGCTCGTTTGCAGTCGTGTATCATTGTAAGCATCCTCTATCTGCTCTTCTGTAAGCTGAGGCATTTCAACAACAACGTCATCATCATCATCTTTTCCAGGTCTGCTCAGAAATGTCATAGCTTTATTTTGCCTAACAATAATATCAAAAATTGAGGCTGATTTTTCCTGCACGACATGAATACCTCTCGCTTTAGGTATCTTGTAATTGATTAAGGTATTGCGCATACCCAAATCCAGCAGTTCTTTTCTTGATGCTTCTAATTTGGGAAGAATGGATTCCTGCATATATCGATTGTTATGAGTAGAAAATTCTAATATCCCTAAATATATTGGATATACCAATAAACTTAGTCATTCCAACTTTTAAGATCGGTGAGATCATCAACCTTAATAGCGCTGACTATACATGAAGTTCTGCTTTAACTATTTTCCTAAAAAGTTCGTAGTATTTTTTTACCGCATTCAGTTTTCGTCTCAACTGTTCAAAAAGTTCATACCACTTTTCCTTATCTCCGGGAGCACATTTTCTATACTGCGTATCACGAAGGTACTCTGGTCTCAGTTGTATAGTAAAGTTTGAACCCACCTGATCATAGGGCCATTTATCAAAGTTGGAGCAATTGATAAAACCCAACAAAGACTCCGCTTTTGAGACAAATTTCAGCATTGATGCTTCAATCAAAGGATTCAGGTAACTGTTTGAAGGTTTTTGATAAAACTCAGAAATATAAGACAAACACTTCTCATCATTTCTGGAGCATTCAGCATAAAACGATAGCGATCTAAAAAGCCTCTGCATCACTTGATCGTTAAAGATCTTATCCGATCTTAAAAAAGTCTGTTGATCATGTAATTTGTTCTCGTTTACATCTGGTAGCAAGGAAGCAATATTGATTGTATTTGCGGTTATCCCTCCCATCTGAAATTTAGAGTTTACTGAACCTGTCTTAGATTGAGGATCCTTATTTAGGTTCGCTAACACCCAATCGTAATGCTCCTTCTTCCAGGAATGTAGAAGTGCAAGTTCATAATCGATTCCACCATTCTTATCGATCATATCTGCACAATTACTACACAGAAAAATAGCATTACCAATCGCCATCCGATCAGTAGCAGACATTTCAGGCAGATATCTTGGACCATTTATCGCAGCCCCACTAATATGAGCAACTTTCCCTACATACTGTACTTTCATTTCATTAATAAGCGATGGTGCAACCGTTAATTTGCGGCAATCAGGATTAGCGCAGATATAAGCGGACTGTAATTTGACTGTATTGATCACTTCGGATGGAAAATTATCCCTAGATTTCATTGATTGAGCGTTAGTTAATTAATAGCACAAATTAAAACTCTTTTAACGATTTCTCCAAAAGAGTTAAAAGAACAAATCTCTTCACTCATGAAAATTCTGTTTCCTCAAAAATGGTTGTGATTAAAATTTCTAAATGAATACTTTGGATAGTACCTAGAAATTTATTTTAAATAAGATTTCGTAAACTCGAACACTTATGTTTCTTATATCAATTGAGGATAAGTATATTTGGAATACACCAACCAAACCCGCCCTCAACCCTTTGGAATCAGGTAATTGGTTTAACCATTATAAAGATAGCATGAACCTGAATTACAAAACACTAGAAAAGTTACGCAACCTAATCAATGAAGAAACTTCCTATAAATCAGGCCCCGAGCTTGTTAGATTCTTTAATGACTTAGGTAGTGCAGATACATATGGACAGGGATTCCCTTCTAGATGGATGTACACAGACCAAAAGTTATCTCAATTAAATGGTAAACCTGAACTGGATAAATGTATCAGAAAATTATTTGCCCCGATTGAATACATTGGGAGGTATAAAGAGTTGGATGCATTCATAGAAGACTTCAACCAATTTCTGGCATTTGATAAGTGGAAAGTAGTAAGAAAAAACACAGAAATAACCTTTGAAAGGGCAGACAAAGTTGATATACCAATAACTAAACAAAAGGAGGAAACAAAAGAAGAGGTATTTTTGAATAAGATCTTTGAAAATATATCACTTGAAAAACTAGGATTAGATAGCCGTTTAACTAATACTATAGAATCCCGATTTAAGGAAATTGAAAGCTGCCTTAAACATGAAGCTTCCCTTTCTGTAATTTTTTTGGCAGGGAGTTCGCTTGAAGGGATTTTATTAGGCACAGCATCAAGATATCCTAGAGAATACAATACTGCCAGAACTGCACCAAAAAAAGACGAAAAGGTTAGACCTTTCCATGAATGGACATTGAGCAACCTGATTGATACAACGCACGAACTGGAACTATTAAAAGAAGACGTCAAAAGATTCAGCCATGCTCTTCGAGACTTCAGAAACTATATTCATCCACTTCAACAAATTAGTACTGGATTTTTTCCTGATAAACATACAGCTGAGATCTGTTGGCAAGTTTTAAGGGCAGCCATTTTTCAGCTATCGACTAATAGTATCAAACAGACTAGCACAAACTAATCTGACCACATCAGAAAGTTACCGAATATCAGTGTCCACGCTGTCTTTACACTCAATTCATCTAGATGCAAGCAACCCCTTACTTAGTTCCCAGCCTGCCCGTACTGGTCTCGCTCGTAGCCGCGATCATCAGCTACTATAACTTCAGCCTCAACAAAACCCTGAACATCAAAAACCAGCTATTCAATGAAAAACTCAAAAAATACATCGAACTGAGCAGAAAACTGGCCGAATTCATCGAGCTCCTTGACAAAGCGGGGCCCATCCTAAACAGAGCGGAAACAGACGCAAAAGCGGCCGAAGAACTAAAAATTCAGGCCGAACGGTTTGACAAGATCGGCCTGGAGATCGAATACCTGGTCATTGATGCGCATATGCTCGTTCCCGAAAAAGTCGTCACCCTCCTACTTGATTTCGTAAGGACACAAAACCTCGGAAGCGGCTACTTGTCTTCTTCCAACACTAAAACGTTCTGGAAAAATGACGAACTAATCCGCGAAAAAGCAGAGCAGCTGATCCTGGCATTCCGGGATGACCTGCACGTGGACAAATTGAGTTTTTCCCTGGCCCGTCCGAAAATACTTCCGAATGGATGAAAGAAATCTCTCTGACATTAAGTTTGATGTCGTTCTAGTCCAAATATTTAGCTTATCTAGCTATTTATGAGTTATTCTTTAAATGTAGACACATCATCAGTCAATCTCCTATTTCACATCTAATCGAGATAGCTGAAATTAGATACACAAATTTTATCGCCATGAAATCAGCCTATTTATACGTTCGAGTAAGCACTGATGAGCAGAAAAGAACAGGCTATTCTCTTGTAGAACAAGAAGATCGTCTTATAAAGCATTGTGAAATTAACAATATTGACATCAAAGGAATATACAGGGAAGATTTTTCTGCAAGGGATTTTAACCGTCCTGAATGGAAAAAACTCATTAATATCGTCAAGAAAAATAAACATCGATTACCGGAAAATATATTATTCATAAAGTGGGATCGCTTCAGCAGAAGCATCGAGTATGCTTATCAAATGATAAGAGTATTAAGAGAATTAAATGTTCAGGCCATGGCAATAGATCAGCCGATCGATTTTGAGATACCTGAAAGTATTGTTATGCTAGCGGTATATTTATCCATCCCTGAAGCAGAAAATTGCAGACGCGGCTTAACCACGTCTGATGGTATGCGTAGAGCGAGAAAAATGGGTCGGTGGCCAGGAAGAGCACCAATAGGTTACACAAACCGAACAACTCCAGATGGAAAGAAATTCATTATGCCTAAGCAACCAGAGGCCAATTATATCAAATGGTCATTTCAACAATTAGCTAAGGGATCGTTCACTATAAGTCAAGTCAAAAAAATGGCTTGCGACAATGGCTTTCAATGTAGTAAGAGTAATTTCTGGAAACTTGTACATAATCCGATCTATTGTGGTGTCATAAAGATCCCTGCAAACCGAAATGAAAGAGAGCAATTTGTTAAAGCGATTCATGAACCCCTAATCTCAGAAAATTTATTTCATAATGTTCAACTTCTGATAAATAAGGAACGAAATAAACGAGGACGAAATAAAGCTTTAAAATCATTATTTCCATTAAGAGGATTTTTATCTTGTCCTTGGTGCGATAATAAAATGACAGGAAGTGTATCACAAGGCAAGTGCTCAAAATACGCATATTACCATTGCATGAGTTATAAGTGTAAGGGCAGATTCAGGGCTGAAATGTTGAACAACTGCTATGGGGAAATGTTAAAGAAAATGCACCTACGGCCTGAGGTGCATGAGCTATTTGGCTTTGTTTTGGAAGATGAAAATATTTTAACAGCTCGAAGAGATTATATAGACGAGCGAGAAGTGATACTGGGGGAAATTTCGAAGCAAGAACTTCAAATATCAAAGGCGAGGAAGTACTTTCTGGACGAGAAGATTGACTTAGATGATTTTAATAAATTGAAAAAAGAGTACAATGAAATTCTGAACGGATTGAATTATCAGTTGAATATCGTCAACACGAAGTTGATAGCCTGCGAACAGAATGATAATGTATGGCCTTATACCAATATCAATGTTTTTCAATCTTATAGAGATCAAGATATTAAGGGTAAACGCGATATTATAAGTTTATTCACACCCACATCAATAAACCCTAATACCAGAAATATTGAGTCTTTGCAAATAAATACAGTGTTATCTCTAGTCGTTGAATGTTGCGAATAGAAATTAGTCTGTTAACTTCCTCACATCGTACTCATTTAAATTATTTTGAAATCAATTAATTAAAAGAACATGGACCCCTTATTTTATAAAAAGTCAAAAAGCTTTTCCACAAGAAAAGTTTCGGTGAATCAAGCTATAAAAGTGCTAGGACATAATGGTATTCACGTAAATGAGGAAAAGGCTGAAATAATATTGGATTTTCTTTACCTCATTGCAAGGACGTATAGCGATATAAGGGCTAATAATGACTACTGGATATTTGAACCCAAGAAATGATTCGAACACTAAGATCTGCGTACCAATGGATTGTAGGCGGTATAATTACTAAACAAATTCACAAGCAAAAATATTTAGAAAAATCTCGAACACCTTTTCCACTTTTAAAATTTGCATGTAAATATCTACAAATCAGAATTTTAATGGCATAAAAAAAGGAAATAACCCAATTAGGTTATTTCCTTAAGCGGAGGAAGAGGGATTCGAACCCTCGGTACCGTTGCCAGTACGACAGTTTAGCAAACTGTTCCTTTCGGCCACTCAGGCATCCCTCCGTATCTCGAAATCTCCCTTTCGAGGTTGCAAATA
>Ga0157370_10005686_pt1 | contig 13938 bp, 9 predicted proteins | sample C35metaG_FD_113463 | JGI IMG/M metagenome (GOLD analysis project Ga0157370, IMG submission 113463) | Corn rhizosphere microbial communities from Kellogg Biological Station, Michigan, USA - C3-5 metaG | ecosystem: Host-associated > Plants > Roots > Rhizosphere > Soil | place: USA: Michigan...
ATTGGAGTGAAAGTGCAGCTGAACTAAAACGCCTGGTGTTGGGTGTTACGGACAGTACTGAGTTGAAGCATAAGGAGCCTGCTCAAGCGCACTGATTGCGTACGCTTGGCCATCCATGACCCCTGCAAAGCGGCGCGGCCGCATTGCAGGGTTTTTGCTATATGGGGGTGACTTGTAAGCGTTCCGTCAGCCCAGATCACCGCCGCGCGGGCGCCGCTCGATCGCACCGGCACTGCAAATGCACGGCGGGCGCTTACAAGCCCGAATTGCTTAACTGAGCGGCATCGTGCTCAGGGAGTACCATTTGGGAATGGCCAACAAGGAAGGAGCAAAAAGCCCCGGTTAAAGCATGTGTCCAGGGACAAGGCTGCGTTACCGCAGCCCCTCTCCGCTAAAACCGTTACTCGAACAGTTCGGCGTCAGCCAATGCGACCCCAAGCTGGTCCTTGCCAGACAGGCTTGGTACGAAGTCGATAGGCCATTCGATACCCACTGCCGGATCATTCCAGGCAATGCAGCGCTCGCACTGCGGCGAGTAGAAGTCGGTGGTCTTGTAGAGGAACTCTGCGGTTTCACTCAACGTGACGAACCCGTGTGCGAACCCTGGCGGGATCCACAGCTGGTTCTTGTTCTCGGCCGACAACACCGCACCTACCCATTTACCGAAGGTAGGGGACGAGCGACGGATATCCACCGCAACATCGAAGACTTCGCCTTGCACCACACGCACCAGCTTGCCCTGAGCGTGAGGAGCCAGCTGATAGTGCAGGCCACGCAGCACGCCTTTTACCGAGCGCGAGTGGTTGTCTTGTACGAAGTCGGGCTGCAGGCCGGTCACTTCGCTGAAGACACGGGCGTTAAAGCTCTCGTAGAAGAAACCACGTTCGTCGCCAAAAACCTTGGGGGTAAACAGCACGACTTCGGGGATATCCAGCGGAATGGCTTGCATCAGAACACCTTCTCTTTCAGCAAGTTTTGCAGATACTTGCCATAACCGTTTTTCAGCAGTGGTTGAGCCAGGCACTCGAGTTGCTCAGCGTTGATCCAGCCAGCGCGGTAGCAAATTTCCTCAGGGCAGGCGACTTTCAAGCCCTGACGGCGCTCCATGGTTGCTATGTATTGGCTAGCCTCCAGCAGACTGTCGTGCGTGCCGGTGTCCAGCCATGCATAACCCCGGCCCATGATTTCAACCTGCAGCTGTTGTTGCTGCAGATAAAGATTGTTGAGGTCGGTGATTTCCAGCTCGCCGCGCGCAGATGGCTTCAAATTGCGGGCCAGGTCGACTACCTGGTTGTCATAGAAATACAGGCCGGTAACGGCATAGCTCGACTTGGGAACAGCCGGCTTTTCTTCCAGCGACAATACGCGGCCGCTATCGTCAAACTCCGCTACGCCATAGCGTTCTGGGTCATGCACGTGATAAGCGAACACCGAAGCCCCGGCTTCACGCTTGTCTGCATTCAATAGCAGAGCCTGGAAGTCATGGCCGTAGAAAATATTGTCACCCAGTACCAGCGCAGATGGGTCGTTACCGATAAAGTCTGCGCCGATGGTGAACGCCTGGGCCAAGCCATCCGGGCTTGGTTGTACTGCGTAGGACAGATTCAGGCCCCACTGGCTGCCATCGCCCAGCAGCTGTTCGAAGCGCGGGGTGTCTTGCGGGGTGGAGATGATCAAGATGTCCCGGATCCCGGCGAGCAGCAGGGTGCCCAGCGGGTAGTAGATCATCGGTTTGTCATACACAGGCAAAAGCTGCTTCGAAACAGAAAGCGTTGCGGGGTGCAGACGCGTTCCGGAACCACCAGCCAGAATGATCCCTTTACGATTGGTTGCGTTCATTTATTAAGAGCTTCCATGAGCATTCGGGTGACACCACTTTGCCAGTCAGGCAAGTGCAGAGTGAAAGAGTTACGAAGTTTGGCCGTATCCAAGCGCGAATTCAACGGGCGATTGGCCGGGGTAGGGTACTCGGTAGTAGCAATTGGATTCACGACTTCGACCGCTAGATCTTCGCCATGGCTGCGCGCGAACTCAATAACATAAGTGGCGTAAGCGTGCCAGGTCGTTTCACCCGCAGGAACCAAGTGGTACACCCCACTCAGTTCTGGCTTGCGCCAGGCCTGGTGCAGCGCTGCTACAGCCACATCCGCGAGCAGGTCTGCCCCCGTGGGTACACCAACCTGATCAGCGATGACATTGAGCGTGGAGCGATCCTTGGCCAAGCGGAGCATGGTCTTGGCGAAGTTGTTGCCACGCGCGGCATATACCCAGCTGGTACGGAAAATCAGGTGCTTGCAGCCTGACGCTTGTATCAGCTGTTCGCCTTCGAGCTTGGTTGCGCCGTAGTAGTTCACCGGGGAAACTTTGTCGGTTTCCTTCCACGGGGTGATGCCAGTACCGTCGAAAACATAGTCGGTTGAGTAGTGAACCAACCATGCGTCGAGGCGTTTGGCCTCCTCGGCCATTACCTGGCTGGCCAGCGCGTTTACGGTATGGGCAATCTCGCGTTCGCTCTCAGCCTTGTCGACCGCCGTGTAGGCGGCCGCATTGACAATTACTTGAGGCGACACCGCACGAATGGCATTCCGGAGTCCGTCCAAGTCTGACAAGTCGCCTGACAGGTCACCGTAGGGCGTGGGGGCACAGCGGCGATCGAGTGCCACAACTTCACCGAGCACGCTGAGTGCGCGCTGCAGCTCCCAGCCTACCTGGCCGTTTTTACCGAGCAGCAGAATCTTCATGCTTGGCCTGTACGCTTGGCGTAGTTGTTGTCGATCCACTGCTGGTAGCTGCCGCTTTTGACGTGTGCAACCCATTCGGGGTTGTCGAGGTACCATTGCACGGTCTTGCGAATGCCCGATTCGAAGGTTTCTTCTGGCACCCACCCGAGTTCGCGCTGGATCTTGCTGGCGTCGATTGCATAGCGCACATCGTGGCCTGGACGATCCTGAACGTAAGTTAACAGTTCAGCATGGGGACGGAACTTCGAATCAGGTCGTAGTTCGTCGAGCAGCGAGCAAACCGTCCGTACTACTTCGATATTCTGTTTTTCGTTGTGACCGCCAATGTTGTAGGTTTCACCTACTTCACCCTCGGTTACCACTTTGTAGAGTGCACGAGCGTGATCTTCGACATACAGCCAATCACGAATTTGGTCCCCTTTGCCGTAGATCGGCAGTGGCTTCCCTTCTAGCGCGTTCAGAATCACCAGCGGGATCAGCTTCTCAGGGAAGTGGAATGGCCCGTAGTTGTTCGAGCAGTTCGTAACGATGCTCGGTAGCCCGTAGGTTCGCGCCCAGGCTCGCACCAGGTGATCAGAGCTTGCCTTACTGGCCGAGTAGGGCGAGCTTGGCTGGTAAGGCGTTGTCTCCGTGAACAGGTCTTCCGGGCCTTCCAGGTCACCATATACTTCATCGGTGGAAATGTGGTGGAAGCGAAACGCCGCTCTGCGGCTTTCATCCAGGGCCATCCAGTAACCCCTGGCAGCTTCCAGTAGGGTGTAGGTCCCGATGATGTTGGTCTGGATAAATTCGGACGGGCCAGAGATCGAGCGGTCAACATGAGATTCCGCAGCCAGATGCATCACGGCATCTGGTTGGTGCTCAAGGAACACTCGGTCCAGTTCGGCCCGGTCGCAGATGTCAACGTGTTCGAATGCATAGCGCGCATTTTGATCGACGGTCTGCAGCGACTCGAGGTTGCCTGCATAGGTCAGTTTGTCCACATTAACTACAGAATTACTGGTGCTGTTGACTATGTGCCTGACAACTGCGGAACCAATAAAACCTGCACCACCTGTTACTAAAATTTTCACTAGTTTACTACCTTGGGGTTAATCAGAGCACATTCTCTGTGTCGGCCAATTTGGGAGAGTTGAATATCTAATTGGTGCTATGCTAAATAGCATTCTTTGAATTCGCTTGCAATGCAGTTATGCAAATTTCTTTGTAGATCTCCACGGAAGGATCGCTGTGAGCGAGGAGCTTTGCAAGCTCCGTATCGCGCTTAGATTTACCCATTGCGGAATATTTTCTAGATAGTTCTGACCCGATTGCGAAATCTGAATATGGAGATTTTATCAGAAAGCGCGTTGTAATTTCAGCGACGAGAAATTCAGGCTTTTCATGCTCTACTATTTGCCAGTCAATGTCTGCGCCCGAAAAAACATGTACAAGGCGTTGAAAAGTACCGACGAGCTGCGGCGCCAAAGTAGTGGAGAACGAATCGCCAAAAATAACACAAGTTTTTTTTGATGTGGCCTTCGGGTTGTGATAGACGTGAATGCGTCCTCTATTCGGGATTCTGTTATCAAATATTCGGCAAGCATCAACTTGAGATAGATCCAGCTGCGGAATACGCTCTTGTTGAGTGGGGAGTAACTTGCTTCCTAAATCGCCTGATGTTTCTGAAAAAACATATGAAGTGGATTGTTCGAAGAAATCAACATCAAATTTACTGCAGATTAGTTCGGCTACTACTTTCGCGCCAAAGTGTGTCCAGTGAGTGTCTACTTTGGAGTACGTATAGTTTCTTTCTGAAGAGAGCTCTTTAATTGGGTTGACGAAGTAACTTTTTGCGAATGTGCAAAAAAAATGATCCGCGGTCGAGAGGCCTAGGCGTGGAATAGGATATTTATCTGGGAAAATGTATTCTTTTCCGGGGGCGATTAAGAAAAGAGACTTTCCATAAAGCTTGTTCTCTTGGTGCTCAAGTCTAGAAAAATACCGTTCCCACCCCTCGAGGTTGTCCGAATCAATGAGTAGTTCACCTTTGTATTGAGAGATGCTCTTATTTGTATCGTTATCTAAGAAAAGATAGTCGTCGACACCCTTCAAAACACCCAAGCTGTCGACCAAAATTTCGGCAATCCATAGTGGTTCAGTGCCGACAATTGCGCCAATCTTTACCGATCTTCCAAGCTCAATGTAAAATTCGAAGCCACAATTAATATTTTCGCTTCTATGAATCAGTGCTACATCAGGCCGTGCCACGTTCGGAATGATTACTGTCTTTTCGGGATTGTCGAGAGTTATTGATGGGATAGCTCCATTTTTACCAAGAATCCATCCTCTAACCTTGATATAAACACCGGCTTGCGCATGTAGTTGCATGGTTTTCGGGGAGTCAATCGAAAACCTCAAATCATCGGCGCTGCGGCTAAGGATATTAGTACGAATAGTAATCATTATTATTACTCTACGCTGTCAGTCATTACCGAACAGATCTCTGCTATAGACTTTGTGTGATACGTCATCTAGTTCGGGTGAAAGTCTGTTGGCAACGATTAAGTCAGTTGAGGCTTTGAACGCTTCAAGATCATTACAAACTACAGAGTTGAAGAAAGTACTGCTGTCAATCTCCGGTTCATATACAATTACTTCAATGCCTCTTGCTTTGATGCGCTTCATTATTCCTTGAATAGAGGATTTTCGGAAGTTGTCAGAGCCGGACTTCATGATAAGTCGATAAATGCCTACCTTTTTTGGGGCGAGCTTTATTATCTCGCTTGCGATGAAGTCTTTGCGAGTGGTGTTGGAATCAACAATTGCTCTTATCAAATTGTTCGGAACGTCAGCATAGTTTGCGAGCAACTGCTTAGTATCCTTCGGTAAGCAGTAGCCCCCGTACCCAAAAGATGGATTTCGATAGTGAGAGCCAATTCTCGCATCAAGCCCCACGCCTTCTATGATGCTTTTCGAGTCAAGATTATGAACCTGAGCATACGAATCAAGCTCATTGAAATACGCGACACGCATCGCGAGGTATGTGTTAGAAAACAGTTTGATTGCCTCTGCCTCTGAACACGAAGTGATAACTGTAGGTACATTATCGATTAATGCAGCCTCAGAAAGAATCTTTACAAATGTAGAGCAGCTTTCTGCTGGCCCCCCTGCAATGATCCTTGAGGGGTAGAGATTGTCGTACAAGGCACGGCCCTCTCTTAGAAACTCAGGTGAGAAAATTATGTCTTTGTAGCTGTGCTCCTTTTGCATTTTCGCAGTAAAGCCGACGGGGATCGTGGATTTGATAACTATCTTGATCGAAGGATTAATTTCGATTGCTTGCGCTATCAAATTTTCAACAGAAGACGTATTGAAAAAATTAGTCTCGGTATCATAGTCAGTCGGTGTTGCGATAATCAAGTAGTCTGCATTGTCAATAGCCTCAGTGAGGCATGTGGTTGCCAATAAATCTAAATTTTGGGTCGCTAGATACTCCTCGATTAGAGCGTCAGCAACCGTTGCCTTCTTGTTGTTCAAGATTGCAACAGAGTCAGGATTTATGTCATAGGCGATGACTTGGTGATATCTTGCTAAGAGTACAGCGTTCGATAAACCAACATACCCAATACCAGCGACAGCAATTTTCATTGTTTACTCCAAATTTTAATATTGGCCAGGACTGCAGATGGTACGACCTTCTTTGATTCCACAGACCAAATAATGGACGAGAAACGGCACGCGGGCTTTTATTACGTCGGGATGGCGTGCTTTGTAAAAGCTTGTGGAGAAGTTTTCACTTGGATCAAGTGCTAGGTCATCTCCATAGAGAATGTAATGGATTGCTGGGTCCATACCTTTCGGGATCATGCCGCCAGAATTCTGGACGTAATAGTTGGTATCAAAGTACTGACTTTCTTTACAGAGTTTTGCCCATCTCGCGATGTTAGCAAATCGTGCAAGATGCCATTTGCTTGAAACTCGGTATGACAAACTTTTCAGGAATTCCCCGTCATCCACACTCCGAACACCCCAGCTTCGGCTAGTTAGGTCAGAAATGAAAAGCGATCGGTTTTTCATTGATTTTGAGGGTGCCAACAGGCCAAAGACTCTTTCCATGGCATGGGCCCACGTCCCGTCCCCACCGGATTTAACCACTGTAGCGTCGAGTAGTGCTTGTTCTTTAATCATGGAAAAGTTTTTTGCTAGGGAATGAAGCAAGCCGCCCCGCACCCAGAACATAGTTCCTGCGAAGAAACCCCAATCGCCGGAACTTGGCCCGATATTCAATACTGTCAAAGCTTCTTGAACCTTCGTCCCATTGACGTACATCAGGCTCTGAGCGGAGCGATACAGAGGCTCCGGACCAATCATGCCGACGTCTGGGTCGTGCTCTAGGCTGTGTGCAATGGTTTGAATGGTTTGTGAGCAGGGCAGCAACGATTCATAGCAGAGGTTGCCAAAGATTGAGTCATCATCTGTTTTGGTATTTTTGGTATGTAATTTTAATACGGCTGCATACGTCCATAAAGCATAGTCATGATTAATTGTCAAAAATGGCAGCACGTCCATGCCTCCATTCTCAACCGCAACGATGGTGGCTTGAGGGAAGAGTATGTGTATTTGAGAAGTTACTGGATTAAGTTTATCTGGCGTGCAGGTGACATAAAGATCAAATGGTTCCGAAATGTACTTGATGCGCTCAGAAATTTTATTCCATTGTTCCGTATAGTATAGGTGAATACATACTGCAATTTTAGGTTTGCTGGTGCTGGGCTTTTTGAAGGTTTGTGGGTGTAAAGCCAAATCACGCTTTAAATCAGCAGATAATATTCTCGCAGTTGCGCTTGAAGAACGCTCCGTCCACAAGTAATCCCAAGCTCTTTTAGCCATATTCACCATCATTTCCCGATGGTCCATGACCATTGTTAATGCTGATGCCCATTCTTCAGTATTATTACCGCTTCCGATGATTAAGCCTTTCTTAATCAGTGGTTCGAATACCCAGCTCCTACTGCAGATTACAGGTAGTCCCAATGCGGTCATGTGGAGAAAGTTCTGATCATTTTCACCTTGATCATGTCCTGGCGAAGATCTAGGAATAAGACCAATATCAAATTTTTCTGCACGCATTAACCACTCAGCATAGTGAGGATATGCTGAGCGCTTAGCATTAGGTTCGATGTATTTGATCCATGGACGCTCGGGCACAGCAGTAGCGCTGCCTAGAACCACGAGCTGGAAGTTAACTCCTCGCTTTCTTACAATTTCATCAAGAGCGGGAATGACCGTATTTAAGTCTTCAAAACTCTTATCATTAGCCAAAATTAGCATGCGGAAACGCGGGGCCAGCGACGCGACCGGCCTAGGGGCGCGGTAATTCCGCCAAAATCTGACATCTAACGAATCTAGAACTGTGGTTGAACTCTTACACAAGCCGCCATACTCTAGTTCCAAATGACTGGTCGCAAACCAGACATGATCTGCGTGCGCCATTAACAGCTTAAGAGCCTGTTTCTGCTCGTTGGTGCTTAGTTTGCACCCTGGCATCAGATGATTATGCTGGAAGTCAATATAAATCTTAAATCCTGTAACTGACTTACTAGCTACCAGTGCACTCGCAATCGACTTGCGCTTGATTGATGCACCTACGATGATTAAGGTGTCGCATTCCAACGTTTGCGGGTCATCAACGTTATTGACTAAAGATAGTTTAATATCCTGTTGCGCAATTTCATTGGTTAATGGGGATATTAATCTAATGTATTCTCGGTGAGTGAGCGGTTCACTGCCGTCTCTGAGAATAGCGATATGCATGCGAGGTTTATCATTGTTGAATCGAATTTCCCCAGTGTCACTTTTGATATCTTCGCTCCAGATGCCAGGAAGTCCAAGGCGATCTAGGATATCATCGCATATTACATTCGCTCGATTATCAAATGAGTGATGTTTGTTGACAAACTCAGAAAGTGCTCGTCTTTGATTTTCTCCAGCATCTTCAATTGCATGGATGGAGCTGCTAGCGCTTTCAAAGGTTTTATGGTCGTCAAGCTGGACGACTGTGTTACCGAACATCGATGTGATTGATGGAATAGGATCCGTGACTAATGTACTACCCGAAGCTAGTACATCATATACTCTGTTTGAAATAAACCCATATTCACGCATCGATTCCCAATGGTCGTTGAGTACGATGCCATGACTCGCATAGGTGCCGCAGAGTTCAGTATTTGCTATATTTTCGGCCCGGATGTACTTTGGTTCAACAAAGTTCGCCCAGCGTGTGCCATAAATGGCAATATCATGGCCAGACTCAATTGCTTTTCGCACGATGGGGCGGTATTCATTGCGTGAATTACCAACGAACAGCATTGCATTTGATCGAGGCTTTGCAGGTCGTATGTAGTTAAACCGCTCGGGATCGCTGCACTGCAGAAGCGCCTTAACCTTCTTTTGGATCTGCGGTTTCAGGAATTCAGCATGAGATGTTGATGCTACATAAACTAGATCGAAGCTATTGTATTCATCGAGGGTCACCTGGTCGGGATGACTGATATTCCACATTATATTGATAGCCCCTTTGCGAGGCTTATAACTTGTGAGCCCGCGAAGGACAATCACGACATCTTCTGCACTTGTCGGACGGCTATACCATTTACCATGAAAGTCAAGGTTAACTTTATGGCCTCTTTCTTCAAGGGCGATTCGTAACGAATCGGCATAATGATAATCACCCCACTGCTGCTTTTCAGCTTCCGGAGCAGGTATTTTTATCGAAATATTCAGGGCCAGTTCTTTTGATATGTCGCTTCGGCATTCAGTATTAATAGTATTTTTCAGTCGAACAACTTTCTGGAATGCGAGCGGTTCCGACAATGTAATGCGAGTCGCATCGTTCCTGTTTTCAAGGTAGTTGCAGCCGATGAATGGCGCGAAGAATGGTGGCGCTTCGTTCGTATAGCGCAGAATTAAGTCCCAGTCGACCATCCTGCGTAAAGAGGTATCGTATGGCCCTTCATGTAGGAGCAACTCTCTTTTGTGGGCGAAGATGTTTATATCAATATAGTTGGCCTGTAGGCACTGTTGCCGATCAAATGGCTCCCCTCGATATCCGATAATGTTCAGATGCTCATCGTGTAATAGCAATGAAGCATATCCAGTGCCTCGCCCGGTGATCAGGAAAGATAAGTTCATGATCTCGAGAAAGTGTGGCGTCCATGTGTTATCGGAGTCCAGGTAATAAATGTAGTCTCCAGTTGCTATTTCTAGTCCCTGATTCCGGGCGGCGCTGACACCTCTATGCTGTCCTTGAATAACTTTTATTCGCTTGTCTTTCTTATAAGGTTTGAGAACCTTGTGAGTATCATCCGTGCTGCCGTCATCGATGATAATAAGTTCCCAGATTTTGTGGGTCTGATTAATGACTGAATCAATAGCTGCCTTCAGGCTGGCCGCTCGGTTGTACGTAGGCATTATGATACTGGCAGAGAATTTTCTGGATTTCTTCTTTACTTCCAGAGGCACTGCTGCAATTCTATTCAGAAATGCTATCTCTCCTTCACTGTCATACTGGGCCAACAGCCGTTGACATGGGGCGTCGGGGGAGCGCGTGAGAAGGGCTTCCAATGTGAACTCAGACGTGTCTAATTTGACTGTCGTTTTATGTTCGATGACATGATTCTGCGAGACTGTTGGCGTTTCACTATGAGTTAAATCAGTTGAGATATCAAACGCCTGGGATTGTGCTTTATCCGATCTCGAGAGGAACGCTTCAGCTAGGGCAATATTGTTAGCAACAATATCGTTAAGTCCTGGGTTTTGGCTCAGAGATTCTTTATACAAATGAATTGCTTGCCTGTAATCGCCAGCACGAAATTCTTCATTAGCCCTTTCCAGGATCGTTTTAAACATCAAATTATTCATTTGGTTAGTTAATCAGTTTGTTTGGTTAGTGTTATGGTTACAATGTTTATGGGGCTTACCAAAGCGTCTGTTGCGACATCGCCATTGGGTTGGCCTGTTCTTTGGATAAACAAAGTCAATATGTTATCGTTATTCCATAGTGTTCGATCAATTACCGGCTCTGCGTAGCCCACATCAGCCGGCCAAAGAATTTCAAAGTCATCCATGCTGGCTAAATATCGAGGGGCTGCCGCTGAATAAGCAGCTAGCCGGTTTTCCGAAATATCACCTCGGAACAATATATGAACATTATCTTCTTGATCGAGTATTATTTCGGGTCTACTGATGGGTATCTGTAATGTCCCTATTCCTTTAAGCTGAAAAGGCTCTTTCCTGTTGGAGACTTGCCTGACTCGCCACCCGCTGGCTGTTTGCCATAAATGAAAGTACTGGGGTATCCCCATATTGTCATTGGCGTAATAGGCTATATGAGGGTATCCATGGCCATCCAGAGCCATGCTACACTGGTTCATCAAATTACTACCGGGGGGTACAGCGATTATGACTTCACTGTTCACTGGCGTGATCGGAGAACGATAATCGATTCCAGTGCTTGTTTGCCAAGTCAACCCATTGTCGAATGATTTTGCATAGCATATGTTAAGGTTGTTAACTAACCGATCTGGTCCAATGGAGTGAGTCCGCCAAACAAAGGACAGATGTAAAGCTCCATCTTTACCAATTGCCGGATGGTTCCAATACCCATTACATGTCCAAGGGTGATTATTTTCACCGGATAGTACCGCTGCAGTATGGTCGGACCAAATGCCTAATTTTTCGTCAAAAGTCTTGAGGCGTGCACTGCCCTTTTCTGAATAACCATCCCTATACAAAAGCGTTAGTGGATGTTCGAGCCTTGGATTGATAAATGTAGGATAGGTCACTCGATCTTCATACAGGCCTGTCATCGATTGCTCCTCTCGCCACGTATCGATGGCGTAAGGTGCTGACGAGCGCCGGTATTTTAGCTTTGTACCGTGGTGGTCATAAGTTATATGTAAGCAGTGATCTCTGTCGTAGCCCAAACTTATACTGTTGTGAGCGTCGTGCAATCTGTACTGCCCAGGGAGGTCGTAGCGTTCAACACTTTCTCCAGACATACGCACGACCGTCAACACCGTGTCACTCGCATAGAATGCCGTATATTGATAACTGCCTACGGTCAGTATTCCATGATGGCGATAGATCGCTGTATTTACAGTATTAGTCGCCCAGCCGATACCAATCTGGGGGTGATTTAATAAATTGGCTTTGAATGTCGGCGTATGACGTTTTTCATAGCACTCACCAACCATTCTTTTCATTGAGGTGGGTGACAGGTTCCACGCTAAAGCTAAATCGCCGAACGCAATGTATTCCTCTTGCGCACCTAGCTCAGCATGGGCAATCGCAATCATGAAAGCGACCTCGCCTCGATTGCTGAGGCTCGAGATATCACTCACAGAATTTTTGCTAAGTGCTGACCAGTTCTTGTTATTCCACGAGTCGTGAATATTACTCAGGTGAGCAGAACTGTACGACCTATTATGAAGGCGCTTCCGGCCTGTGATCTTGTCCATCAAAGACTTTGCAAGTGTCAATAAATTCCGACACATAATTCTTCCCTGATATATAAGAGGTTAAGCAGGCTGAGAGAGCCTACTGCGCGTTAATCTATTATGTTGGGTGACCATGTTTTTTATAAAAATAGTTCGTGTGTCAACCGCTAGTGAACACCAATCGGTCCAGCGCAGGGAAAGGCTCGGCTCTGCCTTTGCCAAGTGGTCGATCATTGTTGGCAGTTTTCCAATTAGGCCGGTGATGAGTAATTTATCGGTATCTGATAGCAATCCCCATACCGTAGTATCAAGTGCATTAGGTGCGGCTAGACGCAGTTCAAGCTTTCCTCCGGCGTCGTCATTCGATTCCGCATACCAGTTCTCGATTACATTCTTACTTGTTTCTGAAAACTCGAGGCGAGGATTTGATCCAAAATTATTGCTGTCATCGATAACAGTTGATAGTTTGAAATCGAAGTTTGCGTAAGTCTTCTGGGCGACACTCAAATTTTTAATTAATACTTGAATGCTATGGTAATTTTCGGTGTGGTTGATCTTGCCAGTCTTTATGTGGTCATAACGCAAGGTTTCTGGCCAAGCTGCTAACTTCGCGGCTTGAGTCTTTACGTAATCAAGTAAGGCGTGAGTCGAGGTTTCCAAGTCGGAAAACTTGGCCTGATGCTCGACAAGAAGTTTCTCAAGCAATGAAAATATTGATTTTGCTGTATTCCAATCAGTGGTGCCTAAGTTTGAAAGCTTTTCGATCAATTTGACTTCAGGTTTTCCGTCAGGTAGTGAAACTTGAAAGCCCATGGAGTGTTCATTTTGGCCCTTTATACCAAAAGGCGAAAATTCATTGTCGACCTTGAGAAACACTCCAATAATTTCATGTGATTTGCTGCTAACAATCGAAATATCGAGCGTTTCGAAAAATTGAGAGTTTATCTCAACGTCGATCAACTTGATGACCGTTGACGTGACGCTTCGCTTAAGAGGGTGCACTGAAATCGACGCGATGCCGTAGTCGATGTGGTCTGCATTTAGTTCAAGAAATCTCTCAAGTCTCTTCGTCAGTGACTTGATTTTGCTATCGCTAATTTGCTGGGAGATGATCAGTTTCTCAGTCATTTCTTGAGCATGATGCATTGATTCAATAATCAGCTTTAGGTCATTGTTATCCATCATAAGTTCCGTCAGCGCAAAATTCCATAGGACTGAAAAAGTTCATGCTCCACGTTTCGAAATCGGGAGGATGCATTTTTGAGTAAGATTATTACTGATTGCAGTAGGGTATTAGACGCTCGCGCGATTTAGGATCACTAACCCTTGCGATTAAGCCTGTGGCCCGCATAGCAAGTCCCCCATACGGACCACTCAGATAGTCATGACTCAGCAGTGGGTGATAATAGACGTCGCAGGCTTCAATGCTGGCCCACCTTTCTCTAAATCTTGATTGCTCTCGCTCTGCCCGGGCTCTTTTTTCTTCCGTCTGATCTTTCCCCCTGCTCGCTGACTCTGCGTGGATTAACCTTGCTGAGGCAGTCCACGTCATGTGCAAACCTTTTTCCAGGAGCCGTAGACACAAGTCCACATCATTGAAAGCTACAGGGAATGATCTTTCGTCCAAGCCTCCGACTTCCTCAAAAGTTGCCTTAGTTAAGAGGACACAAGCTGCTGTCACTGCACTCTGTCGCCGCGTGAGCTGGTTGATCCCTAGA
>Ga0157370_10005687_pt1 | contig 13936 bp, 13 predicted proteins | sample C35metaG_FD_113463 | JGI IMG/M metagenome (GOLD analysis project Ga0157370, IMG submission 113463) | Corn rhizosphere microbial communities from Kellogg Biological Station, Michigan, USA - C3-5 metaG | ecosystem: Host-associated > Plants > Roots > Rhizosphere > Soil | place: USA: Michigan...
ATCGCGGAGCAGCGCGCGGCGCGCGAGCGCGCGCAGGCCGTATCCGCGCGCGAGCGCGATCTCCTCGCGCACGAGATCCGCGAGCTCGAGGCGCTCTCCTTCGACCCGGCCGCATGGGCCGAGGACCAGGCCGAGCACCGCCGCCTCGCGCACGCGCAGGAGCTCATCGAAACGGTTTCCGCCTGCGCCGACGAGCTCGACGAATCGGAGGGCGCGATCACGTCGCGCATCGCCGCCGTGGCGGCGCGCCTCGCGCAGGCCGCGAGCCTCGATCCATCGCTCGAGGACGCGCGACGCGGCGCGCAGAGCGCGGCGGTCGACGCGGCGGAGAGCGCGCAGCAGCTGCGGCGCTACCTGCAGCGCCTCGATCTCGACCCGGCGCGCCTCGCCGAGCTCGACACGCGCATGCGCGCCGTGTTCGATGCCGCGCGCAAATACCACGTGGAGGCCGCGCAGCTTCCCGCCACGCTCGAGGAGCGTCGTGCGCGCCTCGCGGAGCTGGGCGGCGAGGAGAGCCTCGAGCAGTTGCGCGAGCAGGAGGTCGCGGCCGAGAAGGCCTATCGTGCGGTTGCCGTCGAGCTCTCGAAGGCACGGCAAGGCGCGGCGCGACGGCTCGGCGCGGAAGTCACGCGCACCATGCAGCGCCTCGCGATGACGGGCGGCAAGCTCGAGGTCGCCCTCGAGCCGCTCGAAACGCCGGGCGCCGGCGGGTTGGAGGCCGTGGAGCTGCGGGTGGCCGCGCATGCGGGCCAGGCGCTCGCGCCGCTCGCGAAGGTCGCCTCCGGCGGGGAGCTCTCGCGCATCTCGCTCGCGATCCAGGTGCTCCTCTCGGGCGAAGCCTCGGTCCCGACGCTCGTCTTCGACGAGGTGGATTCGGGCATCGGCGGCGGGGTGGCCCAGATCGTGGGCGAATTGCTGCAGGCGCTCGGGCGGCATCACCAGGTGCTGAGCGTGACGCACCTCGCGCAGGTCGCCGTGCACGCGCGCGAGCAGCTTCGGGTGGCGAAGGCGGCCGGGCCGCGCGGCACCGTGGCGAGCGTGGAAGCGCTCGATCGCGAGGCGCGCGTGGAGGAGATCGCACGCATGCTGGGCGGACTGCGGATCACCGAGGCGACGCGGCGCCACGCGGAGGAGATGTTGCAAAACGCGCGCGCTCCGGGTACACCGGTTCGCAAGGAGCGGGGAAAGGCGGCGGCCGGTCCGGGATGAAAGGCCGCGGCCGCGAGGGAGGAGCGATGCAGTCGCAGTCCACCGGGGGCAAGGCGGCGTTGGTACTCGCGGGCGGCGGCGCCCGCGCCGCCTACCAGGTCGGCGCGCTGCAGGCGATCCAGGAAGTCCTCGGGCCGGCACCCAATCCGTTTCCGATCATCTGCGGGACTTCCGCGGGCGCGGTGAACGCCGGCGCGCTCGCCGTGCACGCGGACGATTTCCAGGACGCGGTCGCACGGCTCCTCGAGGTGTGGCGCCACTTCGAGCCGCACCATGTCTACCGCGCGGATTTCCCGGGCGTCGCCTCGAACAGCCTGCGCTGGCTCGCCGGCTTCCTCTTCGGCGCGTTCCTGCGCAACAAGCGCATCTCGCTCCTGGACAACCGCCCGCTCGAGAGCCTGCTCTCGCGCCGGCTCGATTTTTCGCGCATCGCGGCCAACATCGAGTCGGGCGCGCTCGATGCGATCGCGATCACGTGCTCGGGCTACACCTCGGGACAGAGCTGCAGCTTCTTCCAGGCGGCCGAGCACGTGGAGGGCTGGAAGCGCTCGCAGCGCATCGGCATCCGCACGAAGATCGGCGTCTCGCACCTCATGGCCTCGAGCGCGATCCCGTTCCTGTTCCCCGCCCATCATCTCAACCGCGAGTACTTCGGCGACGGTTCGATGCGCCAGATCGCGCCGGTGAGCCCGGCGCTGCACCTCGGCGCCGACCGCGTGATGGTGATCGGCACCGCGCGGACGAACGACGAGGCACCGGCACGCACGCGCGGCGACCTCTATCCGTCGCTCGCGCAGGTCGCCGGGCACGTGATGAACTCCATCTTCCTCGACAGCCTCGCCGTGGACCTCGAGCGCCTGGAGCGCATCAACCGCACCATCAGCTGCACCGAGCCCGAGCAGCTGCGGCGCATGGGCCTCACGCTGCACCACGTCGATGTGCTCGTGCTCACGCCCTCCGAGGCGCTCGACGCGATCGCTGTGAAGCATGTGCGCAGCCTTCCCGCCTCGATCCGCTTCCTGATGCGCTCGGTGGGCGCCATGCGGCGCGGCGGCGCGAACCTCGCGAGCTATCTCCTCTTCGAGCGCGGCTACTGCAACGAGCTGATCGATCTCGGCTACCGCGACACGCTCGCGCGGCGCGACAAGGTGGCCGCGTTCCTCGGCGGGGTGAGCGATGCGCGGTCGGAATCGGCGCGCTCGCCGCGCGCGGCGACGGGCGCCGTCGAGGCGATCGATGCGGGAAGGACGGCGGCGTAGTGGCGCGTCCACAGCCGCACCGGCGCGGCGACTATCCGCATCATCGCCCCATTCCCACGCGCTGGATGGACAACGACGTGTACGGCCACGTGAACAACGTCGTGTACTACTCGTTCTTCGATACGGCCGTGAACGCGTGGCTGATCGAGCAGGGCGCGCTCGACATCGCCGCGAGCCCGGTGGTCGGATTCGTCGTCGAGACCGGCTGCCACTACTTCTCGCCGATCGCGTTCCCGCAGGCGGTGACCGCGGGAATCCGCGTCGCGCACGTCGGCCGCTCGAGCGTGCGCTACGAGATCGCGCTCTTCCCGCCCGAAGGCGAGGCCGCCGCGGCGCAGGGCCATTTCGTCCACGTCTACGTCGACCGCGCGACGCAGCGCCCGGTCCGCGAGCTGCCGCCGAAGCTGCGTAGCGCCCTCGAAACCCTCACCGTCTAGAAAGGGGTCGGATCCCTTTTCTCAGGGGAGCAGGATGGAGGAGCGCGTGGGTGCCTCGCCGTCGCCGTAGATGCGCGCGAGGAAATCGGCCAGCGACTGGATCTCCTCGGCGCAGACCGAATGCGGCATCGGCCATGCCTCCCATTCCACCTCGTAGCCGCGACGCTTCAGTGCCGCGGCGGACGCCTCGGCGAGCGCGATCGGAACGATCGGATCCTGGGTGCCGTGCGCCATGAAGATCGGCGTCGCGCGGTTCGCCGTGGAGGCTTCCGCATCGAGCGACTCCTCGAGCGCGAGGTAGGTGGAAAGCGCGACGATGCCGCCGAGGCGGTCCGCGTGCCGCAGGCCCGCCTGCAACGCGATCGCGCCGCCCTGCGAGAAGCCCGCGAGCACGATGCGCGCCGATTCGACGCCGCGGCCGCGCTCGCGCGCGATGAGGCGCTCGATCGCCGCCTGCGATTCGCGGATGCCGCGCTCGTCGGGAAGCCGCGCGATGTCGTTCATCGCGATGTCGTACCACGCGCGCATCACGAAGCCGTTGTTGATCGTGACCGGCCGCTCGGGCGCGTGCGGGAAGACGAACCGCAGCGCGAGCGTGCCGGGCAGCGGCAGCTCGCGCACGAGCGGCACGAAGTCCCAGCCGTCGGCGCCGAGGCCGTGCAGCCAGATGACGGTGCCGGCCGGCTCGGCGCCGGTGGCGATCTCCACGAGGGGAAGGATGTCCAAGCTCAGCTCCGGGGTAAGGATCGAATTGCGTTCTTAGGCCGGAACGCCTTCACCACTTCGTCGCGCGTCTCGAGATACGGGCCGCCGATGAGGTCGATGCAGTACGGCACGGCCGCGAAGATGCCGGCCACGATCGTCCTGCCTTCGGGCGACTTCAATCCCTCGAGGGTCTCGCGGATCGACTTCGGCTGCCCCGGCAGGTTGAGGATGAGGGCCTTGCCGCGGATCACCGCGACCTGCCGCGAGAGGATCGCGGTGGGCACGAATTCCAGGCTGATGCGCCGCATCTGCTCGCCGAAGCCCGGCATCACGCGATCGGCCACCGCGAGCGTCGCCTCGGGCGTCACGTCGCGCGGCGCGGGGCCGGTGCCTCCGGTCGTGATGACCAGGTCGCAGCGGCATCCATCGACCAGCTCGCGCAGCGTCGCCTCGATCACCGGCCGCTCGTCGGGAATGAGCCGGCGCTCGAGCTCGATCGGATTCACGAGCGCGGACGCGAGCCACTGCTCGAGCGCCGGAATGCCCTCGTCGCGATAGACGCCCTGGGAAGCGCGATCGCTCGTCGCGACCAGCCCGACGCGCACCCGGTCGTGGGAAGCGTCGCTCATGGATGGCGGCGCGCGTGGTCCTGCACGATCGCGGAGAGCACGTGGAAGAGCTCGCGGAAACGGCGCGGCGCGCGCGCGGCGCGCTTCTCCGCGCGCGCCTCGTCCACCATCGTGCGGATGCGATCCGGATCGGCTTCGGGGAACTCCTTCGCGAAGCGCTCGAGCGCGGAGCCGTCGGCGAGGAGCTCCTGGCGCCAGCGCTCCGCGACGTGGAAGAGGGCGGTCTGGCGCCTGGAAGGGGCCGTGAGCGCCGTGAGCTGATCGACGATCGGCGCGGCGTCGATGTCGCGCATGATGCGGCCGATGTACTGGATCTGGCGACGGCGGGCCTCGTGGCGCGTGAAGCGGCGCGCGTCCTCGATCGCCTCGCGCAGGGTGTCCGGCATCTCGATCCTCGCGAGCTGCTCGGCGGAAAGCGCCACGAGCTGCGCGCCCACGTCCTGCAGCTCGTGCATCTGCTTCTTGCGCCGGGTCTTGCTGATAAAATCGTCTTCGTCCATTCCTGGTCCGTGGCGTCGCGCCGCGTGAGTTTACCGCGCCCGGGGCTGTCCAACGGGCGTCCCACCTCGGGGAAAGCCGCCATGCCCGACCATCCGATCGCCTCCGCCGCACTGCCCCTCAGCCGGGACGCCATGTCGGAGGTCGCACGCCGTGCGCTCGCCGTCGCGCGCGAGCGCGGCGCGAGCGACGCCGAGGTCGAGGTCTCCGCGGCCGTGGGGCAATCGATCACCGTGCGGCGCGGCGAGGTGGAGACGGTCGAGTACAACCGCGACAAGGGCCTCGGCATCACGGTCTACGTGGGCCAGCGCCGCGGCAACGCGAGCACGTCCGACCTCTCGCCCGAGGCGGTCGCACGCACCGTGGAAGCGGCATGCGCGATCGCGCGCCACACGGCGGAGGACGAGGCGGCGGGACTGCCCGACGCGGACCGCCTGTACCGCGGCGAGCCGCCGGACCTCGAGCTCTTCCATCCCTGGGGCCTCGCGGTGGACGAGGCGATCGAGATCGCGCGCCGCACGGAGGCGGCCGCGCTCGCGGTCGACAAGCGCATCACGAATTCCGAGGGCGCCACGGTCTCCACCTACGACACCGATTTCATCCTCGCCAACACGCGCGGCTTCCTCGCGGGCTTTCCGAACTCGAAGGCGAGCATCGGTTGCGGCGTGGTCGCCGAGGACGCGAACGGCATGCAGCGCGACTACTGGTTCTCGAGCGAGCGCGATCCGATGCGCCTGGAAGCGCCGGAGAGCGTCGGGCGCACCGCGGGCGAGCGCACCGTGCGCCGCCTCGGCGGACGGCGCATCCCCACCGGCGAGGCGCCGGTGCTCTTCGAGGCGGGAATCGCGGGATCGCTGCTCGGTCATTTCGTGTCGGCGGCGAGCGGCTCGAGCCTGTACCGCCGTTCGTCCTTCCTGCTGGACCGCCTCGACACGCCGGTGTTCGCGGCCGGCGTGGAAATCCTCGAGGATCCGTTCCTGCCGGGCGCCATGGCGAGCGGCTATTTCGATGCGGAAGGCGTGGCCACGCAACGGCGCCGCGTGGTGGAGGCCGGCGTGCTGAAGGGCTGGTTCCTCTCGAGCTATTCGGCGCGCAAGCTGGGCCTCGCGACCACGGGCAATGCGGGGGGCAACCACAATCTCCTCGTGAAGCCCGGCGAGCACGATCTCGCGGGCCTCGCGGCGCTCATGGGACGAGGCCTCCTCGTCACCGAGATGATGGGGCAGGGCGTGAATCCGGTCACGGGCGACTACTCGCGCGGCGCGGCGGGCTTCTGGGTCGAGGGCGGCGAGATCCGCTTCCCCGTGGAAGAGGTGACCATCGCCGGGAACCTGCTCGACATGTTCCGCGGCATCGTCGCCGTGGGCCGCGACGTCCTCGTGCGCGGCTCCAAGCAGACCGGGTCGATCTTGATCGAGCGCATGACGATCGCGGGGGATTAGCCGCGCTCCTTGCCCCCTCCGGCCGTTCTCGCTAGGCTTCCGGTTTCCCCGGACTCGCATCCGGCGACCGTTCCCGTCTCGAAGACCACAACCCGACAGGAGGAGGAATCATGGAGCGCAGGAAGTTCTTGAAATCGGCCGGAGCGGGCCTCGCCGCCGGCGCAGTGACGGTGCCCACGCTGAGCCGCGCCCAGCAGGCAGCCATGCCCGAGATCAAGTGGCGCCTCGCCTCGAGCTTCCCGAGGTCGCTCGACACGATCTTCGGCGCCGCCGAGGTGATGTCCAAGCGCGTGGCGGCCGCGACCGGCGGCAAGTTCCAGATCCAGGTGTTCGCGGGCGGCGAGATCGTGCCGGCGCTCGGCGTGGTCGACGCGGTCCAGAACGGGACCGTGCAGGCGGCGCACACGGCGCCGTACTACTTCTGGGGCAAGGATCCGGCCTTCGCGCTCGACTGCGCGATCCCCTTCAGCCTCAACGCGCGGCAGACCAACGCCTGGCAGCTTTTCGGCGGCGGCCTCGAGCTCTTCCGCGAGTTCTACAAGAGCTACAACATCTACCAGGTCCCGTGCGGCAACACCGGCGCGCAGATGGGCGGCTGGTTCCGCAAGGAGATCAAGAGCGTCAAGGACCTGAAGGGCCTCAAGATGCGCATCGGCGGCATGGCCGGCAAGGTGATGGAGAAGCTGGGCGTCGTGCCGCAGCTCATCGCCGGCGGCGACATCTACCCGGCGCTCGAGAAAGGCACCATCGACGCGGCCGAGTGGGTCGGCCCCTACGACGACGAGAAGCTGGGCTTCAACAAGATCGCGAAGTACTACTACTACCCCGGCTGGTGGGAAGGCGGCCCGCAGCTCGACGGCTTCTTCAACATCAACGAGTTCAACAAGCTGCCCAAGGAGTACCAGAACATCCTCGAGGCGGCGTGCTGGGAGGCCAACACCTGGATGCTCGCCAAGTACGACGCGGTGAACCCGGCGGCGTTGAAGCGCCTGGTGGGCGGCGGCACGCAGCTGCGCCGCTTCTCGAACGACATGATGGTGGCCGCGTACAAGGCCTCGCTCGAGGTGTACAAGGAGCTCGAGGAGAAGAGCCCCGCGTTCAAGAAGATCTACGCGAGCATGGTGAAGTTCCGCGAGGAGGAGCTGGTGTGGTTCCAGGTCGCCGAGAAGGGCTTCGACGACTTCATGCACACCATCCACCGCATCAAGTGACGGCGCCGGCGGCGCGGTGACGCGCCGCAGACGTCGTCACCCCGGGTCATCGGGGATCCATCGATTCCCGCGTACGCGGGAATGACGACAATAAGGCCCGCGCCTCGGCGCGGGCCTTTTCATTTCCCGCCGAGCTGCTTCAGGATGTCGTCGTTCTCCTTGTCGCCGGAGGAAGGCGCCGGGGGTGCGCCGCCGCCCTCGTCCTTCGACGGCGCGGGGGACGTGTCGCCCTGGAGCTGCTTCATGATGTCGTTCGGGCTCTCCGGCGCCTCGTCGGGCGGCAGCTCGATCTTCACCTTGTTGATGTCATAGACCGGCTGTCCCGACTTGTACACCAGCGACATCTGCGGGAACGTGATGAGCAGGGCCACCATGAGGAGCTGGATCAGCACGAACGGAATCGCGCCCCAGTAGATCTGCGCCGTGGAAATGCCGGCGACACGCTTTCCGGTGACCTTGTCGGTGTGCTCGTGCGCCGGAGCGACGCTGCGCAGGTAGAAGAGCGCGAACCCGAACGGCGGGTGCAGGAACGACGTTTGCAGGTTCACGCCCAGCAGCACGCCGAACCAGATGAGGTCGATGCCGAGCTTGTCCGCCGCGGGGCCCAGCAGCGGGATCACGATGAACGAGAGCTCGAAGAAATCGAGGAAGAACGCGAGCACGAAGACGACCAGGTTCACCACGATGAGGAAACCCACCTGGCCGCCCGGCAGGCTCGTGAGGAGGTTCTCCACCCACACGTGCCCGTTCACGCCGTAGAACGTGAGGCTGAAGACGCGCGCGCCGATGAGGATGAAGATCACGAAGGTGGAGAGCTTCGCGGTCGATTCCATCCCCTGGCGCAGGAGCTTGAGCGAAAGCCGCCGGCGCGCGAGCGCCATCACCAGCGCCCCGGTGGCGCCCATCGCGCCGCCCTCGGTCGGCGTCGCCCAGCCGAGGAAGATGGTGCCCAGCACGAGGAAGATGAGCATGAGCGGCGGGATCAGCACGAACACCACCTGCTCGGCGAGCCGCGAGAGCATGCCGAGCTTGAACACCTTGTTCACGAGCGCGGCCGCGAACGCCACGAAGGCGCCGAACGCCGCCGCCACCACCAGCCGCTCGTCGAGCGCCGCTTCCGGATTGGCGGGCACGTAGTAGAACTTGTCGAACAGCACCGAGGCGACCGCCGCGATGGCGACGATGACGGCGACCGAGATCGTTCCGCTCGATCCGTTCGGTTCGCGCAGCCTCCTCGCCTCCAGCGGCAGCGCCGGCGCCCAGGCCGGCTTGAAGACGGAGACGCCGAGCGCATAGAGCGCGTACAGGCCGGCGAGCGTGATGCCCGGGATGAAGGCGCCCGCGTACATGTCGCCCACCGAGCGGCCGAGCTGGTCGGCCATGATGATGAGCACCAGCGAGGGCGGGATGATCTGCGCGAGCGTGCCGGAGGCGGCGATGATGCCGGTGGCGAAGCGCCGGTCGTAGCCGTAGCGCATCATGATCGGCAGCGAGATGAGGCTCATCGAGATCACCGAGGCCGCCACCACTCCCGTCGTCGCCGCGAGGAGCGCGCCCACGAACACCACCGCGAACCCGAGCCCTCCGCGCACCGGCCCGAAGAGCTGTCCGATCGTGTCCAGCAAATCCTCGGCCATGCCGCTGCGCTCGAGGATGAGGCCCATGAACGTGAAGAACGGCACCGCGAGCAGCGTCTCGTTGCCCATGATGCCCCACAGCCGCTCGGGCAGCGCCTGGAAGAGCGAGGGGCCCAGCAGCCCCAGCTTGATGCCGATCAGCCCGAAGAAGATGCCGTTTGCCGCCAGTGCGAACGCGGCGGGGTAGCCCAGCAGCAGGAAGATCGCCAGGCCGATGAACATGATCGGCGCCATGTTGGCCGCGATGAAGTCCATCAGGATTTCTCCTCGGCGAGCCGGCGGATCTCCTCCGCGAGCTCGGCTTCCGCGGAATGCTCGCCGTGGCGCTCGACCGGGTCGGGCCCCTTGCCGGCGAGGAAGGCGATGCGCTTCACCAGCTCCGACAGGCCCTGCAGCCCGAGGAGCGCGAAGCCGATCGGCACGAGGATGCGCGCCGGCCAGAAGATGAGGCCGCCGGCGCTGCCCGAGACTTCGTGCTCGGTGTAGCTCCTCCAGAACCAGGGGATCGAGAGCCAGAAGAAGATCGCGACCATCGGCAGGAGGAAGAAGATCGCGCCGAGGACGTCGATCCACGCCTGCATGCGGGGCTTGAGGCGCCCCTGGATGATGTCGATGCGCACGTGGTCGTTGCGCAGCAGCGTCCAGCCCGCGCAGAGCAGGAACACCGCCGAGAAGAGGTACCACTGCAGCTCCAGCAGCGAGTTGGAGCTCCAGTCGAAGACCTTGCGCACGATCGCGTTGCCGGCGCTCTCGAGCACCATGATGAGCACGAGCCAGTACACCCAGCGCCCGACGAACTCGTTCAGCGCGTCGACCGAGCGCGAGAGCCTGAGTAGCGTCTGCATTGCTCCTCCCCCGAGGCGGCGCTTCCCGGAATAACGGCGGCGGAAGCGTTGTTAGCAATTGCGGGACCCGCAAGTCGACCGATTATAGGCGAAGGAAGGAGGCGAAACGATGCGACCCGTGCTCATCGTCGCGATGCTTTGCGCGCTGGCGCTGCCCGCGGCGGCGCTCGCCGTGGGCCCCGGCGGCGCGATTCCCCGCATCGCGGCGGCGCGCCTGGGCGACTCCTCGCAACGCCTGGAGCTCGCGAAGCTGCGCGGCGAGGTGGTCTACGTCGATTTCTGGGCCTCCTGGTGCGTGCCGTGCCGCCAGTCGATGCCGGCGCTCGACCGGCTCTTCCGCCAGTACCAGCAGCGCGGCTTCCGCGTGGTCGGCGTGAACAAGGACGTCGCCACCGGCGATGCGCTGCGCTTCCTCCAGCGCGTGAACGTGAGCTTCCCGCTGGTCGCCGACCGCGACGATGCCGTCGCGAAGGCCTTCGACGTGCAGGCGATGCCGAGCGGCTACCTCGTCGATCGCAACGGCATCGTTCGCTACGTGCACCGCGGTTTCACGGCCGATACCGCCATGGAGCTGCGCACCGAGATCGAGTCGCTGCTCGGGAGCGGGGCTTGAGGATCGCCGCGGCGGTTCTCGCGGCGGCCGTCCTCGCCGGAGCGTGCACGCCGGTCGCTCCGTACCAGCGCGGCTATCTCGCGCGTCCCGACATGGCGATGGAGCCGGCCGGCGCCGGCACGGCGAAGGCGCTCGAGAAGATCTATCCCGCGAAGGAAGCGGCACGTGGCGGCGCCTCGATCGGCGGAGGCGGCTGTGGCTGCAACTGACGATGCGCGCGAGGGCGGCGCGCCGCGCTGCGGCCCGCTCGCCGCCCTCACGCAGGCGGCGCTCGCGCTGCCGATCCTCCTGGTTTCGCCGAAGGCGGGCGCCGCACACGTGGGCGAGGTGGGCTTCGCGACGCTCGGCTACAAGGAACGGGGCCTGATCAAGGTCACCGAGCCGGTGCTGTGGGGCAAGCTCCAGCTCGACGACGTCTGGGAGTTCGAGGCGAGCGGCGCGCTGGATATCGTCACCGGAGCGTCTCCGGAGCTCCTCACCAACCTCTCGGGCAAGCCGGTGCAGAGCATCACGGGCGCCTCGATCAACGACCGGCGCACCACGAGCGACCTCTCCGCGAAGCGCCGCTTCGGCGATTTCTCGCTCTCGGTTTCGCGCACCGTGTCGAACGAGGAGGACTACCACTCGCACGCCTACTCGGTGCACGGCGAGGTCGACCTCGACCAGAAGCGCACCACGCTCGCCGTGGGGATCGGCCGGTCGAACGACCGCGTGGGCTCTTCCATCGATCCGGCACTGAACGAGCCGCGCGACACGCGCGAATACCTCGCGGGCATCACGCAGGTCCTTTCGCCGCTCGCGGTGGTGGAGAGCACGATCACGCTCTCGCGCGGCGAGGGCTACTACAACGATCCGTACAAGTCGACGCTCACCTTCTACCCGGACCAGGTCCTGCCGATCCTCATGCCGGATACCCGGCCGGGCCATCGCAACGAGCTCGCCTGGCTCACGCGCTACCGGCGCCACTTCCCCGAGGCGAATGCGACGCTGCAGGCCGACTACCGTTACTTCCGCGACGACTGGGGGATCCGCGCGCACACGCTCGAGCTCGCCTGGCAGCAGGACTTCGGCCAACGCTGGTCGGTGCGGCCGGCGCTGCGCTACTACACGCAAAGCGCCGCGGATTTCTATTCGCCGCTCGTCCCCCTCCCGCAGCCGCGGGTTCTGTCGAGCGACCAGCGGCTCGGCGCCTTCGGCGGGCTGTCGCCCTCGCTGCGCGTGATCGCGCGCCTCGAGAACGGCTTCACGATCGAAGGCACCGCCGGCTACGTGCACGACGCCGCGTCGCTGCGCCTCGGCGGCGGCGGCAGCGAGGCGTTCTCCACCCTGCGCGCGATCTATGGAATCATCAGCGTCTCTCATCCGTTCTGACGGCATGCGGGCGCCGCACCTCGTCGCGTTTCGCGCGATGGCCGCGGTGAACGAGATCCAGGTGTACGCGAGCGATCCGGCGGAGGCGCGCGCGATGGCCGCGGCGGCGATCGCGGAGGTGCGCCGCGTCGAGGCGAAATACTCGCGCTACCAGCCGCAGAGCGTCGTCTCGCGGATCAACGCAGCCGCCGGGAGCGCACCGGTCGCGATCGACGAGGAGACCGCGAAGCTGCTCGACTATGCCGAGGCCTGCTACCGGCAGAGCCGCGGTCGCTTCGATCCCACCTCGGGCGTCCTGCGGCGCGCGTGGCGTTTCGAGCCGGGCGCCGCCGCTCCGAGCGCGAACGAGCTCGACCCGTTGCTCGCGAAGATCGGCTGGCATCGCGTGGAGCGCACCGCCCGGACGATCCGCTTGCCGATCGCCGGCATGGAGATCGATTTCGGGGGCTTCGGCAAGGAGTATGCGGTCGACCGCGCGGCGCTCGCCCTGCGCGAAGCCGGCGCGCAAAGCGCGATCGTGAACCTCGCGGGCGATCTCGCGGCGATCGGGCCGCAGCCCGGCGGCTCGCCCTGGCGCATCGGCGTGCGCCATCCGAGGCGCGACGACGCCGCGATCGCGACGATTCCCGTCTCCTCGGGCGCGATCGCGACGAGCGGCGACTACGAGCGCTTCGTCGAGGTGGACGGCGTGCGCCATTGCCACGTGCTCGATCCGCGCACCGGCCGCTCGGCGCGCGGCTTCCAGTCGGTCACCGTGCACGCGCCGAGCTGCCTCGTCGCGGGGAGCGCTTCCACCATCGCGATGCTGATGGGCCGCGACGCGGGCCTCGAATGGCTCGAGAGCCTCTCGCTTCCGTATCTGGCGGTCCTCGAGGACGGGCTCGTCGTCGATCGCTTCCGCGAGTCGCGTTTCTGCGTGAGCAAAGTGAGCACCGCGGAGGGGTGATAAAATTCGAGGTCCGTCAAGGACTTCGAAAATGTTCCCCGACTCGCAAACCATCGCAGCGACCGACCCGGAGCTGTGGCGCGCCATCGCCGCGGAGCTCGCCCGCGAGGAAGAGGGCATCGAGCTCATCGCCTCCGAGAACTACGCGTCCCCCGCGGTGCTCGCCGCGCAGGGCAGCGTGCTCACCAACAAGTACGCCGAGGGCTATCCCGGCAAGCGCTACTACGGCGGCTGCGAGTACGTGGACATCGCCGAGTCGCTCGCGATCGAGCGCGTGAAGAAGCTCTTCGGCGCCGAGTACGCGAACGTGCAGCCGCACTCGGGATCGCAGGCGAACCAGGCGGTGTATCTCTCGGTGCTGAAGCCCGGCGACAAGATCCTCGGCATGTCGCTCGCGCACGGCGGCCACTTGACGCACGGTGCGTCGGTGAACATCTCCGGCAAGCTCTTCCAGGCGGTGGGCTACGGCCTGGGTCCCGATGAGGCGATCGATTACGACCAGGTGCGCGATCTTGCGCGCGAGCACAAGCCGCGCATGCTCGTGGCGGGCGCTTCCGCCTACGCGCTGCGCATGGATTTCCCGAAGTTCCGGGCGATCGCCGACGAGGTGGGGGCGGACCTCATGGTGGACGTCGCGCACTACGCGGGGCTCATCGCGGCGGGGCTGTATCCCACGCCGGTGGGAATCGCCGACTTCGTGACCAGCACCACGCACAAGACGCTGCGCGGACCGCGCGGCGGCGTGATCCTTGCCAAGGCGGAGCACGAGAAGGTCCTGAACTCGTCCATCTTCCCGTCGCTGCAGGGCGGCCCGCTGATGCACGTGATTGCCGCGAAGGCGGTTGCGTTCCACGAGGCGCTGCAGCCGTCGTTCAACGAATACCAGAAACAGGTGCTCGTCAACGCCCGCATCATGGCCGAGACGCTCGCGAAGCGCGGCGTTCGCGTGGTCTCCGGGCGCACCGAGAGCCACATGTTCCTCGTCGACCTGCGCGCGAAGAAGGTCACCGGCAAGGAGACCGAGGCGGCGCTCGGCCAGGCGCACATCACCGTGAACAAGAACGCGATCCCGAACGATCCGGAAAAGCCGTTCGTGACCTCGGGCATCCGGATCGGCAGCCCCGCGTCGACCAC
>Ga0157370_10005688_pt1 | contig 13934 bp, 10 predicted proteins | sample C35metaG_FD_113463 | JGI IMG/M metagenome (GOLD analysis project Ga0157370, IMG submission 113463) | Corn rhizosphere microbial communities from Kellogg Biological Station, Michigan, USA - C3-5 metaG | ecosystem: Host-associated > Plants > Roots > Rhizosphere > Soil | place: USA: Michigan...
TCCGCGGTCACGCGCACGGTTGATGACTGAGGAATGGAGAGGGTGGTCGCTTACGCGATTCACCCGGGCGCGGAGGACATGGCTGGGAGCCGTTGTGCTGAGTGGTTAATCAGCAGCGCGTGTGTCGCTGTCTGATTAAAAACGTCCACGCGCGTCATCTCTGTAGTTAGCAAATGCCAGCCCTTGGGATGCGTGCCCACTAGCGATAATGAAACTGCCGAACTAATGTCGCAAGGACATTATAAGGGCAACGGAAGCGTCGTGAGGACGCAATATGACCAGTATTTTCTTCGGTGGTGGTGCGGCGAACGGAGTTCTTTGCCCTAAGCAAGCGATTTGCTCTTGGGCGATTAGATGTTCGTAAATCGCTAAGCGGTACGTGCCATCGGTAGCGCACTTTCATGTTGCAGATGTGTGTTTTTCGGGAAGTGCCCCGGGAGCCTTGTTCGTCCTTATCGCATGTTAATCTCTCGACTCAGACCAGCCCGAAGAAGGCGCATGCCGGATGACTAATCAAAGTCATGATACTGAGCAAGAGATAGCGCGCGTCGTCATTGCTGAGTGTGTCGCTCGGCTACACCACGAGGCACGCCTTGAGATGGAACAGCCGATCGTCAACGATCGACGTGTTGCCGGGTTTCAACAGGCCCTGTCGCAGTTGCGTGCAGAGAGAAACGCCATCATTGGCGGCGACTGTTCAGTGATCGATCGGGCGCTTTACCTGTATGCAGTGCTCTTGAAGCAGGTCCATCACGCTCGGGCGTCTCGTGAGGTGGGGTGATACCTGTTTGTGCTCCGGCGACTGGCTGTTGAGTCCGCCTGCGCAACCGCGGTCGAATCCGATCTAATAAAGGCCACGCTTAGCTCTTGCTCGTCGGGCGTGCAATCGGTAGCGGGTGTTAAAGGCTTACGGAATTTTTGCTTCAAAGTGATCGTTTGGCGCATGAGTGCTAGCCATAATTGTTGCGCCACTGACGATGTTTGGTATTCAATTGAATTCACCTAGACACGGGATCTGATGCATAAGGTAGTTCATGATTATCGAATTAGAAATGCATCACTTTGCATCATAACTGCATCATCACATTAGCTCAGAAAGAACGCGCCTTGAAAGCTTGTAGTCTCCAGGCTTGAGCGGTCGACAATACGGGCCCATCAGATTCGAGACGACGTTACCGCGAGTGCCCGCCAATGCCGGGTTTTGCGTCGCTGGCGTAGCGATGCTTTCGATGACCAATCAGCGCAAACACGCCGCGGTGCGCTGTAAACAAACGAGTGCAAACTTCGTGCCGATGCCCTGCGAACTTCACATGAGGACTGCCTAGCGACGAACCCAATAACCCGTTTACGGGCGTCCAGATAGCACAACGCCCCGTATGTCGAGTACGGGGCGTTACAAGGTGCAGCTTTGATAGATGCTGTTGCCCTGCATTTTGGAGTGCCCCCGAGACCCCTGTCAATTGTTTTCAGCCTCCTATCGAATGCTGAACGGGCAGGTTGTTTGTCCGATTAGCCGCGCTCACCGCGCGGAGGAGGCATTTCGTGTCAGAGAAACGTCCAACGATCCGATCAGCGCCGGCGCTGACCAGGCAGAAGGATGGTGTCAATTGGCTCGACCCTGGTCAAGTTGTATTCGTCGATAACGATGTGTGCCTCATCGAGGCGCGGTTGAGCCCGGCAACTATTAGGGTGACCAACGTTAAGACGAGAGTTGCAAGCGACGTAGGGTTGGCCAGAGTCAGGCCACTTCTGCCGCAAGTTTCTCATCCTGACACTGAGGGCATATCACCTGAAGAAATGGAGCGAGCGGCCGCCCTCAATCGACACCTGCAGCCGTACCTTGAGCTTCGGACAGTGCCGATCGCCGTCACGCAGGCGATCGCAGACCTATTTGGGGTAAGCACTCGGCAGGCTCGCCGATACATGGCAGCATTCCGCAAAGATCCTCGCTCAGTAAGTATGACGCGCGGTAAACGTGGACGGCCCATGGGCATGCGATTGCTCGTTGCGGGCGTGGAGCGCGTGATACAGCACGTGATCAACAGGCATTACAGCCGACGCGAGAAAATTACCAAGCAGGAAGTTATCGACCGCGTCACCGCGTTGTGCAGGCGCACCGGGCTTTCTCCGCCTAGCCGTGACGCGATCCTGTCGCGCATACGGTCTGCGGAAGGGTACGCGCTGAGCGTGAAGCGCGAGGGCGCTAAGCGGGCGCGTCAGCTATGGGAGCCTCGCCTGGGTTCAATCGGTGAGGCCGTGCCACTAGAGATAGTGCAGATCGATCACACCAAGGTCGACCTCAACGTACTTAGCTCCGACCGATCAGCGGTTTTGGGACGGCCTTGGCTCACGCTTGCAATTGATGTGGCAAGCCGCGTCGTCGTGGGATTCTACGTGTCGATGCGCGCTCCCAATTCCGTCTCGGTGTCGATGTGCCTAAGCCATGCGATCCTGCCTAAGCTTGAGCATGGCGTAGACGGGATCGACTATCCGGTGTTTGGTCATATCCACGAGGTTCGCGTCGACAACGCGAAGGAGCTTAGCGGTCCAACGCTTAAGCGTGGCTGCGCTGAGCATGGAATCAGTCTGAAATGGCGCCCCATCGGAAAGGCGCACTACGGCGGGCACATCGAGCGTTTGAACGGCACGCTCATGAAAATGGTGCACGGCTTGCCTGGGACCACCTTCAGTAACGTGGCTCAGCGCGGCGATTACGCTAGCGAGTCTAGGGCGATCCTGACACTAGATGAATTCCGGCAATGGCTTACTCAGCAGATCTGCTGCCGCTATCACGCTCGTGTGCACCGCGGATTGGGTGTCCCGCCGCTAATCGCATGGAAGCGGTACTGGAGCGACCAGGCAGACCTCGGCGTACACCCACGAGTTCCGCCCGACCCAGCGATGTTCTACGTAGATTTTCTACCGTTGGTGAAACGCACCATCCTTCGAGGCGGGGTGCATATAGACAGCCGTCGCTACTGGCATGATCAGCTAAGTCAGTGGATGAATCATGAAGTCTCCGTGCGCAAGGATCCAAGGGATCGCAGGACGATTTGGGTGACCATGCCGAATGGCGTTCGGGTGGAGGCCATTCGGATAGCTGACGACGCACGTCTCGTAGCCATGGATGCTGCAGAGCGGACGTACGCTGAAGCATTAACGGTGCGAGCCTTCGATGTAAGCGACGCTATAGTTGCCCGAGCGAAGCGCGAGACGCGTCGTGCTAGGCGAGCCGACACGAGTGGCTCATCGCCTCCATCCTCGGGGTCTGGACCACAAAGTACGGCGGTGGGCTCGCTAACGGATGCTGATATACGGATCGCCCTGCAGGTTCCTCTGGATGTGGAGGACGAGTATGTCTGACAGCATTGCAACTGAACTCTCTCATCTGGCGCCAGAGGTCCGCGCCATGATCGCCTTGCCAACAGCCGAGCGCGTCCGCGCGATGTCCCGCGACTTCTTCGTGCAATATCCATCGGTAAAGCGTGCGTTCGAGCATGTGGACTTCATGTTGAACAGCGAAATAACTGAGCGTGCAGACGGTTTGCTCATCTGGGGTGACTCCGGTCAGGGGAAGTCATCTATTGCTATGGCAATGATTCGCAGATTCAGCTCGCGGCAAGCAACTGAAACTGCGCCGGCAAAAATGGCGCCGTTATACATCGACCTAACCGCCGTGAAAGACTCGAACGAGATATTCATTCGGCTCCTGGAGCAGATTGGGCATCCAATTAAGGGTCGACTGCTTGCAGAGAGGCGACGTGCAGCGTTTATCGAAGCACTAAGTGTGTCTGCCATCGACCTAATCATTATTGATGAACTACAAGATCTTCTCGCTGCGACCGAGACGCAGAAGAAGAACTGTCTACAGGCGATCCGCTACATAATGAATCACGGCAAACGACCAGTCGTTCTAATGGGCAATAGTCTGGCGCAGACAACACTCAACGAGGACCCCCATCTAGCAGCTCGATACGACAGTTTGCCACTTCCCCCATGGAAGCCAGGTGCCGAGTTGGCAAGACTTCTCGATGCCATCATGCGGATGTATCCGTTACGCAGACGCTCAGAGGTCACGACGTTGGCCGCGATGAAGTGCTTAGTGGGGATGACCAAAGGTAATCTGCGAGACATGCGTCGGCGTTTGTCACGAGCTGCGATGCTGGCGGTCGAGGACGGCAGTGAGGCTGTCACTACAGCGACACTCACGCGGGCGTTGACGGAGTTTCCGCGATCCCTGGTGGGCGATGACGTGCATGGCGTAAGTCGATGAGTGCGGGACCTCGGGAGCGATGGACGATTCCAGGTCCGGGTCCGGACGAGAGCCTGGAGTCTCTGATCGAGCGGGCAGACCGCTATTATCACGGATGGTTAACTGGGCTGGGGCGGCGGCTGGACGTGCGCCCGGCTTCATCGGCGGAGGGAGACCACCTCGCTGCGGCGCGACTTACGATTACGGACGTGCGAGCAATCGCTCAACGGATCGACGTGCCGGCAGCGCGACTCTTCGGGCACCGGCTCGTTACTGGTCCAGACCACCTTGACGTGCCTCAGCGTAGGGCGTTTTGCGCACATTGCTGGCTTGACGATGACCGAGCGGGTCGGCCGAGGGCGTTCCGGCGCTCTTGGGCACGGGTCTGGTGCCTATCGTGTCCGGTACACGGGATTCCGCTGAGTTGGTGCCACGGTGCGCCCTCGAGCGAGAGTCCCGAAGAAATCTCCGCGTGCTGGTCGGTGGATCGGAAAGACCCCGCGCTAGTGGATCTAATGGCTTCGCTTGATGTACTTCTTTCCCTATGCGCCTCGCGGCCCCGGCTTAGGGCGCATGTGAAGCTAATGCTCGCAATGCTTACCTACAATTGGGGGCCGGTATTGGGAGGCACGTTGCTCGAGTGCTTACAACGGCCTGGGGCGATTGCTCGCTGGCTTGTGACAACTCAGCCGCGACGGCCTCCCGAGTTACGCTCGCCTAATGACGCCCTGGCTCGCTTGGGTCATCCGGGCGTCCGGCGGGCAGCGCTGGGGGCGTTGGCCAGTAGCATGAGGCCGCACGTGGGCCCGTTGCTCCCCGATGGCTTTCCATATAGGCCGTTGGAGGTATGGGATGACGGGTGGGAGCAAGTGTCACCGGCCTATGCGAGTCGCCAGCGCCGACTGTACGCACATCTGCGAGTTCTGGCCACGTCTTGGTGGGGGCGTCTGCATGTCCCGGCACTTTCCATTGTTTCTGAGCCGCACGAGAGGTGGGCACGGCGAAGCGTACCGATTGTCCGATCAAATGGTGGTCGGTGAGAGGTCGACGGTCGCGTAACCGAGTTGGGCATCAAACTGGATGCAGGGCGGGTAATATTCTGCTTCGTGCGCCTTGTCGCCAGGCCGTCGACATTCGCGCCAAGGGCATTGCCTCTGCCGGTGCCCGTCGGCATGGTCGCCACGATGGGCGGCCCATCCCCTACCGACCTCGATTCAAGGGACAGTTGGCCGAGCGTCGGCACCACGCCGAAATGCGTGGACTTGCATGACGTCTGTTTCAATGGGTAGTGATGTGCCCGCAGGCCCCCGGGTCTGCAAGGCCTATCCATTGGATGAGAATCCGACCGTGAACGACTCACACCAACTCGCGCCCGTGGGCCCTAAGGCCACAATTCCTGAAAGCTTGGCGCATCTCATAAGGCAGATCGGCCGGGCTACGTCTGCCGCCTCGAGCCTGCCGCCACATCTCCTCGGGGGCATCTCGCTGGCGTCAAAGATGAGCTCGGCAACGGTGGCCGGCGGGATGTTCGGACCGGCCAGCCCGCGCTAGACTAGTGCAGCGGCCCCACGACTGGTCGCTCGGGGGATGATCATGGAAGTGCCAATTTGCCACGGAGCGGCGCTCACGCCGCTTTCCTCATACCGGCCTCAGTACGCATCACGTCGAGGCAGATGCCCATGACCGCAGAGCGATTGCCGCTGGCGTATCGGCTGAAGGAAGCGATGGCGTATCTAAGGGACGCTATCGCGTCGCTGGATCGACGTCTTCCCGCCGAAAAAGGCTTGGATACCTTGACACCGGTCCGTCTCAAGGATGGCCAGTCCGAACGCTACGAGCAGGAACTCCTCTTGGCGATGGTTGACCCGCAGGTGCGTAACATCGCGATCACGGGTGGCTACGGCGCGGGCAAAAGCAGTCTAATTCGGACGTTCAAAGAGAAGCACCGCGGCTTCACCTATGCTGCTGTCTCGCTGGCGACCTTCCGCAACGAAGGGGTCATCGTGGAGACTGCTGACGAGACCGACGATCGGCCGCCCGAGGAGAAGGAGAAGGAGAAGGAGAAGGAGAAGGAGAAGGAGAAGGAGAAGGAACGAGCAAAGCGTGACGATCACAGGGTGACGCGGCTGATCAATCGCATTGAGGAGACGATCGTACAGCAGCTGCTGTACGCCGTCCCGGCGTCGAAGCTTCCTCGGACCCGACTCAAACGCATCATGCAACCCGAAATCGGACGGGTTGCGTGGGGCACCTTTTTGTTGAGCCTGGCCGCGGTGGCTAGCGCGCGCCTATACCTCATTGCAGCATTTCCACCTCGTACTCTGGCGGTCGATTGGCTAACGTCGACGCTGTTATGGATTCCGGCGACGCTAGCCTTGGTGCTGGCATGTTCGGTGGCGGTATTCGGACTGTTCAAGGTGGTTAAGTCGCTTTCGCTACTTAATATTGATGGATGGTCGATTAAAGGAGGTACGATCGAGAGCATGCAGCATAGCTCCGTGCTGCATAAAAATGTTGATGAGATCATCTACTGCTTCCAGAACAGCCGGATCGATGTCGTAGTCATCGAGGACCTGGATCGCTTTGGCATCCAGGATGTCTTCTTCCGATTGCGCGAGATCAACTCGATTATCAACGAGGCGCCACAGATCAAGCGCAAGGTTCGCTTTGTTTACGCCCTCAACGACGAGCTCTTCGCTGGCAGCGAAAAGACCAAGTTCTTCGATTTTGTACTGCCAATCGTTCCGGTTATCAACAAGGAGAACTCGCACGCCAAGATGATTGACGGTCTCCAGAATCGTCTCCAGGATGGAAAGTCGTTTGCGTCGCGCATTGACAACGAGTTGGTGGAGACGATCTCTTATCGAATAGATGACATGCGCTTGGTGAAGAACATTGTCAACGAAATGGATGTCTTTGCGCATGTGTTGGCAAAGGATATGCCATTGGCATGGAATAAGCTTTTCGCGATCATCGTGCTGAAAAATCTTCACTCTAAGCAGTATTGGCAGCTCTCCAAGCGGACGGGCTTTCTTTACAATCTCATTAGTGGCTATCCAGCGTGGCGTAATCACCGAGCGGAAGAGGTCCGCGCCGAAATCGATCAGCTTGAGAGGCTGGCTCTCCGGAAGCAGAATGACGTCGCACGGAGCCAGCAAGAGCTTCGCGCTGGAGTGTGGTTTCGGGCTCAGGTGCAGGCAGGTGCATCTACGGCAACGCATCTGTACCAAGGGGGCACGCCGTACAGCCTGCCTGAGTTTCTTGAAGATGAGGCATTTACCAACCTCGTCTCATCGAACTCGACACTACAGTTTGCCGTAGGTAATGGCCGAACCGGGCAGCACGTCCGTCTTTCTGACATCGTTGCGGAGATGGACTACGAAAGTCGATTTACGGCAATCGTCGCCGATGACGCGGACATTCGCGCCAAGATCGCCGAGAAGCAGATTGCACTTCGCGACGCTCACAAGATTCCTCTCGAGCAGGCGCTAGTAGATGGCTATCAAGCAGATTATGCCGAAGACTTAAATGAAAACGAGACAATTCGCTATCTTCTCGTCCAGGGTCACCTAGATGAGGACTATGCGGATTACCTTGGCCATTTCTACGGCCATGCGATAGGCAGCGAGGATATGAAGCTCATCTTCGCGCTCCGTCAGGGTGAAGAATGCGATGTCGCTGTGGCGATCAAGGAGCCGGAGAAGTTCGTGAAGAAGCTCAGTCCCCGTAACATCGATCGGGGAAGGGGCTTCATCGCCGAGCTGTTGCTCTATCTGGCACGCTCATTTCTCGATGCGCCCACGAACACCATTACGGAAATCCTGGTGCGCATCCTCGACGACGCGCCGGCCTATCCTCAGCGCTTCGTGGATGCCGTGGATATCCTGATCGAGCGACACGAGGAGGCAACGCTCCTTCGGGCGATCTACCACCTGCGAGCAACGCTCTTTAGCTTGTTATTGAAAGGGCTGTCGGCTCCGGGGGACGGACCGAAGTCCAGTCACGTGGTGGCTATGCTCCGCGCCCTCGATCTGGACCAGCTCGAGCGGCTGCACCACGTCGATGGCTCGATCAAGGATCGCATCCAGATGTTGGGGGATGCCTCCGATCTTGTGACTGGCCTCGACGCGTCGGGCGATGGGTGGCAGTGGTTGAAGGGCGCGGGTGTGCGTTTTGGTCACCTGGAGCCAGGCACCTCACCCGAGGTCCTTTCCGCGCTCGTGGAGGCCGACGCGCTATCGCCCGGGATCCCGATGCTGCAACTGCTAGCACTCAACGGTGGCCGACCCGGGGCGGCCGTGGTGCCCGTGACAGTGAGCCGACTGCTCGCGGCGGACCGCATCGAGGGCATCGAGGCGTTCGTTGCCGCGCACATGCGCCCCGTCGTCGCGCGGCTCCTTGAGCAGGACGTCGCGCTCAAAGAGACGGCCGCCACCGTGCTGATGGTCCTGAAGGTCTTGGCGAGCGATGGGGCGATGGCCAGTCGGTACTTCGAACGGACCAGCTGCTCCTTTCCCACTCTCAGCGCGCTGCCGAGGGCGCTCTGGGACAGCGCGATGCGCGGCGATCGTCTGGACAACCCCGTGGACGCCGTGCACTTGTACGAGGCGCTCCGCCCGCGCGTAGGCGCTGGCGACGCTGAGGAGGTCGATGAAGGGACGATCCGCGTCATCCTCCGCGACTACGCCACGCGCCACGCCGAGCTGCTGGGTACGGCGCTGTGGACCGAGACGGACACCGACGAGCGCCTACAGGAATGGATCGTGACCGATCCTGACCTGGACGAGGTGACCACAAGCTCCCTGTTGGCAGGCACCGTGGTGACCTCGCCGTCACTGCTTTCCGAAGCGGTGTCTGATCAGCGGCTTGATCTTCTTATTCGGCGCGGCCATGTTGCGTTGAGCGAGGCGATCTGGGCTGTGATCGCGACACGCCCTCTTGCAACGCAGGCGGCGTACCTCGCGCCGACATGGGAGCACGTCCGACTGACGCCAATCGAGGCGCAAGTGGATTTTGCCTTGGCCGCTCGCCTCGATGCGGATGGGGTGCTGTCGATCGATGACGCGCTGCGGATCTTTGCCGCGCGGGCCGGCGTGCTATCCGATGAATTCCGGCCCTTGGTCGGTTCGCTGGCTGGGCGGGCCGCCGCCGCTGGCCTTGCATTCCCGGCGCCCCTGATCGACGTCGCCGCTCACCTCCTGCAGCCGGACAACGACGATGCGCGCTATACCCGCGACCTCCTGCTCCAGGCGATGCCGGTGTTGACGTGGCCGCAGGCATCGGCGGCACTTCGTAGCCTTGGCGGCGATCTCGCCAAGCTGAGAGCGGGAAGAAGTGTCGAGGTCGAACTTGCCGACGGGCTGAGAGAGCTGCTAGAAGCGCTTCGAGCGCGCGGCTTCGCCTCCAGTCTCACGCCCGGGAAGAAGGGGACGAAGGTCAACATGAAGAGAAAGTTGTGATCGCGATGGCTGCGCTAGTGATTCCAGTTGCTAGGGTCCGACTGCCGGGTAGGGCGGGGCGCGATCTGACAGGACATGCGTTGGTGCGCCGCGCCCGGTGGGCCGCACGGACACCGGGCGCTACCGCCAGGCCAAGGAAATGTGCCGATGGATGATGACCTCCTAGAATCGCTGCGATATCGCGGCGAGAGCGCGGAGCTCGACTACAAGGCTGAACGCTATAAGCTTGCCAAAGCCAGTGATGTAGAGAAGTCCGAGCTGCTTAAGGACGTGCTGGCGATGGCCAATGCGACGCGCACTGGCACCGCGTGGATCCTCATGGGATTCAAGGAGTGTTCGCCGAAGCCCGCGGAGGTGGTGGGCCTGGCCGCCGACGGCACAATCGACGATTCACGCTTACAGGAATTCAGCAACGCCAAAGTCGATCCCACGCTGCTTTTTCACTACGAATAGCGCATGATCGAGGGAAGGCACGTTGCGAACCTCGGCATGCCGTATTTACGACGCCATGTCCCCACGAGAATGCGGCTCCCCGTGCCACTTCGATGATAGCTGTTGAGCGAATGCTAGTGGCAGCTAACCCACCCGTAAACTATGCCACCCGCATATGCGTTCGCGATGGCGATGGTGATGGTGATGGCGATAGTTACGCAGGAACCACCATGTGCATTATACGTCTTTCGTTTGCAGTGATCGTCTCTGCAAAAGAAAATCGATGGCGAGGAAGATGACTTACAAAATCGTGAACGTCGGTCTGATAAAAGTTGCGAAGTACGAATTCGGTAAACCATCGAGGTGTGACACCCGAGCTGACCGGAATTCGACAACCTAGCGCGTCGCCTAGAGTGAGGTGAGAATGGGGATGATGCATGTCGCGAGCGGAGGCTCTGTCGAAATCGAAGCGAATTGGAAAGGGGACAATATGCCGACCGACAATGTCGGTGAACGTTTGATCCTCCATGTAGTCGTCAGGAACCTCCTGGAACGAGCGTAGTGTCACGGCTGGATAATAAGCTAGGCGATGCTTGATAAGCGCGTCACCATCAAAGGTGTACATCATCTGCACAATTGCACCATCAATCAGCTTGACCGAGTACACGCGGCGGCCACTCAGCTCTTCATACAGTTCAGCGTAATCAACTACGCCCAGTCCAAAGGAAACGTGCTGAGCTCCGTCGAACGTTACCTCCCAAGTCGTCTCTGAGTGCTGCTTGACCGCTGGAAAGTTCTGATCCGAAGCCAATCCTCTCTCAATCAGCTTGGAGAGGATCTCGGTGACGTCCTGAAAGGTGTCTCGTACTCCAGTCGGTGCAGGCATTTACGTGGGCCCCAATAGGCGGATAAGGCGTTCCTTTGTCTGTGGATCTAGATCCTCGACTGCGAGCTCGCCCTGCTCAAGAGCATCTGCGAGCTCGCGCGCTTCGCGATCCTTCTTGTCTCGTCGTTTTTTCTCTCCTGCAGAAAGGTCACGATATGTGATGCGGAGTTTTCCCAACATTTTGTTGTCGGGGTAGGTGAAACTTAAGCGGAAATTCTGATCCCGAAGACGCGTAAATTCGGCCACAAGGTTTGCCATGCCTGGTCCATACCCTAGAACTCGGACCCAGCCCTTGCTTCGTGTAATCGCCGTAAATAGTCGGTTTCGAAGATTAGCTAGGCCTGCTATTGATCCGTCACAGTCCTGAGCGTTTATCACATAGACCATGCCCGCTTCATTGCCCTTTGCACGATAAATGCCTGTAAATGTAACGGACGACGTTTCTGACTTGAAGAAGACATCGGCGTCAGTATCCACCCCCGCCAAATGACTCTGGATACCTTTTTCGAAAAGCGTGCGGCGGATCGGCCCTAGGCGATTTCGTGCGGACATCGGTTCAGGATGAATGATAATGATGTCGTCATGGCGGAGCTCATCCTCATTGAGGTTTTTTCCAATCTGCTCGATTAGCCACGCGTTCTGTTGCTCTTCGTCGCCGAACGTATGGAATGAGACGAGGTCATCGATGGGCGAATGATCTGCAAGGAACGACGGGCTGGTCTCCTCAGTCCGTTCTAGTACCACGGGCCGACCTTTTTGGAGTTCTCCCTCGCGAACGGAGTAGCCAATTTCTTCCCAAAGCTCGGGTTGGTCGAACATCTGGACTAGGCCTGTTTCCGAGCCAGATGGCGGTTCCCTGAAGATGCCGAAGCCCAACGCGTGCGCAGTCACTAGCACCGGCCGCGAGTTCCTGTAGCACTTCTGTAAAATGACATCGCGGCGCGAATCATCTCCTAGGGTGACATTTGGGTTGCCGCCCGAATCTTTGCCAAAGATTTCTTCAGGCGGTGGGAGGGATGCTCCTGAAAGATTTTGCAGCTCGTCATATGCGTAAACCAGTCGATATGGGGGTCTGAGCATCGTGCGACATAGGCGAAGGAAGCTGGGAAAGAAGTCTTGGGCTTCGTCGACAAGGATCACATCGTAGCGATTTAGCTGCGTGTTAACGTTTGCGAGCACCGCCGTGCAAGCGCCATCGAATGCCCGGTCCTTGCTCGAAAAGCGAGAGGACGCGGCCTGAAAATCGAGAAACGGTTGGGCGGTGGCTCGGCAGAACTCGTAGTACATACCATCACGCTCGTCGCTTCCCGGTGCTCCCCAGGCATTAATCACGCGCAACTGCGTCCAGTCTGGCTCCTCACCGCTTTGCTCAAGGCAAAAATTGTTGATCAGACGTTTGAATTGCCCTTTGAGAGCGCGGCTGTTGAAGGTAACGGCGATTCGCCAATCTGGATGTTGTGTGTGGAGATAGGCAGCCTTCAGTGCGAGCACAATTGTCTTGCCCGAACCTGCCAAGCCACGGATTCGTTGCACCCCATCTAATGTCTCAATGACCGCTCGATTTTGTCGATAGTCGAGTGTGGCAATCGTATCCTCAAGACGTTTCAACCGGGCTCCTCGTGAATCGGGTCTTTTAACTTCCCGCTTCGACCGGCTTTTACGAATTGACGACAAGCTCTCCACTGCTGAAAGAACCGTATTGTAAATAAGGAGGTCGCCATGATCCCAGTCAATACTGTCAATGACTTCAGTTAAGGTTTGATCGTTGGCAACCAGGTATTCTTCGCTCCCGTACCGCTCAATGTTTGCTATCGCGGGAGCGTAAGTGACTACCGTCAGGCTGGGAATCAGCTTTCTCTGCTTAACAAGGTCTTTGTGGAGCCGGAGTTTGGCCTCGATCTTGTTAGCAAGGTCGTCCTGACGCGCAGCGAAGTCACCGAGCACAGTCCCTTCAACCAGATCAAAAAGAACGATGCCTTTATCCGGGCTAATTAAAGTGCCGTCGAGCGAATACTTTCCTTCAGGCGTTGCGATTAAAGGGTAGCCGAAGAAACATTCGCCCCTCAGTCCAGCCACACGCGAAAGCGCTTCTTCAAGCGCATGTGAGGCAGCGGGCTTGCCGTTCATGCCTCGCGTAAAATTTAATTCAGGCATAATGTTTGACCCAGGCAAAGTATGATGGATGAGTTCGAGCAACATGCATGTCCTCTACGCGCGCTTGGACAGATTGCTCTGAAGATTCCGGTCCGCACCGGCGGCAAAAGGGGAGTTTATTCCACCTCAGTGGTCTCTGGGCTCTCGGGGACACTGGGCGATAGCGTCTGCGCCGTCGGTCCGCGGGACGTGGCCCTTCGAAGGGCTACCATCGCGTTAACCCCCGCCGCCGAGCGCCTCGTGTAATACGTGACCATGCGTTCGGTCTTCCAACCGCCAGCCTGCTGAATCTGCGTGCTGCTCGCACCGTGCTCGGCCAGATCGTTGGCCGAGCCAATCCGCGCCGAATGTCCACTGATAGCCGCAGCGTTCTCCAGTCCCGCCGCCTTGGCCCGCCGACGAAAGATGCGCGCAACCTCCTGGGCCAACAGGGCAGGGGACGAGGACGCGTCCGCCTTCGGACGGCCGCCCACGGGCCGGAAGAGGAAGCCCTCGGTTACGCCGCCGGCGGCCTGCCAGGCGCGAATCCGCGCGATGGTGTCGAGGCTGACGAACCGGTAGTCGGGGGCGGCGCCGTCCTGATTGGTCTTCGAGAATGGCACGTGCAGCGACCAGCTATTGCGTCGGCGGTTGTGGAGCAAGTGCTCAACTTGGACCGCGACCAGCTCGGACTCCCGACACAGGGTGTCGGAGGCGAGCGAGAGTAACGCCGCGTCACGCAGGTCGCGCAGGCTGTCGCCCAACACGGCAA
>Ga0157370_10005690_pt1 | contig 13932 bp, 11 predicted proteins | sample C35metaG_FD_113463 | JGI IMG/M metagenome (GOLD analysis project Ga0157370, IMG submission 113463) | Corn rhizosphere microbial communities from Kellogg Biological Station, Michigan, USA - C3-5 metaG | ecosystem: Host-associated > Plants > Roots > Rhizosphere > Soil | place: USA: Michigan...
CAGCCCAGCACCACCACGCCCGGTTTGTCGAAGGTGATCGGCTCGGACGGCGTGCCCTCGTACAGGCGCAGCTCAAAACGCTTGGCCGGCGAGAAGGAATAGACGTGGTGGCGAATATTGTCGCTGTTGGGAAAGGTGACTTTGGTGCTGGTGTGAACCGCTAACACGGAGGGGGCGAACTGTTTTTGCACCTGGTCCATGATCCCCGTCTGCGCCGGCACTGCCGCACCCGTAGGTCCTTGCAGGGTGATGACCGCGCCTTCGAGCGCCTTGCCCTGCGCATCCACCAGATTGGCTTGAAACGACGCCGCGCCGACCGAGCAACTGGTGAACACCACACACGCTGTGGCCAGCGACAGCCACGAACAACACCTGCGAACAACTTGGGCCAAGCAACGCGATTGCGGCATAGCAACTACCTTGAAGTGTGTGGCCTTGAAGTGTGTGGCCTTGAAGTGCGCGCCTCTAAGGATAAAAAGCGCGGGATAGAGCGCTCGAAGAAGCCAGGATCAACACGCTGATCGGCAGCCTAACGGAGTTACCCGCGAACTTCACCTGCAAAAAGCGGCAATGTGCCATCACGGCAGAAAAACATCAGCCCGTGGCGGCATGTAGGAAATATAGACGGGAAATGGGCGAGGCCCAGTATTGCTGGCAATCAGCGCTATGGCTCGCCACGCAGACGCTTCGGCGTCAGGCCCAGATAGCGGCGCATGGCGGTGGTGAGCGCGCTCTGGCTGGAGAAACCGCACTCTTCGGCGATGCGAATCAGCGGCAGGCTGCTTTCGCGCAACAAGCGCGAGGCGCGGTCGAGGCGAATTTTCAGCAGGTACTGGTGCGGCGTGAGGCCGAGGCTGTCTTTGAATTGCGCATGGAAATGGCTGGGGCTCAAGCACGCGACGTGGGCCAGTTCCGCCACGCTGATGCGCCGGGCCAGGTGTTGGTCGATATAGGCGTCGAGGCGCTCAACGTTCAACGGGCCGGGCGCGCGTTCGTTGCGCTCGCCAAACAGCCGCACGTGCAAGGCGCGCAGCAGCACGCCACTCAAGGAGCGCGCCAACTGCGTATCGCTGCCATAGCGCGCCAGTTCGGCGCCGGCGTAGCTGAGCAGGTTCTGGAAGTCGGCATCCAGCGCGGGGTAACGCGGCATGTCGAACAGACGGGCGAGCAGTTCGAGGTCGTCGGCGGAACTACCCTGTTCATCCAGATCGATGATTAGCATGCGGTTGTCGCCGACGCCGGCGAACTGATGCTCGGCATCGCCTGGCACCAGGCAGGCGCGCATGCGGCACACCTCACCGCCACGACCGTTCACCTCGAATTCCGCACGGCCAGCCAGCGACAACACCAGTTGATGGTGGTCGTGAGCGTGTTCATGGGTTTGGTCGTCGAGACGGAGCAGGCGAGCTTCAAGCATGGCGCAAGGCGGGTCGAAATGAGGCGCGCATGGTACGTGAACGGGCCATTTTTTCCCAGCCGCAACCGACGGGTGAATGCCACGCAAGCTGGCTTTTCCCGGGGCCTGCAGCAACTTATGGGTGCGCTGCCCAGGCGCAAAATCGAGCCGCTTCGCTTGTCAATGAACGCGCGCCATTGAATTAGTTACCCGTCCGACCCATCTACCTAGTCATGTAGTGATCACAGGTGCCGCATGAACGACCACGTTACTGATATCGACGACGACGAAACGCAAATGCCCGAGGGCCTGCACCTTCCCCACGCCCTGGCGTTGCCCAACGTGCGCCCGCCTGAACGGCTGTACGTTATTCCTATTCATAACCGCCCGTTCTTCCCGGCCCAGGTGTTGCCGGTGATCGTCAACGAAGAACACTGGACCGAAACACTGGAGCTGGTCGGCAAAACCGACCACCACAGCCTGGCGCTGTTCTACGTCGACGAACCGGTGACCGACCCGCGCCATTTCAATACCGACAGCCTCCCCGAGCACGGCACGCTGGTGAAAATTCACCAGGCCAGCCGCGTCGACGGCAAGCTGCAATTCGTCGCCCAAGGCATGCAACGGGTGAAGATTCGCGGCTGGCTGAAACGGCACCGCCCGCCCTACTTGGCGGAAGTGGAATACCCGCCAAGTGCCGATGACCGCCGCGATGAGGTCAAGGCCTACGGCATGGCGCTGATCAACGCGATCAAGGAATTGCTGCCGCTCAACCCGCTGTACAGCGAAGAGTTGAAGAACTACCTGAACCGCTTCAGCCCTAACCAGCCCTCGCCGCTCACCGACTTTGCCGCCGCGCTTACCACCGCCACGCCTAAAGAGCTGCAAGATGTGCTCGACACCGTGCCCGTGCTGGAACGCATGGAAAAAGTGCTGCCCATGCTGCGCAAGGAAGTGGAAGTGGCGCGCCTGCAGAGCGAACTGTCGGCCGAGGTGAACCGCACCATCGGCGAGCATCAGCGCGAGTTCTTCCTCAAGGAGCAGCTCAAGCTGATTCAGCAGGAACTGGGGCTGACCAAAGACGACCGCAGCGCCGACCTGGAACAATTCGAGCAGCGCCTGGAAGGCAAAACCCTGCCAGAGCAGGCGAAAAAGCGCATCGAGGAAGAACTGAACAAACTGTCGATTCTGGAAACCGGCTCGCCGGAATATGCGGTGACGCGCAATTACCTCGACTGGGCGACCAACATTCCGTGGGGCGTACACGGCAAGGACAAGCTCGACCTGCAACACGCCAAGCAGGTGCTCGACGCCCAGCACTCCGGGCTGGATGACATCAAAGAGCGGATTCTCGAGTTCCTCGCCGTCGGTGCGTTCAAGGGCGAGATTTCCGGCTCCATCGTCTTGCTCGTCGGGCCGCCGGGCGTGGGCAAAACCAGTATCGGCAAATCCATCGCCGAAACCCTGGGGCGTCCGTTCTACCGCTTCAGCGTCGGCGGCATGCGCGACGAAGCAGAAATCAAAGGCCATCGCCGCACCTACATCGGCGCCCTGCCCGGCAAATTGGTGCAGGCGTTGAAAGACGTCGAAGTGATGAACCCGGTGATCATGCTCGACGAAATCGACAAGCTCGGCGCCAGCCACCAGGGCGACCCGGCCTCGGCGCTGCTGGAAACCCTGGACCCGGAGCAAAACGCCGAATTCCTCGACCATTACCTGGACCTGCGCCTGGACCTGTCCAAGGTGCTGTTCGTGTGCACCGCCAATACCTTGGATTCCATCCCCGGTCCGTTGCTCGACCGGATGGAAGTCATTCGCCTGGCCGGCTATATCGCCGAAGAAAAATTTGCCATCGCCAAACGCCACTTGTGGCCTAAGCAATTGGAAAAGGCCGGCGTGCCGAAACACCGCCTGAGCATCAGCGACAACGCGCTCAAAGCAGTGATTGAAGGCTATGCCCGCGAGGCCGGGGTTCGGCAGCTGGAAAAACAGCTGGGCAAAGTGGTGCGCAAGGCTGTGGTGAAACTGCTCGGCGACCCGGACAGCAAGCTGAAAATCGGCCCGAAAGATTTGGAAGGCTACTTGGGGATGCCGTTGTTTCGCCGTGAGCAACTGTTGGCGGGCGTTGGCGTTATCACCGGCCTGGCCTGGACCAGCATGGGCGGCGCCACCTTGCCGATTGAAGCGACGCGCATTCACACGCTCAACCGCGGCTTCAAGCTGACCGGCCAACTGGGCGAAGTGATGAAAGAGTCGGCCGAGATTGCGTACAGCTACGTCAGTTCGCACCTGAAGGAATTTCGTGGCGACCCGACCTTCTTCGACCAAGCCTTCGTTCACCTGCACGTGCCGGAAGGCGCCACGCCAAAAGACGGCCCCAGCGCCGGCGTGACCATGGCCAGCGCCCTGCTCTCGCTCGCGCGCAACCAGGCGCCGAAAAAAGGCGTGGCCATGACCGGCGAGCTGACCCTGACCGGCCATGTACTGCCCATCGGCGGCGTACGCGAAAAGGTGATCGCCGCGCGGCGCCAGAAAATCTACGAGCTGATTCTTCCGGAAGCCAACCGGGGCGACTTCACCGAATTGCCTGAGTATTTAAAGGAAGGCATCACTGTGCACTTCGCCAAGCGCTTTACCGATGTGGCGAAGGTGTTGTTCTAACAAACACCTCGCCCGTAGGAGCTAGCTTGCTAGCGAACCCTGGAAACCGCAGCGATCGGCGTTTCCACGGTTCGCTAGCAAGCTAGCTCCTACAAAGAGCGGATCGCAGCGCCATAATTTGGCGCTATGCTTGCCGCCACTCATCGCCCCTTGGACAGGATCAATTCATGACCGCTGCACGCCTGCTTCTCCCGATCGGCATCGCTCTGCTCGCTGCCTGCGCCCAACAACCTGGCAAAAATGTTGCCGTCCAGGTGGATAAGTCGAGCGACTGCCCGGCGACCTTGCGTCCCGGCCAGCAATTGATCGTGACCCTGAGCAGCAACCCCACCACCGGCTTTCGCTGGCAAACTAAAGATGCCGCCGCCAACGTGCTGCGCAGCCTTGGCCCAGAGGTTTACAGCAACCCGGAAGACGCCGGCATCGTCGGCAGCGCGGGCGTGTCGACCTGGCGTTTTCAGGCCACCTCGGCAGGCACCGGCGAGTTGCTGATGGCCTATCACCGTCCATGGGAACCAGAAGTCGCGCCGGCCGAGCTGTTCGACTGCCCCATCACCGTTAAGTAACCCGATTCCGCCACCGCATTGCCGCTGAGCCCGTTTGCCACCAAAGGGGCTGGCGGCGCTCGTGCAGCTGGTTAAAATGGCGCCCTTTTGAGCCAAGCGTAACCACCGTGAGCCAGGAATCCGACCGTCTCTTTGCTGTGCCGCTGCCTTCCGTGCCGGACTTCACCTTCAATGAAGCCGTGGCGCGCGTGTTCCCGGACATGATTAAACGCTCGGTGCCGGGCTACCCGACCATCGTCGAGAACATCGGCGTGCTGGCTGCCCAGTTCGCTCAGCCGCACAGCGTGCTCTACGACCTGGGCTCTTCGCTGGGGGCGGTCACCCAAGCCTTGCGCCGGCATGTGACCTGCAGCGATTGCCGGGTCATTGCGGTGGATAACTCCAGCGCCATGGTCGAGCGCTGCGCTGAGTACCTGCATGCCCAGGACTCGATGTTTCAGGAGTTGCTGCCGGTCGAGGTGGTTGAGGCCGATATTCTTGGCCTGCAACTGCAACCCACCTCACTGGTGGCACTGAATTTCACCCTGCAATTCATCCAGCCGGAGCAACGCTTGCAGTTGCTGACTCAGATCCGCCAGGCGTTGCTGCCGGGCGGTGCGCTGATTCTGTCGGAGAAACTGCGCTTCGATGATGAACAGGAACACGATCTGCTGACCGAGCTGCATGTCGCCTTCAAGCGCGCCAACGGCTACAGCGAGTTGGAAATTGCCCAGAAGCGCAACGCCATTGAAAACGTGATGAAACCCGACAGCCTTGAGCAACACCGCGAGCGCCTGCTGGCCGCAGGGTTCAGCAAAGTAGTGCCGTGGTTTCAGTGTCTGAACTTTGCTTCGTTGATTGCCTTGCCATGATTGATTTATCCCCTTTGGTCCGCCACTTGGCGGGCACACCGTTGGCTACCTGGGCCCATGGCTTGCAAGCGCAACTCGACAGCAAAATGGAAAAAGGTCACGGCGACCTGGAACGCTGGCAAGGCGCGCTGGACGCCCTTCCCGCTTTGCATCCCACACAGATTGATCTGGAAAGCGGCCTGCGCCTGGATTGCGACTGCGACGAGGCCACGCGCGCACAGATGCGTCAGGCACTGATGGGCTTGTCGCCGTGGCGCAAGGGCCCGTTCGACTTGTTCGGCGTGCACGTCGACACCGAATGGCGCTCGGATTGGAAATGGTCGCGGGTGTCGCCGCATTTGGATTTACGCGGCAAGCGCGTGCTCGATGTTGGCTGCGGCAACGGCTATTACCAATGGCGAATGCTCGGTGCCGGTGCCGACAGCGTGATCGGCATCGACCCCAACTGGCTGTTCTTCTGCCAATTCCAGGCCGTACAACGCTACCTGCCGGACCGCCGCGCCTGGCATCTGCCGTTCGCGCTGGAAGATTTGCCAGCGGGGCTGGAAGGCTTCGACACCGTATTCTCCATGGGCGTTTTCTACCACCGCCGCTCGCCCATCGAGCATTTGCTGGCGCTGAAGGACTGCTTGGTTAAAGGTGGCGAGTTGGTGCTGGAAACGTTGGTGATCGAGGGCGACGTCAACCAAGTGTTGGTGCCCGAAGACCGTTACGCGCAAATGCGCAACGTGTGGTTTTTGCCCTCTGTACCGGCCTTGGAACTGTGGCTGCGCCGTGCCGGCTTCAGCGACGTGAAGTGCGTGGACGTCAGCGTGACCAGCGTCGAGGAACAGCGCAGCACAGAATGGATGCGCTATCAGTCGCTGAGTCACTTCCTTGATCCCAGCGACCACAGCAAAACCGTGGAAGGCCTGCCAGCGCCGATGCGCGCCGTGATTACGGCGCGCAAATAACCCAAACGCCATACAACAATCGGGGCAACGCTTAGCGATTGGCCGCCGCCACGATCAATTGCTTCATCTCTGCCACCGCCGCTTTGAACCCCACAAACAGCGCATGCGCCACCAGCGCGTGGCCGATGTTCAGCTCGTTAACACCCTTGATCGCCGCCACCGCTTCCACGTTGTGGTAGTGCAAACCATGGCCGGCGTTGACGATCAGCCCTTGGGCCAGGCCAAAAGCGACGCCGTCGGCAATTCGTTTCAGTTCATCGGCGGTTTCGCTTGGCGTGTGGGCGTCGGCGTAGCGGCCGGTGTGCAGTTCGATGGCGGGCGCGCCAATGCGCCGTGAGGCTTCGATTTGGCGCTCGTCGGCGTCGATAAACAGCGACACCTCACAGCCCAATCGGGCCAGGCGCTCTACCGCCGCTTTGATTCGCGCTTCCTGGCCGGCGACGTCAAGGCCGCCTTCGGTGGTCAGCTCCTGGCGCGTTTCCGGTACCAGGCAGATATGCGCCGGGCGAATGCGCTCGGCAAAGCTGAGCATCTCTTCAGTCACGCCCATCTCGAAATTCATGCGCGTTTGCAGCACGTCCTTGAGCAGCAGCACGTCGCGCTCTTGGATATGCCGACGGTCTTCACGCAGGTGCACAGTGATGCCATCGGCACCGGCTTCTTCGGCGTCGAGCGCGGCTTTTACCGGGTCCGGGTAGCGCGTGCCGCGGGCCTGGCGCAGGGTGGCAACGTGGTCGATGTTCACGCCCAACAGAATTCGGTTGGCGTCAGTCACGGGGTGGCTCCTTCAACGTCATGAACAATTCGCGGCTGACCAGCGGTCGGCCACCTAAATGGGGTGCCAGGGCTTGGCGCATCAAGCGTTTGGCGGCGGCCAGCGCGCCCGGGGCCGTCCAGTCAGCCTCGGCCATCGCAAGCAATTCAGCGCCTTGGAACAGCCCCGGTTGAAACAGCTGAACCGGTTCCAGACCGGCGTCCGGCAGCAGGCGATAGAGCTGATCGGCTACGACCGGCTGGCCGTTCAGGTCTTCGCCAAGGGCAAAACCATACCCCAGCTCGTCGAGCAGGCGCCATTCGAACGCGCGCAGCAACGGCTCAAGCGCGCGGCCGGCGGCCAAGGCTTCGAGCGTTGCAGCGTAATGCTCAAACAGAACGGGATGGGGATCTTCAGCGGGCAGCAGGCGCAGGATCAACTCGTTCAGGTACAAGCCGCTGAACAGCGCCTCGCCGTGCAGCCAGCGGGGAATACCCGCCGCTTCGAGGCGGCCGACGTTTTTCAATTCGCCACGCCCGCGAAACTCTACTTCCACCGGCACAAACGGCCGAGCAAGCGTGCCCGCTTTGCCCCGCGCACCACGAAGCACGGCGCGCAGCCGACCTTGTGGCGTGAGGAAATCAACCAGCGCGCTGCTTTCGCGGTAGGCCCGGCTGTGCAGAATGAACGCCGGTTGCGCGCTGTTGAACATGGGAAGCCTCGCCGCGACGGGGCTTAAAGGTCGGCGTAACCCAGCGAACGCAGGGCGCGTTCATCGTCGGACCAGCCGCCTTTCACCTTCACCCAAAGGTTGAGCATGACTTTGGAGTCGAACAGCACTTCCATGTCTTTGCGCGCATCCATGCCGATGCGTTTAATGCGTTCGCCTTTGTCGCCGATGATGATTTTCTTCTGGCCGTCACGCTCCACCAGAATCAAGGCGTGGATGTGCAAGGTCTTGCCCTGCTGCTTGAATTCTTCAATTTCGACGGTGATCTGGTACGGCAGCTCGGCGCCCAGCTGACGCATGATTTTTTCGCGCACCAGCTCAGCGGCGAGAAAGCGGCTGCTGCGGTCGGTGATCTGGTCTTCGGGGAAAAAGTGCTCGTTTTCCGGCAGGTATTTCTCGATCAGGCCTTCCAACGCGTCGAGGTTATGCCCGTGCTGCGCGGAAATCGGCACAATCTGCGCGTTCGGCAGCTGGCCTTGTAGCCATTCCAGATGCGGCATCAGCTCGGATTTATCTTCAATGCGGTCAGTTTTGTTGATCGCCAGAATCACCGGACCTTCTACGTACTGCACGCGCTCCAGAACCATTTGGTCTTCGTCGGTCCAGCGGGTGCGCTCGACCACGAAGATCACCACGTCGACGTCTTTCAACGCCGCCGATGCGGTTTTGTTCATGTAGCGGTTCAGCGCTTTCTCACCGTTCTTGTGCATGCCGGGGGTGTCGACGTAGATGGCCTGCACGGCCCCTTCCGTTTTGATACCGAGCATGTTGTGGCGAGTGGTTTGCGGCTTGCGCGAGGTGATCGCCAGTTTCTGGCCAAGAATGTGGTTGAGCAGCGTCGACTTGCCTACGTTGGGCCGGCCGACGATGGCGACATAGCCACAGCGTGTTGCGGTTGAATCAGTCATGGCCATTCTCCACACCAAGGGCAATCAAAGCGGCCGCTGCGGCTACTTGTTCGGCAATACGGCGGCTGGCGCCCTGCCCGATGGTTTTGTCATTCAATAAGGTGATCTGGCACTCGACTACAAAAGTCCGGCAGTGCGGGTCGCCCTGGATATCCACCACTTCGTAGCGCGGCAGATCGCAGCCACGCGATTGCAGGAATTCCTGCAGGCGGGTTTTCGGGTCTTTGTTGGTGTCGACCAGCGTCAGACCGTCGAGCTCTGAGCTTAGCCACGCCAACACGCGCTCGCGCGCCGCTTCCATGCCAGCGTCCAAATAAATGGCGCCGATCAGGGCTTCCAGCGCATCCGCCAGAATCGACTCACGGCGGAAACCACCGCTCTTCAACTCGCCGGAACCCAGGCGCAGGTATTCACCCAAATCGAACCCGCGCGCCAGAACGGCCAGGGTTTCGCCTTTTACCAGGCGCGCGCGCAAACGCGACAATTGGCCTTCGCGCGCCTGTGGAAAGCGCTCGAACAAGGCCTCGCCGGCAACAAAGTTGAGGATGGCATCACCGAGGAACTCCAGACGCTCGTTATTACGTCCGGCAAAGCTGCGGTGAGTAAGGGCCAGGATCATCAGATCCTGGTCTTGGAAGGTGTAACCGAGCTGACGCTCTAAACGACTCAGAGCAGCACTCACGGCATACGCACGCGGAATTCTTTGTCGAAACGAGCGACGAGATCGAGATTACTGATCAGCGCCTCGCGACGTTCGTACTTGAGATGGATAAGGAATTCACCGTTCTCCAGCTTCACGTCCATCGCTTCTTTAGGATCCAGATTATTGATGGAGTTGAGCTGCATCGCTTTCTCGACGTAGCCATACACCTCGGGAACGGTGCGAATGTCGGCGGCCTTGTCGGTTTCAATCGAGGTGATTGTTTTAGAAAGGGCGGCGTTGTCCATGTAATGAGGAACCATCTTGAAGACGGCGGTGGCGACGAACGCCAAAAAAGCCAAGGTGCACATCCACCCCAACAACGACATACCCTTCTGCGAACGCGCAAGCGCCATGTTTGACCTCAGTCTCAGTATTTTTTTAAAAGTCCACAGCCTCTGCGGGCCTGACTATATATAGCGTGCGGCGCTGGTTTTCGCAGCGCCGACAGATCAGTGAATCAGGCCTACGCGTGACAGAGTCGGCACGTTGCGCAATTTCGGGTCGGCCCAGCTCAACCAGACGGCGAAGGCTTTGCCGACGATGTTCTTGTCTGGAACCATGCCGAGCAATTCTTTCGGAATTTTCGGATCGTTCCAATAACGGCTGTCGTTCGAGTTATCGCGGTTATCGCCCATCATGAAGTAATGACCGGCTGGCACGGTCCACTCGTTGCCCGGATCGGCGCGGTAGCGGTTCATTTCGATGCGGATCAAGTGCTCCACTTCGCCCAGTTTTTCCTGATACAGCGTGGCGCTGCCAAGGGAACCGGGCTCTTCGCCGAGCAGCTTTTTAGCCACTGACTCGCCGTTTACGAACAGCTGTTTATCGGCGGTGTAGCGCACCTTGTCGCCCGGCAAACCCACTACCCGTTTGATGTAGTTGATGGTCGGCTCGCTAGGATAGCGAAACACCATGACATCGCCGCGCTGCGGGTCGCCCACTTCGATGACCTTGGTATCAAGCACCGGTAAGCGAATGCCGTAGGCGAATTTGTTCACCAGAATGAAATCGCCGACTTCCAGCGTTGGCTTCATCGAGCCAGACGGAATCTGGAACGGTTCAACCAGGAACGAGCGAAGCACCAGCACGATCGCCAAAACCGGAAAGAACGATTTGCCATATTCCACCAGCAAAGGCTCGCGATTGAGCTGATCAAGCACGGCTTGATCGGGCTCGGCCACCTGCCCTTGGTAGGCGGCGACCGCTGCATTGCGACGAGGCGCCAACAGCACCAGGTCGAACAGAGCGAGCACACCGCAGACAGCGACAGCGATTACCAACAACAGCGGAAAATTGAACGACATAGGTATTAACCATCCAACCTGAGCACTGCGAGGAAGGCTTCTTGTGGAATTTCCACGTTGCCGACCTGCTTCATCCGTTTTTTACCGGCTTTCTGCTTTTCAAGCAGTTTGCGCTTACGGCTGACGTCACCGCCGTAGCACTTAGCCAATACGTTCTTGCGCAGCGCCTTGACGGTGGTGCGAGCCACAATCTGTCCGCCGATGGCAGCCTGAATGGCCACATCGAACATCTGCCGCGGAATCAGTTCTTTCATCTTTTCAGTCAGCGCACGACCTTTGTAATGCGCGTTGTCGCGGTGCACGATCAGCGCCAGGGCGTCTACCTTGTCGCCGTTGATCAGCACATCAAGCTTCACCAGATTGGCCGACTGATAACGGTCGAAATGGTAATCCAACGAGGCATAACCGCGGCTGGTGGACTTCAGACGGTCGAAGAAGTCCAACACCACTTCGTTCATCGGCAGGTCGTAGCTGACCTGAACCTGAGTACCCAGGAACAGCATGTCGCGCTGAACGCCACGCTTCTCGATACACAAGGTGATGACGTTGCCCAAATGCTCCTGGGGAACCAGGATATTGGCCCGCACGATCGGCTCGCGCATGTCTTCAATTGCCGACAAATCTGGCAATTTCGAGGGGTTATCGACGTAGATGGTTTCGCCATTTTTCAACAGCAATTCGAAGATTACCGTCGGCGCTGTGGTGATCAGGTCCAGGTCGTACTCGCGTTCGAGTCGCTCCTGAATAATCTCCATGTGCAGCATGCCAAGGAAGCCGCAACGGAAACCGAAACCCAGCGCATCGGAACTTTCGGGCAAGTATTGCAGCGACGAGTCGTTGAGCGTCAGCTTTTGCAGGGCTTCACGGAAGTCTTCGAAGTCGTCCGAGCTCACCGGGAATAGACCCGCGTAAACCTGCGGCTGAATTCGCTTGAAGCCTGGCAGCACATCGACGTCAGGCGTCGAGCTGAGGGTCAGCGTATCGCCAACGGGTGCGCCGTGAATGTCTTTGATGCCGGCGATGATAAAGCCTACTTCGCCGGCTTTCAGGTCCACCGTGGCGGTGTGCTTGGGCGTGAACACACCCACGCTGTCCACCAGGTGAATCTTGCCAGTGGACTTGACCAGAATCTTGTCGCCCTTCTTCACGCAGCCGTGGCGCACGCGCACCAGCGAGACGACGCCCAGGTAATTGTCGAACCAGGAGTCGATGATCAACGCTTGCAGCGGATCTTCAATATTGCCGGTGGGCGCCGGAATGGTTTGCACCAGACGCTCGAGCACTTCATCAACACCCATGCCGCTCTTCGCGCTGCACGCGACGGCGTCGGTGGCATCAATGCCGATGATTTTCTCGATTTCTTCTTTAACCCGGTCCGGATCAGCCTGCGGCAGGTCCATTTTGTTCAATACGGGCATCACTTCCAGGCCCTGCTCGATCGCCGTGTAGCAGTTCGCGACCGATTGCGCCTCAACGCCTTGACCGGCGTCGACTACCAGCAATGCGCCCTCGCAGGCAGCCAGCGACCGGCTGACTTCGTAAGTGAAGTCAACGTGGCCGGGGGTATCAATGAAGTTCAGCTGGTAGGTTTTACCGTCACGCGCCTTGTAATGGAGGGTGACGCTGTGGGCCTTGATGGTGATGCCGCGCTCGCGCTCGAGGTCCATGGAATCGAGAACCTGGGCTTCCATTTCGCGTTCGGACAAACCGCCGCACATCTGAATGAATCGGTCGGCCAGGGTCGATTTGCCGTGGTCGATGTGGGCGATGATGGAGAAATTACGGATATGACTCAGGTCACTCACGGATCAACACTCAAAAAGGCCGCAGGCAGATTGCCCGCCGAAAAATAGCCGGGAAGTGTACCCGATCGGCGGCGGGGGCGTCACCCGTGCCGCCGACAGACGCCCACGAAAAAGGGCGGTAACGACCGCCCTTTTTTGCATTACCGACTAAGCGTCACTCAGACAACTTGAAGGTAATGAAGCTTGCACGGCCTTCACGGAGCACGCGCATCGACACCGAGCGGTTCTTCGGTAGGGCCTGCGCGACCTGGGTAAAGGTCTTCGTCGAATCAATGGCCTGGTTATTCAGGTGAGTGATGACATCACCCGGACGCAGGCCGATGAGCGCTGCCGGGCCGTCTTGTACTTCCTTGATGACTACGCCGCCTTTGAGATCAAGCGCTTTGCGCTCATCAGCAGTGAGCTCGGCCACCTTGACGCCCATGCGATTGCTGTTGCGCTCAACGGCCGACTCACCGCCACCGTTGGCAGCGACCTGATCGTCGTCTGCAGGCAGGTTGCCGATGGTCAATTCCACGGTCTTGCGCGAGCCTTCACGAATCACTTCAAGCTCGGCTTTGCTGCCCGCTTTCATACGGCCGACCAAGTGAGGCAAGTCCGCCGACATGACGATGGGTTGAGCGTTGAGGCTCAAAATGACGTCGCCGACCTGCAAGCCACCTTTGGCTGCGGGGCCGTCTTCCATCACTTGAGCGACCAATGCGCCGGCTGGTTTGTCCAGGCCAAACGACTCAGCCAGGTCTTTATTGACCTCTTGGATCACTACGCCCAGCCAGCCGCGGCTGACTTTGCCTTCGGTTCGCAGCTGATTGGCCACGTCCATCGCCACATCCATAGGAATGGCGAACGACAGGCCCATAAAGCCACCCGAACGGGTGAAAATTTGGGAGTTGATACCGATTACTTCGCCATTCAGGTTAAACAGCGGGCCGCCCGAATTGCCGGGGTTGATCGCCACGTCAGTTTGGATGAACGGCACGTAGCTCTCATTCGGCAGGCTGCGCCCCTTCGCGCTGACGATGCCGGCGGTAGCGGAGTGGTCAAAGCCAAATGGCGAGCCAATGGCGAGCACCCAGGCGCCAACTTTAAGCTCTTCGGATTTACCGATTTTCACGACCGGAAGATTTTTTCCATCAACCTTCAGCAATGCCACGTCGGTGCGAGGATCAGCGCCGATCAGCTTGGCTTTCAATTCGCTGCGGTCAGACAGGCGCACGATAATTTCGTCAGCGCCAGTCACGACGTGGTTGTTGGTCAGCACATAGCCATCGGGAGAAATGATGAAGCCGGAGCCCAGCGAC
>Ga0157370_10005695_pt1 | contig 13928 bp, 18 predicted proteins | sample C35metaG_FD_113463 | JGI IMG/M metagenome (GOLD analysis project Ga0157370, IMG submission 113463) | Corn rhizosphere microbial communities from Kellogg Biological Station, Michigan, USA - C3-5 metaG | ecosystem: Host-associated > Plants > Roots > Rhizosphere > Soil | place: USA: Michigan...
TACGGCGACCACCGAGAATCCCGCCTACACCAGCCAGAACCAGGCCCTCTACGGGGTCGACAACGGGGCGCAGCTGGTGGCCAAGTACCACCTGGGCAGCGTCATCTACTTCAGCTGGAGCGGCAATCTCGCCAGCCCGACCCAGATCGCCACGCTCTCCAACGGGCTGCAGCAGGCGGCCAGTGACAGCGACGGCGTCCCGCTGCTGATCAGCACCGATCAGGAGGGCGGCTCGGTCAACCGGATCGGCGCCCCGCTGGCGGTCTCGCCGGGCAACATGGCCATCGGCGCGACCGGCCGGCTTACCGACTCCTACGACATGTCGCGGGTCACCGGCCAGCAGCTGAAGGCGCTGGGCATCAACGTCGACGACGCGCCGGTGGTGGACACCAACACCAACCCGGCCAACAGCGCCGACGGCCCGCGCTCGTTCGGTGACCGCGCGCTGGCCGTCGCCGCGTTCGGCGCCGCCTCGGTCGCCGGGTACCAGCAGGCCGGAATCGCCGCCACCGCAAAGCACTTCCCGGGCCTCGGCAGCACCAGCGTGAACACCGACAACGGGATCGCGGTCACCGACGAGACCAGGGCCGACTTCGAACGCAACGACCTGCCACCGTTCCGAGCCGCCATCGCGGCCGGCGTGGACGAGATCATGGCGGCGCACATCGTCGCTCCGGCACTGGACCCGAGCGGTGCGCCGGCCAGCCTGTCCAACCCGATCGTGACCGGCATCCTGCGCAACGAACTGCACTATGACGGCGTGGTGATCACCGACGCGCTGTCGGCCGCCGCGCTGGCCAACGTGGATCCGGCCCAGCGGGCGGTGCGGGCCATCCAAGCCGGCGACGACCAGTTGCTGATGCCCACCGACCTGGCCGCGGCCGAGTCCGCGGTGCTGGCCGCGGTGCACGACGGCACCATCAGCCAAGCCCGGATCGATCAGTCGGTCAGCCGGATCCTGCGGCTCAAGCAACGGCTCGGGCTCTTCGACGGCGCCCAGGTGGATGCGTCCCAGGCGGCCAGCCGGGTGGGCACGCCGAGCCAGCTCGCGACCGCCGCCCGGACCGCCGCCGACTCGATCACCCTGGTGCGCAACGGAGCCGGCACGCTGCCGCTGGCCGACGGCTCCGGCAAGCAGATCCTCATCACCGGCTGGGGTGCCAGCAGCACCCAGATCCTGGCGGCCGAGGTGGCCGGCCACGGCGCGCAGACCCAGCGGGTCTACACCGGCTCGGCGCCGGGCAGTGCCACCATCGCCAGGGCGGTCGCCGCCGCGCAGGCCAGCGACGAGGTGGTGGTGACGACCAACAACGCCTGGGGCGACTCCGGCCAGCAGAACCTGGTGCACCAGCTGGTGGCGACCGGCAAGCCGGTCACCGTGCTGGCCCTCGGCGCCCCGTACGACCTCGGTTACCTGCCTGAGGTGCAGACCTTCCTCGCCGGCTACGGCTACCAGCCGGACAGCCTGAACGCCCTTGTCGCGGTGCTCTTCGGCACCCAGCCAGGCGGCCGGCTGCCGGTTACCGTGCGCGGCAGCGACGGCAGCGTGGTGGCCGGCTGGGGGACCGGCCTGCACTACTAGGGACGACGGCCGGTCAGCGACGGCCGGTCAGGGCTGGGCAGGTCAGCGCCGCCACCTCAGCGCCGGCCGGTCGGCGCCGGCCGGTCAGCGCTGGAGGGGAATCTCGGCGACGATGGCCCCGGGCGTGGGCTGGGTGGCCCCGGCGGCCCGCTCGACCGAGATGCCCATCTCTGCGGTGTGCGCGAGATCCCCGCTGGCCTGCACCAGCACGGTCCCGTTCTGGTCGGGCCGGAACAGCCCACCCGAGGTGGCGGTGCCGGTCGGTGAGAGCATCCAGACCTGGTAGGTCTTGCCGGCCGGCGGCGCCGGGATGTCCTGCCCGATCAGCACCAACCGGTGCTCGGACTTGGAATAGATCAGGGTGGCCTGCCCCGCGTTGCCGACCGGCGCCGAGACGGTGGCGAGGTCGCCGCTGTCCAGCAGCGCGCCGAGTGCGCTGGGCGACAGCCGATGGCCGGCCAACTGCCGGTGCTCCCGCACGCCCCAGCCGAGAGCTATCACCGCGATCAGCGCGCAGGCCGCGGCGACGGCCGGCCAGAGCCCGCGCCGGGGCAGCCGATGGCCGAGGGTGGAAACCGCGCTCACCCGTGGTGGCAACGGCCGTACCTGGCCGATCGCCGAGAGCAGGTCGGCGCGCAGCGTCGCCGGCGGCCCGATCGCCGAGGTGTGGCTGAGTTCGGCCGCGGCCGCCCGCAGGCTGGCCACCTCGGCGGCGCAGTCGGCGCAGTCGGCGAGGTGGTTCTCGAACACCGCCCGCTCCGGTTCGTCGAGGGCGTCGATGGCGTAGGCGCCGACCAGGCCACTCAGCTCGTGGTCAGTCATCGGCCACTCCTAACGCGTCGCGCAGCCGGATCAGGCCGTCCCGGATTCGGGTCTTGGCGGTACCCAGCGGCAGATCCAGCAGCGCGGCGACCTCGCGGTGGGAGTAACCGGCGAAGTAGGCGAGGCTGATCGCCTCACGCTGCGTCTCGGTCAGGCCGTGCAGCGCGGTACGCACCCGTTGCGCCTCCAGGTTGGCCTGCGCCCGCTCGCTGGCCTGGTCGTACGGACGCTCGGACTGGCTCGCAGCGTAACGGTCCTCGCGCAGGGTGGCCGAGAGGGCAGACCGCACCCGGTCCACCGCGCGGCGGTGCGCCAGCAGCAGCAGCCAGGACAGCACGGTGCCCAGCGCCGGGTCGAACCGGGCGGCCTCCCGCCACAGCTGCAGGTAGACGTCCTGGGTGACCTCGGCCGCCTGCGCCGGATCCCGGACCACTCGCAGCACCATGCCGTAGACCCGTGCGCTGGTCCGGTCGTAGAGGGTTGCGAACGCCTGCTGGTCGCCGCGAGCCGAGGCGGCCAGCAACCCGGCCAGCTCCGGCGGTCCGCCGTCAGCCGGCTCCGAGCCAGCCGGTACCGCTCGGCCGAACGGCAGATTGCCCACTATGTCAGGTCCGTTTCCACTTTTTCCGGTCAAGGCACCGCGGCACGCTGCCCTCAGTAGTTCGTTGCCCGGCGGCAACTGGATTGGCTGCGAAATTCCGACTCGACCTGCTGCACGGCGGGCGGTCGGCTGGGCATACTAAAAATGGTCTGGAGGAAGGCCGGGGGGTCTTGGAGAGTTAGCCGTGACGGAGACGTCTTTCGAAACCTCTGAGCTGTTTGCCCGTCTAGCGCGAGAACTGGCCGAGCAAGGCGACCTGCGGCAGACGACCCAGCGGATCGTCGAGTTCGCGGTACACCTGACCGGCTGCGGCCCGGCGGCGCTGTGGTCGCTCAGCCCGAGCGAGCATGCCAGCCTGCTGGCCGTCACCGACGCGGGAGCCGGCCGGCTGCTGAGCCGCATCCGGCACGACATCGACGACGGCCCGGCCCGCACCGTGCTGCTGAGCCACCAGGTGGTGCGGATCGAGGACACCGAGACGGACCCCCGGTGGCCCCGGTATCTCGCCGCGCTGGCCGATGCCGGTCTCGCCATTCGATCCGTCCTCGGCTACTCGCTGCGGCTTTGCGGTCGCCAGCTCGGCGCGCTGATGCTGTACTCGGCGAAGCCGGGCTACTTCACCGGCGACCTGGTCCAGATCGGCAGCGTGCTGGCCGACCATGCCGCTATCGCGCTGGACGCGGCGACCGCTACCGAGAAGGCGGAACACCTTTCGCGGGCATTGCAGTCCAACCGGCGCATCGGCATGGCTATCGGCATCCTGATGGCGCTGTACCAGCTGGATGAGCAGCAGGCCTTCGACCTGCTGCGGGTCGCTTCCCAGCACACCCATCTGAAACTCCGGCAGGTCGCCGAGGAGGTCATCCTGACCGGCGCCACGCCGAGCTGGGCGCCCCGCCAGCCAGGCTGAGCCGCGCTCGGCCCCTGCCGGCCTGTTGCCGCACCAGTGCGGCGGATCCTCTTCGGCATACGGCACATTCTGGCGCACCACCCGGTTGTTCATAAGTTCCGGACGGGCAGGGCAATCCGCTTGCGGCTCGGCGCCGAACCACCAGCGTTGCTGTTCAAGCCCCCGGCCGGGGCATCCTGCCCGGCTTTGCCCTGGAGGAAAGATGAAGAAGTCCACGCTTCTGTTGGCGCCCTCGTTGGCTCTCGGCATCGCCGCACTGGCGATGCCGGGCGCCGCCTCGGCCGCTGATGGCACGTCATATCAGGCCCAGCTCAACGCGCTCAACCACTCGAGTGGCTCGGGCAGCCTGATGATCACCCTCAACGGTTCGCAAGCCACCATCAGCGAGCACTTCTCCGGCCTGGCCGCGAGCTTCGGCGGAAAGCCCTACCCGCATGTGCAGCACATCCATATCGGTGCCAATGGTCAGTGCCCGACGACGGCCGCCGACGGCAACAACGACGGCGTTATCTCCACCACCGAGGGCGCTGCGTCCTACGGCGGCATCGGTGCCACCCTGTCGACCTCGGGCGACACCAGCCCGGCCGCCGGCACCACGTTGACCGTCGCGCCAGCCGGCGCGTCGACCGACTACCACCGCACGATCACGCTGGACGCCAAGACACTGGCCTCGGTCAAGGCCGGCACCGCGGTGGTCGTGGTGCACGGATTGGATCCGGCGACCCTGAGCAAGACCGCGCAGGGGGAGAAGAGCGACCTGGTGCCGTCGCTGCCGCTGGCCGCCACCTCGCCGGCGCTGTGCGGCGTGCTGGCTGCTTCGCAGATGAGCAACATCCCGGGCGGCAGCGCCGACACCGGTGGCGGCGGCACCGCCGGGCTGCAGCACAAGGGCTGGCTGGAGATCGGCGGCGGGCTCATGCTGGCCGGCTTGGCCGCGAGCGTGGCCGGCCTGCGTCGCCGGACCTCGGCCGTCGACTAGGGATGTTCGGGGGTTCCTAGTCGATGGTCATCTCGTGGCACCGTGGCCGGCGCCGACTGCTTCCGGTCGCCGCGCTGGCCGCGGTGCTGCTTCTGATCACCCGCGGCGGCCATTTCGACTTCTCCACCCGCAACCACGAATCCAGCACCGTCGTCTACGCATCGCTGGTCACCAGCCGGCCGGCTCAGGCGCACTGACGGCACGCCAACCAGTTCCAGCAAGGGGAGCATCGATGATCAGATTCCGGTCACCGCGCGGCCTGCCGGCGGTTGGGCTGCTTGCCTGCGGCCTGCTCGCCGTCGGGTCGCTGCTCGCCGGCTGCGGAGCCACGACCGAGCCGGCCGGCCCGGCCGAGGCTATCGGTCCAGCCGTGGTCGCATCGTCCAGCACGCCAAGCGCGAGCGCGCTGATGGTGTGCGGCGATGACATCCGGAACAAGGTCCGGCAGGCGTTGGCATTGGCCTCGCCTCCGGTCACCTCGCACAGCTTCGCCAACGGGCGGTACACCTGCACCTACCGGCTGCCACCCGGGCCGCTGGTGTTGTCGGTGCAGCAGTCCGCCTCACCCGCGGCTGCCAACCGGTTCTTCGCCACCGAGCGGGCCAGGCTGGGCGGCGACACCCTGCCCGGCTTGGGCGAGGCCGCCTTCGGCACCGGCAGCGGCACCGTGCTGGTAGTCAAGGACAGCGAGACGCTGACCGTGAATGCGACCGGGCTGCCGGTCGTGTTCGGCGGCCAGCGACAGCAGCGCAACGACCTGGCCTACGAGATCGCCTCGGACGTGCTCGGCTGCTGGACCGGTGACGGGGACGAGTAGTGCGCCCGGCCGCTGCTCAGGACAGCGGCCGGCGCAGTTGGGCGAAGCGCACGCAGTCCGGCCAGGTCAGCAGCCGGGTCTGGGCGAGTGTCTCCGTGGCCAGCCGCAACTCCTCGGAACTGAGTTCGGCCTGCGCGCGGCTGAGCAACTCGGCGGCCTGCGCTTCACCGATCCCGCGGGCGGCGAAACCGGCCAGCACGGCTGAATCGATGGTGGGTCTGAGGTCTGCCGTCATTGCCTCTCCTTCATCACCGCGCCGTCGATGCCACTCCTACCCGTTGGCACGAGCATTTCGACTGATCAATCGGGCGGCTCTTTCGATGGCCGCCGGTGGGTGCACGGTGAAATCGGCGGTGGGTGCTCACTCGCCGGTGCTGGCCTCCAGCATTACCTACCGAACGTGAATACGCCAGCTACCTGTTGGGTAACCGTCCGACTACTCAGCCGGCAAGCTGCGCGAGGCGGCGCAGCATCGCCGGACTCGGATAGCGGTGCGCTGCCAGATTGTCCATCAGCGCGTTCGCAAGCCGCACCCGGTCGCGCCGGTTCATGCACGACTGGAGCAGATCCAGCATTGCGCTGCTGGGATACCGCTCTCGCTCGATCTCGTCCAACAGGATCGAAATGAACCGCTCGTGCAGCTCCCGCTCGCCTCGCTCGAGCTCGCCACCCGAGTCGTTGTCGTAGTCCTCATCCGCCATCTGCATGCTCCCCTCTCGACACCTGGACCTGACGGAACTGCCTAGCTCGCGCGACGACGCCGGGCGGGCGGCTCCTCGTCCTCGTAGTCCTCTTCGTCCTCGCCCTCGATGTCCTCGTCCTCGTCATAGTCGTCGGATTCCTCGTCGTAGTCCTCGTCGGAATCGGCCTCGTCGTCGTCGGACTCGTCGTAGTCCTCCTCGGAGTCAGCCTCGTCGTAGTCCTCCTCGGACTCGTCGTAATCCTCGTCGCCTTCGGCTTCCTCGTCACCGGCGTCCTCGGCTTCGTCGCCCTCGTCGCCGGAATCCTGCTCGCCGGAGTCCTGCTGGGATTCGTCCTGCTCCTCGGCCATCGCCTCGTCGTGGTCCCGGACCACCTCGCCATCGCGAATCTCGCCGCGCCAGCCTTCGACTTCCTCGTTGGACATCATCGCGAGGCGTCGGTAGAGCTTGAGGTCCAGCCGTACCCGGCGCCCCTGCGCCCGCCACACGTTGCCCGTCTTCTCGAACAGGCCGGCCGGGTGGTACTCCAACGCCACCAGGATCCGGGTGAGGTTGGGCGCCAGCTCGTGGAAGGTGACGACGCCGTCCACCGTGCCCTTCGGCCCGTCGGACGTCCAGGTGATCCGTTGGTCTGGAATCTGCTCGTTGATCTTGGCATTCCAGTTTCGCTTCGACCAGAAGATCTTGGCGTTCCAACCGGTCTTGGTGGGATCCTCCTGGTTGACGCTCTGCACGCCCTTGGACCACTTGGGGAACTCGGTGTACTGGGTCCATCGGTTGTATGCCTGGCGGATCGGCACGCCGACGTCGATCGACTCCTCGATGTTCATCGACTTCTTGCCGCCGGAGCCCTTGCCCTTGCCCTTGCCGAAGATCGACTTCACCTTGTCCTTGAGGCCGCCGACCGCTCCCTTGACCACCGCCTTGCCGGGCGAGTCACCCGTCGCGACGTTCTTGGCGGTCTTGCCGAGCAGGCTGCCCGGCTCGGCGTTCCCGCTGGCCACATCGGTCAGCCGGCGGGTGGCGCCACCGACCTTCTCACCCACCTTGTCAGCCAGTTTCTCCGACTGCGCCCCCAGATAACCCTCGGCGCTGTGCAACAGCCGCTCGGCCACTGGATTGCGGGATGCCGCGGACCGCAGGGAGCTTCCCATACCTCCCGAGTCTCCGCCGCGCGCTCCGTTGTCGCTCTGAGCCATGGTCATCGACCGTCCTTCGTATCTACCGGTATGGACTTCGCGCGTTCGCCGCTACGCGCCACGACGGCTAGCGGTTCGCTTGGCGGGCCGCGCCGCAGCCTTGCGGGCGGTGGCCTTGCGCGGTGCTGCCTTGCGGGCGGCCTTGCGCGGTGCCGCCTTCTCGGCGGTGGCCTTGCGCGGTGCTGCCTTGCGGGCGGCCTTGCGCGGTGCCGCCTTCTCGGCGGTGGCCTTCTCGGCGGTGGCCTTGCGGGGTGCGGACTTGCGGGCAGCCTTGCGCGGTGCCGCCTTCTCGGCGGTGGCCTTCTCGGCGGTGGCCTTCTCGGCGGTGGCCTTGCGCGGTGCTGCCTTGCGCGGTGCGGACTTGCGGGGTGCGGACTTGCGGGCCGCCTTGCGCGGCGCCGGGCTGTCGCCGTCGCCGTCCGGCCGTCGCCGGGAGGGGCGAGTGGTGGAGCCGCTGTCGTCGCCACTGCGAGAGCGGCGCCGGCGCGGCGTCTCCTCGTCTGCTACCCGGCGCCGGCTCTGGCCGCGCCGACCGCCGCGCTCGGCGGCAGCAGCCCTGCGGCGCGTCGCACCGCGTCGGCCGGAGCTGTCCGCCTCGTCGTCCTCGGTGTCCTCCGTGTCGCCGTCCTCAGCGTCCTCGGCGGTGTCCTCGGCGCCGGTTTCCTCGTCGTCGCCGTCCTCCTCGGTGTCCTCGTCGTCGCTGTCTTCGGCGTCCTCGGTGTCGTCCGCGTCCTCGGTGTCGTCCTCGTCCTCCGCGCTGGCGGAAGGCTCATCCTCGCCGTCTTCGTAGTCCTCGTCCTCGTCCTCGTCCGCGTCCTCGTCCGCGTCCTCGTCGTATTCGTCCTCGGCGGAGTCGTCGTCAGCGTCGTCCTCGGAGTCGTAGGACTCATCCTCGCCGGTTTCCTCGTCGTCGTAGTCGTCCTCGTAGTCCTCGGACTCGTCGTCGTACTCGTCCTCGGCGTAGTCGTCGCCCGCCGAGTCCTCGTCCTGCGAGCTCTGCCGGTTGCGCAACCGCTCGGTGCGTGACTCCAGGCCTTCGGCGAGCCGCTCCAGCCTGGCGGTCATCGCTGTCTTGGCCGCCGCACGGCCGGCCTGCATCAGCTCGCCGCGCACATCGCCGGTCAGCTTGGCGACCTCGGGACGTTTGGCGAGCTGGGTCAGCGCGCCCTTGCCCAGCTCCTTGGGATCCAGGTTGAGGCGCTTGCCGAGCAGCCAGGTGCCGAGAGTGATGGCCAGCTTGGCCTTCTTCGTCCTGCCCAACAGGTAACCGCCGGCGACGGCTACGCCGACCTTTGCAGACTCGTTCATGTGCCTCTTCTCCTTCAGCGAGGTGGTGCAGCCCCGATCCGGGCCTATTGCGGGCGATTTCGGTAGGTGGTGGCGTCCTGCAGGCGTTGCAGCAGCACGTCCTCGGTGCGGTCGAACTCCTCCTCGCTGATCCGGCCGGCTTCGAGATCCGCGGACAGTTCGCGCAGCTCGGCATAGATGGCATCCGGGTCGTAGAGCTGCTCCTCGGCGACCGCGGCCAACCGGTCGGCGACCCAGACCACCCCGCGTACCGGTGCCAGCGGCAGGGTGAGCAGGCCGGTGATCAGTCCCATACCTAATCTCCGACGAAGCTGTAGGGCGGCAGCGGACCGGTCAGCACCAGCTCGACCGCGGGGGAGAGCTGGCCGCGCAGTTCCTCGACCCGGCTCGCGAAGGTGTCCACCGCCGTCCGGTCGATCAGGAAGGCGGCGTTGAGCACGTACTGCTCACCGCCGAGGTTCTTCGACCGCGTCACGAGCGGGGTCAGCAGCTCCATCATCCGGGCGCGGCACAGTTCCCGGCGCCGGGCGACGGCCGCGGCGACCGCCTGACCGAGCTGCATCTGGCGATCGCGCGAGCCGTCCCGCCGGGCGGCCTGCCTCGCCGCCAGCACGGCCGGATCCTGCGCCGCCGAGGTGACGAACTGCTGCTCGTCGGGGGACGCCTTCAGGTTGAGCTCCACCTGCCCGGCAAGCTCGCGCAGCAGCGTGGTGTAGCGATCGGCGCTGGCGCGCAGGCTCGCCAACAGCGCCGGCTCGTCCGTGGCGACCACCCCGAACCGCATCGGCAGCACCGCGCGCTGCTCGGCCAGCGCATCCAGCACCCGCTGGTGGGCCAGCAGGTCCCGGCGTTTGCCGCGCAGATCCGCCGGCGCCGGGCTGACCACCGCCCGCACCGGCAGGCCGACGTCACCGACCGCGCGGACGCTGCCGGCGGGCGCGCCGCCGACGGCCGGCAACTCGGCCAGCTCAGCCGCTTCGGCCGGCTGGTCGGTGCCGACGATCCCGTAGACGTACAACGCGGGCATGGTCAGCTTTCGTCGTCCTCAGCGGGCCGGCGACGCCGCGGCCGGTCGCCGGCCGGTGCGCGCCGGCGAGCCGGCTGGCGACCGTTGTGGCTGTCACGGCTGTCGTCGTCATCGTCGCCGCCGCGCAGCCGGTGCACCCCTTCCGAGATTGCGCTGGTGACGCCGCCGACCGCGCCCTTGGTCTTACCGTGGGCGCCCTTCTCGGTCATATTGCCGATGAACTCGTCCAGCGGCTTGCTGTCCTTGGTCTGGGTGAGGTCGAGCCGGTTCACCGCCTCGGCGAAGTGCAGGTAGGTGTCGACGCTGGCAATCACGATGCGCGCGTCGATGGTGAGCAGCTCAATGCCGACCAGCGACACCCGGACGTAGACGTCGATGACCAGGCCCTTGTCCAGGATCAGTTCCAGGACGTCGTACAGGCTGCCGGACCGTGGCGACCGGCTCAGGCTCGGCTGCTGTGTCATGGCGGTCATTGCGGTCATGTGATTCCTCCTAGTGGGCACCGGTAACGGTTACCGGCAGCGCGGGAGCGGAGTGCGTTGTGAACATCTCGATGAGTTGGTTGACGCGTTGGTCCAGGGCTTGCAGCGCCTGGCCCAGGCGCTCGACCTGGTCGCTGGTCAGCGAACCGCGTTCCATCCGGTGAATGGCCTGCCGTTCCAGCAATCGGTGCACGATCTCGATCACCGCCACCAACAGCCCGCCGATCCCCAGGTCCGATCGGTCGGCCGGCTGCAGTGCCGGCGCGGGGGAAGGTGCCGGCGTGACCGTTCGTTGGGCGGCCTGCCTCGGTTGTGCGGCGTGCCTCGGCTGGGCAGCGACGGGTGCGGTGTCCGCGTCAGTAGCCGCCGCGGCGAACCCGGCGTTCGAGGCAGCGAGTTGCACCGTCGGCAGTGCGCCGTCATCAGCCATCAGCGTGTCCACCGCGCCGAGCACCAGTTGCAGGTTGACCCGGATCAGATCCACGTCGGCAAGTCCGAGCAGCACGTCGCCGGTGGCGACCACGCCGGTCTCGACCAGCCGGTCCAGCAGGTCGATCAGGGAGCTGTCACCGATGCTGCGGTGTTGCGGATGGGTCATCGGCTGACCTCCGTCGCACTACCGCGCAGCGCGCTTGTGTCATCGCTTGCCTCATCGCGCGGTGCGCTTGGGTGATCGCGCGAAGCGTTCAGGTCGTCGCGCAGCGCGTCGGTGCGCACGAAGTGATACGCCGGCCACGGGCCGGTCAGCTCCATACCGAAACCGGCCGTGCTGTGACGTGCACGCGCACCGTCGAACGCGGCGTGCAACCGCTGCACGTCGTCAACCAGCAACCACACCCGGATGACGTCGGTGCGGCCACCGGCGGGCCGCGAAACGACGATGTCGCGCACTGCCGGCGCCACCGCCTCGCGCAGCGTTTCCACGCACTCGGACAACCGGTCCCCGTGCTCGTTCCGCGCGTGCAGCGCGGCCTGCCGGGACAGCAACCACGCGGTCCCGGAAGCCGGCGCGTGGGCCACCGCCGCGACGGTTTCCCGGCGTTCGCCGGCATCGTCCAGCTGCACCTTTAAGCACCATTCGGTGCAGCCGGCAAGCCGGTGCAATTCGGCAGTCAGCGACGCCTGGTGTCGCCGCAACATCGCGCCGATGTCGTCGGCGTGCGCGTACACGGTGCCGAAGCGCATGGGCAACACCGGAGCGCATCGCAGCGCGTGCAGCGCGACGCGTTCGTGCGCGCGCACCGCGCCGGCAAGCCAGCTGGTTTCCGACACGCCACCTGCCTGCTGCGCATCCCGGAACGCGGCCAGATCCACCGCACTGGCCAGCCCGCACAGCGGACCGTGCACCTCGCGCGTCACCGGAGCGTCATCGATGCCGCGCAGGTCGCCCAGGTCGGTCAGCGCTGCTGCCTCGCCGACCGCGTAGACGTAATAACCGGTGTCCTCAGAACTCATCCGCGGTCACCTCCCGACGCGGTCGGGTCGGACTGCGCGCTACCCGATTCGAGCTGTTCCAGCCGCTGACGCAACTGCTGGTTCTCCCGCTCCAGCGAACGCGCGTCGCGGGACAGGAACGGGTCGTCCTGCCACCAGTCGATGCCCATCTGCTTCGCGGTGTCGACCGATGCGATGAGCAGCCTGAGTTTCAAGGTGAGCAGTTCGATGTCGAGCACGTTCACCACGACGTCACCGGCGATGACAATGCCCTTGTCGAGCACCCGCTCCAAGATGTCGGCCAACGAGTCGGCCGAGCGGGCGGACGGTGCGCCGAAGTTGCCCGAATCAGGCAGTGCGGTCATGAGTCGCCCGCCTGGTTGCGGTAGTAGCGGTGCTCGCGACGGTAGGACTGCAGCGTGCCGTTGTCGTCGACGACAACCTGGTAACTGGCCATCACGCTGGTGGAGTCGGGAATGCGCGGCACCTCCACCACTTCCACCCGCACCAGCCAGCCGTCCTCGCTGCGTTCCAGGCCGGAAATGGAGTCCGGTTCGGCACCGGAGATCTCGGTTAACTGCTCCGCGGCCGCGCGCGCGATCTGGGCAGGCGTAAGCCGGCGACCGTCCTGACGAGAGCCTGCGGAGCTTCGGGTGCCCTTGCCGGCAGTCGTCGAACCGGCGGCTCGCTTGCGAGGTTGCGTCATCTCATCTCCAGCCGATGTGCGGACGGCGGCGGATCAAGACATGCTGTGGCTCAGCCGGTGCACGGACACTGTCTGCCGCGTGGATTTCCGATGAGGAGCCGGCTGCGCCAACCGTCATTTCCGGGTGGCGTCACCGACCCCGTCGGTAGCCGAATGTTGGACCACATGGCGACTGTTTCGCCGTCAGTCTCAACTTCTGGTACATCAACTTAGCTCGCGTTGTCACTCGTTGTCTATGACGAGCATGTTCGGAACGCACTGTGCGTAATCCCGCGAGCAGCGAAAAGCGTGGTTTGCACGCCGCTGCTAAACGTTCGTTTTACCGGTGCGCGAGTGCGCGCTCGCTACGCTGCGGTGATGGCTGCACGCACGGCGTTTGTGTTCGGTGGTGGCGGCGTGCTGGGCGCGACGCAGATCGGTATGTTGCGCGCGTTGCTCGCGCGCGATGTGATGCCGGATCTCATCGTCGGCACCAGCGTCGGCGCACTCAACGGTGCGCTGGTGGCAACCGACCCCAGCGCGGCAATGGTGGACCGGCTCAGCGCGCTCTGGACGTCGTTGTCACGCTCCGGCGTGTTCTCCGATTCGATGGTTGCGCAGGTGGCCCGGTTGGCTTCGCACCGCACGCATCTGCACTCGTCGTTACCACTGCGCCGGCTGCTGCACGAGCACCTGTCGATAGCGCGCATCGAAGACCTTCCGGTGCGCTTCGAATGCGTTGCGGCGAGCATCGAAAGATCCGTCGCGCACTGGTTCTCCAGCGGCCCGGTGATCGACGCGGTGGTGGCCTCCTGCGCGGTGCCCGGACTGTTCCCGCCGGCACCCGTCGACGGTGAGCATTTCTACGACGGCGGGCTGGTGCACTCGATACCGGTCGGACGTGCGGTGCAGCTCGGCGCGCAGCGCATTTACGTGCTGCATGTCGGGCGCATCGAACGTCCGCTGAGCCCGCCGCGCTGGCCCTGGGAAGTGGGCCTGGTGGCATTCGAAATCGCACGACGCAACCGCTTCGTGGAGGAGGTGAACTCGCTGCCCACCGACGTGCAGGTGCACGTGTTGCCGAGCGGTGAACCGGACACCCGCTCGTTCAACGTGCGCTACCGCGATGTGCGCCGGGTGAGCGCGCGCATCGAACGGGCCTATGACGCGACGTCGCGGTACCTCGACGGTGTCGAGTGAGCTGGGTGCCGCCGCGCGCGGTGCGCCGCACGGTTATCGATCCGCTGTGGCTGCCGGTCGCGGTTGCGCTCGCGGTGTTGCTCGGCGTGGCGATGCTGCTCGCCGCACTGGTCGCACCGTTCAGCCGGAAGCGGCGGTTGCTGCGCCTGTCGGTATTCGCGGTGGTGTACCTGTACCTGGA
>Ga0157370_10005696_pt1 | contig 13928 bp, 11 predicted proteins | sample C35metaG_FD_113463 | JGI IMG/M metagenome (GOLD analysis project Ga0157370, IMG submission 113463) | Corn rhizosphere microbial communities from Kellogg Biological Station, Michigan, USA - C3-5 metaG | ecosystem: Host-associated > Plants > Roots > Rhizosphere > Soil | place: USA: Michigan...
ACGGCCAGCGCCTGGGCGGCGAAGGCTTCGTTGAGTTCGATCCAGTCGAGCTGATCCTGGGTGATGCCGGTCTGCTTGAGCGCCTTGGGAATCGCTTCCTTGGGGCCGATGCCCATCACTTCGGGTTTGACGCCGGCGACGGAGAAGCCGACGAAGCGGGCCAGCGGCTGCAGGTTGTATTCCTTGATGGCCTTTTCGCTGGCCAGAAGGATGGCGCCGGCGCCGTCGGACATCTGGCTGGAGTTGCCGGCGGTGACGGTGCCGCCGAACTGGCCGTTGCGGAACACGGTCTTCAGCTTGGCCAACACTTCCATCGTGGTGCCGGCACGCGGGCCTTCGTCGGCGGTGATGCGGCGGCTGTCGGTGACGATCTTGCGGGTGGCGAGGTCGGGGTAATGGTCGTCCAGCGCGAACGGGCTGATCTCGTCGTCGAACTCGCCAGCGGCCTGGGCGGCGAGGGCGCGGCGATGGCTTTCGACCGAGAACGCGTCCTGCTGCTCGCGGCTGACCTTCCACTGCTTGGCGACGTTCTCGGCGGTGATGCCCATGCCGTAGGCGATGCCGATGTTGTCGTCCTGGAAGATGGCCGGGTTCATCGCGATCTTGTGGCCCATCATGGGCACCATGCTCATGCTCTCGGTGCCGCCGGCAAGCATCAGGTCGTCCTCACCGAGGCGGATGCGATCGGCGGCCATCGCCACGGCCTGCAGGCCGGACGAGCAGAAGCGGTTGATGGTGACGCCGGGCACGGTGTCGGGCAGGCCGGCCAGCAACACGCCGATGCGCGCCACGTTCATTCCTTGCTCGGCCTCGGGCATGGCGCAACCGATGATGGCGTCGCCGATGCGGTGCGGGTCGATGCCGGGGTACTTCGCCATCACGCTGCGGATCACGTGGGCGAGCATGTCGTCCGGCCGGGTGTTGCGGAACACGCCGCGTGGCGCCTTGCCGACCGGCGTGCGGGTGGCGGCGACGATGTAGGCGTCTTGGATTTGCTTGGACATGGGATTTGCTCCGTGGCGTCGCGCTGTGAGCGGCGACGCGTCTTCAGTTTTTTTGATCGTCATCCCGGCGAAAGCCGGGATCCGGTGTCGTTGGATCGAAGTCGATGGACCCCGGCTTCCGCTGGGGCGACGACCTTCAGTTACGCAGCGGCTTTCCCGTGGTCATGGTGTGGGCGATGCGCGCCTGGGTCTTTTCGGTTTTCGCGAGCTCCACGAAATGCCTGCGCTCCAGGGCCAACAGCCACTCCTCGTCGACTGTCGAGCCGCGCTCGATCACGCCGCCGCACAGCGTGTCGGCGATGCGCGCGGCGATGTCCACATCGTGTTCGGAGGCGAAATAGCCGGCCTGCAGATTGGCCAGCGAGGCCTTGAACGTGGCGGTTCCCACATCGCCGGCCACCGGAATGGCGCGCTGATACAGCGGCGGGCGATAACCACTTTCGGCCAGCGCGTTGGCGACCTGCTTGGCGACGTAGAGCAGCTCGTAGGCGTTGAACACGACCACGTCGCTGTCGCGCAGCAGACCGAGGTTCTTCGCTTCGAAAGCACTGGCCGACACTTTGGCCATCGCGACGGTCTCGAACACCTTCTTCAATTCCTCGAACGGATCGGCGGGGTTGGCTTTCGCCGCGCGCACGGCCAGTTCGTGCAGGCCACCGCCGGCGGGCAGCAGCCCCACGCCCGCCTCGACCAGGCCGATGTAGCTTTCCAGCGCCGCCACCGTCCGCGCCGAGTGCATCTGGAATTCGCAGCCGCCGCCCAGCGCCAGGCCGCGCACGGCGGAAACCACCGGCACCAGCGAGTGCTTGATGCGCATGCTGGTGCGCTGGAAGTTGGCGACCATGTGCTCGAAGTCGTCGAACCTGCCGTCCTTCAGCAGGCCCAGCGCGCCTTTCAGGTCGGCGCCGGCGGAGAACGGCTCGGAGTCCTGCCAGATCACCACCGCCTTCAACTTTTCCTCGGCGACGCCGATGGCGTGCTGGATGCCGTCGAGCACGTGGTCGTTGACCGTGTGCATCTTGGTCTTGAACGAGAGGACGCCGATGCCGTCGTCGCCCAGCGTCCACAGGCGCACGCCCTCGTTCTCCCACACGGTGCTGCCGGTATCGAATTTCTCGCCCAGGATCGGATCGGGGAACAATTGACGCTGGTAGACCGGATGCTGCGAGCGCGGCTTGTCGGCGTTGGCACTGGCGGAATACGAACCGGACTTGCCGTGCACGCCGGTGCGGCCGTCGGTGACCCAGGTCGGAAGCGGCGCCTTGCTCATGGCCTTGCCGGCGGCGATGTCCTCGTTGATCCATCCGGCCACCTGCTGCCAGCCGGCGGCCTGCCAGGTCTCGAACGGGCCGAGTTTCCAGCCGTAGCCCCAGCGGATCGCGAAGTCGACATCGCGCGCGGTGTCGGCGATGTCGGCCAGGTGATAGGCGGTGTAGTGGAACAGGTCGCGGAAAGTGGCCCACAGGAACTGTGCCTGCGGATCAGCCGACGCACGCAGCCTGGCGAACTTCTCGGCTGGATCCTTGATGGCCAGGATCGCGGCCACCTCGTCCGAGGGCTTCTGCTCGGAAGGGCGGTAATCCTGCTTCGCCACGTCCAGCACGACGATGTCCTTGCCGGCTTTCCTGTAGAAGCCGGCGCCGGTCTTCTGGCCCAGCGCGCCCTTTTCGATGAGGCCGCTCAACCACACCGGTGCCTTGAAGTACTCGTGCCACGGATCGTCGGGCAGGGTGTCGGCCATGGTCTTGATGACATGGGCCATGGTGTCCAGGCCGACCACGTCGGCGGTGCGGTAAGTGGCGCTCTTGGGGCGGCCCACGGCCGGGCCGGTCAGCGCGTCGACGGTGTCGAAGCCGAGCTTGAACTGGTCGGTGTGATGCATGGTGGCCAGCATCGAGAACACGCCGATGCGGTTGCCGATGAAGTTGGGCGTATCGCGGGCGATCACCACGCCCTTGCCGACGGTGGTGACGAGAAAGGCCTCGAGGCCGTCCAGCACGTTCCTGTCGGTGAGCCGGGTCGGAATCAGCTCGACCAGGTGCATGTAGCGCGGCGGGTTGAAGAAGTGCACACCGCTGAAGCGGTGGCGCATTTCCTCCGGAAGCGCCTCGGCCAAGGTGTTGATCGACAGGCCGGAGGTGTTCGAGGCGATGATCGCGGTCTTCGACAGGTGGCCGGCGATCTTCTTGTAGAGATCCAGTTTCCAGTCCATCCGCTCGGCGATCGCCTCGATCACCAGGTCCACATCTTTCAGATGATCGAGGTCGTCGTCGTAGTTTGCCGGGATGATCGCGGCGGCGAGATTCTTGTCGGCCAGCGGAGCAGGCGACAGCTTGGCCAGGTTGGCGATGGCCTTGAGCGCGATGCCGCTTTTCGGGCCTTCCTTCGCGGGCAGGTCGAACAGCACGGTCTCGACGCCGGCATTGGTCAGGTGCGCGGCGATCTGCGCGCCCATGACGCCGGCGCCCAGCACGGCGGCCTTGCGGATGCGCAGTGTGGGGCTGGTTGGCGATGCAACGGTCATTGGCTTCTCCAGGGAAAACGGGGGATGGACGGTCGAGCCGGGCTCAGGGGTGACTCAGGCCGGCTGCGGCGAAACGGATCAGGTGTTGCGCGGTCTGCTCGCGATGGGCGTGTTCGCTGACGTCGCTTTTGCGCTGGATCATGCCGAAGCCGGACATCGCGTGGGTCAGCGCGCCAGTGACCAGGTCGATACGCCAGTAGAGCTCGGGCTTGCTGAGGTGCGGCAGCAGGCGGGCGAACTCGGCGGTGAACTGGCGCATCACATGGCCGTAGTTGGCGGAAAGAAACTGGCGCAGGGTGTCGTCGTGTTCGGCGAAAGCGCGTGCCAGCACGCGCATGAACAGCGAACCGCTGCCGTCGTGCGAGAGATCCAGCGCAGGGCGGATATAGGCGTCGAGCACGTCTTCCACGGTGGTGTCCGCGGCGCCGGCAACCTTGGACAGGGCAGCCAGTCGGCTGGCGTTCAGCGCGTCGAGCCGGCGGCGAAACACTTGCTCGACCAGCTTGTCCTTGGAGCCGAAATGGTAGTTGACCGCGGCCAGGTTCACGCCGGCGGCGGCGGTCAGCTGGCGCAACGAGGCGCCGTCGAAGCCCCGCTGGGCAAACAATACCTCCGCGGCGGCGAGTATGCGTTCCTTGGTCGAGCCAGAGCTGTTCACTGCGGATTACCCATCAGTTGGACGGCGAGTTCAAACGATCGTTTGAGGATACGCGGAGGGCTCTGCAGCCGTCAAACCATGACCGGTTGCAAAGTGCATGTCATTTGCGTATGAGCTAGAATCTGTCAGACTTTCATGAGCTAAGGCCTCAATCCTCGTCAGGTTTAGCTCATCTGCCGGCCCGGGCCGGACACCATCCTTTCCTTAATCCGTTTTTCCGGAGCACATCCGTATGGCGCTGGAGCGCACCCTTTCCATCATCAAGCCCGATGCCGTCGCCAAGAACGTCATCGGCGAAATCTATGCCCGCTTCGAAAAGGCCGGTCTGAAGATCGTTGCCGCGAAGATGAAGCAGCTGTCTCGCCAGGAAGCCGAAGGCTTCTACGCGGTGCACCGCGAGCGTCCGTTCTTCAAGGCGCTGGTCGAATTCATGATCTCCGGTCCGGTGATGATCTCCGCACTGGAAGGCGAGAACGCCGTGCTGGCCCATCGCGACCTGATGGGCGCCACCAACCCGAAGGAAGCGGCACCGGGCACGATCCGCGCCGACTTCGCCGATTCGATCGACGCCAATGCCGTACATGGTTCCGACGCGGTGGAAACGGCCAAGGTGGAGATCGCCTACTTCTTCGCCGCGACGGACGTCCTTTCGCGCTGAGCAACACGTGAGGCTTGAGTTGTGAACCAGGTTGTCGTGAATCCGCCCGCCAAGGTCAACTTGCTCGATTTCGATCGGCAGGGTCTGCGTGACTTCTTCACGCAGATCGGCGAGAAGCCATATCGCGCCGAGCAGGTGATGAAGTGGATCTACCACGACCTGGAAGACAACTTCGAGAATATGACCGACGTGGGCAAGGCGCTGCGCGCCAAGCTCACCGAGGTCTGCTACATCGGCGCGCCGAAGACCCTGCTGGACAAGGCCGCCGCCGACGGTACCCACAAGTGGCTGCTGGGCATGGACAGCGGCAACGCGATCGAGACGGTGTACATCCCGGAACCGACCCGTGGAACCCTGTGCGTGTCCTCGCAGATCGGCTGCGCGCTCAACTGCAGCTTCTGCTCGACCGGCGCGCAGGGCTTCAACCGCAACCTCTCGACCGCCGAGATCATCGGCCAGGTGTGGGTGGCGGCGAAGTATCTGGGCAACATCACCCATCAGAACCGTCGCATCACCAATGTGGTGATGATGGGCATGGGCGAGCCGCTGGCGAACTTCGACAACGTGGTGCGGGCGATGCGGCTGATGCGCGACGACCTCGGCTTCGGCCTGGCGGCCAAGCGCGTCACGCTGTCCACGGCGGGCATGGTGCCGATGCTGGATCAGCTTTCCGACGCCATCGACGTATCGCTGGCGGTGTCGCTGCACGCGGCCAACGACGAGCTGCGCACCGAGCTGGTGCCGATCAACAAGCGCTACCCGATCGCCGAATTGCTGGCAGCCTGCCAGCGCTGGGTCGCGCGCAAGCCGCGCACATCGATCACCTTCGAATACACCTTAATGAAGGGCATCAACGACCAGCCCGAGCACGCCCGCCAGCTGATCAAGCTGATGCGCAAGCTGCCGACCTGCAAGGTCAACCTGATTCCCTTCAACCCATTTCCCGGCACCCGTTACGAGCGATCGGACGCGAACGACATTCGCGATTTCCAGACGCAGCTTCTGAATGCGGGCGTGCTCACCATGTTGCGGCGCACCCGTGGCGACGACATCGACGCTGCCTGCGGCCAGTTGGCCGGGCAGATCACCGATCGCACGCGGCGTAGCGCCGATCTTCGCAAGCGGCAGGACGAGGGGGCATTGCATGCGAGTTGACCGGGTACTCATCTTCAGTCTGTTGTTGCCTCTGGCCGGCTGCGTCACGACGCGCACGGACAGCAGCAGCCTCGGCAAGAGCATGCCGCAGAGCAGCAAGGCGGATCAGGCCGAGGATGCCGCGCGCATCCATACCGAGCTGGGCCAGCGCTACATGGCTGGCGGCGATCTGGAAACGGCGCTGGAAAAGCTGACCAAGGCACTGCAGTTCGATCCCAACTACGCACCGGCGCATACGGTTATCGCGGTGCTGTACGAGCGCATCCACAAACTGCCCGAGGCGGAGGAGCACTACCGCAAGGCGGTGGCCCTCGAGCCGGCCAAGGGTGCGCCGAACAACAACCTCGGCGTGTTCCTGTGCCATGCCGGCAGAGCGGCCGAGGCGGACGTCTATTTCCGCAAGGCGGTGGCCGATCCGTTCTACCAGACGCCGGACGTGGCACTGACGAACGAAGGCGTGTGCCAGCTGCAAGCCGGCGACGAAAAGGGGGCCGAAGCGAGTTTTCGTGACGCCATCGCGCGAAATCCCAATAACGCGGAGGCACTCTTCCAGCTTGCCAACACGCTTTATCTGAATAAGGATATGTTTCGCGCCAGGGCTTTCATTCAGCGGTTTGACGCGCTGGGCAAACCCACGGCAGCCTCACTCAAGCTTGGTCACGACGTCGAATCCCGCCTGGGCAACCCGGAAGGTGCCCTTGTCTACAGCAAGCGTTTGCTCAGCCAGTTCCCGGATTCGGAGCAGGCGCACACTCTCGAACCCGCCGCACGCCCATGACATCCACGCAGTCCGAGCCAAACGAACAGGAATCCGGCAACGCCGATTTGTTCGGTACTCATTTGATCCGCGAAGATGGGCTCGCCACAGAGCCCCACGGCGCGAGTTTCGGCAGTCGTCTGCATGCGGCGCGTGAAGCCCGTGGATGGGATCTGGAAGCCTGCGCGCACGCCCTCAAACTGCCGGCGCGGGTGTTGCGCCAGCTGGAGCGCGACCAGTACGACGGCATCGACTCGAAGATCTACCTGGGCAGCTACATCGGCAAATACGGCCGGCATCTCGGCATCGACGACGCTGCGATCCAGGCCGAAGTGAACCGCATTCGCCAGATCGAGCCGCCGCTGGTGGCCACGGGCGGTATCTCGCATTCCCGTTTTCTGTTTGACCGGTATGCCACGGCGGCCACCTACGTCGTGCTGACGGCGGTGATCGTGGTGCCGATGATCTGGCTTGGCGTGCGCGGAACTCTCGATCGCGATCTCAGCCATCTCGCGCCGCTGGATGCGGCACCGGTGGCGCAGGTGGATACGCCGGCGGCGAAGGACGCGGCGAATCATGATCTGGCTGTCGCTTCGACGGCTCCGGCGACCACGCCGAAAGTCCTGCTGCCGCCGGCTCAGGACCAGGACCAGCCTTTGATGGCGTCGATGGCGGCTTTCCCGAGCCTGGAAAGCGCCAGCCTGTCGCCGCTCAAGGCGGCACCGGTCGACGCCGGCACCGGTGGCCACAGCCTGACGCTCAAGCTCGACGCGGCCAGCTGGGTGGAAGTCACCGGATCGGACGGCTCGCGGCTGGAGTATGGCCTCCTGCCGGCCGGCAGCAGCAAGACGTATCGCAGCGATCAGCCGCTGGAAGTGCGCATCGGCAATGCCAGCGCTGCACAAGTCAGCATCGATGGCCAGTCGATGCAGCTGGACGATTTCCGTCGAGCCAACGTCGCGCATTTCCGCATGCAGATGCAGGACGGCAAGGCCTCCGCGGCCAGCCTCTGATCACCAGCCCGGGCGCTCTGGGCAACGCATTTCGGGTATGCTTGCCCATTGGTCGTCCGGCAGCGGGCGAACGCGAGCGGCCGGATGAAATCGGCGCCGACATAATCCAGGATTTCCCTTGTTTACCGCGCAGGCCAGTGCACGCGCTTGCGGGTGCGCAGCCTTCTGAAAGGTGATTGCATGGCATTTGAAGAATACGACAAGTACGAACAAAGCGAGCTGGTTCAAAAGTGGCTGCGCGAGAATGGCGTGTCGATCATTGTCGGTATCGCCATTGGTCTGGTCGGTATCTTCGGCTGGCAGCAATGGCGCAATCACCAGGCGCGGCATGAAGGCGAGGCTTCGCAGCTCTACCAGCAGGTCCAGGTCGCACAGGCATCCGGCAAGACGGACGTGGCCACGCGATTGACCGACCAGTTGATGAAGGATTACGCCAAGTCGCCGTACGCCGTATTTGCGGTCAGCGACCGGGCCAGGCAGCAAGTGCAGGCCAAACAGCTGGACAAGGCCGAAGCTTCGCTGGAATGGGCGCAGAACCATGCCGCCGATCCCGCACTGAAATCGATGACGTTGCTGCGCATCGCGCAGGTCGAGATGGCCCGCGACAACGGCAAGGCCGCGCTGGCGGCGCTGGATCGCCTCCCGGCCAATGACTACGCCGGTCTCGCGCAGGAACTCCGCGGCGATGTGCTGGTCAAGCTTGGACGCTCCGAGGAAGCACGCAAGGCCTACCAGACGGCCTTGTCCAAACTCAGTGCAGAAGCGCCGCAACGCGGGGCGTTGCAGATGAAACTCGACGATTTGGCCGTGGCCGGGAAGCAGGGTGCATGAAACGATTTCTACTGATCACGCTTGCTTCATTGGTAGCCCTTGCCGGTTGCCACTCCTTCAAGAAGGAAAACGTCCAGCCGCCGACACCGCTGGCCAAGGATTTCAAGCCCACCTTGCAAGTGACCCGCCTGTGGCGCACCAGCGTGGGAGAGGGTGCGGGCGTCAGTGGCGCGCGCCTGCGCCCGGCCGTGGCCGATGGAGTGCTATACGCCGACAGCACCGACGGCAAGCTGGTCGCCATCGATGCGACCAGCGGCAAGACCTTGTGGACAAAGAGTTCGCGCACGCACGGCTGGTTCGGCTGGGGCGACAAGAAGCGCAAGGACGCCTTGTATGCGGGCGGGCCGGCGGTCGGCGGTGATCTTCTCGCCGTCGGAACATTGGACGGCCACGTCTATGGCGTGAACGCGAAGGACGGCAGCCCGCGCTGGGAAGCCGAGTTGAATGCCGAAGTGCTGGCCTCGCCGGTGATCGTTGGCGACCTGGTGGTCGTGCGTACCGGCGACGGCCGCGTCTACGCGCTGGACGGCACCAGCGGCGCGCGCCGCTGGGTCTACGACCAGGGCAGCGTCCCGCTGCTGAGCCTGCGCGGCAACGGACCCTTGCTGGCAGCCAACGGCGTGCTGTTTTTCGGCAGCGACGACGGCAAGCTCGTCGCCTTGCGCCAGGACAACGGCTCGAAGCTGTGGGAGCAGAAACTGTCCAGCGGCGAAGGCCGCACCGAGATCGACCGCCTGAACGACGTGGATGGCGCGATCCTGCTCGACGGAGCCACACTGTACGGCGCCGCTTATCACGGCAACCTGGTGGCGGTGGACGGTCCCAGTGGCCGGCCCTTGTGGTCGCATCCGTTCTCCAGCTTCGGCTCGCTCGCCGTCAGCGGCAACGCGATTTTTGGCGTCAACGACCAGTCGCAAGTGTGGGCGTTCGACAAGAACGGTGGCGCCGACATGTGGAAGAACGATGCGCTGAAATACCGCTGGCTCACGGCCCCTGCGGTGCAGGGCGATTACGTCGTGGTCGGCGACATGGAAGGCTACGTGCACTGGTTGCAGACCGGCGACGGTGCGCTGGCGGCACGTGAGCGGCTGTCGAAAAAGGCGATACGCGCCCAGCCACTGGTGGTGGGTGACACCGTTTACGTGGAAGACGTGGAGGGCCGTATCGGCGCCTACCGTCTCGCCGCGCACTGATCGCTGGAACGAAGTACTCATCATGCTGCCCGTCGTCGCGCTGGTTGGTCGTCCGAATGTCGGTAAATCGACCCTTTTCAATGTACTGACGCGCAGCCGTGACGCCCTGGTGGCCGATATGCCCGGCGTCACCCGCGATCGCCACTACGGCATCTGCCGTACCGGCGAAAGGCCCTTCGTGGTGGTCGACACCGGCGGCTTGTCCGGTGTCGAGGACGCCATGGACGTGCTTACCGCCAAGCAGGTTCGCCTCGCGATCGAGGAAGCGAACGTGCTGGTGTTCGTGGTGGACGCGCGCGAGGGCTTGCTGCCTCAGGATTACGTGATCTTGGGCGAGCTGCGCCGCAGCGGCAAGACCATCATTGCGGCCGTGAACAAGACCGACGGGTTGGAAGAGGACGCCGTGCTGGCGGAGTTCTCGGCTTTTGGCGTCGGCAAGATTTTGCCGCTGTCCGCCGCGCACAACCGCGGCACCGGCGACCTGATCGACCTGATCCTGCCCCTGCTGCCAGCCGATGAGGAAAGCACGACGGAGGCGGAGGGCGAAGGCGGCAGCATCCGGGTCGCCATCGTCGGCCGCCCGAACGCCGGCAAGTCGACCTTGATCAACCGCCTGCTGGGCGAAGACCGACTGATCGTTTCCGATGTCGCCGGCACCACCCGCGATCCGATCCGGGTGCCGCTGGAACGCGACGGCAAGCGCTATACGCTGATCGACACCGCGGGTATCCGGCGCAAGGCTCGCGTCGAGGAAGCTGTCGAGAAATTCAGCGTCATCAAGACCCTGCAATCGATCGCCGCGGCCCAGGTCGTGGTGGTGATGATCGACGCTCGCGAAAACCTGGCCGACCAGGATCTCACCCTGATCGGCTATGCGATGGACGAGGGCAGGGCGCTGGTCATCGCCATCAACAAGTGGGATGGCCTCGATCAATATCAGCGCGACGAATGCATGCGTGCGCTGGATCGTCGACTCGTATTCGTCGACTGGGCCAAGCAGGTGCACATTTCCGCGTTGCACGGTTCGGGACTGAGCGAACTGATGCGTGCCGTGGTGCGTGCGCACGCGTCGGCAACCAAGGTGCTGGTGTCCTCCGATCTCACCAAGACTCTCGAGAAAGCCTACGAGAGCTACCAGCCGCCGCTGGTGCATGGCCATTCGCCGAAGCTGCGCTTCGCGCATCCGGGCGGCAACAATCCGCCGACCATCGTGATCCACGGTACCCGCACCAAGCACATCGCGCCGGCCTACCAGCGCTATCTCGAGAACTTCTTCCGCAAGCGTTACAAGCTGGAAGGCACGCCGATCCGCATCGCTTTCCGCGAAGGCGAGAATCCGTACGCGGGCCGCAAGAAGGTACTGACCAAGGAACAGGAGCAGAAGGCCCGTCGCCGGGTCAGCGACCTGATCAAGCGCACGCGCTAACTTCGACCACTCGCCCCTGGTTACTGCGCAGGCTGCGCCAGATCTGCCGCAGTCAAACCGTACACCGCAGCGTCGTGAGCCTGTCCATCCGCCCATAAACGCTGCCGCGCGATCGCTTCGAAGCGCGCGCCGATTTTCTCGGCGGTGCGCCGGCTCGCATGGTTGTCGGGCATGGCAACGATCTCGATGCGGACCAGCCCCAGTTGCTCAAAGCCGAAACGGGCGACCAGCCTGGCGGCGCATGCGGCAACGCCTTGACCCTGACGCGACTGGCGCACCCAATAACCGAGGTTGGCACTGCGATGCTGACGATTGCGCTGGTTGAGCCCGGCACTGCCGAGCAGCTCGCCGGTTCGCAGATCGAAGACCGGGAACGCAAAGTGCTCGCCACGCGACCACCCGTCCTGGCAATGACCTATCCATGCGCGCGCAGCGTCCAAGTCGTAACCCGCATGGCACCAGGGTAGCCAGCGCCCCACGCGGGTCACCGACGATCGCGCTGCATCGAACAGGTCTTGAGCATCCTGCGCCTGCCATGGTCGAAGCCGCAATCGTCCGTCAACGAGTTCCAGCGTTGGCAAGAGCGGTTCGATCGGCATGTCCTCTTTCGTTTGTATGCGCATGGGGTCAGCCGCGATAATGAGCAACTTCCAGCCAGGCATCAACATGAGCGCACGCATCCTCGACGGCAAACGCATCGCGCAGGAACTGCTGGGCCGCGTGGCGTTGCGCGTGACCAACCGTGTGGCGCAGGGGCTGCCCGCACCCGGGTTGGCGGTGGTGCTGGTGGGTGACGACGCGGCCTCGTCGGTGTACGTGCGCAACAAGCGCAAGGCCTGTCACCAGGTCGGCTTCCGCTCCTTCGACTACGACCTGCCATCGGCCACCAGTCAGGACGAACTGTTTGCGTTGATCGACCGGTTGAACGCCGACCCCGACGTGCACGGCATCCTGGTGCAATCGCCGCTGCCGGAGCACATCGACGAGGACGCGCTGGTCGACCGCATCGACCCTGACAAGGATGTGGATGGTTTCCAGGCGGTGAACGTGGGCCGCCTTGCCTTGCGCCGTTTCGGCCTGCGTCCATGCACGCCCCGCGGCGTGATGACCCTGCTCGGGCATACCGATCGGCCAGTGCGCGGCCAGCACGCGGTGGTGGTGGGAGTATCCAATCACGTGGGCCGGCCGCTGGCGCTGGAGCTGATGATTGCCGGCTGCACCACCACGTCGTGCCACCGCTTCACCCGCGATCTGGCCGGCTTCGTGCGCCAGGCCGATATTCTGGTCGTGGCCGTCGGCAAGCCCGGCCTGGTCAAGGGCGAATGGATCAAGCCCGGCGCCGTGGTGATCGACGTCGGCATCAACCGGCTCGACGATGGCCGGTTGGTCGGCGATGTGGAGTTCGAGCCCGCGGCCGAGCGCGCCAGCTGGATCACCCCGGTGCCCGGCGGCGTCGGCCCGATGACGGTGGCCACGCTGATGGAGAACACGCTCGAAGCCGCCGAGGCGCATGTCGCGTCCGGAAGGGCGAGCTGATCCGGCGCTGCATTCAGCCGCACGGCTGGCGAGCTCCACGGCGAGGCGCGTATAATTCCCTCTTTGCAGCGGGACTTTTCGCATGCGCATCCTCGCCGAGGCCCTGACCTACGACGACGTCTACCTTGTTCCGGGCCATTCCATCGTGTTGCCGCGCGATGTGAACACTTCCACGCGATTCACCCGCGACCTGCGCCTGAACATCCCCATCGTGTCCGCCGCCATGGACACCGTCACCGAAGCCCGGCTCGCCATCACCATGGCGCAGAACGGCGGCATCGGCATCATCCACAAGAACATGACCGCCGAGCAGCAGGCCGCCGAAGTGCGCCTGGTGAAGAAGTTCGAGGCCGGCGTGATCCGCAGCCCGATCACCGTCGGGCCCGACACCTCGATCCGCGAGGTGCTGCGGCTGACCCATGCGCACAACATCTCGGGTGTTCCGGTGGTCGACGGCAGCAAGCTGGTCGGCATCGTCACCAGCCGCGATTTGCGTTTCGAGCGCAAGCACGACGACCCGGTGCGCAACATCATGACGCGGCAGGACAAGCTCGTGACCGTGCGCGAGGGCGCCAGCCAGGACGATGTGCTGCTGTTGCTGCACAAGCACCGCATCGAGAAGGTGCTGGTGGTCAACGACGACTTCCAGTTGCGCGGACTGATCACCGTCAAGGACATCCAGAAGGCGCGCGACAATCCGCACGCCGCGAAAGATCGCCATGAGGCCTTGCTGGTCGGCGCCGCCGTCGGCGTGGGCGGCGACACCGAACAACGCGTCGCCGCGCTGGTTGACGCCGGCGTCGACGTGTTGGTAGTGGATACCGCACACGGCCATTCGCAGGGCGTGATCGAGCGCGCCGGCTGGGTCAAGAAACACTATCCGCAGGTGCAGCTGATTGCCGGCAACATCGTGACGGGCGAAGCCGCGCGCGCGCTGCTCGGCGCGGGCGTGGACGCGGTCAAGGTCGGCGTGGGCCCCGGCTCGATCTGCACCACGCGCGTGGTCGCCGGCGTGGGCGTTCCGCAGATCACCGCGATCGACGTGGTCGCCACCGCGCTGAAGGACGAGATCCCGCTGATCGCCGATGGCGGCATCCGCTATTCCGGCGACATTCCCAAGGCGCTGGCCGCCGGCGCGTCCACCGTGATGCTCGGCTCGATGTTTGCCGGCAC
>Ga0157370_10005698_pt1 | contig 13926 bp, 7 predicted proteins | sample C35metaG_FD_113463 | JGI IMG/M metagenome (GOLD analysis project Ga0157370, IMG submission 113463) | Corn rhizosphere microbial communities from Kellogg Biological Station, Michigan, USA - C3-5 metaG | ecosystem: Host-associated > Plants > Roots > Rhizosphere > Soil | place: USA: Michigan...
GCCCACGGGCATGAAGATCGGCGTCTGCACCTTGCCGTGGTTGAGCGTGAGCGTGGCGCGGCGCGCGTGGCTGTCGGGGTCGGTCTTGAGGAGTTCGAAGTTCAGCATGGGGGTCGCCTTCAATCTTGTTGTCGTGCCAGCAGCATGGCGTCGCCATAGCTGAAGAAGCGGTAGCGGTTCGCGATGGCGTGGGCGTACAGCGCCATCACCCGCTCGTAGCCCGCGAAGGCCGAGACCAGCATCATCAGCGTGCTCTTGGGCAAATGGAAGTTGGTGACCAGCACATCGACGTGCGCGAACGCGAAGCCCGGTGTGATGAAGATGCGCGTGTCGCCCGTGGCCTCGCCGCTTTGGGCCCACGATTCGAGCGTGCGCACGGTGGTCGTGCCGACTGCGACGACACGGCCGCCGCGCGCCTTGCATTCGGCGATCGCGCGCTGCGTGGCCTCGGGCACTTCGTAGCGCTCGGCGTGCATCGTGTGCTCGGCGATGTTCTCGGTCTTCACCGGCTGGAAGGTGCCGGCGCCCACGTGCAGCGTGACGTTGGCGCGCTGCACGCCGCGGGCTTCCAGCGCGGCCAGCAGGCCCTCGTCGAAATGCAGCGCGGCCGTGGGTGCGGCCACCGCGCCGGGCACGCGTGCGAACACGGTCTGGTAGCGGCTCTCGTCGTCGGCCGAATCGGCGTGCGTGATGTAGGGCGGCAGCGGCACGTGGCCGCAGCGCTCCATCAGCATGTAGGGGTTCTCGCCCGTGTCGCTCTCGAAGGCGAAGCGGAACAGCGCGCCGTCTTCCTCGGGCCAGCGGCCCAGCAGCGTGGCGCGAAAGCCGCCGACCATCTCGAGCGTGGTGCCCACGGGCGGCTTCTTGCTCACCTTCATGTGCGCGACGATCTCCTGGCCCTGCAGCACCCGCTCGACCAACAGCTCGAGCTTGCCGCCCGTCGGCTTCTCGCCGAAGAGGCGCGCCTTGACCACGCGCGTGTCGTTGAAGACCAGCAGGTCGCCTGCGCGCAGCAGCGAAGGCAGGTCCTTGAAGATGCGGTCGGCTGGTGCATCGCCCGTGCCGTCGAGGAGACGGGAGGATGTGCGTTCGGAGGCCGGGTGTTGCGCCACCAGGTCGGGTGGCAGGTCGAAATCGAAATCGGAAAGCGTGAAGGCGCGCATGGTGCTTGAGGGCCGGACGGGCCCGTGCCAAGGAGGCATGGGAAAGAAGAAAAAAGAGACGGGAGCCGGGCAGAATTGTCCCATGCCCGCTTCCGCGAAGTCCTTGCCCCCTGAAAAGCCCGTTGGGGCGCCTGCTGCCGCACCCGCCGCGCCGGGATCGGGCCTGAGCCTCGTGCAGCGCGCCCTGCGCAAGCTCGGCCTCGTGCGCGACATCGATTTCGCCCTCTACCTCCCGATGCGCTACGAGGACGAGACCCGCATCGTGAAGCTCGCCGACACGCGCGACGGCGACATGGCGCAGGTCGAGGGCGTGGTCACCGAGTGCGAGGTGGTGTACCGCCCGCGCCGGCAGCTGATCGCCACCATCGACGACGGCAGCGACACCTGCCAGCTGCGTTTCTTCAACTTCTATCCCTCGCAGCAAAAGCAGCTTGCGGTCGGCGCGCGGGTGCGTGTGCGGGGCGAGATGCGCGGCGGCTTCGTGGGGCGGCAGATCATGCATCCCACGGTCAAGGCCGCGGGCACTTCGCTGCCGGAGGCGCTCACGCCGGTCTATTCGACCGTCGCCGGCCTCGCGCAGCCGGTGCTGCGGCGCGAGGTGCGCTCGGGTCTCGCGCGTGCGGTGCTCGACGAGACGATTCCCGTGCAGATCGGCCTGCGCGGTGCCTGGGACCTGCGCAGTTCGCTCACCTTCCTGCACTACCCCACGCCCGATGTGGCGATGGCAACGCTCGAAGACCACAGCCACCCGGCCTGGCAGCGCATCAAGGCCGAGGAACTCCTCGCGCAGCAGCTTTCGCAGTTGCAGGCCCGCATGGAGCGCGCGGCTCAACGCGCCCCGGTGCTGCCTTCATCGCCGGAGCCGGTGGCGACTTCACTGCATGCGCAGTTGCTCGCCGTGCTGCCCTTCGGCCTTACCGGTGCGCAGCAGCGCGTCGGCGAAGAAATCACACGCGACCTTGGCCGCGAGATCCCGATGCACCGGTTGCTGCAGGGCGACGTCGGCTCGGGCAAGACCGTGGTGGCGGCGCTTGCGGCGGCGCGTGCCATCGATGCGGGCTTCCAGTGCGCGCTGATGGCGCCGACCGAAATCCTCGCGGCGCAGCATTTCGGCAAGCTCGTGGGCTGGCTCGATCCGCTGCTGGCCGAGCGCGGCCTGCGCGTGGCCTGGCTCACGGGCAGCCAGAAGAAGAAAGAGCGCGATGCGATGTCGGCCGCGGTCGAGAGCGGCGAGGCCGCGCTGGTCATCGGCACGCACGCGGTCATCTCGGAGAAGGTGCGCTTCAAGAACCTCGCGCTCGCGATCATCGACGAGCAGCACCGCTTCGGCGTCGCGCAACGCCTCGCATTGCGTGGCAAGGCCGTGGGCCACCTCGAGCCGCACCTGCTGATGATGAGCGCCACGCCCATCCCGCGCACGCTCGCAATGAGCTACTACGCCGACCTGGACGTTTCCACGCTCGACGAGCTGCCGCCGGGCCGCACGCCCATCGTCACCAAGCTGGTGGCCGACCACCGGCGCGACGAAGTCATCGACCGCATCCAGGCGCAGATTTCGCAGGGCCGGCAGGTCTATTGGGTATGCCCGCTGATCGAGGAGAGCGAAGCGGTGGACCTGCGCAATGCCACCGAGACGCGCGACGAACTTGCCGAAACGCTCGGCGAGGCCATCCATGTCGGCCTGCTGCATTCGCGCATGCCGACGGCCGAGAAGCAGGCGGTGATGGCCGCCTTCACTGCCAACGAAATCCAGGTGCTGGTGAGCACGACGGTGATCGAAGTAGGTGTCGACGTGCCCAATGCCTCGCTGATGGTGATCGAGCATGCGGAGCGCTTCGGGCTCTCGCAGCTGCACCAGCTGCGCGGCCGCGTGGGGCGCGGCGCGGCGGCCTCGGCCTGCGTGCTGCTCTACGCGCCGGGCGACAGCGGCCGCGTGGGCGAGGCGGCGCGCGCGCGGCTCAAGGCGATGGCCGAGACGGGCGACGGCTTCGAGATCGCGCGGCGCGACCTGGAGATCCGCGGCCCGGGCGAGTTCCTGGGCGCGCGCCAGTCCGGCGCGCCGCTGTTGCGCTTCGCCGACCTGACGACCGACACGCTGCTGCTCGACTGGGCCCGCGAGCTGGCGCCGGTGATGCTCCAGAAGCACGCCGAATTGGCGCAACGCCATATCGATCGCTGGCTCGGCACCAAGGCCGAATACCTGAAGGCCTGAGAAGCTTCAGGCAGCCGGCCGCCGCGTGAAGGCGAGGATCAACCCGAAGCCGACCATCATGCTGCCGCTCACCTTATTGAACCAGCGCATCGCGCGGCTGCCGTTCGCGAGCCGGCGCATGCGCGCACCCAGCAGCGCGTAGAGCGCGATCGCGACCAGCTCGAACACCAGGAAGGTCGCGCCGAGCAGCACGTAGCTGGAGGCGTACGCGCCGGGCACCACGAACTGCGGAAAGAACGCGGTGAACACCAGGATGGCCTTCGGGTTGCCGGCCGCCACGGTGAACTCCTGCCGCGCCAGTGCGCGCAGCGAAGGCGGTGCGGCGGCGTCGCGCGCCTGGACGTCGGCCGTGGGCGCCGGTGCGCGCAACAGGCGAATGCCGATCCACACCAGGTACGCCGCGCCGATGTACTTGATGACATCGAAGGCCAACTCCGACGCCACCAGCACCGCGCCCATGCCCAGCCCCGCGACGGCAATCATGAGCGCGAAGGCCAACAGGCGCCCGCTGGCAGCGATCACCGCGGGCGACACGCCGTGCCGCGCACCGTTGGTGACCGACAGCAGGTTGTTGGGGCCGAAGGCCATGTTGATGGCAAAGCAGGCCGGAAGAAACAACAGATAGGTGGACAGGTTCATGGTTGCATCCTGCTACGCAGATAACGGCGATGACGAAGGTTCGCCATTATCCGCAGCCTCGCGGATGTGTACGACGAAAGCCTGCAGATGCAACAAAGCTGCATTAGCGCCACGGTATTTACGCGGGGTTCTTGTCGCGCGACTTGTTTTCTAGACTGCGCCGCGATGCATTTCCGCACGGCTTCGGTGGCCGCGCGATGCCGCATTTTTCTTCAGACTTTTTCGCTACTGGTCCGCGTCTTGCAAATGTTTTTTGCACGCGTTTCGGAAGCGGGTCGCACGCGGAATATTCCAACAACACACTGCACGGAGGAAAGTCGAAATGACTTCGAAGCGGATGAACAGACTCGCACTCGCCATGGCCGTTGCCGGCCTGGCAACGCACCAGGCATGGGCCATCCAGACCTATGCGGGAGACCCGGGAATGATCGGTGCGCCGGCCAGCTGGCGCACCGCCGAATTCATGCGCGACTGGGGCCTCGTCGCGATGGGCACCGAATACGCGTATGCGGCCGGCGTGAGCGGCGCGGGCATCAAGATCGGCGAGGTCGATTCGGGCTACGACGCCTCGCACCCCGAGTTCCCGGCCTCGCGCTATCACGGCGTGCTGGTGGGCGCGATTCCCGGTGCCTACGACGGCGCGTACAACGACCGCCACGGCACGCACGTCGGCGGCACCATCGCCGCCAGCCGCGATGGCGGCGCGGCCACCGCCAACATGCACGGCGTGGCCTTCAATGCCGACCTCTTCGTCGCCAACACGGCCAAGACCGACGGCGCCAACTTCGGCCGGCCGCTGCCCGGCGATTCGCCGGTGATCACGGTCGACAACCAGCACATCGCCGATGCCTACCGGGCGGCGAACGCGCAGGGCGTCCGCATCATCAGCACCAGCTGGGGCAGCCCGCCGGCCGGCGAGCAGTACAACACCCTCGCGCAGCTGCACACCGCCAATGGCTACTACGTGGCCAACAACACCTGGATCCAGGGCGCGTTCGATGCCGCGAAGACCGGCACGCTGATGGTGTTCAGCGCGGGCAACGGCGGCTGGCTCAACCCCAGCCCGCGGGCGGCCGCGCCGTACTTCAACCCCGAGCTCGAAAAGAACTGGCTCGCGGTCTCCGCGCTGAGCAATATCGGGCAGACCTTCAACGACGACGGCTCGGTCAACGTGCCGGGCACGCAGCGCTACAACAAGTGCGGCGTGGCGAAGTGGACCTGCATCACGGCGCCGGGCTACCAGATCAACGGCACCGTGCTGGCTGGTGGCTACGCCTCGCTGTCGGGCACGTCGATGGCGGCGCCGCATGCCTCGGGCGCGCTCGCGCTGATCATGGAGCGCTTCAGCTACATGACCAACGAGCAGGTGCTCACCGTGCTGAAGACCACCGCGACCCAGAACGCGACGATCGTCGATGCGGCCGGCACCGGCACGATGGCCAACCCCGAGGCGGGCCAGCAGGTGAAGGTGCCCGACGTGGTCAATGGCTGGGGCACGCCGAGCCTGCGGCGCGCGATGAACGGGCCGGGGCAGTTCATCGGGCCGTTCGCGGTCAACACGCAGGGGCAGAACGACACCTGGTCGAACGACATTTCCGATGTCGCGATCCGCGCACGCCGTGCCGAGGACGCCGCCGAGGCCACCGCCTGGGAAACGACGAAGCAGACGCGCGGCTGGACCGCAGGCCTGCCACCCGGTGCGAGCGATGCGGACCGAAGCGAATACGCGACCGGCGTGGCACGCGAAGCAGCGCGCAGCACGCGAGTCTATGCAGGCAGCCTTGAAAAACTCGGCGCTGGCACGCTGACGCTGAGCGGGCAGAACAGCTACACGGGCAGCACCGCGGTGAACGGCGGCACGCTCAAGGCAGGAGCGGTCAACGCCTTCAGCGGCGCGTCGGCGCACAGCGTGGGCACGGGCGGCACGCTCGATCTCGCGGGCTTCAGCCAGAAGCTGCCTTCGCTGGCGAACAGCGGTGTGGTCTCGCTGGTCGGCAGTGCGCCGGGGACGACGCTCACCATCACCGGTGCCTATGTGGGCAACAACGGCACGCTGCGTCTGGGCACCGCGCTGGGCGACAGCAGCAGCGCGAGCGACCGGCTGGTCCTCGACGGCGCAGGTGCGAGCGCCAGCGGCCGCACGACGGTGCAGGTCACGAACCTCGGCGGCCTCGGCGCGCTGACCAGCGGTAACGGCATCGAACTCGTCAGCGCGCTCAACGGCGCGAAGACGACCGCGCAAAGCACCAAGGACGCGTTCTCGCTCGCGGGCGGACACGTCGATGCCGGCGCCTACGAATACCGGCTGCATGCGGCCGATGCCAGCGGGGCCGGCGAGAACTGGTACCTGCGGTCCACCGTGCCCACGACGCAGATCCCGACCTACCGCACGGAAGTCCCGATGCTCGCCGCGCTCCCCGAGCAATTGCGCCAGGGCAACCTCGCCATGCTGGGCAGTTCGCGCGTGCGCTCGGGCGACGACGATGCCCGGCTCGGTCGCAACGATGCGGGCGACGAGACCGGCGCTCCGCTGCGCAGTGCCTGGGGCCGCGTCATCAGCACCAACATCGACATCAGCCAGCAAGGCACCGTGAGCCCGAGGAGCGAGGGACGCCTGACCGGGCTGCAGGCCGGCACTGACCTGTGGGCCGACCGCAACTGGCGCGCCGGCGTGTATGTCGGCCGGCTCGAAGGCGATGCCCGGACGCGCGGCTTCGCACGCGGCGTGTTCGACCTCGCCGTCGGCAGCAACGACCTGCGCAGCGACTACCTCGGCCTGTACGGCAGCTTCACGAGCGACGCCGGTTTCTACGCCGACGCGGTGCTGCAGGGCGGCCGCCACCGCTACACGACAGGTCCCTTCGACAGCTCGCCGTCGGCCTCGGGCAAGGGCAAGAGCACGCTGCTGTCGCTGGAAGTGGGCCAGAGCTTCGCGCTCGGCAGCGACTGGAAGATCGAGCCGCAACTGCAACTGGTGCACCAGCGCGTGAACCTGGACGACGTGACGTTCATCGGCGCCCGCGTCTCGCAGGACACCGACAGCGGTTGGACGGTTCGCGCGGGCGTGCGGGTCAAGGGGCAGATCGCCACCGGGGCCGGCGTGCTGCAGCCGTATGCGCGGCTGAACGTCTACCGCACCTCCAGCGGTACGGACGTGGCGCGCTTCATCGGCCCCGCGGGCTGGACCGACATCGGCACGCGCACCGGCGGCACCAGCACCGAAGTTGCAGGCGGCGCCACCCTGGCCATCGGCGAGCGGACCAGCCTGTACGCGGAAGTGGGCAAGCTCTTCGCCTCGGGCGGCAACGCGCGCGTGAAGAGCGGCATCAACGCCAGCGTGGGCATGCGCGTGAAGTGGTGAGTGGGGAAGGCGCGTGAACTCGCGCTCGGGTCTCGCGCACCGCCCCGCACATGCATGACCTGGCCGGAACTCTCGTCGTCCGTCAGTCGGCCAGCACCGCCAGCCCGGAGACCAGGCGTTCGATCAGGATGGACGCCGCCACCGGCAGCGGGCGTCGGCGCTTGATGCAGATCGCGACGTTGTCGGTGTGCATGCCTGGGTCCGCGAGGGGAACGAACACCAGTTCGCCGCGTTCGATCTCGTCCATGATGCCCACGCGTGTGCGAAGGGCCGTTCCCATGCCCATCTTCACCAGGCTGTTGATGGTCTCGAACGAGTTGGACTCCACGCGCATCGACAGGTGCCGGGACGACTCGTTGATGAACTTGCGGTCCAGCATCTGGCGGATCGCGTAGCCCGCGTCGGGAACGATCAGGGGTTCGCCCACCAGGTCGGCCAGCCGCACCGTCTTGTTCTTCGCGAGCCGGTGCGTGGGCAGCATCACCGCCCCCACGGACACCGACACCTGCTTGCGCCGCTGGACCTGCGGATGAGGCGTCGGGTCGAAGGCCAGGCCGATGTCGCAGTCGCCCTTGGCCGTGCCTTCGGTGATGGTCGGCATGTCGGTCACCTTGACGCTGAAGCTCACGCCCGGGTATTGCTGGCTGAAAGGCGCAACGATCCGCGGCAGGAAGTCCTTGCCCAGGCCTTCCTCGCAGGCGATGTTGATGTGTCCGCGCCGTATGCCGCGCAGGTCCTCGATTTCCGAGAGCATGCGTTCGAGCCCGTGATGCGTCTGCTGCACGTACCGGTAGAAGGTCTCGCCGGCCGCAGTGAGGCTCACGCCTTCGGCGCTGCGCTCGAACAGCTGGCACTTCATCTGCTCCTCGAGTTTGAGAATCTGGCGATGCACCGCCGAGGGTGTGATGTCCAGGGATTCGGCGGCCTTGCGCATCGATTTCTTTTGAGCGGACTCACGAAAGTAGACGAGCGCGTTCCAGTGGAAGTGCATGCGGGAGCAGTCGGGAAAGTGGGTTGGGAAGCGTGCGGCGCAATGCGCAGTGCACGCATTCTGGGGCCTCGCGGTGTACGGCAAAGCGTTGGCGAAGCGCCGCCTTAACGGCAACGCCCCGTGGACTTCTGGTTTCTTCTCGGCGGCCTCTTGCGCTGTGAAGATTCGCAGCAGTTCCCGAACTCCGATGAAAGGTGCGCGGGAGGAGCGGCGATGAAGGATTCCGTTGACGACCTCACCGACGGCCTATTCCATCTCCATCGTTGGCCGCACCAAGGATGGCTTCTCAACCCAACCCCGGTTCAAGCGTCATGCCCAACCCCTCTCCATCCGCTCACGCGTCCGCATCGTCTCTTCAGATGAGACCGAACGCGTGCGCCAACACCGCGGCACTTGCCCAGACGGCACGCGCCGAGATGGCGCTGCTGGCTTATCCGGATCGCTCCTGGGTGATGCCCCCGCCCCTGCCGGAAGCACACGGTGCCACGCAGGCCTTGTTGAATGTCCTGATCGTTGGCGGTGGCCAGTCGGCATTGGCGATCAGCGCCCGGCTGCACCGTGATGGCGTGGATGGTGTCCTGATGCTGGATGCGGCCGAAGAAGGGGCCGAAGGCGTGTGGGACAACTTTGCGCGCATGCCCGAATTGCGAACGCCCAAGACGCTCAACGGCATGGACCTGGGACTGGCCAGCCTCAGCGTGCAGCGCTGGTACCAGGCGCGCCATGGCGTCGATGCCTGGGAGCGCATCGATCGCATTCCGCGCACCGCGTGGGCCGACTACCTGCGTTGGTACCGCCATACCTTGGCGCTCCCCATGCACAACCGGGTGCAGGTGCATGACGTGCGTCCGGCGGGTGCATGGATCGCGGTCGACACGCAGACGCCGGCCGGCCCGCGGACCTACCTGGCGCGCTCGGTCGTGTTGGCCACGGGCTTTGACGGCGCGGGTGCCTGGCGCGTTCCTGCCGTCGTCTCCGATGCGTTGCCATCGACGCACTACAACCATTCGGCCGATCGCATCGACTTCGCACGCCTTCGGGGGCGGCGCATCGGGGTCCTCGGGCACGGCGCGTCGGCATTCGACAACGCGGTGGCTGCACTGCGCGCAGGAGCCGCATCGGTCGACCTGTGCTTTCGCCGCGACCGGCTGCCGCGTGCAAACCCGCATCGGCATATCGAAACGGCCGGGTTCATGCAGCACTTTCATGCGCTCCCCGACGCGACGCGCTGGCAGGTGGCGCAACATTTCCGCGCCGCCGATCAGCCGCCACCGCGTGGCAGCTTCGATGCGGCCTTGAAGCTGCCGGGTTTTCGCATGCGAGCAGCCTGTCCGTGGACAACCGTGCGCATGACGCAGGAGCAGGAGATCGACGTGGAGACGCCGCACGGCACGCTGCGATTCGATCACCTGATCTGCGCGACCGGCCAAACGCTGGATCTGGCGGCCCGCCCGGAACTGCGGACCCTGGCTCCGCTTGTCTCGCGCTGGCGCGACCGTCATGCGCCGGCGGCTGCGGCGGATGCGGGAGAGGCACCCTATCTCGGTGCCCACTTCGAGTTTCAGCCGCTTGCCCCGAGCGCCGATTCTTGGGTGTCGCGTGTGTTCGCCTTCAACAGCGCCTCGCATATCAGCCACGGGCCGCACTGCACCTCGATCAGCGGTCACAAGCACACGTTGCCGCGCGTGGTTCGCGGCGTGACCCAGCAGCTTTTTCTGGACCAGACCGCCCAACTCGTGCCCGGCCTGCGCGCCTACGACGAGCCTGAGCTCGTGCTGCCGAACGGCATCGAAAACGATTGCTGGTTGCCGTCTCCCGACGCTTCGGTGAGCCATTCATTGACCCCTCTGAAGAGCTTTGCATCGCCATGAACATGCCGCATCCATCCCCCAGCACCCTTGCCGGCCATCGCACCATGGAACTGCCTGTGCAGCCGCTGAGTGCCGAAGCGTTTGCCGCTTTCGGGACCGTCATCTCCAAGTCCGAAGACGGTGTACCTTTCGGTCCACAGGATGCGCAGCTGGATCTTTCGAGAGGCACGCCGCGCTTCTACAACATGCGCCTGCCGGGCCGAGGACTGAGCTTCAATCGAATCACGCGCCATCGCGCGGTGACCCAGGCGCTGGCCTCCGTTGGCGGATTCGACTGGGTGATGGCCGTGGCACCGCCCATCGCCCTGGACGAGCCCGATGCAGAACCGCAGTTGGAAGACATCCGTGCGTTCCTGATCCCGGGCGATGTGGCTGTGATGTTGCACGTCGGTACATGGCATGCCGGGCCGTTGTTCGATGCGCAGGAAATGTCTTTCTTCAATCTCGAACTTGCCGATACCAACATCGTCGACCATCACACCTGCAATCTGACGCATCGGTACGGCGTGACTGTTCAACTGGTGCTGCAGTCGCTGTAAGACCTCATGCAGGCGGGGCGTCGCGAGCGCCCCCGTCGAGCGTTGGGGAGCTGGCCACCGAATCCGCCGGTCCGTCCTGGCATGGCGAGGCTAGAAATTGCTCCGCGCTGGTGAGCACGGACAACGGCTTGCATCAATTCCGTCGTCGTGCCGAGCTGTGTTCGCCAGCACATGTTTCCCTCATGCATTCACCCGCTAATGCATGCATTTCCGCACTCGCGATTGATTCGGAAATTGTTCACGTTGGCATATCGGCGACGGATATGAAAGTCGTTTCCTAGACATTTGAAGAACTTCTCCAACTGTTTACGAATTTAGATTCGCCCCCTTCGATCGCTGCCACGGGCTCCGTGGTTCTCGTCAGCGAGTCGAGTGGTTGAAGCAGATCTTGGCCTCGCACCCGGTGCGAGAAATCCCCAAAACAGAGCCATGCGCGCATCGAACGATTGCGCGGCCAACTGTTTACGGATGATGTTCAGCACTGCACAGCGCAACGGCTGACTCCATATGCGCTCTCGGCACTCCTCTTGTCCATTTGCGATCGATGCAGCCGCGGTGCACGCCGTTTTTCCTCTGGATTGATTTTCGATTTTCAATGAACAAGACTTTTCAAACGGTATGGAATCAGGCGCTCGGCGCATGGGTAGCGGCTTCCGAACTCGCGAAGACCAACGGGGCTTCGACCACCTCTACGGGCGGTAGCCGCATCAAGATCGCGCGTGTGCGACCCATTGCGTGGGTCTGCGCAATAGTGCTGCCTTCGCTGATGGCCTCCTACGCCTTCGGGCAACCGACGATCACTGGGAACAATCAGACCTTCTCGATCGGCAGTGCGACGGCAGTTGGTGCTGGTTGCGTGGTCATCGGCGTTAGCGGAACCTTCGGGGCAATCGCAAGGTGTTCAGGTTCGGCCGTGGACTCCGTCGTCATCGGCAATGGGGCTGCCTCCACCGCGCAGGCTGGTACGGCATTGGGTACCAACGCCAACACCAGCGCCGTCGGAGCTACGGCTGTTGGGCTTGCGGCGGCGGCCAGCGGCGTTGCCAGCGTAGCCTTGGGTCGGTCCGCCGCAGCCTCCAGCGACAATGCCGTTGCTGTCGGAGCGGACTCGGTGTCAAACGTGAACAACAGCGTCGCGCTTGGCAATGGCGCCCGCACCGTGGCGAGTTCCAGCAACACAGCCGGTACTTCCGCCGTAGGCAGCGCAACAGTCGGGGGCGTCACTTTCGGCGGCTTCGCGGGCGCAACGCCCACGGGCTTGGTGAGCGTCGGCAATTCAGGCCGCGAACGCCGCATCCAGAACGTCGCCGCCGGTCAGGTGAATGAATTCAGCACGGACGTGACCAATGGTAGCCAGCTCTACAGTGTCACCAGCACCACGCAGAGCAGTCTCCAAAGTCTTTCGACTTCGACATCTTCTGGTCTGAGCACAGCAACGAGCAGCATTGGCAGCTTGTCGACTTCGACATCGTCGGGTTTGAGCACGGCGACCAGCAGTATCGATAGTCTTTCGACCTCCACGTCTTCTGGTCTGAGCACAGCAACAAGCAGCATCAGCAGCCTGTCGACCTCGACGTCGTCTGGCCTGAGCACTGCGACGAGCAGCATCGGCAGCTTGTCGACTTCGACATCTTCTGGTCTGAGTACAGCAACGAGCAGTATCAGCAGCCTGTCGACCTCGACGTCGTCGGGTCTGAGCACTGCGACCAGCAGCATCAGCAGCCTGTCAACCTCGACATCGTCTGGCTTGAGCACTGCGACGAGCAGTATCAGCAGCCTGTCGACTTCCACGTCCTCTGGTTTGAGCACCGCGACGAGCAGCATCAGCAGCCTGTCGACCTCAACGTCGTCTGGCCTGAGCACGGCGACCAGCAGCATCGGTAGCTTGTCGACTTCGACGTCGTCTGGTCTGAGCACCGCGACCAGCAGTATCAGCAGCCTGTCGACCTCCACGTCGTCGGGCTTGAGCACCGCCACCAGCAGCATCGGTAGCCTGTCGACTTCGACATCGTCGGGTTTGAGCACGGCGACCAGCAGCATCGGCAGCCTGTCGACTTCGACGTCGTCCGGTCTGAGCACTGCCACCAGCAGCATCTCCAGCTTGTCGACCTCGACGTCGTCTGGTTTGAGCACGGCGACCAGCAGTATTGATAGTCTTTCGACCTCCACGTCTTCTGGTCTGAGCACAGCAACAAGCAGCATCAGCAGCCTGTCGACCTCGACGTCGTCTGGCCTTAGCACCGCGACGAGCAGCATCAGCAGCTTGTCAACCTCCACATCGTCTGGCCTGAGCACGGCAGCCAGCGGCATCTCCAGCCTGTCCACCGGCCTGAGCACCACGAACAGCACAGTCAACAGCCTTTCGACCTCGACCTCCAGTGGTCTGAGCACTGCCACCAGCAGCATCGGCAGCCTTTCGACCTCGACGTCTTCTGGTCTGAGTACGGCGACGAGCAGCATCGGCAGCCTGTCGACTTCGACGTCGTCCGGCTTGAGCACGGCTACGAGCAGCATCAGCAGCTTGTCGACTTCGACTTCGAGTGGTCTGAGCACGGCCACGAGCAGCATCAGCAGCCTGTCAACCTCGACATCGTCTGGCTTGAGCACGGCGACCAGCAGCATCGATAGCCTCTCGACCTCGACGTCTTCTGGTCTGAGTACGGCGACGAGCAGCATCGGCAGCCTGTCGACTTCCACGTCATCCGGCCTGAGCACCGCCACCAGCAGCATCGGCAGCCTGTCGACTTCGACGTCCTCCGGCCTGAGTACGGCGACGAGCAGTATCGATAGCCTCTCGACCTCGACATCTTCTGGTCTGAGCACAGCAACGAGCAGCGTCAGCAGCCTGTCGACGTCTGCCTCGACGGGTATCAGTAGCTTGTCGACTTCCACGTCGTCCGGCCTGAGCACGGCGACGAGCAGCATCGACAGCCTGTCGACCTCCGCCTCGAGTGGCTTGAGCACTGCGACCAGCAGCATCAGCAGTCTGTCAACCTCGACCTCGTCCGGCCTGAGCACGGCGACCAGCAGCATCGGCAGCTTGTCGACTTCGGCCTCGTCCGGCCTGAGCACTGCGGCCAGTGGCATCTCCAGCCTGTCCACGGGCCTGAGCACCACGAACAGCACGGTCAGCAGCCTGTCGACCTCGGC
>Ga0157370_10005701_pt1 | contig 13920 bp, 11 predicted proteins | sample C35metaG_FD_113463 | JGI IMG/M metagenome (GOLD analysis project Ga0157370, IMG submission 113463) | Corn rhizosphere microbial communities from Kellogg Biological Station, Michigan, USA - C3-5 metaG | ecosystem: Host-associated > Plants > Roots > Rhizosphere > Soil | place: USA: Michigan...
AGACCGGCACCATCGCGGCGGCATAGAACGCGCCTTTGGCTGGGATGCAGCTCCGACGCAAGGCATAGGCGTAGAGGAAGGCGAGCGGCACCACGATCACGGTGGTCACGCCGGCGACGAGCAGGCTGTTGAGCAGCGAATAGAACAGCGAGGGCGTCGTCGCGTAGCTGACGAAATTGGCGAGGCCGACGAACTTGAAGTCGAGGTTGCCGAGGTCGTAGTCGGTGAACGACATCAGCACCAGCACGGCGAGCGGCGCAAGGCACACGGTGACGAGCAGGAGCGTCGCCGGCGTCGCGAAGCCGATGCCGGTCAGCTTCTCGAGGCGCAGCCGCCGCCGCGCGGCCTTCTGCGCGAGCGTTTCCTCGGCGAGCGTCGTCATGGCCGTGATGTCAGGAGGCGATCGCGGCGGCGGCGCCGGCGCTCGCGCGCGCGGCAGCCTCGATGCGCGCGCCGTCGGCGTCGAACAGGTGGCAGGCCTGCGGCAGGAAGGCGAGGTCGATCGCGCCTTCGGGCGGCGGCCGGTCGCCGGCGGCGATGCGCGCGGCGACGATCACGCCGTCGAGGCCGTCGACGTCGCAGTGCAGCAGCCATTCGGCGCCGAGGTTTTCCGCCCGGCGCACGTGCGCGCCGATGACGACCTCGCCGGCGCCCGACGCGGCGCCGCGGGGCCGCGGCGCCACCGCCTCGGGCCGCAGGCACACGCTGATGCGGCTTCCCGGCGCCAGCGGCGCGCGCACGGGTACCGCGACACCGGCGACGGCGACGCGGCCGCCCGCGTCGACGATGCCCGGCAGCACGTTGATCGCCGGCGAGCCGATGAACTGCGCGACCTTGAGCGTGGCCGGCCGCGTGTAGAGCTCAGTCGGCGTGCCGAGCTGCAGGATGCGGCCGGCGTCCATCATCGCCACGCGATCCGACATCGTCATCGCCTCGACCTGGTCGTGCGTCACGTAGACGAACGTCGTCGCGAGCCGCATGTGCAGCTCGGCGAGCTCGCTCCTCATGTGCACGCGCAGCTTGGCGTCGAGGTTGGACAACGGCTCGTCCATCAGGAACACGTCGGGGTGGCGCACCATCGCGCGGCCGAGCGCGACACGCTGGCGCTGGCCGCCCGACAGCTGCGCGGGCTTGCGCGCCAGCAGCGCCTCGATCTGCAGCTGCGCGGCGGTGGCGTGCACCTCGGCCATCACCTCGCGCATCACGCGCCGGCGCCGCGGCGACAGGTGCTTGACGAGCGGCAGGCGCTCGACCACCGACAGCCGCTGCATCGTCAGCGGCAGTGCGATGTTGTCGGCGACGCTCATGTGCGGGTACAGCGCATAGCTCTGGAACACCATCGCCACGCGCCGCTCGTGCGGCCGCAGGTGGTCGATCGGGCGGCCGCCGATCTCGATGCTGCCCGCCGACTGCGGCTCGAGGCCGGCGATGATGCGGATCAGCGTCGACTTGCCGCAGCCCGACGGCCCGACCAGCGTGATGAACTCGCCGTCGGCGATCGCAAGGTCGATGCCCGACAGCACGCCTGTCGTCCCGAACGACTTGCCGATGCCCTTGAGCGCGATGCTGGCCATGGGTGCCCTTTTACACGACGCGCCGCGCCGGGTAGACCTCGTCGATGACATCGTCGATGAAGAAACGCTCGAGCGCGGGGAGCTCGGCGGCGCGCACGTCGACCGACGTGCCGTCGAAATCGTAAACGATCGCGCCGAGGCTCTTGTCGCCCGGCATCGGGCCCTGGCGCTGTTCCGACACGACGAACCCGGACGACGGCCCGAACACGTAGCGGCAGCCATCGTGATCCCTCACCTGCATCTGGTGCAGGTGGCCGGTCGCGACGAGCGCGACGCCATGCTCGCGCACGCGCGCGACGAGCGGCGCGCGCATCGCCGGCTTGACCGCCCAGTAGCCGCTGTCACCTTCGTCGGGATGCTCGAGGAAAAGCGGGCGGTGCGTGAACCACGCGAGCGCGCGCCCCCCGGCCGCCGCAAGCGTCGCGTCGAGCCATGCGCGCTGCTCGTCCTCCTCGGGCAATCCCGACCCGAACAGCATCGAGTCGAGGCCGATCAGGCGCCAGCGCTCGACGTCGAGCGACCACCAGTCGGGGCCGAAGTGGCGGCGCCAGCGCGCGATCCGCGCGGCGTTGACCGGCTGGTGCGCGTGGTGGGGCTCGCCGACGTCGTGGTTGCCGGGCACGGCGAGCACCGGCACCGGCAGCTCGCGCAGGAGCCCCGCGCAGTACTCGAGGTCGTCGTCGACGTCAGCGCCGTCGACGGTGACGTCGCCGGTGTGGATCACGTAGTCGGGCCGCTGCGCGAGCAGCCAGTCGCGCAGCGGCGCCCAGTTGGCCGCGAAGTGGCGCTTGCCGGCGGAGAGGTGGGTGTCGGAGATCTGGATGACGCGCTTCATCGGGTGCTTCCTGTTTCGGAGTGGGTGCGGCGCGGCGTGACGGCCGTGCCATGCGGGGCGCTCGCCGCCTCGTCCAGCAGCGCGCGCGCCGTCGCCTCGTCGGTGACGAGGCCGTTGACGAGCCGCCCCTTGAGCGCGGCGCGCAGCGCCGGCACCTTGCGCGGGCCGTGCGCCACGCAGATGCGCGGCCGTCGCGACGGCTGCGGGCGCACGCTGGTGACGCGGCGATTGACGTCGTGGTCGAGGATGTTGCCATCGGCGTCGAACGCCCACGCGAGCGTCGCACCGACGGCGCCCGCGCGCATCACGTCGAGCAGCTCGTCGCGGTTGAGGAAGCCGTCGCGGAACAGCGCGGCCTCGGGATCGAACTGGGAGAGGCCGCTGAACCAGACGTCCGCCGCGGCGGCCATCGCGAAGATGCGCTGCACGCAGCCGATGCGCAGCAGGAGATCGCGCTGCGCCGCGTCGGCGGCATGCATCGGCAGCGGCAGCGGGAACGCGGGCGCGCCGGTCAGCCCGGCAAGCGTTTCGAGCGCGTTGTACGGGCTCGCCGAGCCGTCCGGCGAGATGTTGCCGGCGAGCGAGACGAGGCGGTGGTGCGGCCGCGACATCGGCGTCACGCGCGTGACGCTGGCGCGCAGCGACCGGCCGGTGCCGACGGCGATGATGGCGGGCTCGTCCTTGCGCAGCACGCGCTCGATGACGATCGCCGCCGCCTCGCTGACCGCCGACGCCGTCGCGCGCGCATCGGCAGCGGTAGGCACGACGTCGCAGTGCGTGAGCGCGAAGCGCTCGGTCGGGCGCGCGGCGAGACCCATCCACGCGCTGATCGGGTGGTTGAGGCGGAACGACAGGAGGCCGTCCGTCCGGCACAGCGACACGAGGCGCTGCGCGCTCGGCCGCGAGATGTTCATCGCCCGCGCGATGTCGTCCTGCGTCTTGCCCGCGATGTAATAGAGCCAGCCCGCACGTGCGGCATCATCGAGCCGGGTCGTCGATTCGTTCATCCGCGTCGGGGAAGTGCGTGGTAACGAAGCTGCGACGCATCATAACGTTGGATCATGCATTGAGCAATTGAGCGCGCACTTGCCGTCGTTTTGCGCTGCAGCATCGGCTTTTTTCAGCGATTGTGTGAGCAAAAGCTCTTTGATAGAGTGTTTCCGCGCTTGCGAACGGGCGGAGCCCCGGCACCGGCGCATCCTTGCTGGACTACCGGAGCATCGAATGAATCGCATCGCTTCCTTCATGACCCGCGGCGCCGCGATCCTCGCGCTGTCGATGGCCGCCGGCGCGGCATTGGCCCAGAAGGTCACGCTCGACGTGCTGTACGCGCAGCCGGGCTTCGCCAAGTACCACGAGCCGATCGCGCAGGCGTTCATGAAGGCGCACCCGGACGTCGAGATCAAGCTGCGCGCGCCGGCGAAGGACTATGACGAGGGTCACCAGGCGATGCTGCGGGCGGCGGTGACGAACCAGCTTCCCGACGTCTATTTCCCGGGCTTCGACCTGATGGGCGAGCTCGTCGACGTGCTGGAGAAGCGTGGCCAGGTCGTCGACATGGGACCGCTCCTCGCCGCCGAGCCCGCCGCGTGGCGTACCGCCAACTACTCCGATGCGATGCTGCGGCTCGGCGTCGTCGACGGCAGGCAATACGGTCTGCCGGTCAACGCGTCGCTGCCGATCATGTATTTCAACGCCGATCTCGTGAAGAAGGCGGGCGGCGATCCCGCGCACATGCCCGACACATGGGACGGCGTCATCGCGCTCGCCGCGAAGATCCATGCCGCCGTGCCCGAGGCCTCGGGCATGGCGTTCGACATCCACGTCTATCCGGGCAACTGGCTGTTCCAGTCGATCCTCGACCAGGCGGGCGCGAGCATGCTCGACGCGTCCGGCACGAAGATCGGCTTCGACAACCCGATCGGCCTCCACGTGATGACGAACCTGCGGCGCTTCGTCACCGAAGGGGGGATGTCGATCCTCGACCTCGAGGCCTCGCGCCAGCAGTTCCTCGCGGGACAGACCGGCCTCTTCTTCGACACGCCGGCGCGCCTTCGCCAGATCACGAGCGGCGTCGGCTCGCGCTTCGCGCTCGGCACCGCGGTCTTCCCGATCGACGACAAGGCGAAGGGCGGGATACCGACCGGCGGCTGCGCGATCATCATCACGACGAAGGACGAGGCCAGGCGCAAGGCCGCCTGGGAATACGCCAAGTTCATCACCGGCCCCGAGGCGCAGAAGATCGTCGTCGAGACCACCGGCTACCTGCCGACCAACAAGCGCGCGACCGGCCCGGAGTTCCTCGGCCCGTTCTACGACAAGAACCCGAACTTCCGCACCGTCGCGCTGCAATCGGACCGCGCGGTGGCGTGGCAGGGCTATCGCGGCGACGCCGTGCGCATCTGGCGCGCGCAGCGCGACATCATCGCCAAGGTGATGCGCGGGCAGGTGACCCCGGCCGCAGGTCTCGACGAGCTCGCGCGCGAGACGCGCGCGATGATGAAGTGACGGCGACGACGTCGCATGCCGCGCGCCGCGCCGCGCGCGCGGGCCTCTTGTTCGACCTCGACGGCACGCTCGCCACCACCGAGCACCTGCACCGCGCCGCGTACGCGTCGCTGCTCGAGGCGCACGGCCGCGTGCTCGACGCCGACACGTTCGCGACCAAGGTGCGCGGACGCGCGGGCCGCGACGTCGTGCGCGCGCTCTTCCCGCACTCGGACGACCGCGAGCATCTCGACCTCACCGAGCGCAAGGAAAAGGCGTTCCGCGAGCTCGCGACGGCGCGGGGGCTCGTGCCGACGAAGGGCGCCCACGCGCTGATCGGCTGGGCGCGCGAGCGCGGCGTGGCGACCGCGCTCGTCACCAACGCGCCGCGTGCCAACGCCGACCTCGTCGTCGAGGTGCTGGGCCTCGCCGGCGACTTCGACGTCGTCATCAGCATTTCCGACGTGGCGCGTGGCAAGCCTCATCCCGATCCGTACCTCGTCGGCCTCGCGGCGCTCGGGCTCGACGCCGCGCACGCGATGGCGGTCGAGGATTCGCCGGTGGGCATCGCCTCGGCGCGCGCCGCCGGCCTCGACGTCATCGCCATCGAGAGCCCGACCTGCGACGCGACGGTGATCCGCGATGCGGCGATCTGCGTCGTCGACATGGCGGATGCCCGGCTTCTCGCGCTGATCGCCGCGCGCTTCGGCCTCGCGCCTTAGCCTTGCCGTCATCCCCGCGAAAGCGGGGATCCAGCTGTGACGTGGCCCCATTGGCGAATGGGCGTCGTGTCGAACTTTCCGATGCGTCAGGGCTGGATTCCCGCTTGCGCGGGAATGACAAAGGGTTACGCGGCGTCGCCGGCGCTCGCGGTGAAGCGCGCCGCGAGGTCGGCGTACAGCGCCTGGAACAGCGCGCGTCGCGGCGCGAGCGCGTCGGCGAGCCCGCGGTCGGGCTCGATCGTCATGTCGACCGGCGGCTGCGGGAACGCGTCGGCAACGCCAACGCGATCGACGGCGGCACGCGCGAGCCGCGCCGCGCCGAGCGCCGCGCCGATGTCGCCCTGGCGCGGATAGCGCAGCGTGCGCCCGAGCGCCGCGGCGATGATGCGCCCCCAGTGCGGCGAGCGCGAGCCGCCGCCGATCACCGCCAGCGAATCGATGCGCGGCCCGGCTGCCTCGAGGGCATCGAGCCCGTCGGCGAGCGCGAACGCAACGCCTTCCAACGCCGCGCGGCCGATGTCGGCGCGCGTGGCGCTCGCGGTCAGACCGAACAGCACGCCGCACGCGGCGGCGTCGTTGTGCGGCGTGCGCTCGCCGTTGAGATACGGCAGCATCACGAGGCGCGGCGGATGCGGCGTTCGCGACGCGGCGACCTCGCTCACGAGTGCCGCCTCGTCGTCGACGCCGGCGATGCGCGCGGCGAGCGCGAGCGTCGCCGTGCACGAGAGCATCACCGCCATCCGGTGCCACGTCGCCGGCACGCAGTGGCAGAACGCGTGCACCGCGCGCTCGGGATCGGCGCGCAATGCCGCGTCGGCGACGAAGATCACGCCCGACGTGCCGAGCGACAGGAGCGCGTTGCCGTCGCCGACGATGCCGATGCCGGCGGCGCCCGCCGCGTTGTCGCTGCCGCCCCCGGCGATGACGACTCCGGCCGGGAGGCCAAGCGCCGACGCGGCGTCGCTCATCAGCGTGCACGACGGCTCGTTGCCCTCGACGAGGCGCGGCATGTGGCGCAGCGCGAGCCCCGACGCGGCGAGGAGCCGCTCCGACCAGCGTCGCGCGGCGACGTCGAGCCACAGCGTGCCCGAAGCATCGGATGGCTCGCTGACGAGCTCGCCGCTCATGCGCATCCGCAGCCAGTCCTTTGGCAACAGCACGTGCGCGATCCGCGCGAATGCGTCGGGCTCGTGCTCGGCGATCCAGACGAGCTTGGGCGCGGTGAAGCCCGGCATCGCGAGGTTCGCCGAGAGTCGCCGGCTGTCGGGCTCGCGCGCCTCGAACGTGCGGCAGGCGGCGGCGGCACGACCGTCGTTCCACAGGATCGCGGGGCGGATGACATTGCGCTGCTCGTCGATCGGCACCGCACCGTGCATCTGGCCGCCGAGGCCGATGCCGCGCACCGCGGCGCGCGAGCGCGCGGGCAATGCGGAGACGGCCGCGCACGTCGCATCCCACCAGTCGTCCGGCCGCTGCTCCGACCAGCGCGGCTGCGGCTCGCTGCGCGCCAGCGGCGCCGACGCTTCGGCGACGAATGCGCCGCCGTCATCGACGAGGACCGCCTTGACGGCCGACGTGCCGAGGTCGATGCCGGCGAACATCAGCCGGCGTAGCGCTCGATCGCGCGCGCGGCGCCGTCGCGGCGCAGCGCCGCCAGCGCGGCGTCGAACGCCTCGACGAAGCGCGGATCGGTGCCGGTGTCGCCGTAGATGTCGCGCATCGCAAGCCACGCGCGCGGATCGGCGTCGGCGGCCCGCGCGGCCGCCGCGAGGCGCGGCCACGCGTCGTCGTTGGGCTCGATGCGCGCGCCGGCATCGGTGGCGCCGGCGCAATAGCGGCACCACGCCGCCGACACCAGCGCGAGCCCGTCGATGCTCGCGCCGTCGGCGAGGCGCGCGCGAATCGTCGGCACGATGAACTTGGGCTGGCGGTTCGAGCCGTCGAGGCAGAGACGCCGGATCGTGTCGCCGATCGCCGGGTTGGCGAAGCGCTGCTCGATCGTCGCCTTGTAGCGCGCGAGGTCGACGCCGGGCACCGGCGGCACTACCGGGATCACCTCGCGATCGAGCAGCGCAGACAAAAAGCGCGCGACGCGCGGCTCGGCCATCGCCTCGTGCACGAGCGCGATGTCCATCAGCGCCGACACGTAGGCGATCGCCGCGTGCCCGCCGTTGAGGATGCGGATCTTCATCAGCTCGTGCGCGTGCACGTCGTCGACGAAGGTGACGCCCGCTTCCTCGAGCGGCGGCCGGCCGGCGGCGAAGCGATCCTCGAGCACCCATTGCCGGAACGACTCGCAGAACACCGGCTGCGCGTCGGCGATGCCGAAACGCTCGACGACCAGCGCGCGCTCGCGCGCCGTCGTCGCCGGCGTGATGCGATCGACCATGCTGTTGGGGAACGCCGCCTGCGCATCGATCCACGCGCCGAGCGCGGGATCGACGCGCGTCGCGAGTCCCACCACCGCGGCGCGTGCCGCGGCGCCGTTGCCGGGCAGGTTGTCGCAGGACATCACGGTGAACGCGCCCGTCCCCGCCGCGCGGCGGCGCGCGAGCGCGGCGACGAGCGGCGCGAAGGCGGTGTGCGGCATCGCCGTTCCGGACCCGCTGTCACGCAGTGCCTCGGCGTCGGCGACGATTGCCGGATGCTCGGGATCGAACGCGCCGGTCGTGGCATCGACGCAATAGCCGCCTTCGGTGATCGTCAGCGAGGCGATGCGGATCTGCGGATTGGCGAGGGCGTCGACCAGCGCGGCGGGCGCTCCCGGATCGACGAAACCCGTCATCGCGGCGGTCACGCGCGCCTGCGCGCCGCCGGCGTCCTGCGCGATTACGGTCGACAGCCAGTCCTGCCTTTCGAGCGCCGCGCGCATCGCGCGATCGGTGTCGCGGATGCCGGCGCCGACGATCGCGAAATCGGTGCCGAACCCGCGCGCGAACACGTCGTCGAGGTAGACCGCCTGGTGCGCGCGATGGAAGTTGCCCACGCCGATGTGGACGATGCCGGGCCGCAGCTTCGCGGGGTCGTACGCGGGCGCGGCGACGCCGCGCGGCAGTGCGCCGAGCGTGGCGCGCGCGAGCGCGACGCCGCGGGCGCCTGAGGTCGCCGTGCTCACGCCTCGAGCAGCGCGCGCGCCGTCGCCTCGTCGGTGACGAGGCCGTTGACGATGCGGCCCTTGAGCGCCGCGCAGAGCGCGGCGACCTTCGGCGCGCCGTGCGCGACGCAGATGCGCGGCTTGGCGCTGCCCGGCGACGGCGGCACGCTGGTGATCCGCGTGTTCGGTCCCTCGTCGAGGATTTGGCCCTCGGCGTCGAACGCCCAGCCGAGGTTCTCGCCGACCGCGCCCATGCGCATAAGCTCGAGAAGCTCGTCACGGCTGATGAAGCCGTCGCGGTAGAGGAACGCGTCGTTGTCGAACTGGCTGAGGCCCGAGAACCACGCGTCGGCGTCGTGCGCCATCGCGAACACGCGCCGCACCGGGTCGAGCGCCAGCAGTTGCTCGCGCTGCTCGGCCGTGGCGACGTGCATCGGCAGCGGCATCGGGAAATGCTGCGCGCCCGTGAGGTCGGCCAAGTGCTCCGGCGCGTTGAAGCGGCTCGCCGAGCCGTCCGGAGAGATCGTGCCGACCAGCGACACGAGGCGGTGCAGCGGCCTCGAGATCGGCGCGACGCGACCCACGCTCGCGCGCATCGTGCGCCCGGTGCCGAGGCCCATGACGATGGGCTCGGTGGCGTGCAGCATTCGCTCGATGGCGATCGACGCGGCCTCCGCGACGCCCGCGAACGACGTCTCGTCGCTGCCATCGGACGGTACGACATCGCACAGCGCGAGCCCATGCCGGTCGCGCAGCGCGGAGGCGAGGCTCATGCATTCGCTGATCGCGTGATTGACGCGAAAGGTGATGAGACCTTCCGCGCGGCACAGCGACACGAGGCGCTGCGCGGTCGGCCGCGAGACGTTGAGGATGCGCGCGATGTCGTCCTGCGTCTTGCCGGCGATGTAGTAAAGCCAGCCGGCGCGGGCGGCCTCGTCGAGGCGGCCGTTGGGATCGCTCACGGGGTCGACGCCAGGGATTGGCCGCGCATCGGGCGATCATAGCTTTGGCTCCCCGAATGAGCAATTCCGCGCCGGCGGGCGGGATCGGATCGCGGCAATTCCCAGGGTTGCGCGCGCCGCCGGCCGTGCAAGCCCCTGCCGGGCCGTGGCGTACAGGCGCAGAATGGGCGACAGCCGGCCGCATGCGGCTGTTGTCTGATCAAACGCTCTTTGCTAGAGTAATCTTTCAACGGATGGCCACAGCGAAGGGCCGCCGCACTCGACCATCGGGTCGAGCCGCCGAGGAGGAAGCATGCACGCATTCCGGAACGCCGTTGCGCGATTCATCGCCGCAGGCATCGTCGCGACGTTCGCCGGCCTCGCGTCGGCCGAGCAGGTGACGCTCGACGTGCTGTATGCGCAGCCCGCGTTCGCCAAGTATCACGAGCCGATCGCGCAGGCGTTCATGAAGGCGCACCCGGACGTCGAGATCAAGTTCCGCGCGCCGGCGAAGAACTACGACGAGGGTCACCAGGCGATGTTGCGCGCCGCGGTGACCAACCAGTTGCCGGACATCTATTTTCCCGGCTTCCACCTGATGAACGAGCTCGCCGCCACGCTCGAGAAGCGCGGCCAGATCGCCGACCTCGCGCCGATGCTCGCGGCAGAGCCCGCCGCGTGGCGCGAAGCGAACTACAGCAACGCGATGCTGAAGCTCGGCCAGGTGCGCGGCAAGCAGTACGGCATGCCGGTGAACGCCTCGCTGCCGATCATGTACTTCAACGCCGATCTCGTGAAAAAGGCGGGCGGCGATCCCGCGCACATGCCCGATACCTGGGACGGCCTGATCGCGCTGGCGGCGAAGATCAAGGCGACCTCGCCGGGCGTCGCCGGGATCGCCAACGACGTGCAGTCCTGGCCCGACACGTGGATGTTCCAGGCGATGGTCGACCAGGCAGGCGGGCGCGTGCTCGACGAATCGGGGACGAAGATCGCGTTCGACGATGCGGCCGGGCTCCAGGCGATGACCATCCTGCGCCGGCTGGTGACCGAAGGCGGCATGCCGCTGCTCGAGGGCGAGGCGTCGCGGCAGCAGTTCATCGCGGGACAGACGGGCATCTACTTCCAGACGCCCGCGCGCCTGCGCATGACCCTCGACGGCATCGGCTCGCGCTTCACGCTCGGCACCGCGGTCTTCCCGATCGACGACAAGGCGAAGGGTGGCATTCCCACCGGCGGCTGCGCCGTCGTCATCACCACGCAGGACGCCGCCAGGCGGAAGGCGGCGTGGGAGTACGTCAAGTTCATCACCGGTCCCGAGGCGCAGAAGATCATCGTCGAGACGACAGGCTACCTGCCGACGAACAAGCGCGCGCTGGGCGCGGACTATCTCGGCCCCTTCTACGACAGCAATCCCAACTTCCGCACGGTGGCGCTGCAGGCCGACCGTGCGCTGCCGTGGCAGGGTTATCCCGGCGACGCGGTGCGCATCTGGCGCACGCAGCGCGACATCATCAACCGGATCATGCGCGGCGACGTGACGCCGAAGGCGGGACTCGACGAGCTCGCGCGCGAGACGCGTGCGATGATGGGACAATGAACGGACAATACCGCCGCGGCCGGCATCGCCGGTACGAGGGCCAACGAGGAGAAAGCCGATGAAAGCATTGTGGATCGCCGCATCGAGGTTCGTCGTCGCCGGCGTGTTCGCGGCGCTCGCCGCGGGCGCGGCATGGGGGCAGAAGGTCACGCTCGACGTGCTGTACGCGCAGCCGGGCTTCGCCAAGTATCACGAGCCGATCTCGCAGGCCTTCATGAAGGCGCATCCGGATATCGAGATCAAGTTCCGCGCGCCGGCGAAGGACTACGACGAGGGCCACCAGGCGATGATGCGCGCCGCGGTGACGAGCCAGCTTCCCGACGTCTATTTCCCGGGCTTCCACCTGCTGGCGGAGCTGTCGGCGGTGCTGCAGAAGCGCAACCAGATCGTCGACATGGGACCGCTGCTGGCGGCGGAGCCGGCGGGATGGAAGGCCGCCAACTACACGGACTCGATGATCAAGCTCGGCCAGGTGCACGGCAAGCAGTACGGGATGGCGGTCAATGCGTCGCTGCCGATCATGTACTTCAACACCGAGCTCGTGAAGAAGGCGGGCGGCGATCCCGCGCACATGCCCGACACGTGGGAAGGCATCATCGCGCTCGCCAAGAAGATCCATGAAGGCTCGCCGGGCGTTGCCGGCATGGCCTACGACGTCGGCACGTGGCCCGACACGTGGCTCTTCCAGGCGATCATCGACCAGGCGGGCGGCAACGTGCTCGATCCGTCGGGCACCAAGATCGCGTTCGACAACGCGCTCGGCAAGAAGACGATGGTCGAATTGCGCCGCTTCGTCACCGAAGGCGGCATGGCGCTGCTCGACTTCGAGGCGTCGCGCCAGCAGTTCATCGCCGGCCAGACCGGCATCTTCTTCGACACGCCGGCGCGGATGCGCCTCATCACCGACGCCGTCGGCTCGCGCTTCACGCTCGGCACGGCGGTGTTCCCCGTCGACGACAAGGCGAAGGGCGGCATCCCGACGGGCGGCTGTGCGATCATCATCACCACCCACGACCCCGCCAAGGAAAAGGCGGCGTGGGAGTACGCGAAGTTCATCACCGGCCCGGAGGCGCAGAAGATCGTCGTCGAGATCACGGGCTACCTGCCGACCAACAAGCGCGCGACCGGTCCCGAGTACCTCGGCCCGTTCTACGACAAGAATCCGAACTTCCGCACGGTATCGCTCGAGACCGACCGCGCGGTGCCGTGGCAGGGCTATCCCGGCGACACGGTGCGCATCTGGCGCGCGCAGCGCGACATCATCGACGCGGTGATGCGCGGCAAGATCTCGCCGGACGACGGCTTCAACAAGCTCGTGTCCGAGACGAAGGCGATGATGAAGTGACGGGCGAGGGGCGGCGCGTCGTTTCATGAGCGGCGCCCCTCTCCGTGCCGGCGTGCTGTTCGACCTCGACGGCACGCTCGCGCAGACCGAGCACCTTCACCACGCGGCGTTCAACGCGGTCCTCGCGAACCACGGCCGCACGCTCGACCACGCGGCGTTCGTGCGGCACGTTTCGGGCCGCTCGAACGAGGACATCACCGCGTACTTTTTCCCGGGGATGGACGAAGCCGGGCGCGTCCGCTTCGCCGACGACAAGGAGCGCGCGTTCCGCGAGCTTGCCGCCGCGGGTGTCGACGCGACACCCGGCGCGCGTGCGCTGATCGACTGGGCGCGCGCGCAGGGCTTCGCCACCGGCCTCGTCACCAACGCGCCGCGCGAGAACGCCGACCTGATGGTCGCCGTGCTCGGCCTCGCCGATGCATTCGACGTCGTGGTCATCGGCGCCGAGCTCGCGCGCAGCAAGCCGCACCCCGATCCGTACCTCGCCGCCGTCGAGGCGCTCGCGCTCGATACGGCGCGCACCATCGCCATCGAGGATTCGGCGACGGGCATCGCCGCGGCGCGCGCCGCCGGGCTCGATGTCGTGGCGATGGCGACGCCGGAAACCGCCGCGTCAATCGCGAAGAGCGACGTCGCGCTGTCGGTCACGGACATGACCGACGCACGGCTCTACCAATTCCTCGAAGCGCGCCTTCGCGTCGCCCGCTGAACGTCCAGCGCCGCTTCGCCGTCGCGGTCACGTGGGATGAATCTCGCTCTCCCGCCTGCGGGAGGAGATCAGGGCGAGGGCTACGGTTCGACGCGCACGTCGGCGACCCGCCCGCCGCACGCGGCGACGAGATCGGCGGGCCGGATCGCGAACGTCGCGTTGGGCATGCCGCCGGCCGCGTGCACGCGATCGAAGCGCATCAGGTCCACGTCGACCAGCGTCGTCGACGCGTTGGCGTGCGCGAGCGGCGGCACCCCGCCGATCGCGTAGCCGGTGTGCGCGCGCACGAACGCGGCGTCGGCCTTGCCGATCGGCGCGCCGACCAGCGCCGCGACCTTGCGCTCGTCCACGCGGTTGACGCCGCTCGCGATGACGAGCACCGCACCCTCGGCGCCGCGGCGGAACACGAGCGACTTGGCGATCTCGGCAACCGTGCAACCGAGCGCCGCGGCGGCCTCGGCCGACGTGCGCGCGGTGACGGCGTGCTCGACGACCTCGCAGGCAACCCCGCGCGCGTCGAGCGCATCCTGCACGCGCTGCGCGGCGGGCGACAGCGTCGCGGGCGCGCTCAAGGCGTCACGCCGCGATGCACGGGACGGCCCTTCGGATTTTG
>Ga0157370_10005703_pt1 | contig 13919 bp, 35 predicted proteins | sample C35metaG_FD_113463 | JGI IMG/M metagenome (GOLD analysis project Ga0157370, IMG submission 113463) | Corn rhizosphere microbial communities from Kellogg Biological Station, Michigan, USA - C3-5 metaG | ecosystem: Host-associated > Plants > Roots > Rhizosphere > Soil | place: USA: Michigan...
GCTCACCCAGACGTTGAACCCCGTGTGGAGGTTCCTGGCCTGGATCAGGATGGCGTCCTTGTAGGGCGATTCCATGGCCCCCTGCCCTCTTGAATCCCCGGTGACGATGAAGTCGATGGTGGTCATGACGAACTTGAACCAGTGCTTGTCGTGGAGGTCGTCCTCCGACTCCCAGCCGCGGTAGCTCTCGGCGTCCCGGAATGCTGGGTCATCCTGGCGGTCTGTGCCGTTCAGGGGCTTTGGTTCCGTCCAGGCGTGCCACCGGGCGAGGTAGTCGTTCAGGGTCTCGCGCTGGATAGCGGCCTTGATCTCGGCCTGTTCGCGGTCATTCATCTGCATCATTCCTCCGTCCCCACTGGTCCAAGATCGATTGCAGGCCACACCAGCGGCTCTGGCTGGGCCTTCCTCAGTTCTGCCATCTGCTCCTCCAGGGCTTCTATTCTCTTGATTAGGACTAGGGCGATGTCGTCGCTCATAGACGCACCTTGTCGAGGTAGGCCATATCGATGGGCGATGTGGTTTCCATCCGGCGCATCTCCCGGGTCATGATGTCGGCCATCTGACCTTGAGCCGACTGGACGGCGCTTTGTAGACTTGCAATGGTCTGGTCGAGCGCGTCGTAGGCGCGGGTGAACGCGGCCACCTCCAGCAGATCCTCGGCCTTGGCATCGCGCCATGTCGGCGGGTTGTCCTCGTAGCCGTACTGCTTGCGCGGCTTCCCGGGCTCCTGCACCTGAAGAACAACGGCCTCGCCTTCCATGCGAAAGCGGATTTTCTGGATCGTCATGCTTGCTCCTTGAGTTGCTTCAAATCCGCCCGGGCCTGCGCCTTGATGGCGTCGTAGTCGGTCCCGGTGTAGTGCTTCGTCCCTTGGTCGGACTCCAGCGCTTCGACGTATTCCAGTCCGTAGCGGCGGATCAAGCCCAGACGGTAATTAATGAGGTTGCCATGTAGATACAAATTACAGGGGGCGCATTGCTTGTGTAGATTGCGGGGGTCCAGGGCCAAGTGCGGAGCCGATCCACGCGAGCGGTAGTGCCCGGCGTGATAGATGCCCTGGTGATGCCGGCCGCAGGAGATGCAGGGTTGATCTGCATCCCGGCCGTGGACGACCCAGCGGTTGAGCTCACGCTGGGCGTCGGCTTTCCGCTGGCCGTTGGTCTTCAGCTTCTCGCGCTTGGCGCGGTCCACCGCCTTCTCGACCTTCAGGACGGCTTTACGCTTGGCCTGCGCTTTCTTGGCCTGCTTCTCCCGGAATGCCGCCATCCACGGATCGATGCAGTCGTTGTGAAGGCGCTTGCCCGCGTCCTCGGGGGCAAACTTCAGCTTGCAGTGCTTGCAGCGGCTCATCCTGCGTGCTCCCATGCAGCCGGAGCCGTGAACCGGACTTCATGCTCAGCGCCGAACGCCTCCATCAGCGTCATAAGGTCGGTCATTTCCCGAACCGTCATCTTGGAGGTGGACTGGCCGAGCACCACAAACCCGCCGTCGATCCCGGGCACAGCGTCCTGCTTCTTGAGGCTGGCCGAGAAAATGTGCTTCCAGTCCTCCTTGGATAGCTTGCGGCCGTGCCACTCGACTTGGCGGCTCACATCTTCCAGCATCGCCCACATGCGGCTGTTCTGAGCCGTGCTGCGGGTTTCCGGCTTGACGGTGAGGCGCAGCTTGTGCCCGGCCATCGTCATGGCCTTGACGTGCTGCCAGACGGTCTGCAGGGCGGTGTGCGCCTGCGTTGGGCTGTAGAGGGTGACAGAGGTCATTTCGGAATCTCCCCATGGAAGTACTTCATCGGCATCGGAACCAGCTCCTTCGCATCCACGTTGAAAGGCGGTGAGCACCACTGCCAGCCCGGATCGATGTAGACCACCCGGGGAAAGCTCCCGCCCTCCATCGCGATCACGGGGTTTCCTCGCCAGTGATACAAGTGCCCTTGCATGGCATTTCCAGGGCGGTGCTCAGAGCGGCCGGCAACCAGCCCCATCGGTTCGGCATCCTCCCAGCCAGGGTCCGCGCCTTGTCCTCCGCGTAGATCCTCCAGTTGGGATGCGAGAGGGCCAGCTTCACCAGGTGCGCCAGTTCCACCTGCTGGCTGAAGTCGGGGTTCTTCATGCATTTGGACCTTCCCTCTTGAATCGATACCCGCCCGCGGCATTCCGTTCAAGGTAGCCCTTGGCGGCGAGCGTGTTGTAGTGGTAGTGACCGTTGATGCGGGCGCTTGCCTCGCTCGGCTCATTCGGCTTGGTTCTCAGATGCGCCGACACCATGGCGGGCGGCGGAAGCTGGTCGTTCTCCCGCAGGAACTCCCGCATGAAGCAGAAGGCGGCGAGCTGCTTGTCTGTGAGCTTTTCCTTCATGCAGCCCCCGGGAGCGCGTACAGCAGCGGGCGAACCGCGCCAATCTTCACGATCCGACCCCGGCGCACGTCGTTGCGCATCAGGCTGATCGCCCGCTGGACATCTACGCCCAGCTCCTGCGCAACGGCTGCGCTGGACTGGGGTCCGGTCGCCAGGAACGCGCGAATGCGGCCGGGCTTGCTGTCCTCCAGCAGACCAGTGCCAACCGCTGGGCCACGCTTGCCGCCCTTGCGCATCATCGAGGGCGCACCCCGGCGGCTCGTGATGTCCGCCTTCCTGCTGATGCCGATGAACGTGCTGAAATCGGTTCCGCTCGCGCGACGCTTCTCGACCGCCTCGGCGCTTTTCTGGCCTTGCGCTGCCGCTGCCGTGTATTTCGCCCAATCCACGGGCGCACTGGAAAGGCCGATTCCGGGCCAGATTTCTTTGCTCATGATTTCCTCCATGTGCAGCCGGCGCAACGCTTGTCTGCGCCGCCTAAATCGCTGTGGGTGTATTGACAGGTCTGTGCCATCCGGAAAGGCATCGGGACCATCCGAGGGGTGCGGGTGTAGCCGTCCATGAACCAGCCATCCTGCGCAGCAATCGTGCGCATGAAAGGTGCGCGGTCCTTGCACGCGTAGCTCACGCCGCCTCCGGATGCCGATGGCCGCACTGCAGATCGCGGGGGATCTTGGTCGAGCCGTTGGTGTCGCCAAGGTAGGCAAGCGCCCATTCGATGTGGTCGGCGCTGGAATGGCCGCCGCGCTGCACGCGGTCGAGGATGTGGTGGGCGTACAGAGCCCAGCGGTCTAGGGAATCTCGGGCGCGAATCATCAATGGGCTCCTGGTCTTGGTTTTTTCAGCTCGGCAAGGCGTTGCAGCATTTCGAGCGTTGGGGGTTTGGTGATGCGGGCGTCCTCGTCCAGCTTCTGCAGGGCGGGGTCGCGGCCGGGGGCGCTTGGCACCGTGACGCCGACAACAGACGGCTTCGTCTTCGGCTCAAACACGCCAGCCCATCCCGACTTGATCGAGTTGTTCAGGATCTCGATGGGGTCATGGCCTGCAGAGCGGAACTTCTCCAAGTCCTTGACGATGAGCCCGAGTGCATGGGGTTCGTTCTTGGCCTTCTTGCCGGTGCGGACCTTGCAGTAGGCCGTCCAGGTTTCGGAGGGAATCCAGTCAGGCAACACAAAGGCCGGCACGGCCTCTTTGTCTTCTTTTTTCTCTTCTCTTCTCTTCTCTTCTCTAGTACGCACCGTGTCCGCATTCGATGCGGACGGATTGCCGACAGGATGAGGATGGTCGATAGCAGCTTGACGCTCCGCTCTCTTTCGGTCCGCTTCCTGTGCTCTACGCTTGGCAGAAGCCCCGTTATGAGTGTCGAACTCGGGCAATGAGAGGCCGTCAAAGCCGTCCGATTCGACCCACCCGATCGCCATCAACTGGCCGCAGAACCCGGGCCAGCCGATCTCTTCATCGATTGCCGAAGGGGTGTATCCGCACAAGCATCCGTCTTCTGAATGCTCGTCAAACAGACACCAGACCGCATGGAGTCCGCCAACTACGCGCAATCTGTCCGCACTCAATGCGGACGCCAAGCGGACGACCTTCGGATGTCTCCGGAGGTTCGACCGCATCTTGATCCAGTCGCCAGCCATTTACGCAGCCTCTGTTTCGCTCACCAGAAGCTGGTATTGATAGAGGCCGTTGCCGACATAGCGGCGGTTGACGGTATGGCCGCCGAAGCGCGGCTTGCGCAGATCGCGGAGGCGGGCCGAGACGGAGGATTCAGGAGAGTACGTGCTGGCGGCGATCTGGCCCAGCGTGCGGTACTCACCGTCTCGCATAATCTGAAAGACCGACAGCATCTGGTCGCCGAGCCTGGCGCCGTCGCGGGCGTGGTTATAGGTAGAACCGTCAAAGTGCATGGTTGGTCTCCTGGGGGATTGCTCTGGAATACGCGCCGCCGTGACGGTCACGAAGGATCTCGGCGGCCCTCGCGCCAACGTGATACTTGGCCTTTGCGGCCATGTACGCTTCGTGCGCGAGTTCCGCGGTTGGGAATCCGCCAAGGGCAATCACTTGGCCCTTCACCTTGATCGACGCGGAATAAGAATGACCGCGGGTCTGCTTCTTCACGCCCATCAATGCGATTTGCTTGCCCTGGCGCGGACCCTTGCGGTTTTCGGCGTTGATCTGGTGGTCAACATCGCGAAGGTTCGAGATCCGGTTATCGGCGCGGTCGCCGTTGATGTGGTCAATGACCCCAACCGGGAAGGCTCCATATATATAGAGCCATGCCAACCGATGCGCCTTGTAGCCAACGCCGTCGATTGCGATCACGCGGTAGCCATGCGCGTGGATAGCTCCGGCGACTGATCCTTTGGCAAGACGGCCGCGCGTGACCAGATTCAGGAACTGGCCCGTGTCACGGTCATAGCTCAACGTCGAGCGCAGGCGATCAAGCGAAAGCTCTTTCATGCATACCTCCGCTCAAGCTCGGCCAGCTTCGCGCGGGCCTCTGCAAGCTCTGCCGAAACAGCGTGACGAATCACCACGTCGCAGCCCATTTGGTCGGCCAGCCACTGGAGTGGCGCGATGCTCTTGGTCACGCGCATGAAGCGAACAAGGCGCTTGGCCCACTGCTCGCCAACGCTGCGCATGAACTTGCTCATGTACCCGTGGCTGATGTGGATCTGATCGGCAATGTCCCAGTCCTCCATCCCGCTGTGCTTCGCCGCGTGATTGAGAACCCCACAGAACGAGGCCTGCTTCACGACAAACATTTCCAGAGGGGCTGGGCTTGGAACTTCCCCGATCAGAGCGAGGCTGGATTGCGAGTGCTTTCCAGTGCTTTCTTCCGGTTTCCATTCGGTACGTTCAAAGATGCGATCCATGAAAACGACTCCCATCGCTTTGGTTGAAAAGAACGGCTTAGTGGTGCGCCCGACCGGCGCAGCCCCCACGAGGGGGAGTCGGCCTGCTGGGGGCCAAGTCGGAGGACGCACCACTAAGACGGCTGCCAATGGCAGCTACGTCGTGAGAGTTGATGGATGGGCGCATGTGTTTGACGCCGCCTCAGTCGCGCTCGTAGAGCTCATCCGTAGCCGTCAGCTCGCGCCAGCCCAGAACAGCCACCAGGCAAGCGATAGCAAACTGAATCGGCCGCTCGTCGCTGGCGAAGATCCACAGGTATGCGTATGCAAGCGCAGCGCAGGCGCCGCCAAGCAGAAAGATGAGGGGGACGAGGTTCTGGCGCATGGCGGCTCCTCAGGCGGTGGTCTTGAGTTCGGGCCTGCGCTTCTTTCGCAAGGCGATCAACGCCTGCCCAAGCTTGAAGCTGGGCTCGCGCTCGGGCTTGTTCGCCAAGTCGCTGATGGTTGCCTGCCCGCAGTTGCAAGCGGTGGCGATCTGAGACTGGCTCAGGCCGCGCTTCTGAAGGTCTGCGATGAGTAGTTGCCAATCCATATGCGAACCGACTTTATCGGAACCCCGATACGATGTCAACCGGAAAGCCGATAAGCGGTCGTACTACCGTGCGCCCATGCGCACTACCACTAGATCTGAGTACGGAGCCCGCCTCGTCGCGGCCCGCAAACAGGCCAAACTGACGCAGCACGAGCTGGCGAAAAAGGCCGGTATGTCGCAGTCAGCCCTAGCCGAGGCAGAGACGACTGGTCAAGGCTCCGCCTACACCCCCCAACTTGCCGCGCAGTGCCGCGTTAGCGCCGAGTGGCTGGCTACCGGCGAGGGGGAAATGCAGCCCGCAACGACCGTGTGGCCTTTCGACTTACTTACGCCTGAACAACTGCTTTCGTTGCCACCCGAACACCTCGCAACTGTGCAAAAAGTCGCACTTGATCTCCTTCAACTCTCGAAAGTGACCCCGCCGTCCTACGTGACCGACGTTGATACTGTGGCTGTGCCCAGAGGGAAGTCGCTGACTGGCACGATTCCAAAACCCAACTTCATGAAGGGCGGCAGTGAACAACGTAGTGAATCTCAGGGGACACCTCGCAAGGCCGGAAATGGTCGCCGCGGGGGCTGATCTACTAAGAAAAATGGAGCGAGGCGAGTTGACTGGGTTGATGTTCATCGCATCGACCCCCCATGGCGAAGACATCACGGGCGTGTACGGTGCATTTGCCGATCGCCTACAGTACGCGGTCTTCGCGGCCACGAAGGGCGTGAACGCCCTTGTGGACATAGTGGCAGACAGTGCAGGCATAGGGGATACGGCATCCGGCCCGCTGGCGGGGAGCCACAAGACAGTTCAAGAAAGAATCCGGCTGCCTCGCCGGCTCGGCAACTACTAAGAAAGAAGAAGATGAAACGCTTGCTACTCGTAGCCCTGCTCGCTGGCCTGACTGGCTGCGCAGTTCCTTCAACCGGCGTAGTGCCTCTCGCTGACGGCCTCCGCAAGGTGACCCGCTCGACCAACGCCGGGGCGTTCTACAACCCCGAGCAGCTCAAGCTGGAAGCGGTGCAGGAAGCCATGGCGGCCTGCAAGAAGGAAGGCAAGGCATACCGCCTGGTGGACATCACCCAGCGCCCTCCACGCCCCTTTGGCGGCTGGCCCGAGGCCGAGGTTCTGTTCAAGTGTGACGGTGCCGCAATGTCCGATGCAGTCGGCTCGACGATGAACTTCTAAGCCACCTCCGGCTCCACGACAAGCCGCCCTTCGAGGCGGTTTTTTGTTGCCCAGACTATCGGAATACGGGTAAGTAACTAGAAAAAATATCGGGCTTATTATCGGATAACCGTTGACATCCGTATCGGAACCCCGATAATCAATGCACTCGCCCAAACAAGGAGTGCAACATGCCCCGCAAAGCCCGCCCACCCGAAGCCTCGAAGCCCGCCTTCGTAGTCGCTGACGCGCAGCACACCGACTTCCTCGGCCTGACGAAGAACGACTGGTTCTCTGGTTTCGTTCTGCTCGGCATCTTTGCCGGCTCATCGGGCCAGGTGATCCTCGACTCGCACGACGACAAGGTTCTGGTGCAAGTTGCCGACCTTGCCCGCCACATGGGCGACGTGATGGTTGCGAGGGCTTCGGCATGACCACCGCACTCGCCCTGCACTGCGCAAGCGAAGCGCTGTATGCATATGTGGTAGCGCACCACGTCGAGCCGTCGAGCTACTGCCAGTTTCCGCGGGAGGTTGCATGAACGCCCGCGCTCAAGTCGAGATGAGCCCCGAGGACATCCTAAAGAATCTGACGAGAGAGCGGCTTGTGCAGCTTCTCTCCTATGACGAGACCTCCGGTCATTTTTTGTGGCGCGCCCGCAAAGGGCATATGGAGGCGGGAGCATCAGCTGGCTCGCCTCAAGCAAGCGGCTATATCGCAATCAAGATTGATTCACGCTTATACAAGGCGCATCGCCTTGCGTGGCTCTACGTGCATGGCGAGTGGCCGTTCGGCGTGATCGACCACATCAATGGAGTCCTGGCCGACAACCGAATCTTGAATCTAAGGGATGTGAGCGTTTCGCTGAATGCCCAGAACCAGCGATCAGCCAGACGAGACAACGCGCTGGGTGTGCTCGGCGTGCGGAAGACGGCCACGGGCAAGTACCAGACGCGCATCACGTTGAACGGCAAGACCCGCCAGATCGGCGCATTCGCCTCGGTTGAAGAGGCGAGCGCCGCCTACATCGCGGCGAAGCGCGATTTGCACGCGACATGTTCCATCTGATCAAGGAGACGCATATGGACCACTCCGATGTGACCTACTGGCTGAACCAAGGCAAGCAAGAGCCGAAGCTTGCCGAAGGACAGATCCGCTACGACTGGAATGCCGACCTGTCTGTCGATGTGGTCTGCGTGCTGGACTACGAACCCGAGGAGCGCGGCACCCGCGACGAGCCGGGCTGCCTCGCAGATGCAACGCTGGCGAGCGCATTCGTTCGGGATGTGGACATCTACCCGCTTCTGACCAGCAAGCAGATTGCCAGCATTGAAGGCTTGGCTATCGATGCGATGGAAGCGCGTATCCGGGAAGCGCGAGATGAGCGCCAGCTTTCGATGGCGGGGCTGTGATGGACTTTTTGACCCAACCCCTCAGCCACTGGGCTAGCCGCACGTCCAAGGACGTTTGCCGCGATGCCTGTGCCATCCACACCTTCAAGCGCCGCATGCCGGCCAGCGAGAAGGCCCTTTACGCGGTCGCAATTCTGGCCGCCATCGTTTTGATTGGAGTCCTGTGATGCAAGTCGCATTTCCCCCTGCCGCCCACCGCGACGGCGAGTTCCAGTTTTCGCACCCCACTGCTGACGGCTGGACACCCTGCTCAGCGCTGGAGGACTTCCTGCTGACGTTCGGGACGTTCGTTCTGGCTATGGCTCCGATCGTCGCTGTTGCCTATTGGGCGCTGGTGTAGCCATGCAAAAGCTCAAAGAAGCCTTGGCCGTCTACAGGCTCTATCGCAAGCACGGCAACGGCCTGAAGCACTCGGCCAAAGCCGCTTACTACATCGCCATCGTTGGCACCCCGTTCTGAGGATCACCATGGAAAACAAGGCACTCTGGGATCAGGTCAAGATCACCGACCCCCGCGCCGTCAAGGCGATCACCGGCAAGCCCTACAAGGGCAACAGCCCGAAGCCGTACTGGCTCATCGAGCGCGCCACCGACGTCTTCGGCCCGATCGGCATCGGCTGGGGCGTGGATGTCATCTCGGAGCGGTTCGAGCGCATGAGCGAGCATGACGTGCTGCATGTGGCGGTCGTCTCCGTCTGGTACATGCTGGACGGCGTGCGTAGCCAGTCGTTCGAGCAGATGGGCGGCACCAAGGCCTGCTACATGTCTAAGAACGGCTTGATCGTCGATGAAGACGCTGGCAAGAAGTCGGTCACCGATGGGATGGTCAAGTGCTTGTCCATGATCGGCTTCGCTGGCGACATCTTCTCTGGACTCTGGGACGACTCCAAGTACATCGACTGGGCCGCCGAGCAGTTCGCCGACAAGCGCACGCCGCAGCAGGAGGAAGAGCGCGGCGCGTGGCTGGAAGACCAGTTCATTGCCATCGACGCAGCCAAGACCATGGGCGAGTTGAAGACCATCGTTGACCTTGCGATCTCGATCACCCGCAACAACAACGACCCGGACGCCGAGCGCCAGATTCTGGCCGCCCGAGATGCCAAGGCCGCCAAGGCCAAGCGCAAGACCCAAGAACCCGAAGGAGCCACAGCATGACCAGCATCGCCCTGTATGAAATGGCGGGCGCGTACCGCCAGCTGCTAGACACCCTGTCCGAAGGCGACTTCGACGCCCAGACCATCGCTGACACCGTGGAGGCCAGCGGGATCGTTGACGACATCGCCCAGAAGGCCGCAGGCATCGAAATGGTTGCCCGCACGATGGAAATGCACACGCCAGCTCTGGATGCGGAGATCGAACGCCTGACCGCGCTGAAGAAGCGCCGCCAAGCCGCTGCCAAGGGCCTGCGCGACTACCTGCGGGCCAACATGCAGGCGGTCGGCATCACGAAGCTGGAAAGCCCGCTGTTCGTCATCAAGCTGCAGAACAACCCGCCGAGCGTCGATGTGTACGAGCCGGGTCTGATCCCGGTCGAGTTCATGACGCAGCCGAAGCCACCGGAGCCGGCCCCGAACAAGACCGCAATCGCCGCGGCCATCAAGGGCGGCGCAGAGGTTCCCGGAGCGCGCCTGACGCAATCGCAGCGCCTGGTGGTTTCGTGAAAGCGATCTTCCTTGCACTGCTGCTCACGGGTTGTGGTGGCGGCGGTGATTCATACCAACCCGCTAAGTGCGGGGTGGTTCTCTCTAAACCTGGTGGCGGGGAAGCGTCCTGCCTGAACTCTGGGAATTGAACATGAACGAACAACATAAATGCTCGAGGAAGATCAGCAAGGACGGGCACTCGTACCAGTGCAGCAAGACCGGCAAGCTTGAGCACGAAGGCCGGTTTTACTGCGGCCTCCATCATCCGCCGACCGTGATCGCCAAGCGGAAAGCCCGTGACGCCGCTTGGACCGAAAAGTTCGATGCCGAGTACAAGGCCAGAAAGATTGCCGAAGCAGAGCGGTTGGAGGAGAAGCGCCGCGCTTCGCTGTTCCCCGATCTGCTAGCCGCACTTCAACGCCTTATCGCAACCGACGACGCCCACGCAACCATCCACGCAGAGGACGAAGACGACGTGGCGCGGATGCTGGAGTACGCCGCCGCATTCGACAACGCCCGCGCAGCCATTGCCCGTGCCCTCCCCCAAGGAGCCCCGGAATGAGCACCCGATACGATGCCGATTCGGCAACCATGGGCTTCCGTAGCAGCGACGAACTGGCGGCATGGCAACGCGACCAATCCCGTGCCTCCCTTGCCAAGCCTCAGCCAGTAGGAGGAGCGCTGCCGTGGACGCAGAAGACCGCGCTCGAAAAGGCGCCTTCGATCATCATGCAGCTTGAGGTAGCGGCCGAGCGATTCACGCGCTACAGCCACGACTCTATCGACGGCTTGCTGCAAGAGGCCGCAGATGCCATTCGCGCCCTTGCCAAGCCTGGAGCGCTGCCCGAAGGCTGGGTTCCTCTGAACATCACGTTCGAAGGCGGCGACCCGGAAGAAGTCGCCTACGGCCCGCAGATCATGATGGACCGGCTGAAGAAGTGGCTGGACAAGTACTACGCCACTCTTTCCGCACCTGTAGCCCAACCGGCTACTCCTCAAGTGCCGAAGGCGGTCCGTGACTTCTTGTTCAGTGAATACAACAAGGACGCCACCACCCCCAAGCAGATCGCCCGCCAGCGCCGTATCGGCGCGCTCCTTGACTCACTTGATCGGAAGCCGTGATGAACGAAGTTACCAAACCATGTTTGATGGTCGCCCTGCGAAACTTGGTCACGAGCATCAAAGAGCAACACAACCTGTCCGAAGCCCTCTCTTGGGCTGAAGAAGCGATCGTCAGTACAGCAACTGCGGAGATCATCGCTGCCAGCAGACGCAACGAACCCGCAGCCCAACCGGGAGAGGCGGTGAGCTACGAACAGATCGACGAACTGTTGGCCGATCATGCGAAGGGAAGCAGGGAAATGCACGACTTCGCCCGCAACGTGCTGCGCCTTGCCACCCCCATAGCTGCCGCAGCCGAGCCGGAGGGCGTTCTGGCTTACGAATCAGCACTGGCTCGCGAGTATCAAAAAGGCTTGCTCCAAGGGCACCGCGAAATGCGCGCCGCTCTCGCCGCTCCAGCGCAGGCAGCAGCGGTGCCCGAGGCAGTGGAGCGGGATGCGGCTCGGTATGAGGTGGTGCGCCAGCAGTTCATGCACTCAAGCGACCGGTATGACGGCAAGTATCAGACCAAGTGGGTGATGTGGACGGATGGCAAGGTGATTGACCCCGACAACGGGGCAGTCAGTTTCGACGCCGCTATCGACCGTCTCGCCGCTCCTGAAGCTGGCGCTGCAGAGCCGGCCCACACGCCCTGCGGCGGATGCGGGGCAACGAAGCCCAGCCAACGATGCATTGGCTGCCTGCACCCCTTCGAGGCTGGTGCCAGCGATAAAGGAGAGAGCAATGCGTGAGCTTTTGAACCTTGTGGCCGATCTGCGCCACCTGTATGCGAACCTGCTCAACGGCGCGGTGCGTGACACGGCTTCGGCCAAACGCATCGCCACGGGGCTGCTCGGTCCGGCAATCGAAAGGCTCGAAGCCGTCTGGAAGTCTGGCAACGAATTCCGGCCGTACCACCCGAGCGCGAGCCACTGCAACCCCGACTACCGCGACGGCTGGAACGACTGCTACCGCGCAGCCCTTGCCGCACCACCTGCAGGCATCTCCCCTGCAGTCAAAACAGCGGTTCTCGACATGGGCAATGCCGGCGCGCTCCTGTCGAACTGTGCCTTCAACCTCGCGCAGCGTAAGTGCGTTTAGAACGACCAGCGCACCGCCGAGACGCTGGACGAGTGCCGCAAGGGATGGGATGCAGCCTGGAGCAACCTCCGCGCCGCTCTATCTCAGGGTGATGTGTCGGGTGAGGGGGAGGGAGCGTGAGGATATTGGTCGCTTGCGAATATTCGGGCCGGGTGCGCGAAGCGTTCCGAGCCCGCGGGCACGATGCATGGTCGTGCGATCTTCTGGAATCGGAAGACGGTAGCCCGTTCCACATCCAAGGCGACGTTCTGGCGGAACTTGATGGGCGCACATGGGCTGACGATCGACTGTCTACAGAGCCTTGGGATTTGCTCGTCGGTCACCCGCCATGTACGCATCTCAGCGTCAGCGGCGCCCGCCACTTCGAGGCCAAGCGTGCAGACGGCCGGCAGCAGGAGGCTATCGACTTCTTCCTTGCGCTGGCCCACGCCGACATCCCTCGGATCGCCATTGAGAACCCGGTCTGCATCATGTCGAGCGTCTGGCGCGAGCCTGACCAGGTGATCCAGCCGTGGCAGTTCGGGCACGGCGAGACGAAGGCAACCTGTCTTTGGCTCAAGGGCCTTCCTCCGCTGGAGCCCACCAACATAGTCGCCGGCCGGGAAGCGCGCATCCACCGCATGCCTCCGGGGCCGAATCGCTGGAAAGAGCGCTCACGGACCTTCGAGGGGATCGCGGAGGCCATGGCTCAGCAGTGGGGCAACTACACCGACTTGGTGACGCAAATGGAGGCAGCATGACCCACCCAGCCCAGGCCGACGAGGCCAAGGGGATGACAGACGAGCGCGACCTGGCGCACGAGGCCGACATGCGAGCCCTCATGAGGCAGCAGCTTCGCGACAACATCAGCCCGGAGGAAGCCGAAGCCGAACTGGCCGAGCGCGATGCATTGGAGCAAGACGGCTGGGACGACGCCTACCCTATGGGCGATCCCGACGAATACGACACCTGCTACCACTGCAACGACGACGGCATGGACCCGGATTGCGACTACCTGCTGCCGTGCCCGGTATGCCAAGGCGAGCAGCCACCCCTTGCCCTGCACCCTGGAGGAAGCAAATGAGCGAAGAAGCAATCCTTGAACGATTCGACCGGCTCGAAAAGCTGATCGCCCGGCTGCACGGCCAGCGCCTGACCCGCGAGGAGATGTGCGAGCGCCTCCAAGTGGTCGGAAAGACGCTCACCGACCGCGTGCGCCGCGGCAAGGTGCCGGCGCCCTGCTCGGATGGCAAATGGCTGCTCAGCGAGGTTTTGGAGTGGGAATCACGCGAGGCGTCGCGCAATGTCTGAAACCTTCGGGTTGTAGTAGGTGAGCGCTTGAGTCGTCTTCGTCCACCCCATCATCTTGCACAGGTCGAGTACCTCGATCTTCTGCGCCAAGTGCGTGCAGGCCGTATGCCGCGAATCGTGGAAGGTGAAGCCTTGCAGGCCGGCCCTCACGCGAGAGCGGCGGAACAAGGTGTCCAGCGTCTGAGACTTCACGCCGAACACCGACACCGCATCCCAGCCCCGCATGCGCTTGATGACCTTCTGCGCACCGGGGCTCAGCGGAACCTCACGGCGCTTGCCGGTCTTGGTGGTGCCGACGAGCGCCACCAGCTTGTGCTGCGGGCACTCCATCGCCGGCAATTGGTCGGCGACGGCGCGCATCGTGCGGCCCGTGCCAATGCCGAAGATTGCAGGCTCGGCGCGGCGAA
>Ga0157370_10005705_pt1 | contig 13915 bp, 11 predicted proteins | sample C35metaG_FD_113463 | JGI IMG/M metagenome (GOLD analysis project Ga0157370, IMG submission 113463) | Corn rhizosphere microbial communities from Kellogg Biological Station, Michigan, USA - C3-5 metaG | ecosystem: Host-associated > Plants > Roots > Rhizosphere > Soil | place: USA: Michigan...
CACCAAGTGCCAGAAGTAGTCGAGAATTTTCCCGCCCATGCTCATCTGGTCGAAGTTATTCGACGTCAGCCCGCGCAGGGGAAACCAGTCGTAATAGCTGCCGCCGGCAAACAGCACGATCAGCAGAATGGCGAACAGAAATGCCGGAATCGCATAGCCGACGATGATCGCCGAGCTGGTCCACACATCAAAGGTGCTGCCGTTGCGCATGGCTTTGGCGATGCCCAGCGGAATGGACACCAGGTACATGATCAGCGTGCTCCATAACCCGAGGGAAATGGACACCGGCATTTTCTCCACGATCAGGTCGACCACCTTGGCGTCGCGGAAGAAGCTGTTGCCGAAATCGAGCTGCGCATAGCTTTTGAGCATCAGCCAGAAACGCTCCGGTGCTGATTTGTCGAAGCCGTACATTTTCTCGATTTCTTTCACCAGCTCCGGGTCCAGGCCTTGCGCGCCTCGGTAATTGGAACCGGCCACCGACACTTCGGCGCCGCCGCCAGAAATGCGGCTGGTGGCACCTTCGAAGCCTTCCAGCTTGGCGATCATCTGCTCTACCGGCCCGCCCGGTGCGGCTTGGATGATGATGAAGTTGAGCAGCAAGATGCCCAGCAACGTCGGAATAATCAGCAGCAGGCGCCGCAGAATGTAGGCGAGCATTTATTGAGAGTCCTGTGGGGCCGCTTCGGGCGGCGCGGCATCGGTGGTGGCCGGCGCTGCCGCTGGGGAGGTGCCCTCGGCGGTCTCGCGGGTTTGCCACCAGGTCATCAGGCCAAAATCATATTTCGGCGTGATGGCGGGCCGGCCGAATTTGTTCCAGCGGGCGATGCGCCAGGTGTCGATGTAGTAGTTGGGAATCACGTAGTTGCCCCACAGCAACACGCGGTCGAGGGCGCGCGCATGGGTGATAAGGCTTTGCCGGGAGTCGGAGCGAATCAAGCCGTCGACCAGCTCATCGATGGCCGGGTCACGCAGACCAATGAAGTTGCGGCTGCCGGGGCTGTCGGCGCTGCTGGAATGCCAATACTCACGCTGCTCGTTGCCCGGCGAGTTGGACTGGCCCCAGGTGGCGTTGGTCATGTCGAAATCACGCGAGCGCAGGCGGTTGACGAACTGTGAGGCGTCGACACGGCGGATCTGCATATCGATGCCCAACTCGGCCAGGTTGCGCATAAACGGCAGCAGAATGCGCTCCATGTTCAGTTGGTACAGCATGAACTCGAAGGCCAGCGGCTTGCCGTCGGGGCCGACCATTTTGTCGTTTTCAATCTTGTAGCCGGCGTCCAACAGCAGCTTGTATGCCTTGCGCTTTTGCTCGCGAATCATACCGTCGCCCGACGACACGGGCGGGCGAAACACCTCGGTGAACACTTGGTCGGGCACTTTGCCGCGCAGCGGTTCGAGCAGTTTCAGCTCGGCCGCATCGGGTAGCTCGTGGGCGGCCATGTCGGAGTTTTCGAAGTAGCTGCTGTTGCGCTTGTAGGAGCTGAAGAACAACTGCTTGTTCGACCATTCGAAATCGAACAACAAGCTGATGGCTTCGCGAACGCGCGGGTCCTGGAATTTCGGTCGGCGGATGTTGAAAGCAAACGACTGCATGCCCACCGAGTTGTGGTTGGGCAGGGCTTCTTTAACGATGCGGCCATCGCGCAGGGCCGGGCAGTCATAGCCGGTGGCCCAGTCTTTGGCGGAGTACTCAAGGTTGAAGTCGAATTGGCCGGCCTTGAACGCCTCCAGCGCTACCGACATGTCGCGGTAGTAGTCGATCTGCACGGTGTCGAAGTTGTAGTAGCCGCGCGTTACGGGCAGGTCTTTGGCCCACCAGTTGGGGTTGCGCTCGTAGCGGATGCTGCTGCCTGGCGACACTTGGGTGATGCGGTACGGGCCGCTGCCCAGCGGTACTTCAAGGTTGGCTTTGTTGAAGTCGCGCGTGGCCCACCAATGTTTCGGCAGAATTTGCAGTTGGCCGATGATCAACGGCAGCTCGCGGTTGCCGGCGTGCTTGAAGTTAAAGCGCACGGTCAGCGGCGTTTCGGCCACCACGGTGTCGACGTCCGCGTAGTAGTTGCGGTACATCGGGTCGCCGTTTTTCAGCAGGGTATTGAAGGTGAAAATCACGTCGTCGGCGGTGACGGGCGTGCCGTCGTTAAAGCGCGCCTTCGGGTTGATAAAGAAGCGCACGTAACTGTCGTCGGCGGCCTTCTCGATTTTCTCGGCGATCAACCCGTACTCGGTGAACGGCTCGTCGGGGGAATGGTAGGTGAGGCTGTCGTAGAGCAAGCCCAGTTGATCGGCCGATACGCCTTTGGGAATGAACGGGTTGAGGCTGTCGAAGCCGCCGTTGCCGGCAAGGCGCAGGGTGCCGCCTTTGGGGGCGTCGGGGTTTACGTAGTCGAAGTGTTTGAAGTTGGCGGGGTATTTTGGTGCTTCGTCGTACAGGGTAATGGCATGTTGCGGCGCCGCTGCGGCTGTCAGGCATAGACCGGCGAGCAGAGCGCCGCTGCCAACGCGCAGCACGGTGCGCAAAAACAAAGTCATAAGGCCTTCTCCGTGGGCTTCAGCCACCAGGCGCGCAACCCGAGGGTGTAAGGCGGCGTGGTGACGGAGGCGAACCGGTTGCGGTACGCCAGGCGGTGGTAGTTGAGGTACCAGTTGGGAATCATGTAGTGCTGCGACAGCAGCACGCGGTCCAGGGCGCGGGTGGCGGCCACCTGTTCATCGCGGGTTTGGGCTGCCAGCAGGCTTTCGAGCAGGCTGTCGACCACCGGGCTGCGAACGCCCGCGTAGTTTTTGCTGCCTTTGACGCTGGCCTGGCTGGAGTGAAAGTACTGCCATTGTTCGAGGCCGGGACTGAGGTTTTGCTGCAGCGTCATCAGAATCATGTCGAAGTCGAATTGGTCCAGCCGCTGTTTATATTGCGCCCGGTCGACGGTGCGCAAGTTTGCCTGTACGCCAATGCTGGCGAGGTTTTCCACATACGGCTGGAGAATGCGCTCAAGGTTGGGGTTGACCAGCAGCAGCTCGAAGCGCAGCGGTTCGCCCTTGGCATTTTGCAGACGCTGGCCGTTGAGCTTCCAGCCGGCGTCGGCCAGTAGACCCAACGCGCGCCTGAGGGTTTCCCGCGGAATGCCGGCGCCCTGGGTTTTCGGCACCGCGAACGGCTCGGTAAACAAGCGGGCGGGCAATTGCTCGCGGAACGGTGACAGCAGCAGCCACTCGCGGCCTTCGGGCTTGCCGGTAGCGCTGAACTCGCTGTTGGGGAAATAGCTGCTGGCGCGGGTGTAGGAATCGTTGAAGAGGGTGCGATTGGTCCACTCGAAATCGAGCATCAGACCCATGGCCTCACGCACCTTTTCATCGGCAAAGGTTGTGCGCCGGCTGTTCATGAACAGCCCCTGGGTCTGCGTGGGAATTTGATGAGGAATTTGCGCGCGGATCACGTCACCGCGTTTCACGGCCGGGAAGCGGTAACCGTTGGCCCAGTTTTTAGCCTGATGCTCGATATAAAAATCGAATTCGCCGGCCTTGAAGGCTTCGAAGGCAACATCGCTGTCACGGTAGAACTCGACCTCCATGCGGTCGAAGTTGTACTTGCCACGGTTCACCGGCAAATCAGCGCCCCACCAGTCTTTTACGCGCTCGAACACCAGGCTGCGGCCAGGCGTGATCTCGGTGATTCGGTACGGGCCGCTGGTTACCGGGGCGTCGAAGGTGGTGGCTTTGAAGTCGCGGTCTTTCCAGTAATGCTGCGGCAAAATAGGCAGCTCGCCGAGGCGCAGAATCAGCAGCGGATTGCCGGCGCGCTTGAGCACAAAGCGGATGCGGTGGCGATTGAGGATGTCGACCCGCGCCACTTCCTGCAGGTTGGTGCGGTATTGCGGATGACCTTGCTTGAGCAGCGTGCGGTAGGAGAACGCCACGTCGAAGGCGGTGACCGGTTTGCCGTCGTTGAAGCGCGCTTCAGGGCGCAGGTTGAACACCACCCAGCTGCGGTCCTCGGGGTATTCCACCGACTTGGCAATCAGCCCATAACTGGACGCCGGTTCATCGCCGGAAGGGTCGTACTGGCCGGTGCCGGCCATCAGCGGTTCGTTTAATTCGCCAATGCCGTATTGGGCAAAGTTAGGAGTAGACGAAGGGCTGCTACCTTTAAATGTATAAGGGTTTAGAGTGTCGAAGGTGCCAAATGCCATCACTCGAATCGTGCCGCCTTTGGGCGCGTCTGGGTTAACCCAATCGAAGTGAGTGAAACTGGCGGGATATTTGAGTGTGCCGAATTGCGCATACCCATGGCTTTCGCTGATGGAGGCGAAAGCGGGAACGCACAGAGCCAGACTCAAGAGTAGCGAAAGGAGGCAACGCATCAGGCTAGGTGGTCCGTTCCGTAGCGGCATTGAGCTTCGTGGCCGTACAGTAACAGCTTGTATCCGCTGGAAAAAGAGAAAGCCCAGAGGCCGGTTTCAGAGGCTAATGGCGACAATGAAAGAATGTTCCGCGAGGTTTTCATCTTGGCAACACGCACCCATGGATTGCAGTCATGGATCGATCGTTTGAATCAAGCCGAGTTACCGGCATTGGCCGCCGTAGTGCAGGACTTGCACCGCCTGGCCCAGGCAGAAAAATCGTCGGTGCAGCAACTGGCCGATGTGTTGCTGCGCGACGCGTCGTTAACCTCCAAAGTGCTGCGCGTCGGCAATAGCGTTTACTACAACCCCGCCCAGGAACAGATTCGGACCATTTCGCGCGCCATTGTGCTGATTGGTTTCGATAACGTGCGGCTGATTGGTTTGTCTGTCAGCCTGATTGACGGCTTGCTGGGGCGCGCTTCCAGCGAGCAATTGCACGAACTGCTGGCCCGCTCGTTTCACGCCGCCGTGCAAGCCCGCAACATGGCCGGTTACGTGCTGACCAAGCACCAGGAAGAAGTGTTTATTGCCGCGTTGCTCTACCACCTCGGCGCACTGGCGTTCTGGGGCTGCGGCGGTGAGCAGGCCGATGAACTGGGCGCCGCCTTGGCGCGCCCCGGCGTCAACGAAGACGAAGTGGTGCGCGAGGTGCTGGGCACCAGTTTTCGGCAACTGACCCAAGGCCTGGTGAAAAGCTGGAACCTCGGCGAAATTGCCAGCCTGGCGCACAACACCAGCAACCATAACGACCCCGCCGCGTTCGCCGTGCACCTGGGCGCGCGCATCAGCGAAGCGGCGCTGGAAGGCTGGGACTCGCCGGAAATGGAAGGCCTCATCGAGCAGATGGCGAACTTTATCGGCGTGACGCCGCAAGAAGCGCTGCAACAAGTGCTCGACAGCGCCGACGAAGCGGTAAAAGTGGCGGCCACGTTTGGCGCCAGTTCCTTGTGCCGGCTGATTCCCTCCACCGACCCGGAGCTAATCCGCACCCAACAGGAACAGCGCAAGGCACGGCTGCTGCAACCCAACCTGCTGATCTTGCAACAGGCGCTGCAAGACCTCGGCATGATGGTGTCCAAACGCGCCGACGTTGGCTTGATTCTCGACACACTGTTCAAAGGCCTGCACCAAGGCGCTGGCCTAGAACGCGTGATGCTGGCGGTATTGGCCGACGAGCAGACACGCTTCAAAGCCAAACGCGCGGTGGGCGAAAAGACTGAACGCTGGCTCAGCGACTTCGTATTGCCCGCCGAACAGGCCGAACAGCCGCACATTTTCAGCTACGTGCTGCGTCACCGCGAAGCGCTGTGGATGGGCGTGCCGGCCAGCTACAACCTCAACGAACTGGTCACCCAACCGATTCGCCAATGGCTGGGCCAAGGCATGTTCTTCATCGCCCCGTTGCTGGCTGGTAATCGCCAGATTGGCGTGCTCTACGCCGACAGCCGCATATCCGGTCGGGCGCTGAAGCATGAACAGTTTGTGGCGTTTCAGCGCTTCACCCAGTTGACCGGGCGGTGTCTGGAGGCGTTGACCAAGAAGTGAGGTTTGCGCCGTGGGGACGAATGTAGAACGTTCGCGAACCCACGCCGATCAAGATCGAGCGAGCTAGAAGAGGCAAGGCAAAAAAAGACTTTGAAGCGCAGTGGGCTGTTGCCCATGAGCATTCAAAGTCTTTTTTTAACGCAGCCACGCCGACGCGCAGCCGATCGGTTAGTTACGAGAGGAAACCGCCGTCGACGTTGAGCGCCACACCCGTGGTGTAGCTGGAAGCATCGCTCGCCAAGTACAGAACAGTGCCCGCCATCTCGCTCGGATCCGCTACGCGCTTCAACGGAATCTGTTGCAGCGCGGTGTTCAAAATGGCGTCGTTCTTAACCAGCGCCGAGGCGAATTTGGTGTCGGTCAGGCCCGGCAGCAGGGCGTTGCAGCGAATGCCGAATTGCGCGCATTCCTTGGCGAATACCTTGGTCATGTTGATCACGGCGGCCTTGGTCACCGAATAGATGCCCTGGAACACGCCCGGCGATACGCCGTTGATCGAGGCCACGTTGATGATGCTGCCTCTGCCTTTTTCACGCATCAGCTTGCCGGCTTCGATGGACATGAAGAAGTAGCCGCGAATGTTTACGTCCACGGTTTTCTGGAAGGCCGACAGGTCGGTGTCCAGCACGTTGCAGAACTGCGGGTTGGTGGCGGCGTTGTTGACCAGAATGTCCAGTTGGCCGAACTGCTCGCGAATCTGGGCGAACACGTTCTGAATCTGTTCCATCTCGCCAATGTGGCAGGCGATGGCGGTGGCTTTGCCGCCGTCGGCAATGATGGCGTCGGCCACGGCCTGGCAGCCTTCGATTTTGCGGCTCGAAACGATCACATGCGCGCCTTGCTGGGCCAGCAATTTGGCGATGGCTTCACCGATGCCACGGCTGGCGCCGGACACGAAAGCGACTTTGCCGTCGAGGTCGAACAGAGTGGTCTTGGACATGGGGTTCCCCTGATTGCGGGTTTTTATAAGCGTCGGGTTAGCGACGGCCAGGTGGCTGAACCCGCCGCCAGCCGAGGGCCGGGCGGCGGGTTGCGCATGATTACAGCGTGGACTTGTTGATGACCTGCAGGCTCGCCTGCTCCAGCAGCTTGTTCAGTTGAATGAACGAGGCGAAGCGTTTGTCCTGGGTTTGGCCATGGAAGTAGCGGTAGTAAATCTGCTGCACGATGCCGGCCAGGCGGAACAGGCCGTAGGTGTAGTAGAAGTCGAGGTTCTTCACTTCAACGCCGGCGCGCTCGCCGTAGTAATCGGCGAATTCCTGACGGGTAAACATGCCCGGCGCGTGGCTCGGCTGGCGACGCATCATTTGCATCGGCGCCGGGTCGGCCGCGTCGATCCAGTAGGCGAGGGTGTTGCCCAGGTCCATCAGCGGGTCGCCGATGGTGGTCAGTTCCCAGTCCAGCACGCCGATGATTTGCGTCGGGTTGTTGGGGTCGAGAATCACGTTGTCCAGGCGGTAGTCGTTGTGCACGATGGCCGGCTTGTGGTGGTCGGCGGGCATCTTCTCGCGCAACCAGGCTTTGGCCACGTCCCAGGTCGGCGCGTCGGGGGTCATGGCTTTTTCGTAGCGGTCGGTCCAGCCGCCAATCTGCCGCTCTACGTAACCCTCGGGCTTGCCGAGATCACCCAGGCCGCAGGCGTTGTAGTCGACGTTGTGCAGCTCGACGAATTTGTCGACGAAGTTCTTGCACAGCTCGCGGGTTTGCTCGGGGCTGAAATTCAGCTCAGGCGGCATGTCGGTGCGCAGGATGATGCCGTTGACGCGTTCCATCACGTAGAACTCGGCGCCGATCACGCTCTCATCGGTGCAGTGCACGTAGGCTTTCGGGCAGTACGGGAAGCCGTCGTTGAGCTGGTTGAGAATGCGGAACTCGCGGCCCATGTCGTGGGCCGATTTGGCTTTGTGGCCAAACGGCGGACGGCGCAGCACAAATTCTTGATCTGGGTATTCGAGCAAGTAGGTGAGGTTCGAGGCGCCGCCGGGGAATTGGCTGATTACCGGCGTGCCAGTCAGGCCTGGAATGTGCGCCTTCAAGTACGGGTCGATAACGGCGGCGTCGAGTTCTTCGCCATTACGGATTCGGGTGGACTGGTCGGTAAGCGCCATACTTATCCCTTCTACTTATAATGAGGGCCTTAGATTATTGGCTAATCTAATGCCGTGCCGCAGGCCTCACAAGCCGCGCGGGCCCTTATTGGTGAGCGTGTTTTTGGATAATCATCCGGCCTGATTGCCGGTTACAACCTAGGCAACAGACAGCGCGCAGACGAAAAAAAACCGGAGTCCAAAGACTCCGGTTCGTCATCTAGCGTAGACGCTAAATCGCCTTAAACCGGGAACAGTTCGCCCAGTTTCATGGCCAGCATCATGTCGCCTTCAGCGCGCAGTTTGCCGCCCATGAACGCCTGCATGCCGTCGGTTTCACCGGAGGTGATGCCAGCCAGGGTTTCGGTGTTCATGATCAGGGTGACGTTGGCGTTCGGCGCGGTGCCTTCGGTCAGGTCGCAGGTGCCGTCTTTCACGGTCAGGTAGAAGTCTTCGCCGTCTTCGATTTTGAAACCGAATACCAGGTCCAGGCCGGCAGCAGCGGAAGCGTTGAATTTGGACTGCATGGTTTTTGCGATGTCAGCAACTGTGGTCATGATTCGATCCTTTATAGTTTTCTTGGGTTACGCGCGGCCTTGCGGGCCACAGTAGTCCGGAACTCAGCGGAAAGTGATGAGTTCCGGCGCCTTCAACAGCTCTAAATGCGCGTGACTGTTGAAGGAAGCCAGTGCCACCTCGCGACCGCGGAACTTGAAGCGGTTGAGCGAGGTGTTGACGATTTGCCAGTTCAGCTCGAAAGCTTGCGCTGCCGGTATTGCAGTAATGAGATGCAGCATGGCGGTAATGGTGCCGCCTGATGTGAACACCGCGACGCTGTCTTTGCTCGACGCACGTTCGAGAATCCGCGCCAGGCCGCCTTCCACTTGTTCAACGAATTCCTTCCAGCTTTGCAGGCCCGGTTTGGGATGGTCGCCGGAAATCCAGCGACCGATCAGCAGGGCGAATAGACGCTGAAACTCACCTCGGTTTTGTGCCGCGTTGCGCAAGGTTTCAAGGGCGTGGGGTTCTTCGGGAAGCAGGTCGGGGAGCAGGGCGCGAATGACGGCGTCGGCGTCGAACTCGTTGAAGGCTTCATCGGTTTCCAGCTCCGGCGTGGCAATGCCAGCGGCCTGAAGTTGGGCGAGGGCCGATTTGCCGGTGTGCTGCTGACGCAGAAGACTGCCGGCCAGGCAACGATCGAAGCGGACGTCGAGCTGCGCCAGGTGCCGGCCGAGAATTTCGGCTTGCTGCACACCGCGCTCGGACAGCACGTCGTAATCGTCGGCGCCAAAGGAAGCCTGGCCATGGCGAATCATATAAATGCTGCCCACGTGAGCGTCATCCCGCTACGGTGAAAGTTTCGCGAGGGTATGAGGATAGGGTGGGCCTGTCAACGAAAAAACATACGCTTGTTTGAATCGCTGTAGCGGCGCTCCGTAGCCCAAGCGAAACGCACAGCCTGGTAACAAACAGCGCCTTTGCGCGGCTGGTCGGGCCAGGGTTGCGTCGGTATGCTTGAGCCCTTACTCGCCGCCCGATGCCGGGCGCTTATCAGGTTTATCGAGGAAAAACGCGTGGAGTTTTTAGCCGATTACGCTGGCTTTCTGGCCAAGACATTCACGGTGGTGGTGGCCATTTTGGTGGTGCTGCTGACCATCGCCGCGCTGCGCGGAAAAGGCCGTAAACGTAGCGGGCAATTGGAGGTCCATAAACTTAACGACTTCTACAAAACGCTGCACGAGCGGTTGCAAGGCTCGATTGTGAGCAAGGACCAACTGAAGGTTCTGCACAAGGCTCAAGCCAAGGCCGACAAACTGGCTAAGAAAAACCCCGAGGCGAAACCGCGTGTTTACGTGCTGGATTTCGATGGCGACATCAAAGCCTCCGCCACCGACGCGCTGCGTCACGAAGTGACGGCATTGCTTACCTTGGCCACACCGAAAGACGAAGTGGTGCTGCGCCTGGAGAGCGGCGGCGGAATGGTCCACAGTTATGGCTTGGCGTCGTCGCAACTGGCGCGCATTCGTCAGGCCGGCGTGCCGCTGACCGTGTGCGTCGACAAGGTCGCAGCCAGCGGCGGCTACATGATGGCGTGCATCGGCGAGAAAATTATCTCCGCGCCGTTCGCCATTCTGGGTTCGATTGGCGTGGTGGCGCAGCTGCCCAACGTGCACCGCTTGCTGAAGAAACACGACGTTGATTTTGAAGTGCTCACCGCTGGCGAATACAAACGCACGCTGACGGTATTTGGCGAGAACACCGAGAAGGGCCGCGAGAAATTCCAGCAAGACCTGGAAATTACCCACGAGCTGTTCAAAGACTTCGTCGCCAGCTACCGCCCGCAGTTGCAGATGGACGAAATCGCCACGGGCGAGGTTTGGCTGGGCCAGGCCGCGCTGGGCAAAAAACTGGTGGATGAGCTGATGACCAGCGATGAATACATCGCCACCAAAGCGAAAACCGCCGACGTGTACCACTTGCATTACGCGCACAAGAAAAGCCTGCCGGAGCGGGTCGGTCTGGCAGCGAGCCTGTCGGTTGACCGCCTGTTGTTGACTTGGCTGAGCCGCCTGCAACAGCAACGCTTCTGGTAACTAACCGGTCGGGCACCGCGTCGCGCGTTCAATAACAAGAGCTAACGCAGGAGAGCGATATGAGTAAGTTCAACGCACTACAAGTCAGTGAAGTGGCTGGCGTGTTCGAGCCGCAGGTGATTGAGCGAGACACCGCGGACCTTCCAGCCGGCGAGTTGCTGATTCGTGTGCATTACTCGTCGCTCAACTACAAAGACGCGCTGTCGGCCAGCGGCAACCGCGGCGTCACCCGTAACTTCCCGCACACGCCCGGCATCGACGCCGCTGGCGTGGTGGAGGAATCCAGCGTTGGCGAGTTTTCCGTTGGCGATGAAGTGATCGTCACCGGCTACGACCTGGGCATGAACACCGCCGGTGGTTTTGGCCAGTACATTCGCATTCCAGCGGCGTGGGCGATCAAGCGTCCGCAGGGTTTGTCGCTGCGTGAATCCATGGTGCTCGGCACTGCTGGCCTGACCGCCGCGCTGTGCGTCGACAAACTCGAACAAGCCGGCCTGCGCCCGGACAGCGGCACGGTGCTGGTCACCGGCGCTACGGGCGGCGTCGGCAGCATTGCCGTGGTGCTGCTCAAGCGCTTGGGCTACACCGTGGCGGCATCCACCGGTAAAGCGGAGCAGGCGGCGTTTCTGCAAGGCTTGGGCGCTAGCCAGATTGTCAGCCGGGAAGACCTGCAAGCCGGCGCCGACAAAGCCATGCTTAAAGAACAATGGGCCGGCGCGGTGGACACCGTGGGTGGCGACATCCTTTTCAACGTGGTCAAAGCCCTGCACTACGGCGGCAGCGTCGCCTGCTGCGGTTTGACCGCTGGCGTTGGCTTCAAGGGCAGCGTGATGCCGTTCATTCTGCGCGGCGTGAACCTGTTGGGCGTCGATTCGGTCGAGCTGCCGATGGTGGTCAAAGCCTCGATGTGGGATCGCCTGTCGCTGCAATGGAAACTCGACCTCGAACCGCTGGTGGAAGAGGTGAACCTGCAACAACTGCCAGCCGCCTTGCAGCGCATTCTGGCCGGGAAAATGGTCGGTCGCGTGCTGCTCAATCTCGGCTAAGCGCCACTCTGGGAGGCGAGTGCAACGCTCGCTTCCCGCTACACCGCCGTACCTAAGCGTCCGATTGCCGGGCTACACTCCAGGCTCATCCCCATAACAAGGAAAACAACCGATGAGTCTGCCGTTCTGGTGTGTGTTCATTACCGCGTTACTGATTTACGTGGCCAAGGTTCCGGTGGCCCGCGAGATGAAAAAAGATGGCGGTTATGACAATCACCATCCCCGCGCCCAGCAAGCGCGCCTGACCGGCTTCGGCGCCCGCGCGTACGCTGCCCACCAAAACACCTTCGAAGCCTTCATGCTGTTCGCCGCTGCAGTACTGATGGCGCACGGTACGCAAACCATGGGTTTTTTCGTCGACACCCTGGCGGTGATTTTCGTGATCGCCCGCGTGCTGTACCTGTTCTTGTATTGGGGCGATTTGCACTGGCAACGGTCGCTGGTGTGGATCGTTGGCCTGGTGTGCACGCTGTTGATCATGCTCAGCCCAACATTGCGTTAAGGCTGTTACGCGTTGATCAGCGGTCGGTGAGGTAAAGCGTGAGGGTCTGGCCCGGAGTGAGGTCGTGACTGGTCTTCGGGTTCCAGGTCTTGAGGTTTTGCATTTCGACGTTGAAGCGCTTGGCGATCATGTACATCGAGTCGCCTTTCTTCACCTTGTAATAGGTGACCGTCTCGCGACCCTGCGCCGGGCTGTTCTTGGCAATGCTGCGGATCACTTGCTGCGTGCCTTGTAGCGCCAGGGTCTGCCCTGGTTTTACCGCGTTGTTTGGCAGGTTGTTCCAGCGGCGCAGGTCGCCGACGTCCAGCTTGTTGGCCTTGGCGATCTGCCAGAGGTTGTCGCCGTTCTTCACCTTGTAGCTTTTGAGCTTGACGCTGGTGGTGGTGCTGCTGGCCACGGCGGTCGACTTGCTGGTGGGGAAGGGCGAGGGCAGCGGCGCCGAGCCGGCGGTCAGCGGAATGGTCAGGGTCTGGCCGACGCTGAGCCGGTTGCCCGACAGGTCATTGGCCTCTTTCAACTCCGCCGAGGAGAGCTGATAGCGGCTGGCAATGCCATGCAGGCTGTCGCCTTTGCGCACCCGGTACTCCTGGAATTCGGTGATGTCGCTCGGCTGAATCTGCGCCAGCGTGCTGGTCAGGCGCTCGGCTTTTTGGGTCGGCACCAACAGGTGCGAAGGGCCGCCACGGGTGATGTTGCGCTTGAACGCCGGGTTCAGTTGGATCAACTCGTCCTTGTCGATATCGGCCATGGCGGCGACACGGGTCAGGTCCATCGGCTTGTCGATTTCCACCACTTCGAAGTAGGGCTCGTTGGCGATGGGGTCGAGGTTAATGCCATACGCCGCTGGCGCATTCACCAGCTGCGACAGGGCCAGCAGCTTGGGCACGTAGTCCTGGGTTTCCTTGGGCAGCGGCAGGTTCCAGTAGTCGGTCGGCAAGCCCAGGCGCTGGTTGCGCTCGATGGCGCGGCTCACGGTGCCCTCGCCCGCGTTGTAGGCGGCCAGGGCCAGCAGCCAGTCGCCGTTGAACATTTCATGCAGGCGCGACAGGTATTCGATGGCCGCGTTGGTCGAAGCCGTAATGTCGCGGCGGCCGTCGTACCAGGTGGTCTGCTGCAAATTGAAGTTGCGCCCGGTGGAGGGGATGAACTGCCACAGGCCAACCGCGTCGCTGCGCGACAGGGCGAAGGGGTTGTACGAGCTTTCGATCACCGGCAGCAGCGCCAGCTCAAGTGGCATGTCGTGGGCTTCGAGGCGCTCGACCACGTAATGGATATACAAGCTGCCGCGACCGCTGGCGCTTTCCAGGTACGAGGGTTTGCTGGCGAACCACAGGCGCTGTTGTTCGATGCGCGGGTTGATGCCGATTTCATCTTGCAGCTTGAAGCCGGCACGCATGCGGTCCCACATGTCTTGGGGCTTGTCGGTGCCGGGGGTGTCGGTCATCCATTCCGGCGGCTGGGTGCGGCTGGTCAGGGTGACGGGGCTGGAAGTGCCGGGAGTGTGACCGCCGCTGCTTTGGCAGCCCGCCAGAATGGCCGCGAAGACAACCGGGAGCGCACGAGCCAGACGGGCCAATGTGTCGAATTTCCGGGACTTCTGGGCGATTGACGGCATTGGCGGCGGGTGTGATCCAGGCAAAAAGATCGGGCGATTCTAGGAACGCCGCCTAATGTGGTCAAGTTTTAACCGGCCGCCCTGTTAGGCAGCAATGGACTTAAAACTGGTCTTTCCAGG
>Ga0157370_10005707_pt1 | contig 13912 bp, 8 predicted proteins | sample C35metaG_FD_113463 | JGI IMG/M metagenome (GOLD analysis project Ga0157370, IMG submission 113463) | Corn rhizosphere microbial communities from Kellogg Biological Station, Michigan, USA - C3-5 metaG | ecosystem: Host-associated > Plants > Roots > Rhizosphere > Soil | place: USA: Michigan...
AATTGCTCTAAAAAATGTTTTCTGATTATTTATCTGATTAGGCTCCAAAACAAAAAAATGAACGGTTTTTTTCAAAATCATTTAACATTTTTTAACAATTTAATCTTTGCCCCTTATTCTGGATGAGGGTTAAAAAATCCTATAGCGTATTGGCACCAATTTTATTACCTGTTCCCTTACTACTTCTGTTTTCTCAAGAGCTTCAGATGACAGGTAATCCGGTTGATAAATTGGCTTGTGCACCGATCGGTGATCCCCCAACATTTGTAGTTCATAAATTATAACAGCTCATGACAATCTTATGACTTATATAATGCAAGAATGTAGATAACCAGTCATATGCTTCATCACAAAAAAATAAATAATTATAGCCAGACAAACTCTTGATGACCATGATAAACAAGAAATAAAGAATAAAATGATAAAAACACACAATCGATTGTATCCATCCATACAATCGATTGTGTTGTTTTTTAGGGGTTGACAGGGCAATCTACTGATTGTTTTATATCATATTTTAGCCTAGTTTCGATCCACTTGAAACAAATAACCAACCCGATTTATGCGAAAATTTTGCTTTTTAATTTTACTATTATTCCCTTTAAATCTTCTTGCCCAACAATTTAAACCGCTAGAGAATCTGGTTAAGCGAAGAGCGCCTTGGCTAGAAAATCAAGTTGTTTTTAAATCTATTAATACCGGCAAGAAGGATCTTGTTGAATTACACAGCATAGCAAACAAAGTTGTCATTAGTGCATCTGGCCCCAATGCTGCTGCAGTTGGGTTAAACTGGTATCTAAAATACTATTGCCATCGTTCTATGTCACATATGGGAGATAACCTTGCTCCTGTATCTCCAATCCCAGAAGTAAAAGAGAAAATAACGCTTCAGGCACCTGCTCAATACCGCTATGCTTTAAACTATTGCACCTATAATTATACCATGAGTTTTTATGATTGGAAAGACTGGGAACATGAGCTTGACTGGATGGCCTTAAATGGTGTAAACCTAATGCTTACAGTAACTGGGATGGAAAGCGTGTGGCAAAATACATTAAAGCAAATCGGATATTCTAATCAGGAGATTAATGATTTTTTAGTTGGCCCAGCCTATACCGCATGGTGGCTAATGGGAAATATACAAGGTTGGGGAGGTCCAATGCCTCAGAGCCAGATTGAAGGGCGTAAAATACTGCAGAAAAGGATAATGGAACGAGTGAGAGAATTCGGGATAGAACCGGTACTTCAAGGTTTTTATGGCATGGTTCCAAGCTCCTTGAAAGAGAAATCCAAAGCTGCAATCATTGACCAAAAAACCTGGGGGGCATTTAAGCGTCCAGACATCCTAATTCCCGGCAACCCTGACTTCTCTAGGATTGCAGCTATATATTATAACGAATTGCAGAAGGCATATGGCCAAAATATCCGTTTTTTTGCTGGAGATCCATTTCATGAAGGTGGAATTACCGATGGCATAGATTTGAAGATGGCAGGCCACTCCATTCAGGCTGAAATGCAAAAGAATTTTCCCGGGTCAACTTGGATTTTACAAGGTTGGCAGGACAATCCCAAGCAAAAGATGTTGGAAGGGCTCGATAAATCACATGTACTTGTGCAGGAGTTATTCGGAGAGTTTACCAATAATTGGGAAAAAAGAAATGGCTACGATTCAACGCCATTTCTCTGGTGTGTTGTCAATAATTTTGGTGAAAGGCCGGGTCTATATGGTAAATTACAGCGTTTTGCAGACGAGGTTGACCGCATTGAAAAAGGCCCATACCAAAACCTATTTAAAGGCGTGGGGATTATGCCGGAAGGGCTGAACAATAACCCTCCAGTTTACGATCTGATGCTGGAATTGGGCTGGAGAAAAGACCATGTAGATGTTAAAAAATGGCTAACCAATTTTACCAGATATCGCTATGGGGGTTCAAGTAACCATATTGATGACGCCTGGCAAGGATTTCTTGAAACCATTTATCAAAGTATTCCGGGCTATCAGGAAGGGGCTAGTGAATCTGTATTTTGTATCCGTCCGGCCCTAGATTCCCTGCCAGTCTCGCACTGGGGAACGCGCCTAAGGAACTATGATGCGGTGAAATTTAAAAAAGCTGCTTTAGAGTTCGCGAAAGCAGCCACTGAATTTCAGCATTCCGACACTTATAAGATTGATTTGATCAACGTTATGCGGCAAATATTGGCCAACGATGGCGAACTTGTTTTCCAGGCAATGACAAAGGCTTACAAGGAAGGGGATACTAAACAGTTTAAACTATTCTCTGATCAGTTCCTCAATATGATCCGTTTGACAGACGATCTGTTGTCCAGTCACCCATACTATCAGTTAAACACTTACAAAAAACAGGCCTTGAATCTTGGAAAAACCAAACAGGAGAAGGAATTGAACATCAAGAATGCCATGATGCTGATTACCTACTGGGGTGAAAACATCCGAACCGAAGATAATCTGCATGAATATGCCTATAAAGAATGGGGAGGATTAATGAAGGACTTTTATCTGGCAAGATGGGAGATGTATATAAACTATTTGAATGGCAACCTAAAAGGTAACACTATGCGCCCCCCGGACTTTTTTATCTGGGAGCGCGCATGGGTAAATCAAAATTTGGAGATAAAGCCCCAAGAGGAATTCAAACCTTTAAACCAGGTAATTGCTGAAATTCTAAAATTGAAAATAAATGCTCAATAGCCATATATGGTTTATCTGTTACAATATTTCTATGGTCTAAAACGACCACAGGAATATTGTATCTTTTAAACTCGTCGAACTGTTCAGAATCGCCAGTAGATTTGGTACCAGCAATCAATATACCATCTACTCTCTGGTTTTTCATGTTATTAAGGATTTGCTTTTCCCGCTCTGGGTCTTCAAATGACTGAGCGAAGATTACATTGTAATTTTTACGACGTGAGTAACATTCTATTTCACTTAAAGCAGTACAATAAAAAGCCTCTGAAATATCAGGTAGTACAATTCCTATGGTAAAAGTTCTTCCCTGCTTAAGAAATACCGCATTTTGATTGGGATGGTAGTTTAGTTCTTTGGCTATTTTATTAACCCTCATTGTGGTAACCAGGCCAATACTTGGGTGCCCACGAAGTGCTCTGGAAACAGTTGAGGGATCAATATTTAATCGCCTGGCTATATCTTTTATTGTTGGAATCTTTTCCATTTTCTGCTTAAATTGGAGTAAAACTTTGGGCTAACTATTTTTAAGATAGAATTGGCATCCTGTCCACTATTTTTTTTCCATGCTTGAAAATCAACTGAACTGCCACCTGCGCTATTCCAGATCCATTGTGGTTGATCAGTGGCATAGTAGGTGTTATGATCAATAGTGTTACCACTACCTGTTGAGCTATATTTGTGAATCAGCAAATCTTTAGACCGGGCGTAGATCACATTATTTTTTATTACGTTATTGTAGCAGTGTTCGGTTAGTCTGAGTTCCCCTTCCACTTCATTTGAATAGCCTAACTCTTTGTTATTACAATAAATAGTATTGTTAGTCACAAAGCAATTATAGGTACCGCCGCCTGTGTAACCAGGGTACCCTCCAAGGTAAATCCCGGCAAGCGAACAGCTCGCTACAAGGTTATTCCTCACCGTACATTGCTGGGTTGGAAAGTTGTTTGTTTCACTAACAATGCCGATCCCACGACCACAGTCTTTCACCAGGTTTCTTTCTACAATGATATTTCTAGCACCATCCACGTAAATACCTATAGCCCCATTGTGATCTTTGAAAGCCGGTATGGGACCAGTTCTACCATCAAGATTGAACACTTCATTATCTGCAATAATACCATTGCGTACATAATTATTTGCGGGGTTGCTATTAGCTGCGTAACCACCAGCAGCTACAATCCCTATGTTTTCGCCGTTATAAACCTTATTTTTTCTAACCTCAAAACCATCTACATAACCATTTATCGTTAAGTTCTCGCTATAGCCAGTATTACAGTCAAAAATTTCGTTTTCCTCTATCAATATTTTTGTCATGGCAACTGCGGTATTTCCAATCACGTGTATACCATGTCCACTTCTGCCCATTTCTGCTGAAGCATTATTTTCAATATTGTATATCCTGTTCTTTCTCAAGGTAATGTTGCTTGAACCAGCTTTTACTGCGATACCGTCTACATTTACAGATGCAGCTGCGCTTTTAAAATTGCAGATATCAAGTCGTTCAATAACAATAAAGTTTACCCCGCTTACTGTAACCAATGCCTCACTACCCGATACTGAAAGCCCTTCACCACTTACAATTACTCTCTCCATTCGGTATGGCTTTAAAGTAATTACTTTATCTTTTTGCCCTCCCCTTGGGAAGTTAAGTTTCTCTTTATATTTCCCGGACCTTACAAAAACAGTAAAACCAGGGCTTACCAGCTCTAATCCTCTCTGGATGGTATTTACAGGATCATTCAAGGTTCCATTATTTGAATCCTTTCCATTAAGTGCAACATAAATATCTCTTGCGGATGATGTTTTTTCAGGATGGTCAGTCCCCCTCAAACCCTTATTTCCCTCTGCAGCCAAAACATTAAAGCATAACAACATCATGGGCAAAAGAAAGACACTCTTTGAATAAAATATTTCTGATGTTTTCATACTAAAACTCCATTAAGCCGCAGATTGAAGGTAATATGTCTTCAATCTACGGCTAGTATTTGTGTACCTTAAAGTTTTATTCAGATACGATTTTTCGAACACAATTATTATTTCTGTCCAATACGTAAACGGTTCCGTTTTTATCCACTGTAACGCCAGCTGGGGAACTGAAAGCTGCTGCTTTCCCTATACCATTTACATTTCCTGAAGTACCGGATCCGGCAAAAGTGCTTACCTCATAGCTTAGCGCGTCGATATAGCGGATACTCTGATCTGGATTAGAAAGACCTCCGCCAGCTGCTCCATTTCCAGCGATGTATAAATTGTTTGACCCATCGATAGACATACCCCAGGGCAAAGAAAATTTTGCACTCTTTGCTGGTCCATCAAAATAGCCTGCCGTTCCTGAACCAGCAACAATACTGCCTGCCCAGCTGCCAGATAGGAACTTTTTAATCACTTGATCACCATGTACGGTAACAAACAAATTTCCTGCATCGTCAAAAGCCATTGCTGAAGGGTAATTGAGACCGCTAATAACTTGGGTAGTTACTCCTGACGGGGTGAGCTGATAAACATTACCAGGTGAATTACAGCTGGTATAAAACACGTTTCCACTTTTCTTATCAAAGGCCACACTCCAAGGCTCCTGGTTGGCCCACGCAAGCAAAGTCGCCGTCCCATCGGGAGTTATTTTTCTGATGTCCCAATTACCAGGGTCAACGCTATATAAATTCCCTTTATCATCGATTGTCAAACCATAAGGAAGGCTAAACTTAGCGGCCGTTCCTTTTCCATCCTGATAACCGGCATTACCTGGATTACCTGCAAAAGTGGTGACATTTCCGTCTTTATCAATTTTCCGGATACATTGGTTGCCTACATCGGTAACATATACATTCAAGTTATTATCAACGACAATACCACTGCAACGGTACCAGGACTGACCACTAAAATTAAACTTGGCATCCGTACCCTGCCCATTTGCAAATCCGGCGATCCCAGATCCAGCAAGGGTGGTCACGGTCCTCATGTATTCGTAAATAAAGGGGGTTTTACTTGTGGCACTTTTACCTCCAATTGTAACGGTAATTACACCCGAACCGGCTTTTTTTGGCACCACGACCATCAATTGTTCACCTTTAACACCTATTACCTTCAATGATTTTCCGTTCAAGCTAACCTTAACCTGAGAGGTATCTGTGGTAAAATTACTTCCATTGATTAGAATTTCCGTGCCGCCACTACCTTTTTCAGGAAGGATTTGAGTAATTGTTATGGGTGAGGATCCATCATGTGTAAAGCCTTTTTCTTTTTTGCAGCCTGTAGTCATCACCACCAAAACAGCGATAACGAATAGGCATGCATTTATATATTTTTTCATAACCTTATATGTATTAATAAATAATGAATTCCATTACCATCCTGGATTTTGTACCAATGAAGCATTTTTATCAATGTCGCTCTGCGCAATTGGGAAAAGGTACATTTTATCATTCCACACCCGGGTTTGCAATAATGTACGTTTGTTAAAATCTGCAAAAGCAAATCCCTGGTTGCCATCATTTGTGATGGTATTCATCCTGTAAATAGTTTGCGCTTTAGTATCTCCCATCATCAGTCTTCTGATGAGTGTAAAATATCTGTCGCCTTCAAATGCCAATTCCACCTGTCTTTCCTGCAGAATGCGTTTTCTCATTTCGGACTGATTTCCCACCGAAGAGGGATAAACTGTTTGCAAATCAGGAAGGCCGCCACGTTGCCTTACTAAATTCACATATTTTAAAACATCGGGATTATTGGGCTCAACCTCATTTAAGGCCTCAGCGTAATTCAGGTACATTTCTGCAAGACGCAGATGAATAAATGGACGGTAAACAGCTGAGTTTGTTCTAATGTTCGAGGCAGGGCTTACGTTTTTCAGTACATCATAACCGGTAATATCGCCATTATTGTTCACGCCTACCCCTGATTTTCCTGAGTAATAAAACTCTGCTCTTCCAGTACCATCCTTGTTCGCATCAGAGGAAAAGAAATTCCTATCATCCTGGGTAGGTGCCGGTAAAACAGGCTTTCCGTTGTATTGGATGCTTACATAAAACCTAGCTTCGCGATTGGCATACATGTTGGAATTTCCTTTAATATACCCCCGGTTTAAACCGTCCTTGGATTTCCCCCAGTTAGCGGGATCATCAAACTGAACAAATCCAGTTTCAACATATCCTGATAAGGGGTCGTCTATCGTCCTTCCGTTGCGCATATAAAAAGCATCAACAATATTCTGGGTGGCATTTTGCATGTTATATCCTCCTGGGTTCGGAGCACAACGCACCTCATGTCCCCATTGCCATGAGTTTGCCATGTTGGTAGAAAATAAAATCTCAGTGTTCCAGTTCGTAAGAAACAAATTACGGAAAGAGAGATAGGGATCAAACTGGCTATCGCCTTCATCCAAATTGGTGAAAAGCCTGTAGCCTGGGAGATCTATTACCGCCTTTGCAGCATTGGCCGCTGCCCACCATCTATTCACATCATACTGAGATGGAGCTAAAGCTGTTCCGTCATGATTTTTCAGGCCTGCAAACATTGGATTGCCATTCCATATTGGGCTGGCAGCTAATAAGCTTAACTGAGATTTAACGGCAAGACATGAGGCTTTATTTGCCCGGCCGTAATTTGATGAGGAAGACCACGTAGCTGGTAAACCACTCGCTGCCCGATCCAACAAATCATTAATATACGCTACGCAGTCACTAAAGGGTGCACGGGGATACTTATTATAGTCTTCATTAAGACTTAACTGCTCGGTAATTTTAACAAATGGGCCGTATTGCCTTAACAACTTCCAATAAAACCAGCCCCTTAAAAACAGGGCTTCAGCCTTATATTGTTTCTTTAAATCAGCACCAATTATAGCATCAGACATCTTGTCTATGTTCTGCTCAAAGACAATACTTTGCCGGATTCCTGCATAATTCTGCCCCCAGTAGTGCCAATAATTACTTTGGGCATTCCAATTCCCTGAAGTCAACTGCCTAACATTCACTCCCGCAATACTACAAGAAGTTTCATCGCTTGCCCCCAGCATCGTATAATCGTCATCAGGAATACCGATGCGTCCATAAATCTGGTTTAGGTACCCTTCAGCATTTGCCCTGGTTTCCCACAACATGTCCGAGGTTAATAGGTTATCTGGTGCTACATCCAAATATTTACAGCCCAGGCCTGACAACAATAAGAACAATCCTATGCTGCCTGAAAGAATATTTTTAAATATATTATTCATCTTAATCATTGTTAAATGGTTATTAAAACTGAGCCCTCACACCAAAAGTTGCCATCCTTGTAATGGGATATTTAGCCCCATTAGACCCCAACTCTGGATCCCATATCTTGAATTTGCTGAAAGTCAAAAGATTCTGTCCAGAAGCATAGAAGTATAAAAGCGGAAGCCCTGTCTTTTTTAACCTGTCTGAACTAAGTGTATAACCAACTGAAGCTTGTTTTAAACGGACATAAGAACCGTCTTTTAGCCAGTGTGTACTGCTGAGATAATTGTTATCTGAAAGAGCGCCTACTGATAAACGGGGGTAATATGCATCCTGGCTGGGATTACCTATTGTCCACCTGTCCAGTACCTTTGCCATGGTATTATTGGGATATTGGCCAAGTCCCGAAAAAGGAACAACTCCTACCCCGTCTACCCCTGCACCATTTCCATAAATGCCAGATCCGTTTGCCATGATGCCTACATCTGCAACTCCTTGAAAGAACAAAGACAAATCAATTTTTTTGTAGGCTACAGAGAAACCGGCGCCAAATAGCCAAGAAGGAAATGGAGACTTACCTAACCTTCTTGAATCATAAGCATCAATAACATTATCACCGTTCTGATCAAGATAGCGGATATCACCAGGTTTTACCACACCAAATTTTTGTACTGGCCTGGAGTCAATATCTGCTTGACTGGTATAGTAACCATCAGCTATATATCCAAGAAATTCATTCTGGGCAAAGCCAGCCTTATTTTGATAAGCGTATTTCCTCGCGGGTTCATCAGCGAAAATGATTTTATTTTTGCTATAGGTAACATTTCCAAATACTCTTAAAGCAACTTTACCAATCTGATCATTATACTCAATGCTCGCATCCATACCACGGTTATTCATCTCCCCTATGTTAGCATATACCGGGGTTCCCTCTAATCCGACTATCGAAGATATTGACTCCCGCATGATTAAAATATTCTTACGCCGCTCATCAAATCCATCAATAATAAGATTCAATTTATTAAACAACCCTATCTCAAGGCCGATGTCTCCTTTATATGATTTTTCCCATGTTAGATTTTCTACCCCTATCAAATTTTCTGTTAAACCGCCGTTCCACATACCATTTAAGCCAAAACCGGTACTTGAGCCTCCTCCGATTTGCGTTAGATATGGAAATCTATCTCCCCTGCCGATGTTATCATTTCCCACAACTCCATAAGAGCCACGCAACTTTAATAGGGTAAATGTACTAGCCAATGGTTTAAAAAAACGCTCATTAGAAATCACCCATCCTCCTGATAAAGAAGGAAAAAGACCGAATTTACTTCCCTTTTGAAAATTTTCAGAGCCTGTATAACCAGCGTTCACTTCCAACAGATATTTATCCATATAGCCGTAAGTGATTCTGCCGGCAAGACTCTGGTTACGAAAAGGAATGGCATTGATTACATCCCCTGCGGTGCTTTTAAGCCTGTTTCTCATATTATATAGAAACATGCCGCCTATGCGGTGACTGCTGAAAGTTCGGTCGTAATTCAAATTTCCTTCCAGGTACATGATCCTTTCGCCATCTGAACCTTGGCTATACCCTAAAAACTGTTGTCCTATCCTGTTTTGTACGAACATCAGCTCTCCATTACCATCACGGCCTATGGCCAGCCAGTTATCATTAACACCTGACCTGCGATTATTAAAATCCCCATAGCTATCAAAAGAGAACCTGGCATAAGATGACAGACCGGGAGCGAGTACGTCCAATTTTTGAGTTACAGTAAATACAGATTGCACGGCAGGTCTGAACTCGTCCGAATAACCGTTATTTTGCACTGCATTTAATGGATTGATACCCCCGTTTGGTGTTGGCCCGGCCCATCTTCCATCTGGATACTTCGTTGGAAATGCAACAGGTGTTGTGGCATAAGACTGGTACCATAGACTGCCTGCACTAATGCCTGGGTAGCGTGCATTTACCAACATTGCGCCAATATTTAATTGCAGCAATGTACTTGCTGTCACATTAACATCGATATTACTTCTAAAATCATAACGTTTAAAATTTAGATTAGGATTGTAACCATTTAACTTCTCAACTTTGTAAGGGCCTGTCTGGTTGTAAAATGAACTGGAAATGTAATACCGTACTGTCTCTGTACCACCATTTATATTTAAGTTTGCATTGGTTAAAGTAGAATGATCTTTATAGACCTCATCTATCCAATTTACATTTGGGTATAAATATGGGTCAAGACCACTGGCTGTTTTCTGAATCTGTTCATTCGAAAAATTAGGTAACAATCCCATATTTGTTCTTGCCTCATTAAACAACTGCATGTATTGAATTCCATCCAACATTTCCGGCCTTTCTGTAAAACCGGTTATTCCAGTTTCTGCTTTTAAGGATATCTTTGGTTTACCGGCAACCCCTCTTTTTGTGGTAATAATTAACACTCCATTTGCACCTTTTGCACCGTACATGGCCGTCGAAGAAGCATCTTTAAGCAATGAAATACTGGCCACATCTTCGGGGTCTATATTGTTAAAAGAGCCTCCGAAGGCACTGTTAACATCATCACGCTGCACACCATCTATAATAATAAGTGGTGATGTGCTTCCAGTAAAAGTCCCTAGCCCGCGAATGGTAAACTGAGAATTATCGTATCCTGGTTCGCCGCTGGACTGCATGGAAATCACGCCAGCTACTTTACCCGCCAAGGCATTAGATATACTGGCTACAGGCGTTCTCATATCTGCCATATTCACAGAACTGATGGCGCCAGTTACGGTAATCTTTTTCTGAGTTCCGTAACCTACTACCAAAACCTCAGAGAGTTCATCCACTGCTTCTATAAGTGTCACATTTAAGACGCTTTGGCCGTTTACGGAAACCTCTTTGGTCGTAAAACCGGTGGACGAAAATATAAGTATGGAATTTGCTGAGGTAACCGCGATACTAAAATCTCCATTATTATTCGTTGTGCCCCCACCTGCTTCACCTTTTATCCGAACTGTTACACCGGGAATTCCAAGCCCTTTGCTATCCATAACGCGGCCACGTATATCGATTGTCCTCAGGACTAATTTTCCTTTTAAAGAAATTTCCGTTTTTTCTTTGAGTACAACCGTTCGGTCTTCTATGGTATAGGATAATGGCTGGCCTTGAAATACTTCATCCAGAACTTCCCCCAGCAACGCTTCCTTAACATTTATATCTACGGGTTTCGCATTTTGTAATAATTCATCAGTGTAGATAAAATCATAATTACTTTGCTTTCGTATTTCCTTAAAAACGCTTTTAAGGGATACCTTCTTTTTGGAAAGGGTAATCCTTTGGGCAAAACCTGCTGCACTCACCTGCATTATGGTTGCTATTAGTATTACGGTAGTAAATCGCATAATCAGCAGTAGTTTATTGACATGCCTTTTGGGTACACCAAGTTCATTAGTATATTTTTTATACATTTGTTTGTCTGGTTATTCGCAGGTTAACTATAATCCTAAAGGAATTATAGTTTTCTGCGGGTTAAGGTTGGTTAAATCGTATTTATTGGCTAAGTAATCCAGACATAGGCCAGTTGTGTCGCAAGCACTTCTGGCTTTTTCTTTTTAAGATTACTTTATGAGTTAAGTTGTTATTTGGTAACGATAATCCTCCTTTCTTCTATTCTAAAGTGAATCTTATTCGTTAATTCTAATTTTCGAAGGACCTGGGAAACATTACTGAAACGGCTAACAGTGCCTCCAAACCTATCCTTGGGTTTATCACCTTCATATACGACATCAACGTCATACCACCGGGCAATCTTTCTCATTACTGATTCGATGTCTTCGCTTTCAAACATGAAATACCCATTTTTCCACGCTAAAACCTCATCAATATTAGCTTCAGCAACGGACAGTCCCTTAGGGCCTGCTATGGCCTGCTGCCCAGGAAGAAGATTTTTTTTATCCCCTGCCGTTGCAACCAATACTGATCCTTCAATCAATGTAGTTTTGGCTTGTGGTTCATCTGAATAGCTATTTACATTAAAGTGTGTACCCAATACTCTTATTTCTTGGTTATCAGTTACTACAATAAATGGCATCCTTTGCATTACTTCTTTCCCCTTCATCGGCACTTTTGCTACCTCAAAATATGCTTCTCCTTTTAGCAGCACACGTCGCTCTTTAAGGCCGGCAAATGAAGCAGGATAGCTCAACACTGAAGCCGCATTTAGTAATACTGTACTCCCATCAGGCAATACAACCTGGTACTGGCCTCCCTTTGGCGTTTCTATTGTATTAGGTGATGCATCTCCGGCTTTACCCGGTTTTACGCTGTAGACGATCTTTCCGTTAGCAAGCTTGGTTACCACCACGTTACCTAGCTCAGCCAGCTGTCCATTTTTTGCGTCTGTGAGAACTATTTTTTTGCCATTCGCCAATGTAAGTATTGCCTTACTACCTCCAGGGGCTATATCCTGAACTAAATCGCTAGTATTCTTTTGCTTGGAGAAATAATAGAAAGTTGCTAAACTCAACGTAATTAAGATGGCTGCAGCTGCTGCAATTTTCCGCCAATATGAAATCTGTAGCGCGTGGGTTGCAGGTTGATTGTTTTCTTGGGTAATGGTGTCGTGTATTTTATTGTGAAGGCTAGAAATTACCTCAACTGGCATTTCGGATTGATGGTTACTATTTATCAATGCCGCTGCATCCTCAGTAATTACAAATTCCCATTCACTTTTGTAACTTCCCTCCTCAATCAGCTTAAGTACCTTTTCAAGTTCTGTTTTACTACATTGATTGTTTAAATACTTTATAAATAGCTGTATGATTTCGTTGTTCAATTTTTTCTCCATTTGTAACTAATACAAATGGCGGCCACAATACATCTACTCTGATGGAAAAAAAATATTATTTTGTAACAGCTGCCATTAGAAGCAGAACGGCAGTTCGTAAGGAGATAAAACCTCTAATGGTTTTAAGGGCTTTAACCATTTGGTTATTAACGGTACTTTCAGAAATACCCAGTTCTATTGCAGCTTGTTTATAAGTGAGTCCCTGAATCCGGCACCGAATAAAAACCTCTTTCCTTTGCTCCGGCAAACTATTTATGGCTTCCATGAAAATGGAACTACTTTCTGTATAGTCGATTAAATGCTCAGTAACATTCTCTTTGCTGATTGTGTTTTTTTTCAACTCCTCCATAATGCTCTCCTCATGTTGTGCACGCTTTAACAGATTCAGCAGGTGCCTGCGGGCAATAGTATACAAATATGGCTTAAATGGCTGATCACAATCAATTTTGTCACGATTTTCCCAAACCTTAATAAAGGTATCATGCACAACATCCTCGGCTAGCGGGGATGATTTAGCCGTCCTTAATATAAAATAATTTAATTGTTTAACATGTAAATAATACAGACTACTTAGGGCATTGGTATCTCCCTGCGCGAGAAGACTAAGCAGTTTTTTTTCACTGTATTCTTTATAAATGCTCATTTGGTTTGGTTAAAAATTCTAAACTACAAAAATTAACAGAAATTGTACCTCCTAAGCAGTAAATACCTCCGCCTGATTGTTTTAAGGTAAAGTAGGTTTTGTATTAGCTCTATCCAACCCAATTTCTGAAAGTTTAGCTAAATCATTTGCTGAACATCGGCAAAAACATATGTCACCGAAAGAAGCTTGAAAGTTGCAAATATAGACTGAATTGATCCCTGCTTTTTTTGGGATATTATGTTAAAGAAAATCATAATATACTTAGATCAGCAAATCATCACTAGAAATTGCTTAGTTTTTCATTAGAACTACACGAATGGCACATTTTCCGTTACTGATAGGACTGTCGGCATGATTTAAACAAAATAAGAATATTTATTTTAGTGAGCATTAAATTCCGAATATGAAAAATATTATCAACTGCGTTATTATTGACGATGATCCGTTTGCAATTAAAGTAATTACCAATCACATTGCAGAAATCCCCAGGTTACAGATTTTACAAACCTATACAAATCCAATT
>Ga0157370_10005708_pt1 | contig 13911 bp, 11 predicted proteins | sample C35metaG_FD_113463 | JGI IMG/M metagenome (GOLD analysis project Ga0157370, IMG submission 113463) | Corn rhizosphere microbial communities from Kellogg Biological Station, Michigan, USA - C3-5 metaG | ecosystem: Host-associated > Plants > Roots > Rhizosphere > Soil | place: USA: Michigan...
GCGCACGATGGCGGGCGAGCACAGCGGCCCGAGAATCGAGCCTGCGCCGAACGGAAAGACCGCCGCGCCGGCGGCGAGCGCGGACCATCCCAGGCCCGACTGCAGATAGATGCCGTAGGTGAGGAAAAAGGCGCTATCGCAATAGAAGCAAAACGCCAGCACGAGTCCGACGGAAAACACAGGATTCCTGAACAAAGCGAGCTCGACGAGCGGGTCGCGCCCGGCGCGATGCGCGCGGCACTCCGCCAGCACGAAAGCGGCGAGCGCCGGCACGCTGGCGGCGAGCATCGTCCACGCCCAGAGCGGCCAGCCCGCTTCGCGTCCCTGAGTCAGCGGATAAATGACGAGGGCGAAGAACGCCGATAGCAGCGTGAGACCCAGCCAATCGTTGCCCTCCGTGCGTGCGGCACGGCTTTCGGGAACGAAGCGCCATGCGCCTGCCAGTGCGAGCACGCCTACCGGAAGATTGATGAGAAAGATCGATTGCCATCCGAGCCCGAACGGGTGCAGCGTGACGAGCAGTCCGCCGCCGATCTGTCCGGCGACCGATGCGAAGCCATAGACGAAGCCATAGAGACTCATGACCGCCGTCTGCTGCTCTTTCGGAAAGGCGCTGCGGATGGTCGCGAGGATTTGCGGCACGAGCATGGCTGCCGAGGCGCCCTGCATGATGCGCGCCGAGACGAGAAACGCGCCGCTCGGTGCCAGGGCGCATAACAGCGAAGCAACGAGAAAACCTGTCATGCCGCCCATGAAGAGGCGCTTGCGGCCGAAGCGATCGCCAAGCCGCCCACCTGTGACGAGCAGCACCGCAAAGGCGGAGGTGTAGGCCGAGACGATCAATTGAAGCTCGGCACTGCTTGCGCCCAGGCCGCTGCGAATAGCGGGCAATGCAAGATTGACGATGAAGTAATCGAGCGGCGAGAGAAACGCGCCCGTCAGCAGCACGACCAACGCAGCGGCGTTCGATCGCGTGCCATAGGCCGTGTCGCCGCGCGAATCGATTTCGGCGGCTGCCTCCTTTCCCGCCGAAGGTGGCGTCGAACGAATCGTCGTGCGAAGGGAGTCGGATCTGATCATGGTACGAGGCCTCAAAAAAGAGGCGAACGCTTGCATCGAAGGACACATGAGACGCGTTGCGCGCGTTCGCCATTCGTCGCTTGTCGCGCCGCTCGAGTCAAAAGGGTGGCGGCAGCGCGCCCAGCACCGATTCGAACGCAATGCCGATGGCGAGCAGCCTGCGATCGCCACCGAGCGGACCGTCGATCTCGATGCCGACCGGCAGGCCCGACGGTGTCAAGCCTGCGGGAATCGACAAACCGGGGATGCCGGCGACGCTCGCCGGATCGGTATGGCGCAAGTAGGCGGCCATTTCGTCGATGGGCTCGCCGTTGCCGATCGTGACGACGGCGGAGCCTTCGATGTCGTCGATGTCGACCGCGGGTAGCGGCGTAGTCGGAAAGAGCAGCGCATCGAGGCCCGCCGTGTCGAATATCGATGCGTAGCGTCGTTGCAGCTCGGGGCGCAAGACTTGAATCGCATGCGGGTACGCCTCGGCGTAGGTGCCGGCAAGCGTCGCCTCGTAGATGCGCCTGACGTCCGGGCTCGCAATGCGCTCGGCCAACGCGCCGAGCGTTTGCACCGGAGCGCCGTTTGCGACGAGCCACGCGGGCACATCGTCGCCAAGCTCGGCAAACGCGATGGGCAGGCTGATGCGCTCGCAAATCGACATGATTTCTGTCAGCTCGACATCGACGAACGTCACACCAGCTTGTTCGAGGCGTTCGCGCGCCGTATGGGCAATCGCTTCGACTGCACTATCGAGTTGCCGCCAGCAATCGCGCGGCAGGCCGATACGCAAACGCGCGAGCTCGATCGCGGGCAACGCGGTATCGCCGGTCGCGATGCCGTCGATGAAGGCGAGGTCCGCTGCGGTGCGCGCCATCGGGCCCACCGTATCGCGCGTATGGCTGATCGGCACGACGTCGTGTTCGTTGCGGTAGCGACGCTCGGCCCCGCCGTTTCCGACCGAGGGCCGCAAGCCGGCTGTACCGGTGAGTGCCGCGGGAATGCGCGTCGAGCCGCCTGTGTCCGTCCCGAGCCCGGCGGGCACGATGCGCGCGGCGAGCGCCGCGGCGGTGCCGCCGGATGAGCCGCCGGGTATCTTCGAGCGATCGTAGGGGTTGCGAACCGGCCCGGCGTGCGCAGCGAGGTTCGTGCTCGTGATGCCGACAGCCAGCTCGTGCATATTCGTTTTTCCGAGCACGATGGCGCCGGCCTCGACGAGCCGTGTCACGGTCGGCGCGGTGGTGGGTGCGACAAAACCCGCGAGCGCCGGTGTGCCGGCGCAAGTCCGCGTGCCCTTGACGTTGATGTTGGCTTTTACGGCGATCGGCAAGCCGGCGAGGGGGTAGCGCGCGCGCTCGTTGCCGGTGAGGGCGTCGATTCGCGAAGCGGCCGCAATGGCGCTTTCCATTTCGAGGCTGATGAACGCGTGAAGCGAGCTGTAAGTGTCGGCACGCGCGAGCAGTGCCGTTACATAGTCGACGGCTTTCAGCCGCCCCGATCGTATCGCTTGGACAGCTTGCCGTGCGTCCAATGCCCAGGGTGGCGCGATGGTCGATGAGGTCATGCGGTATCTCCTGATTCGGTGAGTGCTTATTTATGAATGAATGGTCAATAAATTGCGGCGCTGCAGCCAGCCGCGATGTGCATCGAGCGCGAAAAGCTGAATAACGTGTCAGCCGGTAATAGTGGCGGACCCGAGCCTTGCCTGCGTCGCCGCCGATCACGCGTCGGTACCTTGCTTGATATTATGACTATTCAGTCAATATATCAACCGGTGTATCGGACGGCTGCTCAGGTCCCTGCAAGCCGACGCCGGTGCTCCGATTGCACGCCCGGGCCATTGCGAGTAGCCTTCAAACCTGCGTCATTCATTCAACGGCAGCCCCACAACCCGTTTTCCTCATGAAAAGTGCAGCGCGTTCGTGTTTTGCCGTTGGCGGCATCGAGACATCGCTCGATGCTGCGCGCCGCTGCTGTCTCATTGCGTTTCCTCCTCCTGTCGCCTCGCCGCCCCCGTTCGGGCGGGTCGTCGCAGCGCTTGCACCGCCACACACGGCGGTGCTCGGCTAAGCGCCGACACTTCGTTTTCTCCTGCAGACCGGCCGTTCGGCCCGTGTAGCTGCGCCAAAGGGCGTAGATGCGGGTGCGCGAGTACGCGCGTGCGGATGCGTGCGCGTGTCCGTCGACGTGTGCCGGTCTGCCAGTTCAACGAATTCGACTGGCAGGTGAACTCATGGCTTGGTTCAAAACCGCTTTGGCGGCCTATGGTGCGACTGCGCTTTTTATTCTGCTTTGGAGCAGTGGCGCCATTTTTGCGGAAATCGGGGTGACGCATGCGAGCGCCTCGACGTTTCTGACGATGCGCTTTGCGCTTGCGACGATCATCCTTGCGCTCATCGGTGCAGGGCGGCACCGTTGGTTGCCGGCGCGCGGCACGCGCGTCCATGTCGCCGCCACGGGCGCGCTGATGATGGGCGGCTATTCGATCTGCTACTTCCTTTCGCTCGAGCGAGGACTGACGCCCGGGCTATTGGCGGCCATTCTCGGCGCACAGCCGATTGCCACGCTCGTTGTCACCGAGCGACGTTTTTCGGCGATGCGGATGGCCGGTCTTTTCATGGCGATGCTGGGCCTTGCGTCGATCGTGTTTCGCGGCGCATCGGCGTTGAATCCTTCGACGACCGAAGGAATCGCGCTCGCCCTTGCCGCACTTGCGAGCATTACGGTGGGGGCGATCATGCAAAAGCGCATCGTGCAGGAACCGATGGACGTGCTGCCCTTGCAGAACTTCGTAGGCTTGCTGCTTTCGCTGCCTCTCGGGGTTGCCGAATGGAACGGGTTACGGCTGGACGCACCGCTCGCCGTCTCCGTACTCTGGCTCGGGATCGTCATCTCGGTGCTGGCCCAATTGCTGTTCTATCGGCTCGTGCGCCGCGGCAATCTGGTCAATGTGACCAGCCTTTTCTATCTGGTGCCCGTCATTACGGCGCTGATGGACTACCTGTGGTTCGGCCACGCGCTGCAGCCGAGAGACGTCATCGGAATGATCTTGATTCTCGCCGGGCTGGCCCTGACGCTTCGCAACAAGGAGAAGGTGCACAGCGCGCCTCGCGAGATGACGCGTGAGTCGCGCGGCTAGTGTCTCGTGGGTCGAACCGGTTCAGTGCAAGCGGGCGGAATCGGGTGGCCGGATACAATGCGGCAGCGTTGCATCGATCCGAATACATCCGATTCCCTCTATGTCCGAATCCGTCCGGGCCTTTTTACTCGGTCCGCTATTGAAGAGCGTTTCGCGCTCGTTTTACCTGACGCTGCGCATTTTGCCCGCCGGTATGCGCGACCCCATTGCGCTCGCCTATCTGCTCGCGCGCGCGGCCGATACGATCGCGGATACATCGCTGATCGATCCGGCGCAGCGGCTCGAGCTCTTGCTGGCATTGCGTGCCAGCGTGAATGGCGAGCCGCCCGACGATGGCTCGCTCGTGCGTCGCCTCAGGGATGACGTGGCGAGCCAGCAGGGCCATGCCGACGAAAAATTGCTGCTCGAATCGCTCGGTGGCGCATTCGACGCCTTGACGCAGTTGGATACGGCAGACCGGGACGCGGTGCGCGAGATCGTGACTACGCTGACGATGGGCATGGAGTTCGATCTGCGCACCTTCCCTGACGAACGTTCGGGCCAGCTCGGCGCGCTCGCGACGCTCGACGATCTGGACCGCTACACCTATCTCGTCGCGGGCTGCGTCGGCGAATTCTGGACCAAAATGACCTACTCGCATCTACCCGGCACGCTCAAAGAGGCGGCCGCGACGATGATCGAGCGCGGCGTCCGATTCGGCAAGGCGTTGCAGATGACGAACGTGCTGCGCGATTGCGCGAAGGATTTGCGTATCGGGCGCTGCTACCTGCCTGAGCGGATGCTGGAGCGTTTCGCATTGACGCCGCAAGACTTGCTCGCCCCCGATGCTTCGTCGCGCGCCCGGCTGCTCCTGTTCGAACTGGTCGGCAAGACGCTCGAGCTGTACCGCGATGCGCTGGCCTATACGTTCGCGATTCCTGCGCGCTCGGTCCGTTTGCGTCTCGCCTGCATCTGGCCGATTCTGATCGGCCTCGAGACGCTTGCGCTGCTTGTCGACAACGACCGATGGCTGGATCCGGCATGCGTCTCGAAGGTCGGCCGCTCGCGCGTGTACGGCATCGTTGCGAAATCGAGCACGGTCGTCATGTCGACGCGGACCTTGAGCGCTTGGGCGGAACGGCTCATCGGCACGATCGAAGCGCGCATCGGTGGCCGTGTTGGCGGGCAAGCGAGCACCGCTCGATCGTGAAATAATCGCCGAGTCCGCGCGACTGGCGCCTGGAGATGGACCACCATCGGGAAACGCGGACAGTGCCCGTCAAACGGGTGCATTGCCGCGCGCCTGGGCGTCGTCCTTCTTTCCTTCTCCGAGGAGTGATGCAATGCCCACGTCCAGTTCGTTGCTCGCTTTTGGCCTCGTCGCGCTCGGCATGGCGCTGACGCCCGGCCCGAATATGGTCTATATCGTCTCCCGTTCCATCTGTCAGGGCAGCGCCGCCGGCCTTGTCTCACTGGGCGGCGTCGCACTTGGCTTCGTCTTGTATATGGTTGCCACGGCATGCGGCATTACGGCGTTGCTGATCGCGGTGCCGCTTGCCTACGATGCGCTGCGCTTCGGCGGCGCGCTTTATCTGGGCTACCTTGCATGGCAGGCGCTCAAGCCGGGCGGCCGCTCGCCGTTCCAGGTTCGGGACCTGCCTGCCGATAGTCCGCGCAAGCTCTTCGTCATGGGCTTTTTGACCAACATGCTCAATCCGAAGATTGCGGTGCTCTACCTGTCGTTACTGCCGCAATTCATCGATCCGCAACACGGTCACGTCCTCGCGCAGTCGCTCGCGCTAGGCTCCCTCCAGATCGTGGCGAGCCTGACGGTCAACTCGGTCGTCGCTCTGTCTGCTGGCACGATTGCTCGCTTTTTGGCCGGAAGGCCCCTTTGGCTCGTCGCTCAGCGGTGGCTCATGGGCACGGTACTGGCCGGGCTCGCGGTCAGAATGGCGACGGAAGCGCGGCGCTGAAGGGGTGAGCCGCTCGAAAGTGCGTTTGATGGCGTGCTGCTTCGGATCGAAGCGGTCGTGAACGCCGCGCCGCTATAGAGTTCGGCGGTATTCCAAACGAGCAGCGAGTGGTGAGCCGATATGATCAAGGGTCCCGAGGGAAGCGACGGGTTGCCGCCACGCCCCGTCGATGGTGGAAGAGGCAGCGAGGCTGCTGATGGGACGGCAAACAATGCCTCCCAGCCTATGCCGGGCTCTGCGCAGAGAGGAGGCATCAATCCGCGACTGAGTGGATTGGTCCCGGGTGCTGACGCAGGCGCGGTGAGCGGGGGGCGTGCATCGCCCGGGAATCCTTCGCTCGCCGAGCTTCAGCTATCGTTGGACAGGCTCGTGGCCGACGTCGAGCGGTTCTCCGATCTGCAGCCGTTGCTCGGTCCGCAAGACGCTTCAGCGCGGCCGCCAGTCATCGACGGCCTGCCCGATTCAGCGAAAGACTATCTGCTGACCGGTCTCACCGGCCGCATTCAAGCGATGCCGGAACCGGAACGGCCCGCCGCCGAACTGGCCATTTCCATGGCGACCGATCGATCACCGGCGTTGGCAGAGCGAACCGCGTTGCTACTACTCCCTTCTTCGCTTCTGCCCGCATATGAGCAAAGCACGAAGCTGAGCAAGTATGCCGCCCGTGCCAGCGATCTGAAAGACGTGCAAGCGGTATTGGCGCAACAGGCGCTCGCGGGGCCGCCGCCGCTGCCCCACGAAAGGCTCGAATCGACTGCGCGCTTCATCGGCGCCCCGGAACTCGGGCTGGTTGCGCGCCCAAAGCCGCTTTGCGTGTTAGCTATGCGAATAGCCGACGATGCATTTCCGGCGGCGCATCGCTACGCCGCTGTTTCGCTCGTGCTGGGCGCCATCGGCGAAGTACAGTTCAAGCGCCACCGGGTCGAGCCATTGGCCGATACGGCGGAGGCCGCCTCGTCGGTGGAGGATGAATCCCTTCGTACCGAAATGTACGAAGCCGTGTTGGAGGCGGTCCAACAACTCTGGCACGAGAGAGAAGAGGCGCCGGACAAGGCGGGCGAGATCACCGGGGCCGACTATGCCCACATGGTCCTGAGCCTTTCGCTGAATTTCCGTTGTTTGAATGGCGACACGGGTGGCATCCGAGACAAATTGCGGCTTGTAATCGAAGAGCTCCCCGAACGAGAGCAGCGTGAAACGGCTTACAACGCTCTCGCCGGCTGAAAAAGTGCCGGGCGGTGGTTCGCACCGGTAGTTGCCCGGCATCCCCCTTCAACGACGCGTCGCCTGATTCGCATCCGGATAATCGAGCTTCGGATACCAGTCGGTGCCGCGCCCGCCTGGCGTCAGATCGAGAATGGTCCAAAGCGGCATCAGATCGGGCGCGCCGCGGGGGTCTTGCCCGGGATCGGCCGTCTCGGGTCCCATCTCGCCCGCATAGAAATGGTGAATGGCGCCATTGCGGCGAACGAATACATTGATTGCCGGGTTATCGCCCGTGTCCGGATCTTCATGGGCGTAGTCGACATTGAACCTGTTGCCGCCCGACGAAAACAGCCGCAAATGGCGCCAGCCCCTTTCATTCTTGAAAGCGACGAGCCGATCGATGGGCGATCGTGCGACGACGGCCAACGCGACTCGCTGCTCGATGTCGCGCGCCTCGCCGTCGAGCGCGCTCAGAAATGAGGTGCACATCGGGCAGGGGCGCTCGCGCCGTGGGCCGAACATCCAGTTATAGATGACGAGCGTATCGTGCTTGCCGAACATGTCGGACAGCGTTGTGGAGCCGTGCTCGCCTTGAAAGCGATAGTCCTGCGGCACGGCGCCGCCGACCGGTAACGCGCGGCGCATCGCCGCGACGCGCTCGATCTGGCGCCGCAATTCGATTTCCTGTTCGAGCAGTGCATTGCGGGCTTTGCGGTATCCCTCGCTTTCGCCGGGAAAGCGGTACTTCGATTGGGCAAGGAGTGTGGCGGGCTTCAATGCGGGTGTGGATGTGTCTGCTTGACTCATGGAGCGTCTCCTTAGAGTGCCGAACGAATGGGGGCGGAGCGCCGGTATCGATGACCTCGCCTCGGCATCGGCTCCCCCTTTTCGACGACGAACGAGCCCCGCCAGAATCGACACATCGCCACGAGTTTTCCGTTTTTGCATTTTTCGCGCCCGTTCGTCACACGAGGCTGGCGGCGCTTACGAAAAGCTGTCGCCGAGCGATGCGCGAATCGGATAAGTGTCGTAGATGATCAGCAGCCGCGCGATGCGACCCGCCTCGTCGAACTCGAATACATCGACACATTCAAACCGCACGGTCGGCCCGTCCTTGAGCGCCCATTCATAGACGAAATATCCCGTGGCGCGCGCGGCGCCCGTCGTGCTGACGCAGACATCGATCGGCGTAATGCTGCTTTGCCCCGACGCCGCCGACAGTTTCTCGAAGAACGGGCGCGGCGACACCCAGCCCAGCAAGGGCGAATACACCTGAGCATCAGACGCGAAGAGCGCGCAAATCGCCGCGGCATCGCCGCGTTCGAGCTGGCTCAGGTACTCGCGTATTCGGCTGGTATAAAGTGATTGCGCGGATGTCATTGCGAATTTCTCCATTCATCCGTTATCAAATACCGCACGCGCGATCTCTATGTGGCTACACGTGGGGCGGCTTCGGGACAGACGATATCGACGCCCAGATGAACCAACAATCGAAAAATTCGCAAACGGGCCATGAGCCGCTTGCATACCCGCTCGCCGAACTGACGCGTCCGTTTCCGACGCTCGCGGGCCTGCAGGTTTTCGTTGCCGTGGCGAGCCTCGGCAGCCTCACGAAAGCCGCGGTTCATCTGTGCCGCACGCAAGGCGCCGTGAGCCGGCAAGTCCAGCAAGTCGAGGCGCACTATGGATGTGCGCTGTTCGTTCGCCATGCAGGGGGGCTGACGCTGACGCGCGAAGGCGAGCGCTTGCTCGAAGTCGCGTTGCGCGTGCTCACTGAACTGAGCGATTACGCGCGCACGCGAATCGACGAGATCTCGATCGTGACGTTGAGATTGCCGTCGACGTTTGCCGTGCGGTGGCTCTTGCCGCGCATGGCACAGCTCGAGCGTGCGATGCCTGGCGTTGAACTGCGCATCGCCACGTCATCGGACGATCGCCCCGATTTCGCTCGACAGGATATCGATGCGATGGTCGTGCGGGGCAGGGGCCCGTGGAGCGGCATGGAGGCGGTCGAGCTTTTTCCCGAGTCGCTGACGCCGATGTGTGCTCCCGCGATCGCCGCATCGATTCGCTCCGTTGACGACCTCAGAGGAACGGTGCTCCTGCACGCCGGGCCGAGTCGCGCGGAGTGGCGTTGTTGGCTCGATGCGATCGGCGGCGCGGGTATCGATGTCACCAGGGGGCCTGTGTTGGATACGCTCGAACTCGCGCTGGCTGCGGCAGCCGACGGCCACGGTGTGGCCATCGGCGATCCGCGCATGGCTCGCGAACGGCTGCGCGAAGGCGTGCTCGTTGCACCGTTCGAGGAAGTCGCGCTGAACGGCGCGTCCTATTTTCTCGTCTACCCGTCGCAAAGCGGCGAGCAGCGGAAGATACGAGCACTGGCCGCCGCACTGACTACGCTCGCGCGCAACGAAGACGGCTGAGGTTAGACCGCTCAGGCGTAAGCGATGGCGTCATTCGCCGATTGCGCGCGCCGTCCCGTCCAGTTCGTGATTGAGCACGCGCTGCTCTTCATCGGACAGGCCGCCGCCGTGCTGTGCGGCCATATCGCGCGCTTCCTGGCGTATGACGTCAAGACGATGGTGCAGTGCGTTGCCCTGGGGAGGTGGGTAATAGCCTCCGTTGACATGCCAGTCGATGCGGCGGCCGAGATTGTCGATGCGACTGTTGACCTGACCGAAGCGCTCCAGTGCGACCTCGCGCGGGTTCGGGCGCAGCACCGGTGCGGGCGCCGGTACAACGACCTGGCGCGGCGGCGGTGGCTGATTGACGACGCAGGCGCTCAGCGACGCGATCAATGCGCTGCAAGCGAGCGCGCGAACCATTGTTTTCATCGTTTCGTTTTCCCTTGTGATTTGCACGGCAGGGAGCGCCGCGGTCGACGTTCCCCTCCGGGGGATAAACGCGCCAGATGCCCAATGCGATGACAACGATCGGCGCGGTGCCGCGGCGGGTCAAGCCCCGATTCGCTCGAATCGCAGGCGTCGCCCTTCGCGCGCGCTGCGCTCGGCGAACTCGATGATCGTCATGACATCGACTGCATCTTGCGGCGAGACCGGGAATGGCTCGCCATCGCGAATGGACGCGGCCAGCGCGCGATAGAACTCGGGGTATGCACCGGTGAGCGTCGGCCATTGCCGCTCGATTTCACGCTCGCCTTCGAGCACGCGCAGCGTGGCGGGCGGATTGTCCGCGCCGAAGCCCGCGTTGCCGGGGCGGAGGCCCGCTTTCAATTGGTCTTCCTGTGTATCGAGACCGTACTTCACATAGCTGCCGAGCGTGCCGTGAATGGCGAACCGGGGCGGCTCGATCGCGCAAAGCGCGCTCGCATGCAGGACCGCTTCCTTGTCCGGATAGCTGAGCAGCAGATGCACGTAATCGGCTGCGCCGGCGCCATCGCGATGCACCTTGACCGTCGCATAAACCGTTTCAGGCGGCCCGAACAGCACGAGCGCCTGATCGATCAGATGCGGACCGAGATCGAAGAGCAGGCCGCCGCCGCGCGACGCCTGCTCGCGCCAGCGTTCGCGCACCTGCGGGCGGAACCGGTCGAAATGCGATTCGTAGTGCGCGACGCGGCCCAGCGTGCCCTTCGCCAGTAGTTGACGCACGGTAAGGAAATCGCCGTCCCAGCGGCGATTATGGAAAGGCGCAAAGACGAGATTGCGCTCCTGCGCGAGGCGGGCGAGCGTGACCGCCTCCGCGGCGCTCAGCGTCACGGGTTTGTCGACGACCACATGCTTGCCCGCGCGAAGGACCTTCGCCGCCATATCGAAGTGCGTATCGTTGGGCGTGGCGATGACGACACATTCGATGTCGTCGAGTGCGAGCAGCGCGTCCAGGTCCGGGACGGCCCGCGCTTTCGGATAGTCGGCGAGCGCCTTTGCGGGCTGGCTCGTGGCGATGGCGGCGAGGCAGGCGTAAGGTTCGTTCGGCCGCTGCGCGGGCGCGCCGCAGTGCGCGATGACCGGTGCGTGAAACGTCGCGCCGGCGAAGCCGTATCCCATCAAGCCGATCTTTACGGATGTCGTCATCGTAGGGGACCTCTGGTTTGTCGTGGATGCCCGTGTTCGTGCGCGTCGCACGCATCGCAACAGGCGGTATGCGGCGCATGGAATTCGGGACGATGAAGCGTGCATTGTGGCACGCGTCGCCCGCCGCTTTGCAAGTGCCCATGCGCAAGCGTCTCGGGGCCAAAGCGATCGTGTGCTGCTCGTGTTAACATCGCGCACTCGCCCTCGATGGCATCGTCCGGAGCGCACGCGTGTGCGCCTTCGCGCGAGCCGCCAAACTGTAAGATCCACCAGAAATGTCCGCAGGATTGAATCCCGCCCAAAGCGAGGCGGTCCGCTATCTCGACGGCCCGTGTCTCGTGCTTGCCGGCGCCGGTAGCGGGAAGACCCGCGTCATCACGCAAAAGATCGCGCACCTGATCGAGGCGAAGGGCTTCGAGCCGCGCCATATCGCCGCCGTCACCTTCACGAACAAGGCGGCCGCGGAGATGCGCGAGCGCGTCGGCAAGCTGCTCGAAGGCAAGACGCTCACGGCGCCGGGCAAGGAAGGGCGCAAGGTGCCCGTGAACCAGTTGACCGTTTGCACGTTTCATTCGCTCGGCGTGCAGATCCTGCGGCAGGAAGCCGAGCATCTCGGCCTGAAGCCGCAGTTCTCGATCATGGATGCGGACGATTGTTTCGCGATGATTCAAGAGCAGGTGGGCTCGACCGACAAAGGCTTCATTCGCAAAGTCCAGACGATCGTCTCGCTCTGGAAAAACGGTCTCGTGACGCCAGAGGAGGCGATGGCCACGGCGTCGAACGAAGACGAGCACCTGGCCGCGATCGTCTATCGCAACTATGTCGCGACGTTGCATGCGTACCAGGCCGTCGATTTCGACGACCTGATACGCCTGCCGGCCGAACTCTTCGCGAAGAACGAGGCGGTGCGCGAGCGCTGGCAGAACAAGCTGCGTTACCTGCTCATCGACGAATACCAGGACACCAACGCCTGTCAGTACGAACTGCTCAAGCTGCTGGCCGGGCCACGCGCGGCGTTCACCGCCGTCGGCGACGACGATCAGGCGATCTACGGCTGGCGCGGCGCCACGCTCGAGAACCTCGCACAGCTCGGCAAGGATTTTCCGAAGCTGCATGTCATCAAGCTCGAGCAGAACTATCGTTCGACGGTGCGCATTCTGACCGCGGCGAACAACGTCATCGCGAACAATCCGAAGCTCTTCGAGAAGAAGCTGTGGTCCGAGCACGGCATGGGCGACTCCATCACCGTGACGGCTTGCAACGATGAAGAGCATGAGGCCGAATCGGTCGTCTTTCGGCTGTCGGCCCACAAGTTCGAGCGGCGCGCGCAGTTTCGCGATTACGCCATTCTTTATCGCGGCAATTTCCAGGCGCGCATCTTCGAACAGGTCTTGCGGCGCGAGCGGATTCCTTACGTGCTCTCCGGCGGGCAATCGTTTTTCGACAAGGCCGAGATCAAGGACATTTGCGCCTACTTGCGCCTGATCGCCAATCCGGACGACGATCCCGCCTTCATTCGCGCCGTGACGACGCCGCGGCGCGGGATCGGCAACACCACCTTGGAGGCGCTGGGCTCATTCGCAGGACAAGCGAAGGTGTCGTTGTTCGAGGCTGTCTATATGGGCGGAATCGAGGCGCGCTTATCGGCACGGCAAGTCGAGCCGTTGCGCGTTTTTTGCGATTTCATGCAGCGCATTGCCGAGCGTGCGACCCACGATGCCGCCACGACGCTGCTCGACGACCTCATGGAGGCGATCCATTACGAGGCGTATCTCTACGACACGTTCGACGAGCGTCAGGCGCAATCGAAATGGCAAAACGTCCTTGAATTTCTCGAATGGCTCAAGCGCAAAGGTACGAAGCCCGAGGTGGAGGAGCCGGAAGACGGTGACGCGACCGGCTACGACAATGCCGATGGCCTTGCCGATACGGGCAAGAACCTGCTGGGTTTGATTCAAACCGTCGCGCTGATGTCGATGCTCGACGGCAAGGAGGAAGACCCGGACGCCGTGCGCTTGTCGACCGTGCATGCGTCGAAGGGGCTCGAGTATCCGCACGTGTTTCTCGTCGGGGTCGAGGAAGGGATCATGCCGCATCGCGGCAATGCCGAGGACGACGAGATCGATGACGCGCGCATCGAGGAAGAACGGCGGCTCATGTATGTCGCCATCACGCGAGCGCAGCGCAGCCTGCATTTGAATTGGTGCAAGAAGCGCAAGCGCGCGAGAGAGACCGTGGTGTGCGAGCTGTCGCGATTCATCGCCGAAATGGGGCTCGACGAGGCGCCGCCACCGACCGCCGAGGAGGCGCCGATGTCGCCGAAGGATAGGCTTGCCAGCCTCAAGGCGCTGCTGCAGAAGGGGTGAGGCGCGCGAAACCGCGCGGCAGGCCTCGCGCGCGCATCGATCGATTTCGCTTCGACCGATGCGCTTGATTGCCTCCGGTTCCCTACCCGATGAGCGGGCTATTTGGCGGCATTGACCATATAGTCGACGGCCGCTTTGAC
>Ga0157370_10005709_pt1 | contig 13911 bp, 5 predicted proteins | sample C35metaG_FD_113463 | JGI IMG/M metagenome (GOLD analysis project Ga0157370, IMG submission 113463) | Corn rhizosphere microbial communities from Kellogg Biological Station, Michigan, USA - C3-5 metaG | ecosystem: Host-associated > Plants > Roots > Rhizosphere > Soil | place: USA: Michigan...
ACCTCAAGCCTGGAGACCATATCCTCGAGATCGGTCCAGGCTGGGGAGCGTGGTTCGCGTATGCCTCGCAGCGAGGGGTCAAGTGCACCGGTCTGACCATCTCCAAAGAATCGAGGGAGTATCTCCGGCGCCGTGCGGCCGAACTTGGACATGATTGGTCCATAATCGACTGCGACTTCCTGGCTTACGAGACCACGGAGAAATACGACGCAATCGTCATCATGGGGGTGATCGAGCATCTACCTCAGTATGGAGCCGTTCTTCGCAAGTTCACTTCGCTTCTGAAGCCTGGCGGTCTGATCTTCCTCGATGGCAGCGCCGGTACGAAGAAATACGAGCTGTCGACTTTCATGGTCAAATACATCTATGGAGGAAACCATTCCTTTTTGATTCTGCACGACTTTCTTGCCCAAATGGCTGGTACCCCTCTTCGAGTGCGCGAACTGTACAACGATCGTTTTAACTATTTTCTCACCTTCCAACGGTGGGCGACAAACTTCGATCGGAACCGTCAAGCGGTGATCGCCCGCTTCGGCGAATTCAACTATCGCCGTTTTCGGCTATATCTGTGGGGCGCGGCCTTCGAGTTTCTCGGCGGCAGTCTCGATTGTTATCGGATGATCATCGAATACCCGGTCTTTCCAGGGACAGATGGCTGAGGAAAAGGACGACCGCCTTTGAGGCGCGTCTGCCCGAATCGCCCAGAGGCCCTGGGTCAACCACCTGCCAACGATGAGGGGCGGCGGGGCGCACGACGAGCTCAAGCGCTTCTATGAATCCCCCTTGAAGCCGAGCGGGCGCGGTATGTTTTGCTTCGAAGGGGAAGCCGAGCCCCACCGCAAGGCGCATCGGCGCCCGCGAAAGCGCAAGCCGAGGTTCCTCGACTCACTAACGCCGAATTGGAGCAGCGCCGCATTCGCGTGATAGCGCTGTAGAATTTGGTGATCGCGTTGATCAACAGAGGCATCTCGAGCGGCAGATCCGGTATCCCGCGAAATGGCGGCCTACATCTCGGCGAAGTCGGCTTCAACCCTTACCCCGATTGCAAGCGCAGCCCGCGCTCGGCGAGAATACGTTGCTGATCGGGTTGTGGAAAATATCGCACCAAGCTCGTGTGAGGCATCAAATATATTCAGCGGCTGACCGAACTGTAAGGCTCGACTCAGCCCCCGAGGTGATCCTTAACTCGGCTGACCTGCTCCCCTATGCTGTCCGCCGGCTTCGCGTGCCGCAGCCTTCGCGCGAAATCTTGCCGGACCTGTCCTAGGCAGGGGCGGCCTGGACCGCTTGAGCGCGTTTTGCTCAAGCTTCTAATCGAGCTTCCATTAGATCCAGCTCATGCACAAGCTTGTCGGCTGTCTCGCTACCAATCTGCTGTGACCGCAGCATTCGGAAGATCACGGCACGTTCGGCTTTGACCGCCGCGAGCCGCATCCTCCGTTCCACGTCCTCGCTTTCTCTCGCGAGAGTCGCTGCCTCTCCCTGGCGCGAGCGGGCCTCGATGCGGGTGCGATAGAAGTCCATAACGCGCGCGGCGGCCGCCATATAGACATCGGCATCCCTCCGGCCAGCGGCGAGCATGTGCTGGACATGCTCGATCTCGGCGATCGCGGCCTCGGCTGCGGCGACCCGTGCTCGATCTTCCTCCGCCCCATAAGATGGATCGGCTGGCATCTCCAGTCCCCGCAGCAGCTGTTGCAGGCCCGCGCTGGCAGCGACGAGCGACACGATGATTACGCCCATCGCCAGGAAAATAGCGAGGTCTCGACCGGGAAGGGAGAGCCATCATCGAGTACGACCGGCAATGTCAGAATGCCGGCAAGAGTGACAGCACCGCGAACGCCTGCCAGAGAAGTGGCCGCCACCAGCCGCCAATTCGGCCCCCGGGCTTTTGAACCATGAAACCTGGCCTTGAAAATGGTGAGACTGAGCGATACCCAGACCCAGACGAAGCGGAGCGCAACGAGGCCTATGTTGATCGCCAGGACATAGACTAGCAGCCACCATGGTTCTTGATGGCCGGTTGACCGGACGGTTTCAGCCGCCGGCCTCAGGATGGAAGGCAACTGCTCCCCTAGAAGCACGAAGATGATGCCGTTCGCGACGAACTGGATGGTGTCCCACACACTGTTCTGCCGCATCCGAGTTGCGGCCATTGCCTGCCCGGATGCCTCGACGGAGCTCAAGGTCAGGCCGGACGCCACGGCCGCGATAATTCCTGAGCAGTGAAGCCACTCGGCGAGCAGATAGGACGCGAAGGGGAGGAGCAGGCTGATCAGGATCTGTGATCCGCTTTCCTCACCAATGTGACGAGCGATCCATTCCGCGGCCTTCGCCGTCAGCCATGTAATGCCGAAGCCGATCGCAATGCCACCGAGGGCGACCCAAACGAAACTGAGCGCAGCCTCGGAGAGCGAGAACGAGCCTGTCAGTGCGGCGGCAATCGCGAAACGGAGACAGACGAGCCCGGATGCATCGTTGAGAAGCGACTCTCCCTCCAAAATATGCATCAGGCGTTTGGGGATAGGCACACGCGCCGCGATGGCCGAGACGGCAATTGGGTCGGTCGGCGATACTACCGCCGCCAACGCGAATGCGACGGTCAGGGGCATCGCCGGGATCATCCAGTGAACGAAGAACCCAACACCGACCACTGTGAGGAAGACCAAGCCGAGCGCCATTTCGAGGACTGCCGTCCGGTCCTTCAGCAACTCCTCGTTTGGAATGCGCCAGCCATCGAGAAACAGCAGGGGCGGAATGAAGAGGAGAAAGAATATCTCCGGGTCGAGATCGACGCGCAGATTGGCGACAAGGCCAATCATCCCGCCCAACACGATCTGGACCAGCGGCCGGGGGATCGGTAATGGCAGGATCCGCGACGCCAAACCGCTCACGACCACCGCGACCAGGAGAACAAGAACAATTGTAATGGCTTCCAACAGTGCACCTTGTCCTTGTCGGAGTTGCCCCTGAAGTGTCGGCGTCAGATGCGCATCGAGGCTCGCTGCCGCTGCCGGCCCGGAAACTCCTAGCGGATCACCCGGCCCCAGAGGGACCTACGAGAACTGAGACTGATCCATAGATGCCCAGCCTGCTATGCTGGTATTCCGGCTTCGAAGCTATCGGACGCGGATTGATCAAAGAGGGCGACCAGCGGGTAGTCAGGCCGCCGCCAAGTCCGGACTACCACTTCGCCAGACCGCACATCCAGTTCGGGCGCAGTTCTGTGTCCTGACGGTGATCGGCGAACGCACTCGGTAGTGCTCAGCGCTCATGGTCGGCAGTTGCAATCCGTCTAGGGTGAGCGCTCGCTCAGACACGCACCTCATATTGTACGCGATGGCGAGGCCATGAGGCACCCTGTCAAGGCCTGCTGGACAGGACTCTTGATAGTCTGGGAGCATCTTCCGCGATCCTTGGAGGATGTCCGTCGGATCACGTCGGTAACAGGATCTCGGTCGCGAGCCGTGGCGGGCCACGGCGCCGGCTCATCGACATCGGCGAGTTTGACGAGCGCGATCTCGACGCCCCCGCAAGAGTGGTCGCCATTGTGGCGGGGCACGTGAGGGCGCATTGTGCAAGCATCATGGACGCTCCGGCCGCCACCTGGCTGACACACCTCGACGCCGCAGAGCGATTGAAGGTCACGCCGGCTATGGTGGTCGACGCGGCGTGCCGCATGAAATGGCCCAGCCGACGTCGGCGCGACGACACGCCCGAGGTCCAAGTGCCCTGCGCGGTGCTCGCGGAGGCGGACGCGGCCGCAGCGACAACGGGCGCGACGGCTCCAGGCGCGGCGACCGATGCTGCCGCGCTCGAAGCGGCCATCAAGATGGCCGTGCAGCCACTGCAGGCCGTCATCGAGGCCCTGCTCGAGAATGCACGCGTCACGAGTACGGCCATTGAAACTCTGGTATGCAAACGCAATGACGCTCAAGCCAACGCCGCGGGAGTGAAGGCGGGGACGACCGCAATCGAGCAGCAGATCGCTGATTTGGAGCCGGCTCTCGAGCGCGAAACGCGGGATCGTCCAAGCCTTCAGACGCAGGCCGACCTCGCACGCGAAGGCCGCCGTGCCGCCGACGAAAGGGCGTCCAGGGCAAGTGTGTCGAGCTTCCGGGAGGGGCTTCGGCGCGAGGATGTCGAGGCCGAGATTGCGCTACTGAAGCGCGAAATCGAGGCGTTGAAGTCCCGCCAGCGTCGCTATTGTCATCGGGGCTGACTGTTCGGCCCGCTCTGCCGTTTGGACTGCGATTGGAATGAAGATGCCAAAGCCGCCGGGGTTCTTCATGAGAAAGAGGGGATTGCAACGTACGCGGCCAGTGCTCCGACCTGTGCCGATGTGGAGAGGAGACGGCGCAGCGGACCTGTCATCGCGAACTCGATCACGCTCACAAGCGCCAATGCAATGATGATGACCGGCTTGGGAAGCCCAGAAGAGCCTTATCAGTCGGCACAGTGCAGGTCTCCAAGGCCGCCGCACGCGTGAGGAGCACCACGATGTTGTGGCGCAGGCCGCTCCAGGCGAAAAAGGCCGGTAGTTACAGATGTTTCTCGGTCATTGGAGACTCATACGCCCTTTTGATGCCGGGACGGACCGGATCCAATTACCTAGTGAGCTGGACCCTGAACCGGAATAGCTGTGTGATGACCAGGGCAGAGAGTCAGGTTTCGACCGCCCCTGCGGTGTGACGAGCAATGCGCCTTTTGGTCAATAGAGAACAGACCGCTTGGTCAATAGAGAACAGACCGCCGCCGATACCCGGCTAGTCTTGAGATTGAGCAGAGGCGCACTAGCCAGGTGATATCTGCAAGAAGTCCAGTTTGGATCGTCTTGGCGAGACCTATCTCAGCCGCTCAGCCTGTCGGGTGGGTTTCGGGCACCTTGGCTTGGCAAAATGCCGAACTTAGCCGCATCGTGATGCTTGGCGGGTCCAACCGATATCGGGCGCGCGCACTCGTTGAGGGTTTGGCAGATAGTGCGGCCGCAGCCTTATTGTGGTCGGTATCGCAAGCTAGTCTTAGGGGTGACGCCAGATCGGGTTCCGATCGTGCGTCGCGGCGCTGTCAGGCGCTTCCTCTCGCCCCGCCTGTTGTGTGATCTGCTTGCACCGCTCGGGCGCGACACCTTGGTCTCGCGTTCTTCGTGCGGTCTGGAAAGGCCGGTAGATTGTACGCTGTCTTGAAGCGTGTATTTGCGCCTTCGCAAGCCAAGTCTCTTTGGAATGAAGGCGATCCCATTCGCAGCGAGCTGTTCAGCGTCGAACGGCTGGAGCAGCACGCGGTAAGCCTCGCCGCCAACCAGCCTGTGTCTCCCTCGGCACCGAGGGTCAGGCCGCTAGTCGCTCGTTTGGCGGACAACGAGCGCCTCCTGAACGAAGCCTACCGCGCCATCGCGAAGGCCGCTGGCGCAGGTCGGCCAATCACGCCCGCCGGAGAGTGGTTGCTCGACAACTACCATCTGGTCGAGCGCCAGGTACGCGAGGTCCGTACCGACCTGCCGTCGGGCTACTACAAGCAGCTCCCCAAGCTGAGTAGTGGCCCGCTCGCAGGCTATCCCCGCGTGTTCGGTCTGGCCTGGGCGTTCGTCGCCCATACCGACAGCCGGTTCGACCCGGAGGCGCTCACGCGCTTCGTGCGCGCCTACCAGACCGTCCAACCCCTCAGCATCGGCGAGCTCTGGGCGGTGGCGATCACGCTGCGCATCGTCCTGGTCGAGAACCTGCGGCGATCGGCCGTGGCCATCATGAGCCGCTGGTCGGCGCGCGAGGACGCCGATGCCGTGGCAGACCGGCTGCTGGGCGTGAACGATCTGGTCGCCGATCCGTCGGCGCTCGCGCTCGACCCACGAGCGCGACTCTCCGAAGGCTTCATGGTCCAGCTCGTACAGCGCCTACGGGATCAGGATCCGCAATCGACGCCCGCCGTGGGCTGGCTCGAGGAGCGGTTGAAGGGCGAGGGCACGAATGCCGACGAGCTGGTGCGCCGAGAGCATCAGCTCCAGGGAGCGACCAACGTCACGGTGCGCAACATCATCACCAGCATGCGGCTGATCTCCGACGTCGACTGGGCGAAGCTGTTCGAGGAGGTGAGTCCGGTCGACGACGTCCTGCGCGCCGGCAGTATGTTCTCCGCCATGGACTTCGCGACGCGCAACCTTTATCGCACTACCATCGAGCAGATGGCGCGTGGCAGCGGTCTCACCGAACCGGCGATCGCGCTTCGTGCCCTTGAGGCCGCGTCACTGGCTGGCAAACGGGATGACGACGAGCGGCGACGCGAGCCGGGCTACCATCTCATCGGTGGCGGCCGCACTGCCTTCGAACGTTCACTGGATTTCCGTCCCCGTGGCCTCGCCTTGCGGCGCCGTTTCGTGGCCATGGGAATCGCGGGCTATGTTGCCAGCGTCTCCAGCATCGCCGCCGTGATTCTGGCCCTTCCGCTGCTCGCAATGGCACAGGCCGGACTTGCCGATTGGCAGGTCATGATCATGACCATGGTCGGTCTCCTGCCCGCAGTCGACGCCGCCTTGCTGCTGGTCAATCGGGCGATCACCGGTGGCTTCGGCGCCACCCTGCTGCCTGGCCTCGACCTGTGCAAGGGTGTGCCATCTCCCCTGCGCACCGTGGTTGCCATCCCGACATTGCTCACAAGCCGCAGCGGCGTCGACGAGCAGATCGAACGACTGGAGGTGCACTATCTCTCCAATCCTCTCGGTGCCGTGCATTTCGCGCTGCTGTCCGACTGGGCCGACGCGGCAGTCGAAACGGTTCAGGGGGACGCCGATCTCTTAGCCGCAGCCATCGCTGGTGTCGCGCGGCTCAACCGCCGCCATCCGGCCGGCGACGGCGCCGATCGCTTCCTCCTGCTGCACCGACGGCGCGTCTGGAATGACGCCCAAGGCCGCTGGATGGGATGGGAGCGCAAGCGCGGCAAACTGCACGAGCTCAACCGCCTGCTGCGCGGGGCGACCGACACGACGTTCCTCGACCCCGCGTCGCGCCTGCCGGCCGGCGTCCGCTACGTCGTCACGCTCGATTCCGATACACGATTGCCGCGCGATGCCGTCCAGCGGCTGGTCGGCAAGATGGCCCATCCGCTCAACCGGCCGCGAATCGACGGCGCGCTGAACCGGGTTGTCGAAGGCTACGGCGTGCTGCAGCCGCGCGTCACGCCATCGCTGCCAGTCGGCGCGGAGGGATCGCAGTTCCAGCGGATCTTCTCGAGCAGCAGCGGCATCGATCCCTATTCGGCGGCGGTATCGGACGTCTACCAGGACCTGTTCGGCGAAGGCTCCTACTCGGGCAAGGGCATCTACGACATCGACGCCTTCGAAGCTGCGTTGGCCGACCGCGTTCCCGACAACACCATGCTGAGCCACGATCTCTTCGAGGGCGTGTTCGCACGCTCGGGCCTGGTATCCGACATCGAGGTCGTCGAGGAATTTCCCGCCCGGTACGACGTCGCCACGGCGCGCCAGCATCGCTGGGCGCGTGGCGACTGGCAGTTGCTGCCTTGGCTGTTCGGTCGCGTGAAAGGCAGTCTGTCTCAACGGCGGACCAGTCCCGTGACGGCCGTCGGCTTCTGGAAGATGTTCGACAATCTACGGCGCACCCTGTCGGCGCCGGCTGCGTTCGTCGCTTTGCTGGCCGGCTGGACCCTGCCGCGTCCCGCCGCACTTGTATGGACCGGCTTCGTCGTGCTGACGATCGGCCTGCCCACCATGCTGCCGGTGATTTCGGCGCTGCTGCCGCGCAACTCCGCCATTACCACGCGCAGCCATCTGTCGGCGCTCGTGTTCGACATCCAGCATGCGGCGTCGCAAACTGCCTTGCTCCTGGCCTTTCTTCCCCATCAAGCTTGGCTCATGCTCGACGCGATCGGCCGGACTCTCTACCGCCTGTTTGTCAGTCGCCGTCACCTGCTCGACTGGACCACCGCCGCTCAATCGATGAGTCTGGTGCGGCCGGGCTGGCCTTCCTTTGCCGTCCAGATGGCGGGAAGCTTGCTCCTCACCTCTTTGGCCGCGCTGGCCGTCTGGTATACCGGTCGTGCAGCCGTGCCGATCGCCGCCCCCTTGATCCTCGGCTGGCTGATCTCGCCCGCGATTGCCCGCTGGGTGAGCGTGGCGCCGGCCGATGCCGGCAGGTTGGCGATTTCCCCATCTGACGCACGCGGCCTGCGCCTGATCGCGCGGCGTACCTGGCGCTTCTTCGAGACCTTCGTGACCGAAGCCGACAACATGTTGCCGCCGGACAACTTCCAGGAGGATCCCGCCGGCGTCATCGCCCATCGGACGTCGCCGACCAACATCGGCCTGCTATTGCTCTCGACCGCCGCCGCCCGCGAGTTCGGCTGGATCGGAACGCTGGAGGCCGTCGAACGCCTCGAGGCGACGCTCGCGACCGTCGGGCATCTGAAGCGTTATCGCGGCCACCTCTTCAACTGGTACGACACGACCGACCTTCGTCCGCTCGACCCGGCCTACATCTCCTCGGTCGACAGCGGCAACTTGGCGGGTCATCTGATCGCGCTTGCCGGCACCTGCGCCGCGTGGCGCGGCGGTCCCACGGAAGCCCCGGCCGTCGCAGACGGGTTGCACGACAGCCTGACCCTCGCGCGCGAAGCCCTGGCGGCATTGCCCGACGACCGACGCACGCACCTTGTCACGCCAGGCGAGCTGGCCGGCGTGCTCGACGAGTTCGCGGTGGTGCTGGGCGAATCGCCCGAGCGGTTCGACGACCTCGCACTTCTTGGGGCCAAGGCTGCCGACGTGGCCCGCGCGCTCGGCCACGAGCGGGCCGATGCGGCGAGCGAGGACGTGCTGTTCTGGGCCGAGGCGATGCAACGATCGATCGAGAGTCGTCGCCGCGACCAAGTTCAGGACGCGGAAAGGCGCGCCGTGCTGGAGGGTCGCCTGCGGGCCATCGAGGCAACCGCTCGCACCCTGGCGAACGGCATGGAGTTCGACTTCCTCTTCGACCGTGAACGTCAGCTTCTGTCCATCGGCTATGTGGTGGCCGAGGATGCGCTCGATCCGAGCTGCTACGACCTGCTGGCGTCGGAGGCGCGGCTCGCCAGCTTCATGGCGATCGCCAAGGGCGAGGTGCCCGCGCGCCACTGGTTCCGGCTGGGCCGCGAGGTGACGCCGATCGGCGGTGGCGCAGCGCTGGTCTCGTGGTCGGGCTCGATGTTCGAGTATCTCATGCCGTCGCTGGTCATGCGGGCGCCATTCGGCAGCCTGATCGAAAGGACCAACAGCCTGATCGTGCGGTGGCAGATCGCTCACGCGGCCGCGCTCGGCGTGCCGTGGGGCATCTCCGAATCGGCCTACAACGCCCGCGACAAGGAGCTGACCTACCAGTACTCCAACTTCGGCGTGCCGGGCCTGGGCTTCAAGCGCGGCTTGCGCGAGAATGTCGTCATCGCACCCTACGCGACGGCACTCGCCGCCATGGTGGATCCGACCGCAGCGGCGGCCAATTTCGTCCGGCTGGCAGGGATCGGCGGGTGCGGCCACTACGGTTTCTACGAGGCGCTCGACTTCACGCCATCGCGCCTGCCCGAAGGCCGGACCCAGGCGGTCGTGCGCACGTACATGGCCCACCATCAGGGCATGACGATCGTGGCGCTCGCCAACGCCCTGCTCGACGGCGTGATGCGCCGCCGATTCCACGCCGAGCCGATGGTCCAGGCGACCGAGCTCCTGCTGCAGGAGCGCACACCGCGCGACGTCGCCGTCGCCCATCCGCGCGCCGAGGAGGTGGGCGCGAACGCCACGGTTGGCGACCTCGAGCCGGCGATCGTGCGGCGCCTGCACAATCCCCATGCCGCCAGCCCGTCAGTGCATCTGCTGACCAACGGGCGCTATTCCGTGATGCTGACCGGCGCCGGTTCGGGCTACAGCCGCTGGGGCGAACAGGCCATCTCACGCTGGCGCGAGGACATGACGTGCGACGACTGGGGCAGTTACGTTCTGCTGCGCGATGTGGCGAGCTCCGATACTTGGTCCGCGACTTGGCAGCCGCTTGGCACGCCGCCCGACGGCTACGACGTGATGTTCTCCGAGGATCGGGCCGAGTTCGTGCGGCGCGATGGCGTTCTCACGACGACGCTCGACGTCGTCGTGTCGCCCGAAGTCGATGCTGAGGTCCGGCGCGTCTCCATCGCCAACGCCGGCAGTCAGCCTCGCGACATCGAGATCACGTCCTACGCCGAGATCGTGCTGGCGCCACCGGCGGCGGATGCCGCGCACCAAGCCTTCTCCAAGCTGTTCGTGCAGACCGAATATCTGGCAAGCGCCGGCGCCATCCTGGCGACCCGACGGCGACGCAGCCCGGACGAGCCGGAACTGTGGGCGGCCCATCTTGCCGTCGTCGAGGGCGAGGCGGTGGGCGGGATCGAGATCGAGACCGACCGCGCGCGCTTCCTCGGCCGCGGCAACGCCATCGGCAATGCCGTGGCCGCCATCGACGGCCGACCGCTCTCCAACACCGTCGGGACAGTACTCGACGCGGTCTTTGCGCTGCGCCGACGCGTGCGGGTCCCGCCCGGTGGGTTTGCGCGCGTCGCGTTCTGGACGGTCGTCGCGAACTCGCGCGAGGCGCTGCTCGATGCCGTCGACAAGCATCAGGACGCCAATGCTTTCGAGCGGGCGGCCACGCTGGCCTGGACGCAGGCCCAGGTGCAGTTGCGGCATCTCGACATCACTCCCCTGCAGGCCAGCCTCTATCAGCGCCTGGCGGGCCACGTGATCTACGCCAATCCGGCACTGCGCTCCTCCTCGGACACGATTCGCCGCGGGCTGGCCCCACAGCACCTGCTGTGGCCGCAGGGCATCTCCGGTGACGTGCCGATCGTCGTGGTGCGCATCGACGAGGTCGAGGATTCGGGTGTCGTCCGCGAGGTGTTGCGCGCCCGCGAGTACTGGCGCCTGAAGGGGTTGGCAGTCGACCTCGTGATCCTGAACGAGCGCGGCGCTTCCTACGTGCAGGACCTGCAGGTCGCCCTGGAGATGCCGGTGCGCACCAGCCGCTCTCGGACCCATCTTGGCGCTGAACGCGAGGCTGGCGGCATCTTCGTCCTGCGCAGCGACCTGATTGCCGGCGAGACCCGCGCCCTCCTGCTCGCCGTCGCGCGCGTCGTCCTGCTGAGCCGTCGCGGCGGCCTGGCACATCAGCTTGACCGCGTGGTGGCGCCACGCTCCGAGATGCCACCTGCCACCCGCAAGCCTGCGAGCGATGCCACCTCCCCCGAAAAGCCTGTCGCAGACTTGGCAGCGCTGCAATTCTTCAATGGCCTTGGCGGTTTCTCGTCCGACGGCCGCGAGTATGTCACCGTGCTGGGTCCCGGGCAGTCCACGCCGGCGCCGTGGATCAATGTAGTCTCCAATCCCTCGTTCGGCTTCCAGGTAGGGACCGAAGGCGGCGGCTATACCTGGGCGCAGAACAGCCGCGACAACCAGCTTACCCCCTGGTCCAACGATCCAGTCGGCGATCGCCCCGGCGAGATTCTCTACGTGCACGACCTGGATAGCGGCGCCCTGTGGACGCCGACGGCGCTGCCCATCCGGATCGAGCAGGCGTCCTACATCGCCCGGCACGGGCGCGGCTACAGCCGCTTCGAGGTCACGGCGCAGGGCATAGGCCTCGACCTGCTGCAGTACGTGCCGCTGTCGGACCCTCTCAAGATCTCGCGCCTCGTTATCCGCAACCTCTCGGACCGTCCGCGGCGGCTATCCGTCACGGCCTTTGCCGAATGGGTGCTCGGCCTGTCGCGCGGCGTTTCGGCGCTGACCGTCGTGAGCGAGCGCGATGCTGCCACCGGGGCGCTGTTCGCGCGCAACCCATGGAATATCCATCACGGCCAGCGCGTCGCGTTCGGCGACTTGGGCGTGCGCCAGATGGCCTGGACCGGGGATCGCCGCGAGTTCATCGGTCGCAATGGCACCATCGGTAATCCCGCCGCGCTGGCCGCCGCCATCCCGCTTTCGGGGCGGGTTGGCGCCGGCCTGGATCCCTGCGCCGCCCTGCAGTCGACCTTGGAACTCGAGGTCGGTGGCACGACCGAGGTCGTATTCCTGCTCGGTCAAGGGGCCGACGCCGTCGAGGCGCGAGCGTTGATCGAACGTTACCGTGCCGCCGATCTCGACGCTATGCACCGGGAGGTCACGGATTTTTGGGAAGAGACGCTAGGCGCGGTGCAAGTCAGAACACCGGATCGCGCCATGGACATCCTATTGAATGGCCCGCTTCTCTACCAGACCTTGGCCTGCCGTTACTGGGCTCGCTCGGCTTTCTACCAAGCCAGCGGCGCCTACGGCTTTCGCGACCAGCTGCAGGACGTCATGTCGCTCATGGTGGCGAGGCCTGAGCTGGCGCGCGCGCACATCCTGCGTGCTGCTGCGCGGCAATTTGTCGAAGGAGACTTCCAGCACTGGTGGTTCGCGCCGGCCGGGCAGGGGGTGCGCACCCGCATCTCCGATGACCGCGCGTGGCTCGCGACCGTTGTCGCACACTACATTGAGACTACGGGCGATGCGGCGATTCTCGATGAACGGGTGCCGTTCCTCGACGGTCCCGCTCTCAAGCCGGACGAGCACGATCTGTACTTCCAGCCTGGCCTGTCAGACGATGTCGCATCGTTGTACGAGCACTGTGCCAGGGGCCTCGATCTCAGCCTCGATACCGGCTCGCACGGGCTGCCCCTTATCGGCACCGGTGACTGGAACGACGGGATGAACCGCGTTGGCGCGGAAGGCAAGGGTGAGAGCGTGTGGCTGGGCTGGTTTTTCCATGCCGCGCTGACCGCCTTCGCGCCGATCGCCTCGGCCCGCGCCGATAGAGCAAGGGCTGCGGCATGGACGGCGCATGCCGGCGCGTTAGCCGAGGCACTCGACTGCGAAGGCTGGGACGGCGAGTGGTACCGCCGAGGTTATTACGACGACGGTACGCCGCTAGGCTCCGCGCACAGCGACGAATGCCGCATCGATTCCATAGCTCAATCGTGGGCGGCCCTGTCGGGCGCTGGCGATCCGGCGCGCGCCGGGCAGGCGATGGCGGCCCTGGACCGGCAGCTTGTGCATCGCGGCGACCGCTTGATACTGCTTTTCGCACCGCCGTTCGACAAGACCGCGCGCGATCCCGGCTACATCAAGGGCTATCCGCCGGGCATCCGAGAGAACGGCGGGCAATACACGCACGCAGCCGCGTGGTCGATCATGGGCTTTGCAGCCCTTGGCCAGGGCGACAAGGCGGCTGAGCTGTTCTCGCTGGTCAATCCCGTCAACCACACGAGCACGCGTTCAGGCGTGCTGCGCTACAAGGTCGAGCCCTATGCCGTGGCGGCGGACGTCTACTCGGTGGCCCCGCATGTCGGGCGCGGCGGTTGGACTTGGTACACAGGATCGGCTGGCTGGCTCTATCGCGCTGGCATCGAGTCGATCCTCGGGCTCAGGATCAAGGGTGACTCGATCGAGATCGACCCCTGCATCCCCACTTCATGGCCGGGCTTCGAGATGACGCTGCGGTATCGCGGCGCGGTCTACGAGATCTCCATACACAACACCGGCGGCGTTGGCCGTGGCGCGGTTGCCGCGGAGCTGGACGGGGCAAGCCACCCTCCTTCTGGCGGTAAGGTGCGCCTGAAGCTGGCCAAAGACCGCGGCACGCACAGGATCCTCGTCACCTTAGGTATAGGGCTTTGGAGCAGCATGCCGGAGAAGGTGACAAGTGACTGCTCCCCTGAGGAGTGTGGCGCCCGCGCCGGCCGATGAGGTTGCATCGGGCTATTTCGATGTGCTCGTCACCTCCATCAACATCATGCAGGACTGCATCACTCGCAACGCCTGGCAGGCGAGCCACCCCATGAGGTGGTCCCGCGGCTGCGCAATATCGACCAGATGGAGTTCAA
>Ga0157370_10005710_pt1 | contig 13910 bp, 13 predicted proteins | sample C35metaG_FD_113463 | JGI IMG/M metagenome (GOLD analysis project Ga0157370, IMG submission 113463) | Corn rhizosphere microbial communities from Kellogg Biological Station, Michigan, USA - C3-5 metaG | ecosystem: Host-associated > Plants > Roots > Rhizosphere > Soil | place: USA: Michigan...
CGGCCCTGGCGGCCACTCGCAGAAGCACGGCCACGTGAACGAGGCCGCGTTCTACATCCTCGACGGCGTGGGCTACGAGGTGCACGACGGCATCCGCTACGACTGGAAGGCGGGCGACATCGCGATCGTGCACAACAACTGCGTGCACCAGCACTTCAACGCGAGCCCCACCCGGCCCGCGCGCGCGCTCGTGCTGAAGACCAAGCCCATGTACATGTTCATGAACATGCTGTTCCAGCAGCAGGTGGAGCCCCGTCCCAGCGAGCCCGCGCCCGGCCCCGAGGCCGCCGCGTTCAGGGCGCGCGAGGACGAGAGCGACTTCAATCACGGTTGAACCCGGAAAAGGGGTCAGATCCCTTTTCCTGCTTCATGCAGCCGGTGAAAAAAGGGATCTGACCCCATTTCAAGCTAAGGAGCCGAAGATGGCCTGGGGTGAATCGAAGAACTGGAAGAAGGGTACCGCGAACCAAGCGCTGTACCAGGCGCTGCTCGACGACGCGGCCGCCGCGCCGGCGAGGAACGCCAAGCGCAAGAAGATCGTGCATCCGGAGGAGATGCCGTGGGAGCTCTCGCGGCACGGGCTCCTCAAGCACCTGCTCAACGAGGGCATGAATACGCGCATGGAGACGGTCGACGCGTACATGCTCGTCATTCCGCCGGGAAGCCGCTCGGGCAAGCACCGCCAGCTCGCCGAGGAATGCCTCTACGTGGTCGAGGGTCGCGGCTACGACCTGCACGTCGACTACGACGTGGAGATCACCGACACCTACCACTGGGCGCCGCAGAAGGAAGTGAAGCGCTACGAGTGGGAGGCGGGCGACGTGATCTACATTCCGCCGAATACCGCGAGCCAGCACTTCAACGCCGATCCCGAGCGGCCCGCGCGCCTCATCTCCGCCGTGAACCGCATCTTCAAGCACTCGGGACTGAACGACCTCGAGCAGCTCGAGGATGCGCCGGAGTATCGGCCGGGCGTGAAGGTGACGCCGGAGCTCGTGGAGCAGTTCCTCACCGGCAAGTTCAAGGTGCCCGCTTGATCGAAAAGCAAGGAACCACAAATCTGTGGTTTGAAACGAATATTGCATTGGACCCGACATGGCAAATGAGCTGAAAACCGCGATGGTCTCCGAGGAGATGGCCAAGAAGTTCGCCACCGAGAAGGAGACGCCCTACACGCGCTGGGTGAGATCCGAGGGGCTCGAGATCCAGAGCGCGATCTACCAACCGAACCTCCATGCGGTCGACGTGAAGCCGTGGGCCTCGCGCGGCGGCAAGGGCGTGTTCCTCGACCACGACGCCTCGCGCACGTCGAACAGCGCCTACGTGTGCGAGATCCCGCCCGGCGGCCAGCTCGCGCCGTGGCGCCACCTCTTCGAGGAGATGATCTACATCCTCGACGGGCGCGGCTCGACCACGGTGTGGAACGACGCCGGCGCGAAGGTGACCTTCGAATGGAAGGCGGGCGCGATCTTCGCGATCCCGCTCAACACCGCGCACCAGCACTTCAACGCCTCGGGCAAGGATGCCGCGCGCTTCGTCTCGGTCACCAACGCACCGGCGATCATCAACGCGTTCGGCGACCTGGACTTCGTCTTCGGCACCCAGCACGATTTCCGCGAGCGCTTCAGCGGCGAACCGGACTTCTTCGCCAACAAGGGGGAGCAGAAGGGGCTCCTCCTCGATACGAACTTCGTCGCGGATGCGATCAACCTTCCCCTGATCCCGGCCAAGGAGCGCGGGGCCGGCGGCGGTCACATCCGCTTCAACATGGCCAAGGGCACCACGAACAGCCACATCTCGCAGTTCCCGATCGGCACCTACAAGAAGGCCCATGCCCACGGGCCCGGCGCGTACGTGATGATCATGAGCGGGGAGGGCTACAGCCTGATGTGGCCCGAGGGCGAGAAGCCGAAACGCTACGAGTGGCGCGAGGGCACGCTCATCACCCCGCCCAACATGTGGTTCCACCAGCACTTCAACACCGGCACGACGCCCGCGCGCTACCTCGCGTTCAAGCAGGAAGGGGTCGCCATCCGCAACGCCCAGGGTGTGCCCAAGGCGTGGATCAGCAAGCGCCTGGGCGGCGACCAGATCGACTATGCCGACGAGTCGCCGGAGGTCCGGCGCATGTTCTCCGAAGCGCTGGCGAAGCACGGCCTGCAGTCGCGCATGGACGAGGCGTACAAGGCCGAGCTCGCGGAGCTGCCGCCGAAGGTGACGCAGGCGGCGTAAGCCGCGCAGTGTGGCATTCCGGATACAAACCTGTCGCTTTTTTCTTGACGACCTTCAAGACCGCCATTACCCTCAGCGCCAGCTGTTCCGATTCGAGCTCCGTTGTTCCTCATAGAGGAACCATCGCCCCAACTGGAGGAGAAGAAGAATGCGCAACAAGACGCTGGCCTTGGCGGTCGCGGCCGCCCTCGTCGTGCCCGCCGCGCACGCGGAAATCAAAGGCGACGACAACGTCGTCGAGCTGTACGGCAGGGTCTATCCCGAGATCGTCGTCCCCCATGGCTCCGGAGCGACCGACGCCGGCGCCGCAGTGGCTACTTTCGCCGGCAAGCCCACCGGCGAGAACAGCATCATCCGCCGCACCGAGATGTCCTCGAGCAACTCGCGCCTGGGCGTACGCGGACAGGAGCGCCTCGGCGGCGACCTGAAGGCGATCTTCCAGCTCGAGACCGAGTTCCACGTCGACAGCAACGACTCGGCCTTCGCGCAGCGCGACTCGTTCGTCGGTCTCGCCGACAAGCGCTGGGGCACGATCAAGCTCGGCCGCATGGACACGCCCTTCAAGACCTACGGCGACGACATCTCGTTCCTGAGCGTGGGCAGCGGCAACTTCGTCTCCTCGAGCAACGTGCTGAGGAAGACCGGCTTCGGCACCAGCTCCGCTTCGAGCTTCCACCTGCGGCGGCAGAACGCGATCCAGTACGAGTCGCCAGAGTGGGCGGGATTCGATTTCACCGGGCAGTACTCGACAGACGAAAACGACACCGCCACCCGGCACCCGCACGTATGGTCCTTCGGGGCCGAATACGAGCGCGGACCGCTCAAGGTCTCCCTCTCGCACGAGGAGCACTGGGACCTCTTCGGCCTGTCGAAGAACGTGCCGTCCTCGATGTCGAACACCAACGACCAGAGCGTGAACTCGAAGGACAAGGCGACCCAGGCGATGATCGAGTTCAAGGTCGGGCCGCACAAGTTCGAGGCCGACTGGATCCAGAAGCGCTACGACGAGAACGCGACGGTCACCGGCCGCGCCTCCTCGTACAAGAACGACGCCTACCAGCTGATCTGGAGCGCGCGCTGGACCAAGGCCTGGCGCACCGACGTCGAGTACATCAAGGCGACGAAGGGCACCTGCTCGAGCGTGAACGCCGCGTGCAATACCGACGGCCTCGACGGATCGCAGCTCCAGGCGGGCTTCTCGTACTACTTCTCGCCGCGGACCTACATCTTCGTGATGGGCGCGATCCTCCGGAACGGCTTCTCCGCGCGCTACAACAACGAGGACCTGCAGTCCCCGTCCGTGGGCGAGGACATCACGCAGTGGGCCGTCGGCATGAACCACTCGTTCTGAAGCACCGCGCCGGCGCTCGCTCGCGAGCGCCGGCGCAAGAGCGGATCGACGGGCGCCTGGGGCGCCCGTTTTCTTTGCGGCTTCGCGCGACGCTGTCTCATTTTCATGCTCCGCCATGCGGAACGCCGGGGTTTTTCTTGACGCGGACCTGTCATGCGAATACGCTTTCCGCAGCTCCGTTCCACTTTAAACATGGTGGTTCTGTATAGAGGAACGGGTGTGCCAAAAATTACGATAAGGCGGAGAGAGGACAACATGCAGAAGAAGATCCTGGTGGGCGCGGTTGCGGCGGCGTTGACGATTCCGGGAATGGCCCTCGCGGCCACCAACTTCGGCTCCGGCGACAACGTGGTCGAGCTCTACGGCAAGGTCTATCCCGAGATCGTCATCCCGCACGGCTCCGGCGCGACGGATGCCGGCGCGACGGTCGCCACGTTCGCGGGCAAGCCCGCGGGCGAGGACAGCATCATTCGCCGCACCGAGATGGCTTCGAGCAACTCGCGCCTGGGCGTTCGCGGCCAGGAGCGGCTCGGTTCCGACCTCAAGGCGATCTTCCAGCTCGAGACCGAGTTCCACGTCGACTCCAACGACAGCAAGTTCGCGACGCGCGACTCCTTCGTCGGCCTGGCCGGCAAGAAATGGGGCGACATCAAGATCGGCCGCATGGACACGCCGTTCAAGAAATACGGCGACGAGCTGTCGTTCTTCGGCATCTCGAGCGGCAACTTCCTTTCCAGCAGCAACGTGTTCCGCAAGACCGGCTACGGCACGAGCTCCGCGTCGAGCTTCCACCTGCGCCGCCAGAACGCGGTCGAGTACGAGACGCCGCACATCGCCGGCGTCAACGCGGCGCTCCAGTACTCCACCGACGAGACCGACAAGGCCGGGCGCCATCCGCACGTCTGGTCGGGCGGCGTGCAATGGTCGGGCGGCCCCCTCAAGGTGGCGCTCGCCTACGAGGAGCACTGGGACCTCTTCGGCGGCTCGCGCAACGCGCCCTCGTCGATGTCGAACTTCAGCGACCTGAGCGTGAATTCGCGCGACAAGGCCTTCAGCGTCATGGCCCAGTACAAGCTCGGGCACCACACGTTCGAGGCCGACTGGAACCAGAAGAAGTACGACGAGAACGCGACCGTGACCGGCCGTTTCCAGGAGTACAAGAACAACGCGTACGAGCTCAAGTGGGACGCGCGCTGGACGCGTGCCTGGCGCACCGCGATCTGGTACGTGAAGGCGATGAAGGGCAGCTGCTCGCGGGTGAACGCCTCGTGCAGCACCGACGGGCTGGACGGCTCGCAGGTGAACGTCGGCGCCGCCTACTACTTCTCGCCGCGCACGTTCATCTTCCTGGTCGGCGCGGTGCTGAGGAACGGGTTCTCGGCACGCTTCAACAACGAGGATCTGCAGGATCCGTCCGTGGGCGAGGACATCACCCAGTGGGCGATCGGCATGAACCATTCGTTCTGATTGCGGCGACAGTCGTTCGGCGCTCCGGTTTCGGGGCGCCCGGGAGTAAGGCCGATTCGGCGGGCGCCTTCGAGCGCCCGCGTTTTTTGAGGGGCCCCGTGAGAGGCCTCGTGCGAGGAGAATGACGCCATGAAACGAAAACCCGGCGAGCACCGACCCGGCCGCCGCGCCTTCCACCGTGCGGCGCTGGCCCTCGCGGCGGCACCGCTCGTCGCGCGCGCGCAGGGCGGCAAGAGCGCCGCGGCGAACGAAGCCGTGTACATGTACAAGGGCGCCGACCGCGACACGCGGCTCCTCGCCGAGGCGAAGAAGCAGGGCAAGGTGACGATCTACACCTCGCTCAACCTCAAGGACTCGGTCCCGATCACCGAGGCCTTCGAGAAGAAGACCGGCATCAAGACGGAGCTGTGGCGCGCCTCGAGCGAGAAGGTGCTGCAGCGCGGCGTGACCGAAGCGCGTGCCGGCCGCTATTCGCCGGACATCTTCGAGACCAACGGCCCGGAGATGGAGGCGCTCTACCGCGAGAAGCTGCTCTCCGAATTCTGGAGCCCGCACTTCAAGGACCTGCCCGAGGCCGCATTTCCCGGCCATCGCCACTACGTCGCCGACCGCTTCAACTTCTTCACCATCGGCTACAACACCAACCTCGTGAAGCCGAACGAGGTGCCGAATTCCTACGAGGACCTCGCGAAACCGCAATGGGCGGGCCGCGTCGGCATGGAGGCGGGCGACGTGGACTGGTTCGCGGCCATGGTGAAGTACATGGGCGAGGCGAAGGGGCTCGCGTTCTTCCGCGCGCTCGCCGCGAACCATCCGCAGATCCGCACCGGCCACACATTGATGGCGGAGCTCCTCGCCTCGGGAGAGATCCCGCTCATCGCCGACATCTATAATCACAACGTCGAGCGCCTCAAGGTGAAGGATGCGCCGGTGGAGTGGAAGGCGATCGAGCCCACCTTCGGCCGGCCGAACGCGATCGGCGTCGCGACCCACGCGCCGCGTCCCCATGCCGCGCTGGTGTTCGCCGACTTCATGCTCTCGCCCGAGGGACAGGAGCTCATCAAGAAGCGCCACCGCGTGCCCGCGAGCCGCTCGGTGCACACCAAGCTCAACGATTTCCCGTTCCGCACGATCGACCCCGTGATCAGCCTCGACGAGGAGGAGAAGTGGGAGAAGCTGTGGACGGACCTGTTCCTCAAGGGACAGAGACCCGCGAAAGGAAAGGACTGACATGAAACGACGCGCAATCCTCGCCGTGGCCCTGGCCGCGGCATTCGCCATTCCCGCCTGGGCGCAGGTCGGCAAGACCGTCGAGGAGGTCGCCAACTACGACAAGCCCGACCGCGACCAGAAGATCTACGAAGCCGCGAAGAAGGAGGGCGCGCTCACGATCTACACCTCGGCCCAGGTGAAGGACATGGGCGCGATCGTCGACGCGTTCAAGAAGAAGTACCCGGGCATCAACGTCGAGATCTGGCGCGCGTCCAGCGAGAAGGTGCTGCAGCGCGCGATCACCGAGGCGCGCGCCAACCGCAACACCATGGACGTCGCCGAGACCAACGGGCCCGAGCTCGAGTCGATGCACCGCGAGAAGATCGCGCAGGCGATGAAGTCGCCGTACCTGAAGGATCTCATCCCCGAGGCGATCCCGGCGCACCACGAATGGACCGGCACGCGCTTGAACGTCTTCGTGCAGGCCTACAACACGGGCGCGGTGAAGAAGGCGGATCTGCCGAAGACCTGGGAGGACCTCGCCGATCCGAAGTGGAAAGACAAGATCGGCATCGAGCAGGCCGATTACGACTGGCTCGCCGGCGAGGCCTCGGTCCTGGGCGAGCAGAAGATGGTCGAGGTGTTCAAGAAGATGGTGAACACCAACGGCATCTCGGTGCGCAAGGGCCATACGCTCCTCACGCAGCTCGTGGTCTCCGGCGAGGTGCCGCTCGCGCTCACGGTGTACAACTACAAGGCCGAGCAGTTCAAGAAGAAGGGCGCGCCGATCGACTGGTTCTCGATCGGCCCGGCGATCGCGCGGCCGAACGGCATCGCGGTCGCGAAGAAGGCGCCGCACCCGCACGCGGCGGTGCTCTTCTACGACTTCGAGATCGGCCCGGAGGGCCAGAAGATCCTCGCCAAGCGCGACTTCGTCACGACGAACCGCAAGGTGCACACGCCGCTCGCCGACATCCCGATGAAGTTCGTGGACGTGAACGAGATGCTCGACCACTACGACAAGTGGGAGAAGCTGTACACGCAGCTCTTCTCCGGAAAGAGCAAGTAACGGAGGCGCCTTGGGCAAGGAATCGCACTACAGCAGCAGGAAAGACCGCGTCTTCGTGCGCGGGATCGAGGGCCAGTACAGCCTGAAGGACGAGCTCGCGCGCCTGCGCTCGATGCCGCGCGTCATCAAGGGCAAGGACCTGCTCTTCAACGACGGGCCGCAGTCCTTCAGCAAGCACTTCATCGAGCCCGTGGACGGCATGACGCAGGTGCTGCACGTGCACCTCGAGGAATACGGGCCCGGCGGGCGCACGCAGAAGCACGGCCACGTGAACGAGGCCGCGTTCTACATCCTCGACGGCAAGGGCTACGAGATCCACGACGGCATCCGCTACGACTGGAGCGCGGGCGACGTGGCGATCGTGCACATGAACTGCGTGCACCAGCACTTCAACGCCGATCCGGTGAAGCCGGCGCGCGCGCTGGTGTTGAAGCCCAAGCCGATGGTGATCTTCATGAACCTGCTCTTCCAGAAATCGGTGATCCCGCGGCCGACCGAGCCGACTCCGGAGGGCAAGGGCTTCGTGCCGCGCCATTTGGAGGAAAACTTCAACCATCCGGAGTGAGCCCATGATGGCGATGCACCGAATCCTCGCGGCTCTAGCGGCCGCATGCGCCGTGCTCCCCGCCGCCGCGCAGCCGGCGAACCTCTACGAGTACCAGGGCGCCGACCGCATGCAGAAGATCGTCGCGGCGGCGAAGAAGGAGGGCACGCTCACCCTCTACACGACGATCGCGGAGAGGGACCTGCCGGCCATCCTCGGCCCCTTCGAGAAGAAATACGGCGTCAAGGTGAGCGTGTGGCGTGCGGGCACCGACAAGGTGCTGCAGCGCACGATCCAGGAAACGCGCGCCGGACGCTACGACGTCGACGTGGTCCACTTCGGCTCGCCGGAGATGGAGGCGCTCGCGCGCGAAAAGGTGCTGGCCCCGGTGCGTTCTCCCGTCCAGGAGGACCTGCTGCCCGGCTCGGTGCCGGCGCATCGCAAGTGGGCCGCCACGATCCTTTCGGTGTGGGTGCAGGCGTACAACACGAACGCGGTGAAGAAGGAGGACCTGCCGAAGACGTGGCACGACCTCCTCGACCCGAAGTGGAAGGGCAAGCTCGGCATCGAGGCGAAGGACGAGGACTGGTTCGCGACGGTCGTGCAGGAGCTCGGCGGCGAGCCGAAGGGCCTCGATTTCTTCCGCGAGCTGGTCGCGAAGAACGGCATCTCGGTGCGCAAGGGCCATACGCTGCTCACCAATCTCGTGGTCTCCGGCGAGGTGCCGCTCGCGCTCACCGTGTACAACTACATGCCGGAGCAGGCGAAGCGCAAGGGTGCTCCCATCGACTGGTTCGTGATCCCGCCGGCCATCGCGCGGTCCAACGCGGTGGGAGTCACCGTGCATGCGCCGCACCCGAACGCCGCGCTCCTCTTCTACGAGTACCTGCTGGGCCCCGACGGGCAGAAGGCGATGACGAAGATCGACTACGTCCCGACCAACATGAAGGTGCCTTCCCCGCTCCCCGGCGTGAAGATCGTCCCGACGGATCCCATCCGCTCCTTGGACGAGGACCAGAAATGGAGCAAACTTTTCGACGAGATCGTCGTCCGGCGCGCCAGGTAGCGCCCGCCAGGTACCGCAGACCATGAACGCCACCGTCCTGCCCGCCTCGCAGAAGACTCCCGGCAAGTCCTTCCGGGAAGTCTGGCTCATCACTTTCGGGCACTCGCTCACCCACTGGTATCCGGCGACCTTCTACCTGCTGCTGCCGATCATCGGCAAGGAGCTGGGGTTGAGCTTCAGCGAGATCGGCCTCGTGATGACCTGCCAGTACATCGCGGGAGCCGTGGCGAACGTGCCCGGCGGAATCCTCGTCGATACCGTGGGGCGCAAGGGCCTGCTCATGGCGCTCTCGCTCTTCTGGGTGGGATTCCCGTACCTCCTCATGGCCTTCACCCACAGCTACCTGATGCTGCTCGCCTGCGTGGCGCTCGTCGGGTTCGGCAACAGCCTCTGGCACCCGACCGCCATCCCGACCCTCGCCAAGCGCTTTCCCGACCGCAAGGGCCTCGTGCTCTCGCTGCACGGCATGGGCGGCAACGTCGGCAGCGCCATCGCGCCCATCGTGATCGGCGCGCTCCTCACGTTCCTCACCGCCCATTCCGTGGACCACGCCTGGCGCAAGGTCGTCGTGCTCAACGTGATTCCGGGCATCGTGATGTCGATCCTCCTGATGGTCTTCCTCGGCACGATCCGGCTCGGGGCGAAGGCGAGGCCGCGCCGCGAGCACGAGGAGCGCCAGAGCCTGCGCGACTATTTCCGCGGAGTGCCCGCGCTCTTCCGCAACCGGGGGCTCATCGTGCTCACGGCGAGCTCGGCGTTCCGCTCCATGACGCAGAACGCGCTGCTCACGTTCCTGCCCGTCTATCTCGCCTACGAGATGCACTACTCGGCGTTCTTCGTCGGCGCCGGCATGTTCGCGCTCGAGGCCGCGGGCTTCGCCGCCTCGCCGGTCGCCGGGCATCTCTCGGACCGCATGGGACGCCGCAACGTGATGATCACGAGCATGGCGACCACGGCCGTGGTGCTCGTCTTCATGGCCGTCGCCGGCAAGTCGCCCGCGTTCATCGCGTTCATCGCGGTGCTCGGCTTCTTCCTCTATGCCATCCGCCCGGTGATGCAGGCGTGGCTCCTCGAGACCACGCCGAAGAACATGGGCGGCACCAGCATCGGCATCCTCTTCGGCGCGCAGGCGCTGGGCTCCTCGGTGGCTCCGCTCCTCGGCGGCCTCATCGCGGACCGCTACGGGCTCACGGCGACATTCTGGTTCCTCGCCTTCACCATCGTCGTGGCGAACCTCTTCATCCTCGCGATGCCGATGGAGCGCAAGAAGGCGCAGTGAATCGACGTTCCCTGCGCCGCTGGTTCAAGAGCACCTCCAACCGCACCTTCATCGCCTGGCCGATCGCGCTCTACGCGGTCGAGGCGCTGCTGCACCGCGCAGCGCCTGCGTTGCACCTGTGGGCGCTGCCGCTACTCGCATGGGGCTACTTGCAGTACCGCTTCGTGGGCGTGTATCGCACGCGCGTGGGCGGAGGCGGGCCGGGCATCTCGGTGCCGCCGCAGCGCCTGGTGACGAGCGGCATCTATCGCTTCACGCGCAACCCGATGTACACGGGGCATCTCATCTACCTCGCCGGCGTCGCGCTCGCGTTGGGCTCGTGGATCGCGGCTGCCGTTCTCGCCTTCCACCTCTTCTGGTTCGACCGGCGCGTGAAGGAGGACGAGGCGCGCCTTGCCGAGATCTTCGGCGAGCCGTACCGCGAATACTGCCGCCGCGTGGGGCGGTGGATCCCCGGCTTGCCGTGAGCATGGTCGTTCCCGCGGCCGGCGACGCATACGCGCTTGCATCCACCACCTGCTTCGCCACCGCGAACGTGCTCATCGCGCGCGGCGCGCGGCCCGGCGTGCAGGACAACGGCGCGTTCGTGTCGCTGCTCCTCACGGCCGCCATCTCCGGGCTCGGCTGGCTCGGGTTGGGGATCGCGCGCGGCTTCGAGCCGGTGACATGGCGCGCGATCGCGTGGTTCGCGGGGGCGGGCGTCTTCACCGCGTACATCGGCCGCGTCTTCTACTACGCCTCGGTGCAGCACCTGGGCGCGATGCGCGCCTCGACGATGAAGCGGCTGAACCCGTTCTTCGCGGTGATCCTCGGCGTCGCGGTCCTGGGCGAGGCGCTCACCAGCGGCATGGCGGTCGGCCTCGCCTGCATCGCGGCGAGCTTCGCGGTGCTCGTGAACGCGGGACGCGGCGGGCCGCAGGCGGACGAGGCTTCCGGCCTGCGGCGGCTCCTCAACGCGGGATATTTCTATGGACCGATCTCCGCGCTGGGCTATGCCGGCGGGTACCTGCTGCGCAAGATGGGCCTCGACGACGCCCACGACGCGCTCCTCGGCGCCTGCATCGGCACGCTCACCGGCGCCGCGATCTTCCTCGCGACCGCGCCCTTCCGTGCCGAGTACGCGCGCGCGGTGCGCGCCACGTTCGCACGCCCGAATCCCTGGCTTCTCGCGGCCGGAGCGATGAGCTCGTTCGGACAGATCTTCTATTTCGCGGCGCTCAACGTGAGCCCGATGTCGCGCGTGGCCCTCATCAGCTCGATGGAAGTGTTCGTGACGCTCTTCCTCGGCTTCGTGCTGCTGCGCCGGCGCGAGTCGCTCACCGGCGCCGTGGCGCTCGCCGCGGCGCTGGGCGTCGCGGGCACCGCGGCGATCATCCTCGCCTGAGGCCTCAGAGCGGCGTGAGGAAGCCGGCGACGAGCGCGTTGAACGCGGCGGGCTTCTCGACCGCCGAGAGATGCGAAGCGCCGGGCATCACCGCGAGTCGCGCACCGGGAATGCGATCGGCGATCGCCTTCGACATCGCGACCGGCGTCCCCGGGTCGAGCTCGCCCGCGATGACCAGCGTCGGCGCGGCGATGCGAGGCAGGTCGCCCACGAAATCCATCTCGCGGATCGCCTCGCAGCACCCGAGGTAGCCTTGCGCGGGCGTCTCGAGGAAGCGCGCCATCACGCGCTCCACGATCGCGGGATGGGCGGCGGCGAACGCCGGCGAGAAATACCGGGAGGCGACCATGTCGCGGATCGCGGCGAGGCCGCCCTGCGTCACCAGCCGGATGCGGTTGTCCCAGAGGCCGCGTCCCTCGGGACCGTACGAGCTGGTCGAGTTCGCGATCACGAGCTTCGCCAGCCGGTCGCCGTGCGCGAGCGCGAACGCCTGGCCCACCATGCCGCCCATCGAAAGGCCCACCCAATGGGCGCGCGCGATGCCGAGCTTGTCGAGCAGGCGGACCACGTCGTCCGCCATGTCCGCGAGCGACCAGGGGCGCGCGGGCAGGGGGCTCGCGCCATGCCCGCGCGCGTCGATCGCGAGCACGCGATAGCGCGGGGCGAGCGCGGCCGCGAGGTCGTCCCACATGCGATGGTCGCAGCCGATCGCGTGCGCGAGGACGACCGCCTCGCCGCCGCCTCGCGTATCGTGGCAGAAGAGCTCCACCGTACTCATGCGCGACGGCGTCCCTTCGTGCGCTTCGCCGCGGGCGTCTTCTTGCCCGGCGTCGCCGCCGATTTCTTCCCGCCGAGCTCCGCGATCACTTCGCGCGCCTCGCGGAAGCCGGTGTTCGCCGCCGGCACGCCGCAGTAGATCGCCGCCTGCAGGAGCACTTCCTTCACGTCGTCCTGGTCGAGGTCCCCGGAGGCGAGCGCCGCGCGCACGTGCAGGCGGAACTCTTCCCAGCGGCCCAGCGCCGTCGTCATCGCGAGCACGAGCATGCGCCGCACCTTGTGCGAAAGCCCCTTGCGGTTCCAGATGCCGTCCCAAGCGTAGCTCGTGATCATCTTCTGGAAGTCGGCGTTGAACGGCGTGACCGTGGCGAGCGCGCGGTCCACCCACTCGTCGCCCAGCACCTTGCGGCGTGTCGCGAGGCCGCGGTCGTAGGACTTGCCCATGGGGCGTTCTCCCTTTCGTCTCAGGTGAGTTCCGATGCGAGGCCGGCGAGCATCTCGTCGACCGCTTCCGGTTGGATCTCGCCGCTCTCGCCGTAGCGCTCGAGGTTCGCCGCCATGCGCGCGGCGTCCACCACGAGGCGATCGGCGATCGTGTCGAGGAAATCGAGCGCGCTTCCCAGGCATGCGGCGATCTCCGGCACCAGCGCAAGCTCGGCCTGCCAGCCGCCGAGGGCGCGCTCGTGCTCGCCGATCGCGCCCGCGTGCAGCGACGCGAGGAGCCCCGGCATCCGCACCGCCGCGGCGAGCGCGCGTGCGCACGCCACCGGGTTGTGCTTGTGCGGCATCGAGCTCGACCCGCCCACGCCCGCGCGCGGCGGCGCCTCGAGCATCTCGCCCACCTCGGCCTGCGAGGCGAGCGCCACGTCGCGCGCGATCTTGCCGGCGCTCGCGACGACGAGCGCGACGCGATCGAGGAGATCGATCCACGCATTGCGGTGCGACTGCCATTCGGGAACGTCGGCGAGCCCGAGGGCGAGCGCCACGCGGTGGCGCACCGCCGGACCCTTGCCGCGCATCGCCTCGAGGGCGCCCACGGGGCCGCCGAGCTGCACGGCGAGCGCGCACGCCTGCGATTCGGCGAGCCGCGCGCGATCCTGCGCCAGCGCCACCGCCCAGCGCGCGAGCTTGAGCCCCGCGGGAATCGCAAGCGCGGGCTGCATCAAGGTTCGCGCGAGCATCGGCGTCGCGCGGTGCTCGCGCGCGCGGCGCGCGAGCGAGCGCACGGCGTGGTCGAGCGTGCGGTCGGCTTCCTCCAGGCACGGACGCAGGCAGAGCGCCGTCGCCGTGTCGAGCACGTCCTGGCTGGTGGCGCCCAGGTGCACGTCGCGCGCGGCCGCGGGAGAATCGCGCGCGACGTGATCGCGCAGCATCTTCACGAGCGGCACCGCGAGGCTCGCGTTGCGCCGGCCCTCCTCGACCAGCCGCCCGGTGTCGATCGCGATCGTGGCGCATCCCCGGTCGATCGCCTGCGCGTGCGCCTCGGCGATGAGGCCCTCGGACCCTTGGGCCGACGCGAGAGACGAGTC